>LNAQ01000413.1_pt1 | contig 10288 bp, 10 predicted proteins | sample 602591 | NCBI WGS metagenome assembly LNAQ01 (sample SAMN02440304, study PRJNA202911) | soil metagenome | biome: Subtropical and temperate rainforests or woodlands; isolation source: soil samples (1 kg each in a 20% v/v slurry with milli Q water) were... ... | reverse complement strand
CGAGATTGCGGGTCACCGCATCCAGATGATTGGCGATGCCGAGGGGCCCGGAGAAATCATCCTGCGCGGCGATGCGCAGGCCGGCCAGCCACTGGTGTTGTTCAGGTTGCTTGACGGCTGTGTTGAAGCGGCGACGGCGATCAATGCCACCAGGGAATTTTCTGTGGCGACCCGACTGGTCGGCGCCCGGGTTCCTGTCTCAGCCGAGCAGTTGCAGGATGTCGGCTCAAATTTGCGGGATTTGCTCAAGGCCAAAGCAAGTTGATGCGCGTGGCTGGCGAATCGGTCTAACAATCAGGAGTTTGAGAATGAAATTGACAGGCGAAGTGGTGTTGATCACGGGAGGCGCCTCCGGGCTGGGGCGAGCGCTCGTGGATCGATTCGTGGCCGAAGGCGCAAAAGTGGCAGTGCTGGACAAGTCGGCCGAGCGTCTCGCACAGCTGGAAACCGATCATGGCGACAACGTGCTTGGCGTCACCGGCGATGTCCGTTCACTGGAAGATCAGAAGCAGGCGGCCAGCCGCTGCGTGGCCAAGTTCGGAAAAATCGACACCCTGATCCCCAATGCAGGCATTTGGGATTACTCGACGGCCTTGATCGACCTGCCCGAAGAGAGCCTCGATGCCGCGTTCGATGAGGTCTTTCACATCAATGTCAAGGGTTATATCCATGCAGTGAAGGCCTGCCTGCCGGCCCTGGTCGCCAGCCGTGGCAACGTGATCTTCACGATCTCCAATGCGGGCTTCTATCCCAATGGCGGAGGCCCTCTCTACACCGCAGCCAAGCACGCCGTGGTGGGTCTGGTGCGTGAGCTGGCGTTCGAGCTGGCGCCGTACGTGCGCGTCAACGGCGTGGGGCCGGGCGGCATCAATAGCGATCTGAGAGGCCCCTCCTCGCTGGGGATGGGCGGCAAGGCGATTTCGACCGTGCCGCTTGCCGACATGCTCAAGTCGGTGCTTCCGATCGGCCGCATGCCTGAGGCCGAGGAGTACACCGGGGCCTATGTGTTTTTTGCCACGCGAGGTGATGCGGCGCCTGCGACCGGGGCCTTGCTGAACTACGACGGTGGCTTGGGCGTTCGTGGATTCTTCTCGGGTGCCGGGGGTAATGACTTGCTCGAAAGACTGAATATCAATTCCTGAGCATCTATGAAGGAGACAGTAATGAGCATCAAAACGTTGGGATACATGGGGTTTGCGGTCAGCGACGTAGCTGCTTGGCGCTCGTTTCTGACGCAGAAACTGGGCTTGATGGATGCGGGCACGACCGACAACGGCGACCTGTTCCGCGTCGATTCGAGAGCCTGGCGGATTGCCGTGCAGCAGGGCGAGGTTGACGATCTGGCCTATGCAGGCTACGAGGTGGCCGATGCGGCAGGGCTGGCGCAGATGGCTGACAAGCTCAAACAGGCCGGTATCGCAGTCACCACCGGCGATGCCTCACTTGCCAGGCGCCGCGGGGTGACGGGATTGATCACTTTTGCCGACCCGTTTGGCCTGCCGTTGGAAATTTATTACGGCGCCAGTGAGCTGTTCGAAAAACCGTTCCTGCCTGGTGCGGCCGTGTCGGGTTTCCTGACCGCCGAGCAAGGGCTGGGGCACTTCGTGCGCTGCGTTCCGGATTCGGACAAGGCGCTGACGTTTTATACCGACGTGCTCGGCTTCCGGTTGTCTGACGTCATCCACATGAAATTGGGGCCGGACGTGACGGTTCCTGCGTATTTCCTGCACTGCAACGAACGCCACCACACCCTGGCGATCGCGGCATTCCCGCTGCCAAAACGCATTCATCACTTCATGCTCGAAGTCGCCTCGCTCGATGACGTCGGTTTTGCATATGATCGCATTGACGCGGACGGCTTGATCACCTCTACGCTTGGACGCCACACCAATGACCACATGGTGTCGTTCTATGCAGCGACTCCGTCCGGACTGGAGGTCGAGTACGGATGGAGTGCCCGGACCGTCGACCGCTCTTGGTCCGTGGTGCGGCATGACAGCACGAGCATGTGGGGCCACAAGCCGGCGCGCAAAAAAGCATGAACAATAACCTCTACCCCCCTGGAGTCCTTGCATGAAGCTTTACTACAGTCCTGGTGCCTGCTCGCTGTCCCCGCACATTGCATTGCGCGAGGCCGGCCTGGATTTCGAGCTGGTAAAGGTCGACCTGGCGAGCAAGAAGACCGCCTCCGGGCAGGACTACCTAGAGATCAACCCGGCCGGGTACGTGCCTTGCCTGCAGCTTGACGACGGCCGTACCCTGACCGAGGGCCCCGCCATCGTGCAATACGTGGCCGATCAGGTGCCCGGCAAGCAGCTGGCGCCGGCCAACGGCAGCTTCGAGCGCTACCACTTGCAGCAATGGCTGAACTTCATCTCGAGCGAACTGCACAAGAGCTTCAGCCCCTTGTTCAACCCTGCGTCCAGCGACGACTGGAAAAACGCCGTGCGGCAGAGCCTGAACACCCGCCTGGGGCAGGTCGCGCGACAGCTCGAGCATGCGCCCTATCTGCTGGGCGACCAATTGAGCGTGGCCGACATCTATCTGTTTGTCGTGCTCGGTTGGAGCGCCTATGTCAAGCTTGATCTCTCGCCCTGGCCAGCGCTGCAGGCCTTCCAAGGCCGTGTTGGAGGCCGCGAAGCGGTACAGTCTGCGCTTCGCGCCGAAGGCTTGATCAAGGAGGGAAGATGCCGCCCCGGGGCGCGGAAGCGGGCCTGGGAGAGCTGCCTCAAAGCAATGAACGCCCCGTCCTGGAATGATCCGAAACGCCATGACCCCTGAACTGATCGGAACGCTGGGTGACGAGCTGTACAGCGCGCTGTGCACACGCACCGTGGTCGAGCCATTGACCAGCCGCCATCCAGACATCATCATCGAGGACGCCTACCACATCCAGCAACGCATGATCTCGCGCCGCCTGCAGGCCGGCGAGCGCGTCGTCGGCAAGAAAATCGGCGTCACCAGCGCGGCCGTGATGAACATGCTGGGCGTCTACCAGCCCGACTTCGGCTATATGCTCGACGGCATGATCGTCAGCGACGGCGGCAGCATCGCAATGTCCTCCCTGATCCAGCCAAAAGCCGAAGGCGAGATCGCTTTTGTCCTGAAAAAGGACCTGATGGGCCCGGGCATTACCAACGCCGACGTGCTGGCGGCCACCGACTTTGTCATGCCCTGCTTCGAGATCGTCGACTCGCGCATCCGCGACTGGAAAATCAAGATCCAGGACACCGTCGCCGACAACGCCTCCTGCGGCATGTTCGTACTCGGTAGCACCGCCGCCGATCCACGCAAGATCGACCTGAAGACCTGTGGCATGGTGCTCGAGAAAAACGGGGAGATCATCGCGACCGGTGCCGGCGCGGCCGCCCTGGGCTCCCCGGTCAATGCCGTGGCCTGGCTGGCCAACACCCTGGGCCGCCTGGGTATCGGCCTGAAAACCGGCGAGGTGATTCTCTCCGGCGCGTTGGCTGCCATGTTTCCGGCTCAGGCCGGAGACCACTTCCGCGTCAGCGTCGGCGGCATCGGCGACTGCTCGGTACAATTCCAATGACTCTTCCGGAAACTGAGAACATGACCAATAAAATCAAATGCGCCGTGATCGGACCCGGCAACATCGGCACCGACCTGCTGGCCAAGCTGCAGCGCAGCCCCGTACTGGAGCCGGTCTGGATGGTCGGCATCGACCCCGAGTCCGACGGTCTCAAGCGCGCCCGCGAGATGGGGCTCAAGACCACTTCTGACGGTGTGGACGGCCTGGTGCCCCACATGCAGGCCGACGGTGTACAGATCGTCTTTGACGCCACCAGCGCTTACGCCCATGCAGAGAACAGCCGCAAGGTGAACGCCGAAGGGGCGCTCATGATCGATCTCACGCCCGCGGCCATCGGCCCCTTCTGCGTGCCGCCGGTCAACCTCAAGGAGCATGTCGGCAAAGGCGAGATGAACGTCAACATGGTCACCTGCGGGGGCCAGGCCACCATCCCCATGGTGGCTGCCGTCAACCGCGTGCAGCCGGTGGCCTACGGTGAAATCGTCGCGACCGTGTCGAGCAAGTCTGCCGGGCCCGGTACGCGCAAGAACATCGACGAATTCACCCGCACCACGGCCGGCGGCGTGGAAAAAGTTGGTGGCGCGAAAAAGGGCAAGGCCATCATCATCCTCAACCCGGCCGAGCCGCCGCTGATCATGCGCGACACCGTGCACTGCCTGCTGGAGAGCGAACCGGACCAGCAGAAGATCACCGAGTCGATCCACGCCATGATCAAGGAGGTGCAGAAGTACGTGCCCGGCTACAAACTGGTCAACGGTCCGGTGTTCGACGGCAAGCGTGTCTCGGTCTTCCTGGAGGTCGAGGGCCTGGGTGACTACCTGCCCAAGTACGCCGGCAACCTCGACATCATGACCGCCGCCGCTGCCCGCACCGCCGAGATGTTTGCCGAAGAAATGCTCGCCGGGCAGCTGACACTCCAGCCCGTCCACGCCTGAATCACGCAGGAGAACCACCATGAACCTCAAAGGCAAGAAAATCACCGTTCACGACATGACGCTGCGCGACGGCATGCATCCCAAGCGCCACCTGATGACGCTGGACCAGATGAAGAGCATTGCCTGCGGCCTGGACGCCGCGGGCGTGCCGTTGATCGAAGTCACCCACGGCGACGGCCTGGGCGGCTCCTCGGTCAACTATGGTTTCCCGGCGCACAGCGACGAGGAATACCTGGGCGCCGTGATTCCGTTGATGAAGCAGGCCAAGGTCAGTGCCCTGCTGCTCCCCGGCATCGGCACCGTCGAACACCTGTTGATGGCCAAGGACCTGGGCGTGAATACCATCCGCGTGGCCACCCACTGCACCGAAGCCGATGTGTCCGAGCAGCACATCACCCAATCGCGCAAGCTGGGGCTGGATACCGTTGGCTTTCTGATGATGGCGCACATGGCCAGCCCGGAAAAGCTGGTGAGCCAGGCACTGTTGATGCAAGGCTACGGCGCCAACTGCATCTATGTCACCGACTCGGCTGGCTACATGCTGCCTGATGATGTGAAAGTGCGTTTGAGCGCCGTGCGCGCCGCGCTCAAGCCCGAGACGGAATTGGGCTTTCATGGCCATCACAACCTGGCCATGGGGGTGGCCAACTCGATCGCTGCGATCGAGGCCGGCGCCAACCGCATCGATGCCGCCGCCGCTGGCCTGGGCGCTGGCGCCGGCAACACGCCGATGGAGGTGTTCATCGCCGTCTGTGCGCGTATGGGGATCGAAACCGGAGTGGACGTGTTCAAGATCCAGGACGTGGCCGAAGACCTGGTGGTGCCGATCATGGACCACGTCATCCGCATCGACCGCGACTCGCTCACGCTGGGCTATGCCGGGGTCTACTCCAGCTTCCTGCTGTTTGCCAAACGCGCCAGTGAGAAGTATGGCGTGCCGGCGCGCGATCTCCTGGTCGAGCTGGGACGGCGCGGCATGGTCGGCGGCCAGGAAGACATGATCGAAGACGCCGCCATGACCATGGCGCGTGAGCGTGCGATTGCAAAGAAGGAAGCCGCATGAAGCTCGGCAGCAACAGATACATCACCGCTTTGACCAAACGCCGAAAAGCCCGCGGACCGTAGACGCAGGAGACGGCCAAGAGCATCAACGATCGAGCTGGCATAGGGGTGGCGACCTTGACGGCTTCATGCCTGAGGGGTCGCCATGGCTCAGGCGACCCAGGCGCATCTCGACCGACGAGGTCTGGTGTTCCGACCGACCTGACAACGGTAACAAGCCAGACACACTGAAACTTGCGAGTGATGATCTATGTTTGCGAGAGATTTGGTCAAGCGCTGTGGGAACAACTTCCCGACCAAGATCGCCTACTACTGCGGCGAACGATCGCGTACCTGGCGCGAAATGGACCAGCGATCAGACCGGTTTGGAGTGGCGCTGCAGCAACTCGGCCATCGACCAGGCCAAACGGAGGCCATTCTCGCGCCCGAGGGCATCGAGGTCTATGAACACTTCTTTGCCTGCATGAAGATCGCCGCGCCACGCGTCTCGGTCGATACGGGATACATCTGGCCCGATGAACTTCAAAGCTCGCGCTGCATGCAGCGCCCTGCCCCGTGGGCTCCACCCCATTCACTGAAGGATGAGAAATGACAGCACTTACCGAAAGTTCGACCAGTAAATCCGTGAAAATCAATGAGGCAGGATTTTCGGATTTCAATATCCATTACAACGAAGCCGGTCAGGGTGAAACCGTCATCATGCTGCACGGCGGGGGCGCCGGCGCCGGTGGCTGGAGCAATTATTACCGCAACATTGGCCCCTTCGTCGAAGCCGGCTACCGGGTGATCCTGAAGGATTCGCCCGGCTTCAACAAGTCCGACGCGGTGGTGGTGGAGGAGCAGCGCGGCTTGGCCAACGCCCGTGCAGTCAAGGGGCTGATGGACGCGCTGGGTATCGACCGGGCGCACCTGGTCGGCAACTCGATGGGGGGCGCCACAGCCCTGAACTTCGCTCTCGAATACCCCGATCGCATCGGCAAGATGATCCTCATGGGGCCCGGCGGCCTTGGCCCCAGCCTGTTCGCGCCGATGCCGATGGAAGGCATCAAGCTGCTGTTCAAGCTGTACGCCGAGCCATCCTATGAAACCCTGAAACAGATGATCCAGGTGTTTTTGTATGACCAGTCACTCATCACCGAGGAGTTGCTGCAGGGTCGCTGGGAAGCGATTCAGCGTCACCCGGAGCACCTGAAGAACTTCCTCATCAGCGCGCAAAAGGCGCCGCTCTCGAGCTGGGACGTGTCTGCCCGCCTCGGAGAAATCAAGGCCAAGACATTCGTGACCTGGGGACGCGATGATCGCTTCGTCCCCCTCGACCACGGCCTGAAGCTGCTGTGGACCCTTGGCGACGCACGTTTGCATGTATTCTCCAAGTGCGGCCACTGGGCGCAATGGGAACACGCCGACGAGTTCAACCGCCTGGTGATTGATTTCCTGAAGCAGGATTAAAAAGCACCTGATTAGCACGCTACTTCAGCCCGGTCGCAGCCTGTGAGTCAGCAGCCCTGCACATTGACGGCAAGTCGCTTGTGCAGGGGTCAGATCATGGCAATGAATCGCGTCCAGTTCCAACCAGGGCTGTCGCTGCCGGCCTTCCTGGCCCAGTACGGCAGCGAAGGTCAGTGCGAGCGCGCGTTGGAGGCGGCCCGCTGGCCGGATGGGTTCGTCTGTCCCCGCTGCGCCGACAAGGGATGTAGCAAGTTCTACCGTCACCGGCAGGCCTACTGGCAGTGTTCGCAGTGCCGCCACCAGAGCAGCCTGCGCTCGGGAACGGTGTTCGAGCACAGCCGGCTGCCCTTGAGGACCTGGCTGCTGGCGATGTACCTGCTGGGCCAGAGCAAGACCAACCTGTCTGCCTTGGAGTTGATGCGGCATCTTGAAGTGAGCTATCCGGCGGCCTGGCGGATGAAGCACAAGCTGATGCAGGCCATGGACGAACGGGAAGCCGGGCGCAAGCTCGGGGGCGTGGTGCAGTTGGACGATGCCTATCTGGGCGGGGAGCGCAACGGCGGCAAGGCCGGCCGGGGATCGGAGAACAAGCGTCCTTTCGTGATCGCCGTGGAAACCACGCAGGACGGTCGGCCACGGCATGTGGTCATCGACCCGGTCCCGGGATTCACCAAGACGGCGCTGTCGGACTGGATCGCCCGGCGCCTGCACCCGGGTTCGGATGTCTACAGCGACGGTCTGGGGGCTTTTCGGGCGCTGGAAGCCGAACACGCGCACACGGTGATTGAAGGCGGTGGGCGAGCTGGCTGCGAGCAGGACAACGCCCGCTGGGTCAACGTCGTGCTGTCCAATTTGAAGCGATCACTGGATGGAGCCTACCACGCCTTCAAGTTCACCAAGTATGCCCATCGCTATCTGGCCGAGACGCAATGGCGGTTCAACCGGCGCTTCGATCTGGTGGCCCTGGTGCCAAGACTGCTGGTGGCCGCGGCGAGGATCAAGCCATGGCCCGAGCGCCGCTTGCGCGATGTCCCGGTTTTCTCGGCTGAAATAGCGTGCTAATCAGGAAAAAGCAAGGCCTGGCTGCTATCCTAAATCGCCATGGCAGCCAAACTGAATATTACTGTCAATTAAAATTTCCGTTTCTGGGAGGGAACATAGATGAAGAATAAATTAATCACCCCGATTACCACCGGGGTGCTGCTGGCAATCGCATCCCAGTCGGCTTGGGCGGTCAGCGACGTCTTTCGGTTCGTGGGGCATGGCCCGATTTCGGCGGCCATGGGCGGCGCCGGCACCGCGTTCGATGTGGGGGCCGCCGGCATGTTGATCAATCCGGCGACACTGTCGATGACGCCCCAAGGATCGGATTTTCATTTCGGTGCAGACGTCATTTTTGCAGACCTGTTGATCAAGAACACCGAGACAGGAGAGGTTGCCCGTTCCAAGACTCACTCAAAGAATCGCGGTCCCTATGCCGCGCCTCAGTTGGCATATACCTATCACGGTGGCCCCTGGACGCTTGGTGTTGGTCTCTTTCCGCAAGGCGGGGTGGGAACAGAATATGGAAACAACAGTTTTCTTTCCCGCGCCACAGGCGGGCTTGATACCGGGCTCGACAACGCCAGCCGCCTGCTGACCCTGAATATTCCTTTCGCGGCCAGCTACGAAGTCAATGACAAGCTGGCTGTTGGGGCAAGTCTCGATGCGATTTGGCAGGGCTTGAACCTCGGCTTGCTGCTTGGCGCCGATCAGGTCGGCTCGCTGATCGGGTCGGGCCGGGCGAACGGTAGCCTGGTACCCGTGCTCGGGGGCTTGCCTGACCTGCGCGGTGCGCATCTGGGCTTTATCAAGAACCAGCCAGTGGCCAGTGGTGCTGATGCATGGGGAATCGGCGGTCGCATCGGGCTGACCTACAAGGTCTCGCAAGACACGACGCTGGGTGGCGCGTACTCCTTCAAAAGTCATATCGATGACATGGAGGGTGACGCAACCCTGACGGCGGTCGACGCCTTGGTCGGCCAGGTTCCACTCAAGGGGAAAATCAGCATTCGTGACTTCCAGACGCCAGCGCAATTGAACCTTGGCATCAGCCACCAGATCAATGCGCAATGGATGGTTGTCGCCGATATCTCCCGGATCTTCTGGAAGGACGCCATGGAGGACATCGACATTGGATTTGTGGCGGATAACGGGGCCGATATCGACATTTTATTGCCTTTGAACTTCAAGGATCAGACTGCTCTGTCGCTCGGGGCCGCTTACCAAACCGGCAAGTGGACGTTGCGAGGGGGAGCCCGTTTCACGACCCAGGCACTGCCATCCAACACGATGTTGGCGGTCATGCCTAGCATCACGACCCGGTTTGGGTCGGCGGGGCTTTCTTATCAGTTCTCGCCGAGGAGCAAGGTGGATCTTGCCTGGACCCGTTCCTTCAAGAAAAAGATGGGTAACGACAGGTTGCCAAATACTTCCGCACCAATCAGCGCCGAGCATGGCCAGGACAGCATTGGCCTCGCCTACAACTACATGTTCTAGATCTTCCGGAAAGATTGTTTAGGTGGCCCGGCCAAGTGCCCTGCGCATACCTGACCTGCCCGATCTCGTGTGATCCGTAGCGCGCGGGGCTTTCTGTTCCCTGCCCGCGCGCTGCGGAGCATGGCCTGCCATCGCGGGACGACATGGGAGCCTGCGACATTCGTGTCACGACGGAAGAACGGGCGTCGGCACAGCGCGTTGGAGCTTCGCGCGGTGCCGGCGCAATCGTGTGATACCAACCCGCTGTCGCAGGGTCCGCTGGGTGCAGGGGCTAGGAGCCTGTCGGACTTTGGCCGGCCGGGCTGCAAATCCGGCTGTGCGGTCCATATTTCCGTCGCTTCTTGCCCCATAGAACCACGATGGGGCGGCGAATCGGCGAAAATCTGTTCTCGCGCAGCCGAATTTTCGCCTCGACCGCCAAAGCCCGACAGACTCCTAGGAGCCGGCGCGGCCGGCAGACCACGCGCTGTACTCAGCGATCAACCTTGCGGCCGCATCAACCCTGCCAGCCAGGCGCCCACAAATACCAGCACCAGCCCACCCATCAGGCTGATTCCCAGGTTGGTCAGCATCGCCATGCTTCGGCCCGCACGCGCCAAGATCAGGCTTTCGATCATCAACGAGGAGAACGTGGTCAGTCCGCCCAGGATGCCCACGATCAAGAATGCGCGCAGGTACAGCGCCGCCTGGCCGCGGTCTTCCAGCCACACCACCAGGAAGCCGCCGGCCAGCGAGCCAATGAAGTTCACCG
>LNAQ01000408.1_pt1 | contig 10365 bp, 7 predicted proteins | sample 602591 | NCBI WGS metagenome assembly LNAQ01 (sample SAMN02440304, study PRJNA202911) | soil metagenome | biome: Subtropical and temperate rainforests or woodlands; isolation source: soil samples (1 kg each in a 20% v/v slurry with milli Q water) were... ... | reverse complement strand
ATCACCTAGAGATTCAAGTCAGCGCAGCGCGCGGCGCAGTACCTTGCCCACTGTGGTCTTGGGCAGCTCGGTGCTGCGAAACTCCACGTACCTGGGCACTTTGTACCCCGTCAGGTATTCCCGGCAATGGGCCAGGATCAGGTCCTTCTTGCGGTCGACCAGGCGGATATAACCGCGCGTATCCATCACCCCGATATCGCCGGTCGACAGCCAGCCCTCGGCGGTTTCCTTGGGCGGCGTGGGCGGTCCAGCGGCTGGCGACGGCGATTCGCGTGGCGGCTCGAGAACAGCGCTGGGTCAATGTGAAATCGGTCTGAAAAGGTGGGGGGGGGCTGGCCCCCGTTGCGGGGGGATAGGTCGTTGGGTTCGGGAACTTCAACTCCGCTATCGGGGGAAAGCCCCCTCCCACATTTAGATCACCTAGAGATTCAAGTTAGCGCAGCGCGCGGCGCAGTACCTTGCCCACTGTGGTCTTGGGCAGCTCGGTGCTGCGAAACTCCACGTGGCGGCTCGAGAACAGCGCTGGGTCAATGTGAACTCGCTCTGAAATGTGGGAGGGGGCTTGCCCCCGATGGCGGTGGATCAGTCGATAGGCTCGGTGACTTCAACTCCGCTATCGGGGGCAAGCCCCCTCCCACATTTAGATCACCTAGAGATTCAAGTTAGCGCAGCGCGCGGCGCAGCACCTTGCCCACTGTGGTCTTGGGCAGCTCGGTGCTGCGAAACTCCACGTACCTGGGCACTTTGTACCCCGTCAGGTATTCCCGGCAATGGGCCAGGATCTGTGCCTGGGTCAGGTTCGGGTCCTTGCGCACCACGATGATCTTCACCCTCTCGCCGGTCACGCCATCTTCCACACCGATTGCCGCCACTTCAGCAACGCCGGGGTGCAGCGCCACCACGTCTTCGATTTCATTGGGGTACACGTTGAAGCCCGAGACCAGGATCAGGTCCTTCTTGCGGTCGACCAGGCGGATATAACCGCGCGTATCCATCACCCCGATATCGCCGGTCGACAGCCAGCCCTCGGCATCCAGCACCTCGGCGGTTTCCTTGGGCCGCTTCCAGTAGCCCTGCATCACCTGCGGGCCGCGCACTTGCAATTCGCCCTGCTCACCGAGGTCGGCCAATTCGCCGTCTTCGCGCATGAAACGCACCCAGGTCGACGGCAAGGGCACGCCGATGCTGCCGGTGAACTCCATCTCGCGCATGCGGGAAATGTCGATGGGGCTGATGCTCACCACCGGCGAGCATTCGGTCAGCCCGTAGCCTTCGATGATCGGCAGCCCGGTGACTTCCTTCCAGCGCTTGGCCACCGCCGTGTGCGTGGCCATGCCACCGGCGATCACCATGCGCAGGTCGGAAAAGTCCCGCGCACAGAACTCCTGGTTCTCCAGCAAGCCGTTAAACAACGTGTTGACCCCGGCAATCCCGTTGAAGCGCTCCTTGCGCAGGATCATCTGCACGCGCTTCACGTCCCGTGGGTTGGCGATCAGGATGTTGCGCCCGCCCAGGCACATGAACATCAGGCAGTTCACCGTCAGCGAAAAGATGTGATACAGCGGCAACAAGGTGACGTTGGTTTCCTGCTTGTCCTGGTCCAATTGGTTGCCGACCCAGGCCTTGGCTTGCAGCAGGTTGGCGATGATGTTGCGGTGGCTGAGCATCACGCCCTTGGCGTCACCCGTGGTGCCGCCGGTGTATTGCAGGAAGGCCAGGTCGTCGAGGTGCATGTCCACCGGGAAATGGGTCAGCGCCCTTCCTTGCTTGAGCGCCTGATTGAAGCGTACCGAACCGCGCAGGTTGAACCTCGGCACCTGTTTCTGCACGCGGCGCAGGATGAAGTTCATCGCCGCGCCCTTGAAGGTGCCGAGCAAGTCGCCGATGGCCGCCACCACCACGCGCTTGACGCTGCTGCCGGGCATGGCTTTTTCCAGGGTGTGGGCGAAGTTCTCGAAGATCACCACCGTCTCGGCGCCGCTGTCCTTGAGCAAATGCTTGAGTTCATGGGCGGTGTACAGCGGGTTGACGTTGACCACCACCGCACCGGCCAGGATCGTCCCCAGCAGGCAGATCGGGTACTGCAAGCAGTTGGGCATCATCAGCGCCACGCGGTCGCCGGTCTTCACACCCTGGCCTTGCAACCAGGCGGCAAACGCAATGCCCTGCATGTGCCAGTCGGCATAGGTCATTTCGGTGCCGATGCTGACGTAGGCCACCCGTTCGCGGAATTTTTCCAGGTGCTCCAGGAACACCTCGCGCAGCGACGGGTAGTCCTCGATACCGGCATCGATGTCCGCCGGGACGCCAGGCAGGTAGGCGTTCAACCAGATGCGTTCGGTGTGTTCCAGGCTGATAGCGTTCATGGCAGTTTCCTTGTTGTTGTTTTGGATAGCGCTACTTTTCGACGATGGCGGTAATGCCCAGCCCGCCCGCCGCGCAGATCGAAATCAGGCCGCGCCCGCCGCCACGCTCGTGGATCGCCTTGGCCAACGCCGCCAATTGCCGGCCCCCGGTGGCGGCGAAGGGATGCCCGCAGCCCAGGGAGCCGCCGTTGACGTTCATCTTGGCGCGGTCGATGGTGCCCAGCGGTGCGTCCAGCCCCAGCCGTTCGCGACAGTAGTCGGCGTCTTCCCAGGCCTTGAGCGTGCAGAGCACCTGGGCGGCGAACGCTTCGTGGATCTCGAAGAAATCGAAGTCGGCAAAGCCCAGGCCCTCACGCTTGAGCATGCGCGGCACGGCATAGGCCGGCGCCATCAGCAGGCCTTCGCTGCCGTCGACAAAGTTCACCGCCGCGGTCTCGCCGGTGCGCAGGTAAGCCAACACCGGCCAGCCGTGTTCGGCGGCCCACGCTTCACTGGCCAACAGCACCACCGAGGCGCCGTCGGTCAGCGGTGTGGAGTTGCCCGCCGTGAGCGTGCCGTTCTGGCGGTCGTAGGCCGGGGACAGGCTGGCGAGCTTCTCCAGGCTGGTGTCGGCGCGCAGGTTGTTGTCCCGCGCCAGGCCGCGATAGGGGCTGATCAGGTCGTCGAAGAAACCGCGTTGATAGGCGGCATCCAGGCGCTGGTGGCTGCTGAGGGTCAATTCATCCTGGGCCAGGCGCTTGATCTGCCAGCGCTTGGCCATTTCTTCGCAGTGCTCGCCCATCGACAGACCGGTGCGCGGTTCGCCATTGCGCGGCAGCAGCGGCTTGAAGAACATCGACGGACGCACCTTCAGCAGCGCCTTCACCTTGTCGCCCATGGCCTTGGCGCGATTGGCCGCAAGCAAGGTGTGGCGCAGCGCTTCATTGAGGCCGATGGGCGCGTCGGACGTGGTGTCGGCGCCACCGGCGATGCCCACGTCGATCTGGCCGAGGGCGATCTTGTTCGCCACCAGCAAGGCCGCTTCCAGGCCCGTGCCGCAGGCTTGTTGCAAGTCGTAGGCCGGGGTTTGCGCAGACAGCGTGGTCGATAACAGCGACTCACGCGCCAGGTTGAAATCCCGCGAGTGCTTGATCACCGCGCCCGCGGCGAACTCGCCCAGGCGCTGGCCGTGCAGGTTGTAGCGGTCGACCAGGCCTTGCAGCGCGGCCACCAGCAAATCCTGGTTACTGTCGTGGGCGTACACCGTGTTGGAGCGGGCAAACGGAATGCGGTTGCCGCCGATGATCGCCACGCGGCGGGTCGGGGCCGGGTTGAAGCTGTAGTCATTCATTTAAGACGCTCGTTCCAGATAAAAAGCCCGCGCATGTGCGGTTTGTCACCGGCGAAGTTGCGCACTTCGAACTCACGCCGCGGGCCGCTCACGGGGCGGCGCCACAGCGCGACCTGGCCGGGCAGGAAGATCGGCAGCTTGAAGTCGCAGTGCGCTTGCGCCTGATCCAGGCCGCCCGGCGGTTGCTCGGCGGCCAATGCGCGGCCCAATGTCCACATGCCGTGGGCGATGGCGCGGCGAAAGCCAAAGAGTTTTGCGCCGATCAGCGAGGTATGAATCGGGTTGAAATCCCCCGAGACCTTGGCAAACCGCCGGCCCAGGTCGGCGGGCAGCACCCAGCGCTGGGTGCGCAACAGGCCTTCTTCCTGCAAGGGCAGCACGTCCGCCCATGGCTCACCCACCGGGTTTTTCACGTCGCGCCGCAGGTACAGGCTGTCGCTTTCCCACAGCAGCGTGTCCGCACCGTAGGCCCGGGTGGCGATGCTCAGCGCCTGGCCCTTGGGGTGCGCCACCCAACGCTCGCAATACACCTCCAGGCGCAGGGCCTGGCCCGCGTGCAAGCGCTGGTGCTGACGAATGCGATTGGCCAGGTGGACCATGCCGCTGGCCGGGTACGGGAAACTCGGCCGGGTCAGCAGCATCAGGTGCAACGGGAACGCCAGCACCTGCGGGTAGGCCAGCGGCACGCCCTGCTCATGCCGGAAACCACAGGCGCGGCCATACGCGGCGATGCCGGTGGCCGACAATTCCACCGCCGAACGCACCAGGCGCGCCTTGGGCAACTCAGGCGCGCCGTCGAGCTTGGGTTTGCGCAAGGCGCGCAGGCCGTCCAGCAACAACTGGGGCTGCGACGGCGGCGGGTCGATGATCTGCGTCACGTAGTCCATGGCTCAAGCTCCCAGCAGGCTTTGGCCGCACACGCGCACGACTTGGCCGTTGACGCCGCCGGACGCCGGGTGGGCCAGCCAGGCGATGGTCTCGGCCACGTCGATCGGCTGGCCGCCCTGGGACAGCGAATTCATGCGCCGCCCGGCTTCGCGGATCAGCAGCGGGATCTTCGCGGTCATCTGGGTTTCGATGAACCCCGGCGCCACCGCGTTCACCGTGACCTGCTGCGCCGCCGCCAACGGTGCCAGGCCGTGGACCAGGCCGATCACCCCGGCTTTGGAGGTGGCGTAGTTGCTTTGCCCGAGGTTGCCGGCGATGCCGGAAATCGACGACACACAGACGATACGCCCGCCCGGGTTCAGGCCCTGGCATTCCAGCAGCGCGTGGCTCAGTTGCAGCGGCGCTTGCAGGTTGACCGCCAGCACACTGCGCCACGCCGCTTCGGTCATCCGGGTGATGGTCTTGTCGCGGGTGATCCCGGCGTTATGCACCACCACGTCGAAGGCGCCGGATTGGCTGACATGGGCCTGCAACAGCGAGGCCGCATCTGCTGCGGTAATGTCCAGTGGCAACGCCGAGCCACCGACGCTGGCGGCGGCATGTTGCAGCGCGTCCTCGGCTTGGGGCACATCCACGCACACCACATGGGCGCCGTCGCGGGCCAATACCTGGGCAATCGCCAAGCCGATGCCGCGGGAGGCACCGGTGACCAGCGCGCGGCGGCCGGCGAAGGGGGTGTCCCAGTTGACCGTGACAGGGCCGTCCAGCGGTTTTTCCAGGCGCACCACTTGCCCCGACACATAGGCCGAACGACGCGACAGAAAGAAGCGCAGGCTGCTGTCCAGGGCGTCTTCGGCCCCCGGCGCGACGTAGATCAATTGCACGGTGATCGCCCGGCGCAGTTCCTTGGCCAGCGAACGCACCAACCCTTCGAGGGCGCGCTGGGCGATGGCCTGGGGCAAATCCCGACAGTCTTCGGGAGCAGTGCCGAGCACCACCACGCGGCCATGCTGGGCGAGGCGCTTGGCGTTGGCGTGGAAAAATACGTAGAGCTCATCGAGCTGCTGCAGGTCGACGACGCCCGTGGCATCGAACACCGCGCCCTGCACCTTGACCGTAGACGGCGCCTTGAGGGTCGCTGCAGTGGCGGCGACCGTGTCGGTGGCGCTGAAAATCTGTTGCACTTGCACAGCCAGGCGCCCTGCCCCCGCGACGATCACCGGGTTGGCCAGGCCTTGCTGGCCACGGCGATGACGTTGCAGCAGCAACGGTTGCGGCAGGCCGATGGCCTGGGCCAGGCGTCGGCCCCAGGGAGAATTGACGAACGATAGGTAGCTGTCACTCATATAAACATCCACTCACGATACGGTATCGGTATGAACGCCCGAGCCATGTAGGCGCGTTCATTCAGTGCCACTCAATTGACCGAAGCATTCTCGCCCTGGCTGGTACGACGCTGGGTAGATGGTTGCAACACGTGCTTACGCTGCTGCAACGCCTCGAGCAGACCGAAGTCCTGCGGGAAGTCGTCGACCTGGATGCCGTGGTCGGCATATTCCACATAGCGCGCGAGCAAGGCGTCTTCATCGCTGCTGATCAAGTCCAGCGCCCGCGCCTTGACGCGCCAGGCGGCAAAGGCCGTGGCGGCGATCGGCATCGGTTCGAGCAAGCCCTGTTTGATCGCAGGCTTGAGCCGTGCTTCGATCAGCTCCACCTGCGGCAACAGGCGGAAAGCCAATTCGCCGTAGGCCAGCTTGTCGATTTCCGGACGTGGGATATAGGAATTGGCCAGCAAGCGCTCACGGGTTTCGCCGGAGGTCTGCACCACATCCGCCACCTGGGCCAACAGCCGGTCCGAGGGTTTACGCAGGGGAATACCGAACGGAAAACTCAAGCCGCGCACCACCGCTGCCGCGGCTTTCGACGGATAGTTATCGAGTGTTTCGGCGAGGGCTTCATGGGCGCGCAGCAACGCATCCTGGGCCGACCAATGCACCAGCGGCAAATCCGCCTGGGGCCGGCCGTCATCTTCAAAGCGCTTGAGCACGCAAGACAAGATGTACAACTGCGAAAGAATATCGCCCAGGCGCCCGGTGATACTTTCCTTGCGCTTGAGCGCACCGCCGAGCACACCCATGGAAACGTCCGAGATCAAAGCCAACACCACCGACAGCCGATTGGCCTGACGGTAGTAGGACGCCAACGCCGGCTCGGTCTTGGCGGGTGCGGAAATCAGGCGCCCGCCAGTGAGCGAATGCACTGCGGCGCGCACCGTATTGGCCAGCACAAAGCTCACATGGCCGAACATTGCGCTGTCAAACGCTTCAAGCGCCTTGCGCCGATCGGGGTTGCGCGCCGCTTCCATCTCGCGCAACACATAGGGATGGCAACGGATCAGGCCCTGGCCAAAGATGATCAGGCAGCGGGTCATGATGTTCGCGCCTTCCACCGTGATCGCAATCGGGCTTTGTTGATAAGCGCGGGCCAGGAAGTTGTTGGGGCCCATGCAGATGCCCTTGCCGGCGACGATGTCCATGCCGTCGTTGACGATCATCCGCGCGCGCTCGGTGACGTGGTATTTGGCGATGGCGGAGATCACCGAAGGTTTCTCGCCGGCATCCAGCGATGCCACCGACACCTTGCGCACCGCGTCGCAGGCATACAAATGCCCGGCCATGCGCGCCAACGGGGCTTGCACGCCTTCGAACTTGCCGATGGGCAGGCCGAACTGTTTGCGCATCGCCGCATAGGCGCTGGTGCCGCGTACTGCGACCTTGCCCAGGCCGACGTTGGCCGACGGCAAGGAAATCGCCCGACCGGCCGCCAGGCATTCCATCAGCATGCGCCAGCCGTTGCCGACCTGTTCGCGGCCGCCGATGACCCACTCCAGGGGAATGAACACATCCTTGCCGGTGGTAGGACCGTTCTGAAACACCGCGTTGAGCGGCCAGTGCCGACGACCGCTGTTCACGCCCGGATGGGAGGTTGGGATCAACGCGCAAGTGATGCCCAGCGAACCCGGCTGGCCGAGCAGACCTTCCGGGTCTTGCGCACGAAACGCCAGGCCAAGCACTGTGGCAATCGGGCCAAGGGTGATGTAGCGCTTGTCCCAGGTCACGTTGAAACCCAGCACTTCCTCGCCTTCGTGCAGGCCTTTGCAGACGATGCCCAGGTCCGGAATCGCCCCAGCGTCGGAACCGGCATACGGGCTGGTCAGCGCGAAACACGGAATGTCTTCGCCACGCGCCAGGCGCGGCAGGTAGTAATTACGCTGGGCATCGGTGCCGTAATGCAGCAGCAGTTCCGCCGGGCCCAGGGAGTTGGGCACCATCACCGAAATCGCCGCCGCCGAGCAGCGTGTCGACAGCTTCATCACCACTTGCGAATGCGCGTAGTGGGAGAAGCCTTTGCCGCCGTACTGCTTGGGAATGATCATGCCAAGGAAACCGGCGTCCTTGGTGTACTGCCAGCCCTCGGGGGACATGTCTTGCCAGACCTGGGTGGTTTCCCAGTCGTTGGCGATGTCGCACAGGGTTTCGACTTCGTTGTCGAGGAAGGCTTGTTCCTCGGCGCTCAGGCTGGCCGGCGCGGCTTGCAGCAGGCGCTGCCAGTCGGGTCGGCCGCTGAACAGTTCGGCATCCCACCACACGGTGCCGGACTCGATGGCCGCGCGCTCGGTGTCGGACATTGCCGGCATAACTGTACGAAATAGGCTCAGAGCCTTGCTGGTCAACAGGCGGCGACGCAGCGGTTTGATTGTCATCAGCAACGCGGGCAAGACCACTAGCAGCGCCACGACGGTGGTGCCGAAAACGGCGACCACGTTGAACAGGTAGCCGGCCGCCAGCCAGGCCAGGCCGGCGCCCAGCCAGTGGACAGCGGCGGCTTGTCGATACGCCAGGGCAATCGCGGCTGCGAAACCCACCAATAACCAGATCACCATGGGGATACCTCTACTCGATTCAGGGCGTAGCAAACGCTGGCGCAGATCGATATGAACTGCGGCGTAGGGCAACACTACAAATTTGGCAAGCCAGATTCAAATTATGTTTTGAAATTTTTATTTAACTCCTGGGCAAAAAAATACTGGGCTGAGCACGTCAGCCTGGGTCACGAATACGAAAATCGGAATAGGTCACATGGCGACCCGTAAATGAGGGCAAACAGCAGGAAGAAGGCATTCAGATGCGCTTAGTGCCTTCCTCCATAGCCCTCGATATCTGTTAAAACTTGTAGGTGGCCGATACGCTGACCACATCGCCTGACGACTCAGCCTTGCCGTCCAGGCTGGCGCCACCCAAGCGGTCAACGTTTTTGGTTTTCAGCTTCACTTCCTGCACGAACTGATGGGAATACGCCAAGTCAAGACTCAAGCCCTTTACAGCCTTTACCTCGTAACCCGCACCGAACGACAAGAACGTACGATCACCATCCGGGATACGGGGGTCACGGGTCGAGTTGCGGGTTGGTGTCTGGTCAAGGGCCACACCGGCACGCAGCGTCAGTTCATCGGTGGCACGGAAGTCGCCGCCGAGGGAGTACATCCAGGAGTCCTTGTAGTTGTAGGGGATTGAGACGATGGTGATATCGCCGGACTTGAGCGTGAGGTCCTTGAACGACGACCACTGCGTCCAGTTCACACTTGCGCCCAAGGTGAATCGGTCATTGAACTGATGCACCCAGTCAAAGCCCGCAGTCGCGGGAATATCCAGTTGGGTACTGGCATGTGCGCCATCCGGGTACAACGCCAGCCCAGGATAAGCCGACCCAACCAGCGTGCCAGTGCCAGTGAACGGGTTCGGTTGAGTCATCAGGGCATAGCTGTACGAGTCTGAACGAATGTTGTACTTGCCCGTCATCTTGTTCTTGATCTTGGCGTGATAGTTCAGGCCCAAGGTGTCTTGGTCAGTAGGTTTCCAGGTAATACCGGTAAACCAGCCGGTGGAGATATTGTCGACCTTGACCCGTATCAGCGCGCCTCCGACACCTGCCGGCAAATCAATACTGCCCAGTAATGGGTCCTGGGAGTTGGCAGCAGCCGCCAACAAATCGATGTTCTGACTCACAAACCCTTTACTGTGTTGAACAATAAGCCCACCGCCGATGGCGAACTGATCGTTGACTTTGAACGAAAGCGAACCGGTCAATCCCACGGTTTCGATCTTGGTGTCTACAGCAAAATCGCGAAGTTTGGAGTCTTCGTCCCAAGTTGAGCGCATCCCTTGTGGCACCACTTGGCTCAAGCCAAAAGCGAATCGGTCCCCCAGGGGCATCACCATGAACCCGGTCGGCAACCAGGCAGTGAAACCACCCTCGCCACCATCATTGTTGTTGACCGTTGGCGATGAAAGGTCAGGGAAACCATCCGCACCTATTGGACTGTTCGAGACAGGGTTACCCAGATAATCATTAGCCGCGCCCTTATATTTGATTTTGATGCGCGCGTAGTCGACCGTCATTTGTGCGACGTTCTGGTCCACAAACGCCATCGCGGCGGGGTTGTTGTACGCCGAACTGGGGTCATTTTTGAACAACGAACCACCCCCGAACGCTCTCCCCCAGCCGGGAGCACCATAAGTTGGAGTTGAAAAGCCACCGGCCTGAACAGAGCCGGCCACGATCAAGCTGCTCAGAAGAGCAAACCCAGCGGTCACCCGCACCTGTTGTTTCTTATTATTCATGCTCCAATCCTTATTATTATCTGCCGCTCTACGCGTTGCCTTTGCGTCACCGCCCGGTAGGTGCCTGGTAAAAGGCACCCACTTTCTACGGGTGATCAGC
>LNAQ01000407.1_pt1 | contig 10365 bp, 7 predicted proteins | sample 602591 | NCBI WGS metagenome assembly LNAQ01 (sample SAMN02440304, study PRJNA202911) | soil metagenome | biome: Subtropical and temperate rainforests or woodlands; isolation source: soil samples (1 kg each in a 20% v/v slurry with milli Q water) were... ... | reverse complement strand
AACTCGCCCAGCGCATCAATTGTTCAATATCGGCAGACATATCGCTACCGCTGGCGGTTTGCGCGATATACACCGGAAAGGCATACATCATCACCTGCATCATGCCAAAGCCCGCCACAAACAGGCGCCACAGGGCGCTCTTGCGCTCCTGCTGAGCGATATTTTCGGCGCGTGCCGCGTCATAAGGATGCGCACGATAACCGATCGCGGCAATGGCTTCGAGCAACTTGGAGAGCTTGGTCACCCGCGCATCCCAGCGCACCTGCGCCCGCCGCGTGGCGTAATTGATGTCCACCGCCAACACGCCGGGCTGACGGCGCAAGTGCGCTTCATTCAGCCAAACGCAGGCCGCACAAGTGATACCCTCCAAAATCAGCGCCGCTTCGCGCTCATGCTCGCCCAGCGTGCGTACAAAACTGGCCTGTATTTTTGGATGATCAAACAAGCCAAGCGCATCCAGCGCCACGGGGAGCGCCTCGCGCGGGCTTTCCGGCAAGGCATCGCGATGCCGGTAATATTCCGTCAGGCCATGATCCACAATCGCTTGCGCCACCGCCTGACACCCCATGCAGCAAAGCGCATGGGACGTGCCATTGATCTCGACCGAGAAATGCGCCCCGCCAGGGATACTCAGGCCACAGTGATAACAGATGGCGGTTTTATCAAGCAAGTTTTCGGCTGGGTTATTCACTGGATTATTCACTGCGACAATAGAAAATCAATCAACGGTCCTTCAGCAACACGCCAAACCCGCACTGCACGCCCATTCATTCGGCTATAGCAACTCGTCTTTGGCCATTTGGAATGACACCGGCATGGAATTTGTACTCGAACAAATTGCCATAACGCCCCCATTCAATCGCCACTTGCAAAGCGAACAAAGCATCATCCTATGGCCGCCAATCCGGGCTTCTCGTGGCCAACCAGATTCATCGAGAACTTTCCCGGCTTTGCCTGACGTCTTGAGAGCCCCACTTCACCGCAGCTCTGCCCTGACCCACTTCTGCACCACTAAACTGCCCACTATATCGCCTTCGACATTCACAGCGGTACGGAAGGTGTCCAGCAGGCGATCAATGGGCAGCAAAATGGCGATAGCTTCGGCAGGCAGGCCGACAGATTGCAGCACCATTACCATGGTGACCATGCCCGCCGAAGGAATGCCTGGTGCGCCAATAGCGGCGATCATGGCGGTGATCACCACGATGAGTTGTTGCGTGAGGCTCAAATCCATGCCGACAAGATTGGCGATAAATAGCGCTGCGGCAGCTTCGTAAAGGGCTGTACCATCCATGTTCATGGTGGCGCCCAGCGGAATCACAAAGCCTGCAATATCGGGCTTCACATGCAGGTGCTGCTCTGCACAGCGCAAGGTCACGGGCACGGTGGCGGCGCTCGAACTGGTGGCAAAAGCGGTGATCAGCGCCTCGCGTGCGCCGCGCCAGAAATGCCAGGGTGTCATGCCCGTGACCAAATACAAAATCAGCGGCAATAACACCACGCCATGCAGCAACAGTGAGCCGATGACCACGGCAATAAACGTGGCGAGCGTGCTGAGCATGGCGGCGTCTTGCGTGGCCATGAGTTTGGCAAGCAAGGCCATGATGCCCAAGGGCGCCAAGCGCATGATCCAGCCAACCAGCATGAGCATGACGCCCAAGACTTCTTCGAGCAGCCCATGCACACGGGCAAAGCGCTCGCCACCTTTAACGAGGGCAACGCCCAGGATCAGGGCGAACATGACGACGGCGAAGACATCGCCTTGCGCCATGGCTTTTACCGGATTCATGAACACGGCGTGCAAAAACTTGGCAAAAAAATCCGTCGCTGAGGCGGCTTCTACGGGTGTGACAGACATGACATGCGCAAACATTCCAAGATGCAGGCCGTGCCCTGGGCGAACAATATGGCTGATGCCCAAGCCAACGATAATGGAGAGCACCATGGAGAAAACAAAAAAGCCCACCGTGCGCGTCCACACGCGGTGCATTTGCTGGTGCTGCCGCAAGTTGGCAACGCCTACGGCGATGGAGGTGAACACCAGCGGGATGACGATCATTTTGAGCATATCTACGAACAGCGTGCCGATCAGCCCGGCAAGGTAAGTGCCTTGCTGTGCCACCGGAGATGCAGCCCCCAGTGCCGCAAAGGCCAAGCCTAGCGCCACACCTGCGGCCGCGCCTAGAAAGATCAGGGTATTCAGTGAGATACGTTTCATTCAGGGTTCCTGGGGTGAGTGGCTTGCGGTGAAGCATTTGAACTAGAGCCTGAGCCTTTACCCTGCCGCGCAACAAGTACGTCGGCATAAGCGCGTTTAACGGCAGGCGCCATCTGCTTGATGCGATATTCCTCTTGCGATGCGGTGGAGCGGTCGGAAAAAGCGGCGCTCGCCAACAGCCGCAACGGCGGGTGCGAGCGTGTGTAACGCGCACCCTTGCCTGAAGCGTGGGCCGCAAAACGCGCGGCAACATCTACGGCAATGCCCGTGTAAATGCTGCCGTCGGTGCATTCGATCAAATAAACAAACCAAACTTTCGCTGACAATGCAGTCACGGTATGTATTTTGGTTGGCACAACGAATGGATGCTTGAGGTAATCAGATGATCAGGTCAGCAAAGGATGCAGCCAAATGTAGAGCGATTGCCCTTGCGAGACGGCCAGTTGCGCTAAATCAGCCAGCTCCATGATCAGCGCCTCAATCTCTTCTTCCGGCCAGCCTTCCATTTCAAAGTCTGCCGTGGCGGCAAGTTCGGTAGCGACTTCGATAAGCGCTTCTTCGTCCAAAGCGGCGAGTTTTTCCGTCACTCGATCGGCGAGCTTTAATACGATGGCATCGGTGCTGCCGATGTACAAAGGCTCATACAAACTTGCACCGGCCTCGAATTCATCGCCCGTCACGAGTGTGTGCAGCATCACGATTTTGGCGGTATCAAGCCCCCGCCGCTCCAAGCCACTCCATTCGTCCGTGGGCTTGGGCGATTCGCCCACGGCCACAATATCGTCTTCATCCGCTGCCACGATATGGGTTAACACATTTGTCTGACTCATTTGCTTCTCCTGGAACAAATTGATACCGGTAATTGACGCTGGGCGATTTATGCTTTGTCTTCCAGCGTTTCCCATTCAGCCAGCGCCATGTTGATGGCCGCTTCCACGTCGGCCAAAGTTTGATGCAGCTTTTTTTGCTGCGCCACGTCCTGCTGATAAAAATTTGGCTCGGCCAGCTGTGCATGCAAGGCAGCCTGCTGAGTTTCGAGTTGGGCAATTTTGCTCATCAACTGGCCAATGGCACGTTGGTTTTTAAGGCTGTTTTTTTTAGGTAACGGGTTTTCAGTTATTGGCGATTTTTCTGCTGCGGCCTGCTTGCCAGGATTCGTCTTTTTAGTGGCGGAAGCATCGGCGCCCGTCACTGTCGCGCGCTGTTGCAGCCAGTCGCTATAGCCGCCAATATATTCTTTCCATTTGCCCTGCCCTTCGCTGGCAATGGTTTGCGTCACCACGTTATCCAGAAAGGCACGATCGTGGCTGACTAAAAACACTGTACCCGCGTAATCCTGCAGCAAGGCTTCGAGCAGTTCCAGCGTTTCAATATCCAGATCGTTGGTCGGTTCATCCAGCACCAGCACATTCGCCGGGCGGGCAAACAGCCTGGCCAATAGCAGGCGATTGCGCTCGCCACCGGACAGTGATTTCACGGGGGATCTGGCACGTTCCGGGGCGAATAAAAAGTCTTCCAGATAGCTGATCACGTGCTTTTTGGCCTGCCCGATTTCCACATAATCCGAACCCGGGCTGATGACATCCACCAAGGCCGCCTCCGGATCAAGCTGGGTGCGAAACTGGTCAAAATAAGCCACTTCAACGCGGCTGCCCATGCGCACCACGCCCTCGTCCGGCTCAATCTCGCCGAGGATCAGGCGCAACAGCGTGGTTTTGCCCGCGCCGTTCGGCCCGATCAAACCAATCTTGTCGCCGCGTTGGATGCGGCAGGAAAAGTGATTCACCACGCAACGTTCGCCATAGTTCTTGGAGACATCATCGAGTTCTGCCACCAGCTTGCCGGACTCGTCCCCGCGCACCAGCTGAAACTCAACTGAGCCTTGCTGCGCGCGGCGTACAGCGCGGTCGCTGCGCAATTGCTCCAGACGGTTAATCCGCCCCACACTGCGCGTGCGGCGCGCCTCCACGCCTTTCCTTATCCAGACTTCTTCCTGCGCCAACAGTTTGTCCGCACGCGCGTTAGCCAATGACTCTTCATGCAGCAACATTTCCTTGCGTTGCTGGTAAGTGGCAAAGCTGCCAGGAAAGCTCACCAACTTGCCCCGGTCTAGCTCGATAATGCGCGTCACCACACTATCCAGAAAGGCACGGTCATGGGTGATGAACATCACCGCACCCGGATAGTCCTTGAGCAATTCTTCCAGCCACAAGATACCTGCCACATCCAGATGATTGGTCGGCTCATCGAGCAACAGCAAATCCGGCTCGGCCACCAAAGCCCTTGCCAGCGCCACGCGTTTTTTGCCGCCGCCTGACAACGACGCCACTTGCGCCTCGCCATCCAGATTCAAGCGCGTGACAGCCTGCTCGACGCGCGAACTCATGCGCCAGCCGTCAGAAGCGTCCAGCGTGGCTTGCAAGGCTTCCATCCTGTCCATTACCGCCGTATCGCCAGCGCCGACTTTATGCGTGACGGCGTGGTATTCAGCCAGCACGCTGGCAATCTCGCCCAGCCCTGATGCCACCGCCTCGAACACGGTCATCCCCGCAATGAATTCCGGTTCTTGCGCAACATAAGCAATGTTCAAATTCGGCTGCCGCCAAACCACGCCATCGTCCAGCGTGCCCAGATTCGCCAGCGCCTTGAGCAGGCTGGATTTGCCCGTGCCATTGCGGCCAATCAAGCCAACCCGCTCGCCAGGGTCCAACTGCATGGCGGCACGGTCAAGTAAAGCAACATGGCCATACGCTAGGCAGGCACGATCAAGAGTAATTAAAGGCATGGGAATGAGTGGCGAATACCGCGTGAAATAACGCAAGAAAATACAACTGAAAAAAACAAATGCAGGATGAACTGCAGGAATGGTGCGGAATTATAGGTGAGCAGGTAGAATTCGCGGCACGCCTTCGTAGCTCAGTGGATAGAGCGACCGCCTCCTAAGCGGTAGGTCAGCAGTTCGATTCTGCTCGAGGGCACCAGTTATCTGAAGCATTGATCTTTTCATCATGACAAGCGCTTTATTCTTTCAACCAATGCTTTCAACCAATGAATGGCTTGTTGCCATCAATTCTTAACCCGCCAGCCAATCATCATGCGCCAGAACAAGGCCAGACTAAATCTGCCCGCACAAGCGTCAGCGCGCGCTGTTTTCTGCCATTCAATGCGCCTTAATCTAGCGACTGACTTTTATGCCCTGCGGATTGCAAACTGGCAGCTGATGGGCCGCTTGCACATGGGCCGTTTGCACATGGGCGGCCTCCGCACATCGCCGCGCCAGTGGCTGTGTAACTACAGCATGTCCGCATGATCCTCGGCGGCGACATCGGCGGCACCAAGGTCTTGCTGGGCCTGGCGGAAAATGGCGTGCTGGTCTCTGCTCGCCGTTATGCCAGCGCCGACTTTTTGAATTTCACCGACCTGCTCGCCGCTTTTTTTAGCGATGCGCAGATCAAGCCATCCCAGGTGCATGGCGGTTGCCTGGCGCTGGCCGGGCCGATTGCCGATGATGGCGGCTCAGCCCGGCTGACCAACCTGCCCTGGCTCATCGACCGCGAAGAGCTCGCGCGCCGCTTTGGCCTGCCGTCCTTGCAACTGGTCAACGACTTTGCCGCCGCAGCGCTTGGCGCGGTTACGGCGAGCGCTGATCAATGCGTGACCCTGCAAGCAGGACAGCCGCTGCCCGATGCACCTCGCCTGGTTGTTGGCGCGGGCACCGGTCTGGGCATGGCGATCGTCTTGCCGCAGGTTTCCCCAAGCCAAGGCTGGCGCATCGTGCCCGGCGAAGGCGGCCATGCCGCCTTCGCGCCTGCCGATGAAGAACAACTCCAGCTATGGCGATTCCTGCATGCGCGTCACGGCCGGGTGATCTGGGAACAGGTTGTCTCGGGACCGGGAATTACTGCCATTCACGAGTGCCTGACAGGTGAAAGACTGCCAGCGGAGGAAATTTCTCAATCTGCGCTAAGCGCTACCGATAACGCAGCGCACCGTTCGCTGGAACTGTTTCTCGCCGCCTATGGCGCCTTTGCCGGTGACATGGCGTTAGCTTGCCTCGCCCGTGGCGGTATTTTTCTTGCCGGCGGCATTGCCGCCAAGCTACTGCCGTTGCTGCCAGACAGCCGCTTGCTTGCCGCATTCAATGACAAAGCCGGCCATGCCGACATCATGGCGCGCATGCCAATTCATCTGATTACCGATCCGACGCTTGGGCTAAACGGTGCTTTGCGTATGGCACAGCAAAGCTGAACCTGACCACTCAGCCCACTCAGCCTTTACTGCATCCCAAACTAAGCCGGCATCAACACCAGCAACGCCAGCGGCGGCAAGACCAGTTCCACTGACGCAGGCAGCCCCATCCACGGCAGCGGATCAGCGCGCACCCGTCCGTCATTGCCCATATCGCTGCCGCCATATAGCGTCGAGTCGCTGTTCATCCTCTCGACATAATCAGTGGCTTGCGGCACGCCCAGCCGGTAGCCGTAGCGCGGCACTGGCGTGAAGTTGGCCACCACGACAACGTGGCTGCCATCACGTGCGCGGCGCAGCCAGCTGAGCACTGACTGGTCGGCATCATGGCAGTCAATCCATTCAAAGCCTTCGCCAGAAAAATCCAGTTCATGCAGCGCCGGGGTGTGCAGATACAAATGATTGAGGTCGCGGGACAACTGCTGCACACCGGCATGCAAGGGATATTGCAGCAGATGCCAGGGCAACTCCTCGGCCGCATGCCATTCCCACGACTGACCAATTTCCGCGCCCATGAACAACAGCTTTTTACCGGGTGAAGCTATCTGGTAAGCCAGCAACAAGCGCAGGTTGGCGAAACGCTGCCACTCGTCGCCCGGCATTTTCCCCAGCAGCGAACCCTTGCCGTGCACCACTTCATCGTGGGATAGCGGCAAGACGAAATTCTCGCTGTAGGCATACAGCTGGCCAAAAGTGAGCTGATTGTGGTGGTAACGCCGATGCACCGGATCCTGCTGCATGTAGTGCAGCGTATCGTTCATCCAGCCCATGTTCCATTTCATCGAGAAACCCAGGCCGCCCAGCCAGACCGGGCGCGACACCATGGGCCAGGCGGTGGATTCCTCAGCGATGGTCAAGGCGCCGGGGAACTCGCCGTGCACCATCTCATTCATTTCGCGCACAAAGGCAATCGCCTCCAGATTCTCGCGCCCGCCATGCACATTCGGCGTCCACTCGCCAGGCTTGCGCGAGTAGTCAAGGTAGATCATCGAAGCCACGGCATCGACGCGCAAGCCATCAATGTGGAATTCGGACAGCCAGTAATGCGCTGAGGACAGCAAAAAACTCCTCACCTCGTTGCGCCCGTAATTGAACACGTGCGTGCCCCAATCGGGATGGATTTTCTGGCGCGGGTCTGCGTGTTCAAAAAGCGAGGTGCCATCAAAATGGGCCAGCGCCCAGTCGTCCGCCGGGAAATGCCCGGGCACCCAGTCGAGGATCACGCCGATGTTGGCCTGATGCAGCGCGTCGATCAAAAAGCGCAGATCATCCGCGCTGCCAAAACGCGAGGTCGGGGCGAAAAACCCGGTGCATTGATAGCCCCACGACTCATCCAGCGGATGCTCCATCAGCGGCATGAATTCGACATGTGTAAAACCCATGTCCTGCACGTAGGGCACAAGATGCACCGCCAGTTCGCGGTAACTGTAAAAGCGTCCGTCGGGGAGATGCCGTTTCCAGCTGCCCAGATGCAGCTCATACACATTCATCGGCGCATGCAGCCAGTCGCGCGCCGCGCGCGCACGCAGCCACTCGGCATCCCCCCAGACATGCGCGGGTGAGGCCGCGACGCAACAGGCGGTGGCCGGGCGATATTCAAACGCTCGTGCATAAGGATCGGCCTTGAGCAGCACAGCACCACTATCGCGCACGCGGATTTCAAAACGGTACAGCGCACCTTCTGGCAACGCCGGAATGAACAACGCCCACACACCCGAAACACCCAAGCTCGCCATCTGGTGCACGCGCCCGTCCCAGGCATTAAAGTCGCCAACGACGGATACCCGTTCGGCATTCGGCGCCCAGACGCGAAAGCAGACACCGGCCACGCCCTCTCGCACGCCGGGATTGGCACCCAGCATCTGCCAGGCTTGGTGCAAACGGCCGGCATTGAACAGGAACAGATCATCCGCCGGCGGCTGCGGCGGAAAGGCATACGCATCATGCTGCGCCACGCCATCAATGCGCAGCCGCCACGGGCGCGGTGGCGGCGTGTCGCCATACCATTCAAAAAGACCGCTACCTGTTGCCGTTAACGGCGCCCACTCGCCATCGGCAAGCGCGACGGCAACCGATACAGCCTGCGGACGAAACACGCGCAGACGCCAGCCCGTTGCCTCGGCATGCAGACCGAGCATGGCAAACGGGTCATATTCGCGCGCCGCCAGCAATGCAACACAAGCAGGAGAAGAAATCACGTTATTCAGCCTCTCATTGATATGTCAGTCATGATAGCCGTTATCAGTAATGGAACACCACGCAGCATCCAGCGCTGCCCAGCCTGACGATGTGCTTTCCTTAACGCTCGTGGTTCCGACGAGCCGCCCCGGATCATGAAATCCGTCAACCTCACTGCACTAAGGGCTGGCCACTAAGGGCTAGCAAATGAGCCCGCCCCGCCCATCCGCTACGCGGCCCACGGCTGGCTTTGCACAGCCATCCGGCTGCGGCGGCGCGACGCATGCGTCGCGCATTCCCGCCTCGCCCCTTTCGGGGAGGCTTATATCCGGCTCGCTGCGCCCGGTGATTACACAACGCACTTGCCCAAGTCTTTCACATTAAGAACGTAGCAATCAAATGAAAATTCATCGCAGCCTTAAGATGATTTCTTTGGTATCCGGTTGAGCTTGAAAACAAGCCATAACAAATATGCAATATTTTTTTCATCAACACATTTCATTGATATGTTAGTCTTATGTAAATGTAATGCTTTCAACTACAAATGGAGGTATGCAATGAAGCCAACTGTAACCCCAGCAAGTCCGCGGAAGAAGGGTGTCAGGAAGTCAGCCGGAGTTCAGGCAAGCGGTGATTTGCCAGCCGTCGATCCCGGCCTGCGTCACCAGATGGTCGCAACCGCCGCCTACTACCGTGCCGAGCGATTGGGATTCGATGCTTGCGACCCAGACAATAATTGGTTCGCTGCCGAGATGGAAGTCGATCAGCTGTTGCAGAGTCCCCTCGGGGATACGGACGCCAATAACGACCACATCGCACGGCTTGAAGCACTGCTGACTGAGTGGGATGACCAGTTTGCAGCGCTCAAGGACAAGGTATTAAAAGCCAAGGCCAAAACCCGCGCCGAATACCAGAAGCAACTGCAGGTAGTCACAGACAAGCGAGCGCTTATCAGCGATAAGCTCAAGGATTTGCAGCAGCACACAGGTCAAGTCTGGGACGATCTTAAAAACACCATTGAGAGCGCCTGGCAAGAAATCCGTCAGGAAACCGATCACATCACGTCACGTTTCATGCAGGAAGAACCCGCTACTGAAAAAGAAAAAAAGAAAGTTAAGTCGGCAAAATAGATTCATCACCGCAACACCATCTCAAAAGGAGAACCGGCATGGCGAATATCACCCGTTTCAATCCATTCACCGATCTTGCCCGTCTTGATCCGTTCGCGGACGTGGGCGATTTGTTCAACGGCTTCACCCTGCGGCCTGTGCTGCGCAATTTTGAGGTCGAACCCCAGCTCAAGCTTGAAGTGTCTGAAGAAGACAAGGCCTACCGGGTCAAAGCGGAAATTCCGGGCGTCAAAAAAGAGGATATTCACGTGACGGTCGACGGCAGGCAGGTCTCCATCAGCGCCGAAGTCAAAAAGGAAACAGAAGAAAAAGAGGGCGGGAAAGTGATTCGCAGCGAACGTTATTATGGCAAGGTTGCGCGCAGTTTCACGCTTGAACAGGAAGTTGATGAAAGCGGCGCGCAGGCCAAATATACCGATGGCATGCTGGAGCTGACGTTGCCCAAAAAATCGGGAACGGTCTCCAAAAAGATCACCGTCGCATAGCGGCGGGATATGTCCCGCCTGCTGCGGCCTCATTTGCTGCGGACGGGGCACATCAGCAAAACCGGCCTGGCAAAAGCCATACTGGTTGCGGTGATGAATCTATTTT
>LNAQ01000405.1_pt1 | contig 10373 bp, 9 predicted proteins | sample 602591 | NCBI WGS metagenome assembly LNAQ01 (sample SAMN02440304, study PRJNA202911) | soil metagenome | biome: Subtropical and temperate rainforests or woodlands; isolation source: soil samples (1 kg each in a 20% v/v slurry with milli Q water) were... ... | reverse complement strand
CCCACGAGCCGGGTCAGCATGGTCGGCGCCACGAAGAAGGTCAGGCTGTCGTAGATCGACGTCAGTTCAATGATCTCGGCAGGATCGAAGCCCTGACTTGCCGGAATGATCTGATGCGATCCTTTGGCGATATGCGGGAGCGCGTAAAGGCCGCCACCATGCGACAGCGGCGCACCGTGCAGCATACAGTCGGCCTCGGTGAGATAATCGATATCGGCATAATAGCGGAACACCATCGCCGTGAGTGCCCGATGCGTCAGCGTGGCGCCCTTCGGCTTTCCCGTCGTGCCGCTGGTATAGAACAGCCAGGCGGGATCCTCGGGATCGACCACTTGCAGATCCAGTGGATCGTCCGCGAACAACGCTTCGTATTCCCGATCCTCGACACAGATCACGCGGTCGAGCGTCGCGATTTCGCTCACGAGCGGCGCCAGCGCCTCGGCGAGGTCCGATGTCGCGAAACATATCCGCGCGCCGGAGTTCTCCAGAATGTAGGCGAATTCCCGCGGGTGAAGCTTGGCATTGATCGGCACGGTGCACAGGCCGGCATGCCATGCCGCATACATCGCCTCGAAATATTGCGGGCAGTTCTTCATCGCCATACCGATACGGTCGCCGGGCTTGATGCCCGGCAACGCGCGAAAGCCGGCAGCGAGGCGTGTCACGCGATCGAAGAAGCGCGCATAATCGGCGTACAACTCGGCTCCGAGGGAGATCGCCGGCCGCTCCGGAAAGGACCGCGCGGTCGCGAGAAGAAAATGTCCGATATTCATGGCGAGTCCTATCCGCGGCCGAGAATGGTGATACAGGCGGCCGCTTCCTCGTAGCCGTGAAAGCCGCCGCCGTTTTCGGCAATCGCGAAACGGGCGCCCGCCACCTGCCGCGCTTCGGCTTCGCCACGCAGCTGTAGAACCAGTTCATAAATCTGGCCGAGGCCGGTCGCACCGATCGGATGGCCTTTGGACTCGAGCCCTCCGGAAGTATTGACGGGGATGCGGCCGCCCAGCGCGCTGTCGCCGCGCTCGGCAAGCTTGCCGCCATCGCCGAAATCGCAGAAGCCGAGATTTTCGACCTGCACGATTTCCGCGAATGCCGAAGCGTCGTGAACTTCCGCCAACGACATATCCTGCGGTCCGACACCGGCCTGATTATAAGCCTTCAACGCCGCCCGGTGGCAGATATGCTTCTCCACCTCTTCGGGCTTTCGATCGCTGCCCGAGCCGAGCACGCTGGCACATACCTTGACCGCCCTGCTGCGGTCGAAACGATCCAGCGCTTCCTCCCGGACCAGAATGGCGGCGGCGGCGCCGTCGCTGATCGGCGCGCACATCGGCAGCGTGAGCGGCCACGAAATCATCCGTGCGGCGAGGACCTCGTCGATGGACATGTCGTTGCGATACTGCGACAGCGGATTGAATACCGAATGGTGGTGGTTTTTCGCAGCCACCGCGGCCAGTTGCCGTTCGGTCGTCCCGAAGCTCTTCATGTGAAACTTGGCAAGCGCCGCGTAAACATCCATGAACACACTGCGCATGTTGGCGTCGGCTTCACGTCCCGGCGGCGGGTTCAGGCCCTCGCCGAGCAGCAGCAGACGGCGGGTCATTTCATCGACGCCGTGGACGTCCCAGGCGCCGTCGAAAATCGCCATGCTCTTGGTCTTGTCCCGGCTGGTCATCTTTTCGGCGCCGACGGCAAGCGCAACGTTGCCAAGGCCGGCCTTCAGATATGTATAGGCAAGATGGAACGCGGTGCTGGCGCTGGCACAGGCGTTTTCCACATTGGTGATCGGGATTTCGGAAAAGCCCATGTCACGCAGCGCGATCTCGCCGCCGATCATGTATTGGCCTTCCATCGGAGACTGCGAGGTGTTGGCGAAGTAAGCCGCGCCGATATCCTCCTTGGTCGCGCCGGCATCCGTCAGCGCATTGTTGACGGCCTCCCGCGATAGGTCCTTGACCGTCCGATCGAGAAATCTGCCGAACGGCGTCATACCGACCCCAACCACATAAATATCGCTCATTCAGCGCTCCTCTATTTATCCGAGATATCGTTCGACGAGTTGCGGGTTGGCGAGCAGCGAAGCGCTGCTGCCCGACAGTACGACCCCGCCATTCTGCAGCACGTAGCCTACGTCAGCCAATTTCAGGGCCGCTATCGCGGCCTGCTCGACCAGCAGGATCGTCGTTCCCGATCCCGCCAGTTCGCGCAGCGCCCTGAAGATCGCCGACACGATTTGGGGCGCGAGACCCAGCGACGGCTCGTCCAGCATGATGAGCTTCGGCTTCATCATCAGCGCGCGGGACACCGCGAGCATCTGCTGCTCGCCGCCCGAAAGCGAGGTGCCGAGCACCACGCGCCGCGATTTCAGCACTGGAAACCGTTCATACTCGCGATCGAGCAGTTGCTCGATTTCCGGCGGCTTCAAATCCGGGATGCGGTTGGCACCGATCCGCAGATTCTCCTCGACCGTAAGTCCTGGAATAATCATCCGCCCTTGCGGAACATGGACCAGACCCTGCTGCGCGACTTTATGCGGCTCGACATCGTCGATCGATCGCTTGTCGAACAGGATCGAGCCGCGCCGCAGCGGCAGCAGCCGCGACAACGTGCGCAGCAGGGTCGTCTTGCCGGCGCCGTTGGCGCCGACCACGGCCGTGATCTGCCCCTTGGGAACGTCGACGTCCACGCCATGCAGTATTTCGTTCGAACCGATGCCGACTACGAGCCCGCGCGCTTCGATCATCACGCCACCTCCGTGCCGAGATAGGCGGTTATGACCGCCTGGTTTCGCTGCACGCCGGCCGGCGGTCCTTCGGCGATCTTCTGCCCGTAATCGAGCACGGTGACCGTCTCGCTCAGTCCCATGACGAAGGTCATGTTGTGCTCCACCAGCAGGACCGTGACGCCGAGATCGCGCAGCGTCCGGATCGCGGCCGTGACCTCGCGCACTTCCTCCTCATTCAGGCCGGCGATCGGTTCGTCGAGCAGCATCAGCGTGGGTTGCTGGGCGAGCGCGCGCGCCAGTTCGCAGAGCTTGCGATGGCCGTAGGCGAGATCGCCGGGCAGCGTATTGGCCAACCGGGCGATCCCGAAGAATTCCAGGAACTGCATGGCCTCGGCGCGAACGCGAGTTACCTCGCGGTCCGAGAACAGCCACGTGAAAAAGCCGGCCAGGAACCTGTTGGATCTCGGGATCCCGAGCATGACGTTTTCGACGATGGTCAGCGTCCCGATCAACTGCAGGCTCTGAAACGTGCGCGCGATGCCCAGATTGGCCCGCTGGTCGGCCGACAGGCCGGTGACGTCCTTGCCGAGATAGCTGATCGATCCGGAATCTCCGCGATAGAGACCGCTGATCACGTTGATCAAGGTGCTCTTGCCGGCACCGTTCGGGCCGATCAGAGCGTGGATGGTTCCGCCGCGAACACAGAACGAGACGTCCTTGACCGCAACGACGCCCGCGTAGGATTTGGTTACGCCGTCGAGTTCCAAGACGGGGCTGCCCTTGGCCGCAACCCGCATGGCGACATGCTTCGGCAGCGCGTGCCGGGCGGGAGCCGAAGCCGCAGCATCGGCCGCGCCGGCTCTTCGCAACAATCGCCAGATGCGATCCACGGCGCCGACCGCGCCGGCGGGAAAGAACAGCATGACGACGAGAAGAATACCGCCGAAGATGAAATACGACACTTCGTACAGCCCGGCCGTCAGCTGGTTGAGCAGAATCACGATTGCCGCGCCGAGCAGCGCGCCGTAGCTGCGGCCCAGCCCGCCGATCACCACCGCAATCAGCAGGTTGATGCTGCGTTCGAGGTTGAACGCGTCGCTGCTGACATAGCCGGACTGGTGGACAAACAGCGTGCCGGCCAGACCTGCGAGCAACGCGCTGACCACAACGACCCCGGCGCGCCACAGCCGGACGTTCATCCCCGTGGTCAAGGCGAAGCTTTCGCTCTCCTTCATGGCCTGAAGATCGCGGCCGATCTCGGACGAGGCAATGTAGTCCATCAGCATCTGCACGATGAGCAGCGTGCCGGCGGCGACCCAGAAGAAGTAGATGGCGCCGTTGGCGAAGTTTCCGAAGTTCAGTTGCGGTACGCCGATGAGGCCCATCGAGCCTCCGGTCAATCCGACCCAGCGCTGGCACAGGATCTCGATGATGAAGCCGAAGGCCAGCGTCGCCATCGCGAGATAATGGGTGCGCGCCCTCAGGGCGACCAGCCCAATGACGACGCCGGCCGCACTCGCGACCAGCATGCCGAGCGGAATCGAGATCCAGAGGGGCCAATGATAGGTCGTGGCGACGATGCCCGAACCGTAGGCGCCGAGCGCGAAGAACGCGGATTGTCCCAATGAAATCTGACCGGAGTACCCGAGCAGAAGGTTGAGGCCGATCGCTGCAATGGCCCAGATCGCGATGTCCTGCGCGAGGCGGAGATAGAAGTCGTTCGGTGCGACGAATGGAAACACCGCGATGACGAAGGCGGCGCCGAGGTAGAGCACAAATCTTGGCAAATGGCTCATCGGACGTCGGCCCTTGCTTCACCGAACAGGCCCGAGGGTCGCGCGATGAGGAAGGCCAGAACGAAGATATAGGGATAGAGATCGCCGAACTGCGAATCGATATAATTGCTGACGCCTTCCATGATCCCGAAGCCAAGGCCGCCGATCAGAATTCCGATGGGATTGACGAAGCCGCCGATGCTGACGACGGCAAATCCCTTCAGGATGAATAGAATGCCCATATGCGCCTGTACGGTGGTGATGGGCCCGGCGAGCACACCGCTGATCGCCGACAGCAGCGCCATCATGACGTAGGAGATGATGACGGTCCGGCGGACGTTGATGCCGAGCAGCGCGGCGGTCGGTTTGTCGAATGCGACGGCGGCAATCTCCTTGCCCGCGCGCGTGCGGAACAGGAACGTGTACAGCGCCGCCAGCACCAACAGCGCGACCGCGGCGACCACCAATTCTTCCAGATAGAATCCGGCGCCGAACAGGTTGACCACCTTCTTGTCCCCGGACGAGAACAGCGGTGGTGAATAGAAACTCGATTTGCCCCACACGATGGTCGCGGTGTTCTGCAGCAACATGCCGAATCCGAGCGTGGTCAGAATCCAGGCGAAACTGCCGGCACTTCCGGCCAGCGCCGTCGACAGCGGCCGGATTGCAACACGCTCCAGCAGCACGCCGAGGCCGATGAGAACCAGAAACACCGCCGGCACCGCGGCGATGACCGGAACACCGGCCATCGCCAACGACATCGACAGGAACGCCGCGATCATCAGAAAGTCACCCTGGCCAAAATTCAGGGCCTTGGTGGTGAGATAGGTGATGAACAGGCCCATCCCCATGAGCGTGTAGATACTGCCCACGGCAATGCCAGTGACGAGTACCTGGGCAAGATCGGATCCGTTCATTCCGCCCTCTGCGTCAGGACCATTACTGCTTCAGACGAACGACGCGGCCATCGCGCCACACCCCCAGGAACACGTTCTCGGGATCGAGACACTCATGATCCTTCGCACTGAACGGCTTCGCAGGCGTTCCGGACACCGCGGAGAAATCGCTGATGCCTTCCAGCGCATCGCGAATCTTGGTGGGATCCGATCCCGCGCTGTCGATCGCCTTCAGAAGCAGCTTCATTCCGTCGTAACCGAGCGACGCGACCACCGGCCAGCGATACTTGTCGCCGAATTCCTTCTGCATTTTCGCGTCGAATGCCGCGGCCTTGGGATCGCCAAGATCGAGAGCCTGCCCCATGACAGTGCCTTCAAGACCTTCCTTGCCGACGATCTCGAGGATCTTCAGCGACGACAGGCCCCAGTTTCCGGCGACGACCGGCTTGTAGTCGGCCTTCGGCATCGAACGGTAGAGCAATTCGAGGCTGTCGTGGAACAACAGTACCAGTTCGGCGCCGGCGTTCTTGAGCTTGAGAGCCTGCGACGTCAGCTCGGTCGCGGTCGGCGCGCCGCTCTCGATCGCCACCAGCGAAACGTTGCGCTCCTTCATGCCCTTCTGGATTTCGGTGCTGGCAAACATGCCGTAGCCGGTGGTCCCGTGAAGCAAGCCGATCTTCTTGAAGTTCTTAGCGCCCCAATCCAGCATGGCATCGATCTGGTACTTCTCGACCATCGAGCAGCGAAAGATGTAGCTCGGCGATTGGTCGATGAATTTCGCCGTGATGTCGGTGGCGATGGCCGGCCCGGCCATCAACGGGATCTTGGCCTGCTGGAGCATCGGCGCGAACGCCGCCACGTTGCCGCTGTTGACGGTACCGATGACCGCGGAGACCTTGTCGTTGCTGATCAGGCGCTGGACCAGCGATACCGCGCGCTGCGGATTGGCCTCGTCATTGTAGACGATGAATTCGATTTTATGCTTCGGCGAAGACGCCTGGTATTCCTTCAGCGCAAGCTGGTTGCCCTGCAGATAGGATTCGCCGAAGTCGACGATCGCCGGCGGTCCGCTCAAGCCCTGAACGGCGCCGATCTTGACGGCTTCCTGGCCAAAAGCCGTTGTTGCCGAGCCGGCAAGCGCAAGTGCGGTCAGGCCGCTTCGTATCCATGTTGGCATGCTTCTCTCCCTTGATGTTATCCGTCTTGTTATTCTTGCAGCTTGTTCTTGCAGCCTAGCGCCCGGAAAAACGCGGCGGACGCTTTTCCCGGAACGCAGTGGTCCCTTCCGCGAGATCCCTGGTATGGCCGAGGTCGTGGAACGATCGCGATTCCAGACGCAGCGCTTCGTCGATCGGCAACCCGATTGCGCGCTTCATGACGTCCTTGGCGAAGCGCTGTGCCAGCGGTGCGCGCGACGCCAGCATCTCCGCATAGCGAAGCGTCTTGGCCAGAAGGTCGCCGTCGGGATGGATCGCATTGACGAGGCCGATGCGCAGCGCATGCTGCGAGGTGATGCGTTCACCGCCGAGCACGATTTCCATCGCGTTGCCGAGACCGACGATCTGCGGCAGACGAACCAACCCGCCGTCGCAGGCATGGAATCCCCACCGGACATCCTGTAGCGCAAACTCGGCATCGTCCGAGCAGAAGCGAAGATCGCAGGCGAGCGCGAGCTCCAGACCGCCGGAAATCGCAAAGCCGTTGACGGCCGCAATGGTCGGCTTGGAGATTTCGAGCCCGCGCGTAATACCGCCAAAGCCCGGACCATCGGTAAACTGCAACCGAAATTCGTGTCCGGGCCGCTGCGCGAAGTTCATGGTGTAGGTCTTGAGATCGGCCCCGGCGCAGAATGCTTTGTTGCCCGAGCCCGTGATGACCGCGACACGAACGCTGTCGTCGGCCTCGAAGGTGCGCCAGACATCGACCAATTCTGCATTGGCGGCGAAATCGAGCGAGTTCATGCTCATTCCGCTGTTGATCGTGATCTACATCATGGCCCACCTGGATCGGGTCAACGTCAGCTTTGCGGCGCTGACCATGAACCAGGACCTGAATTTCTCGGACGCCGTCTACGGCCTGGGCGCCGGCCTGTTTTTCTTCGGTTACTTCCTGTTCGAGGTGCCGGCCAATCTGCTGCTCGAGCGCATCGGCGCGCGCCGGCTGATCAGCAGCATCATGCTGATCTGGGGCACGGTATCGGCGCTCATGGCCGGTGTTGCTACACCGACCCAGTTCTACGTGATGCGGTTCATTCTGGGGGTGGCAGAGGCGGGCCTGTACCCGGGCATCATCCTGTACCTGACCTACTGGTTCCGCGCGAACGACCGGGCCACTGCGATCGGCCAGTTCGCATTGGCACTGGCCGTGGCGGGTTTGCTGGGCAGCCCGCTGTCGGGCGCCATCATGGATGGCATGGGGGACGTGCTCGGACTGGCGGGTTGGCAATGGCTGTTCATCGTCGAGGGCATCCCGACGGTACTGCTGGGACTGGTCGTACTCATGGTGCTACCTGACAGCCCGGCGCAGGCACGCTGGCTGACCGCCGCCCAGCGCAGCTGGTTGCAGAACGCACTGGCCATCGAGCGGGCCGCGGCCGCGCCGGTGGCCCACGGCACCTTGCGCCAGGCGTTGCACCCCACCGTGCTGCTGCTGGCGCTGGCGTACTTCATGTTCCTGGGCTCTTTCACGGGCGTGATCTTCTGGAGCCCGAAGCTGGTGCATGCGCTCGATCCGGGCCTCAGCGCCACGGCGGTCGGCTGGGTGGTCGGCGCACCGTATCTGCTGTTCGGGGCGGCCCTGGTTCTGTGGGGGCGCCACTCGGACCGCACCGGCGAGCGTCACTGGCATGTGTCGGTCGGCGCCCTGACGGCGGCTGCAGGCTATCTGCTGATGGCCTTTGCCGGCAGCGTCTGGCAGGTATCCGTTGGCATGCTGCTGGCGCTGCTGGGAGCCGGCGCGGCGTTCAGTTGTTTCTGGGGCCTGGTAACGGCCGCCATACCGCCGGCCATGGCCGCGGTCGGCATCGCCGTGGTCAATTCCTTCGGCGCGCTGGGGGCGTTCATCACGGTGGCGGCGCTGGGGCGGCTACTGGAAGCCACCCACAGCTACCGGTCCGGCGTGTTGTTGTTCAGCGTTGCGGCGGTACTGGCGGCTGTTGCGGTGCAGTTGGTGCCGCGGCCGGCCCGCCGGGCCGCCGGTGCCTGAGCGGCGGCCTGTTCGCGCCCGGTCGCCCGAAGCGGTGCGCCGTCAGGCCTTTGCGACGTGATGGCGCACCGTCAGCACCGGACAGGGCGCGTCGCGCACCACCCGCTCGGCGGTGCTGCCGAGCAGGAAATGCTTCAGGCCCGAGAAGCCGTGCGTGCCGATGACGATCAGATCCGCCTGTTCGTCCTTGGCCGTGGTGATGATCTCCGCATCCGCGACGCCGCTGCGCACCAGGCAGCGGGTGGCCGGATAGTCGCCCAGGTGCTGCTGGCGCAGTTTTTCGAGCTCGCCCAGGGCGCGCTCGGCGAGGTCGGCGTCGAGGTTGATCACCACGCCCAGTTCGGCCGGGTAGGCCACCGGCTCGATCACGTACAGCAGTATCAGCTCGGCCTTGCTGGGCTCGGCAAAGCGGCGCGCGTACTGCAGGGCCTGCAGCGACGGGTCCGAGAAATCGAGCGGCACCAGCACCTTGTGGACAGTCAACGAGTCGGTGGGCATGACGGCAACTCCCGGTCGGCGGTTAAGATGGCAGGCATGGTAGCAAGCCGTTTCGCCGCGGCGCACGTCGACGCTTGATTACAATCCACAAGCGCTTGAATCGGCATTAGAATTTCGCCCGCTGCCGGCCGTCCGTCCAACAATCAAGAGCCATACCGCGTGGTCCGTTCCCAACTCATCGAACTGCTGGCCCAGGAATTCGAAGGCCTGTCCACGAAAGACCTGGAACTGGCGGTCAAGCTGCTGCAGGAGCAGATGATCGACACCCTGGGTCACGGCGGGCGCATCGAGATTCGCGGCTTTGGCAGCTTCAGCCTGCATTACCGCCGTCCCAAACTGGCACGCAACCCCAAGACCGGCGAATCGGTGCCGCTGGGCGAGCGCTACGTGGTGCATTTCAAGCCCGGCAAGGACCTGCGCCAGCTGGTGGACAACGGCCTGCCGCTGCTGGACAACGATCCCGATTGAAGCTGCGTCGCTGACACATCCCGAGGAGAAAACCGATGGAATATCAATACAACAAGGTCGCCAACTACGCCGACATGGGCAACGGCAACCGCCTTCACTACCACGACATCGGCACGGGCGAGCCGGTCATTTTCCTGCACGGCGGCGGTCAGGGCGCCGGTGGCTGGACCAACTGGCAACGCAACCTGCAGGTGTTCGCCGACGCCGGTTACCGCGCCATTGCACCGGACGCCTTCGGCTACGGCCTGTCGTCGAAGCCCAGCGATGGCAATTTCGATTTCGAAACCCTGATGGACTGCCTGATCAAGCTGTTCGATCACCTGAAGCTGGACAAGGTGACCCTGGTCGGCAACTCGATGGGCGGCGCCATGTCCATCCGCTTCGCGCAGGATTTCCCGCAGCGGGTGAACAAGCTGGTGGTGATGGGCCCCGGCGGCATCGGGCCGATGGAGCGGTATCTGGCCATGCCGGCGATCCAGATGCTCAAGGCGCTCGGTCAGGAGGAGGGCGGCTTCAGCAAGGACAAGCTGCGTCGCTTCCTGGAATTCATGGCCTACTCCAAGGACGACGTCACCGACCAGCTGGTGAACGAGCGCTACGAGGTGGCTGTCACCCAGCCGCCGCGGGTGTTCCAGACATTGTCCATCGGCGACCTGCGCCCGCGCCTGAATATCCTGAAGAACCTGCCGACCATGGTGCTGTGGGGCCGCGACGACCGCGCCTGTCCGGTCGAGTCGGGCATGGAAATCATGAAGGAGTGCGACAACGCGCGCCTGATCGTGTTCTCGCAGTGCGGCCACTGGGTGC
>LNAQ01000402.1_pt1 | contig 10442 bp, 13 predicted proteins | sample 602591 | NCBI WGS metagenome assembly LNAQ01 (sample SAMN02440304, study PRJNA202911) | soil metagenome | biome: Subtropical and temperate rainforests or woodlands; isolation source: soil samples (1 kg each in a 20% v/v slurry with milli Q water) were... ... | reverse complement strand
ATCTTCGAAGGCAACTGGCTGTATCTGGCGCCCCATGGTGGTGGTGTAGAAATCGTTTTTATTGGGGATCTGGCTTTCGTGCGCCAGATACAGCCAATTACCTTCGAAGATGTGTTCCATCTCGAGATCGAACAGGCGCGGGTCGGTGAACATCTCGCGCTTGCAGCGATAGATTCCTTGTTCTGGATCGTCCTCGAGCAGGGAGTGAAGATATTCGGGTCGCAGGGTCATGGCCGCCGCCTCCATTGTTATTGTTCAGGCAAGGCTCATGCTAGGACGGGGCAATGGGGTGGACTATCCGCGGGGTGCAGACCTTTATCCGTTTAGTGCAAAACGTATTTTCGGAATCGGACTACATAACTGCTTACAACTTCTGCCATAGACTTCGCGCCTGACGACAAGGAGTGGTTTCCATGGCTAATCACGGTTACATGACCATAAACGGAAAAGCTCAGGGATTGATTTCAGCGGGCTGTTCAACCCAGGACTCTATTGGCAACAAGTACCAGGCTGCGCACACGGACGAGATCATGGTGCTGTCCTACAGCCACAACATGACCACTATCGGGAACCTCAACAGATCCACACACAACCCGATCATCATCACCAAAGCCGTCGACAAATCATCGCCACTACTCGCCCAAGCGCTTTCAAACAGAGAGGAAATCAACTGCACGATCAGTTTTTACCGCGTATCGCCCTCTGGCTTGCAGGAAAAGTTCTATACCGTTTCGATCAATGGCGGAGTTATTACCGACCTGACGCTCGAAATGCCTCACGCCATTCTTCAAAACGACGCCGAGCCACAAGAGCAGGTGGCGATTCGTTATCGCGACATCGCGTGGACCCACCATCTGGCTAAAACCGCCGGTTACAGTTCGTGGGGTGAAGAGGGATGAATCCGTGGGACATCAACAGCGCGGCGGGGAAACTGGTGGGGCAAGCTCGCACGCTTGGCACTCGTCATCTTGCATACGGTAGGGCGCGGGAACAGTTCAACAGAGAAGTCGCTTTTTATGCAAAGCGTATTGCTGACGATGTTGGGCGAGGCCACAAAACTCCGGAACAGGGCTTACAGGCGCTTGTGCAAGAACAACGCGACCTGCTCATCCAATCGCAAGCCCTGACGGGAAAAGCTCCGGCCGCGATCACTGAACCTATTAAAAGATTGCCGGTATCAAGGCTCACACAGCCCGTTTCAAAACCTGACCCCGTTCGTTTACTGCGCTACGTCCATGCGCAAAATCTCAAGTCGACTGCCATGAACTCGCCCGGCGCCTTGAAGGCGGCTACCTCGCCGCATCCTGCCCCGGACTTGAAGTTTTTCCCTCAGGAGCAATGGCCAACGCCGGTCCCACAAGAAGAACCCGGGTTCTATGTCGTACCGAGAAGCACGACCGCTGACAAACTGCAGGCTCAGCTTTTTACTTCAGCCTCCCCCGCCGTCATCGCCAAATTCAAGGCGCTGAACCCGAATCTGGATCAGGTGAAAGCCGGGACGATGATTGTTCTCAGCGATCCGAACAATCATCTGTGTACTTTCGAAGAAGCGTTGTTGATGCAGGCGGCGGCTAATGTAAATAGAGCCTTGGAACCGCTGAGTTCGGAAGAGGCCGATTTCATGGCGCGTCACCATGACGAGATTGCGTTCCTTATTTCCAAGGGTTCACTCGGGGCAAGTGCGGGATTGGCCATGTTCTCGAAGAACCTGCACGACGTGGATATTATTCTCCGTGACATCGAAAATTTGCATACCCGGACTTTTCAAGCCAACGGTCACCTGAAGTCCGCCGAGTTTTATGCCGAACGCAAACGTCTGCTGACTCAGTTGAATGCTCAACTGACCAAGCTTACAAAAAAAAGCATTGGGTTTCCGGACCATCCCAATCTGAAAAACGTGTTGGGCCTATCGACGAAAAGTCTTGTACATCGCTGGAGGAAAGCTGGGGCTATTGGGCAGATTCCTGGTTATGCCACACATATTGACGCTGTTTCCAAAGCGGCGAAGTACGTCAAATATGGTGGGTGGGTTGGTACGGCGGTGGGTGGTGGAGCGTCGGCAATCAAGGTTCAGGGTGTTTGTGCAGCAGGGAATGTGCAGGCCTGTGAGAAGGTGAAATTTACAGAAGCTGGGGGTTTTGCGGGTGGGATTGCGGGCGGCGCTCTAACTGGTTTGTATTTGAGCGGCCCTACCGCTGGAGTTATTTGTGCAGCCCTCGGAGTACCTACTGGCGGTGCAGGAACATTGGCATGCGGCCTTGTACTAATCGGAGTTAGCTCCTTGGCTGCTGGGGAAATTGGAGGAAAGACCGGCGAATTCATAGGAGATCAAATTTACGAGGTCATCAAATGAGCCTGAGTTCTGGTGACACAATATTTCTTGTCATTGGTTTGATCGACTTTGCTGGCGCACTTATATCAATCGGTATATCACTTCACCTGGCCTACACAAAAATGGATGTAATGCTAAACCATCTGCAAAATTGCCCGGCGGTTATGATTCGAGCACCGTTAAGAAACGCTGGGCCTTGGGGAAATATGTTGTTACTGGGCGCCATAATGGGAGTAATGACCACGCCTCAGCTTTATCTACGCGATGGCGGTGCCAACGCAGAGGACCTGAAGAACTTTCCTGCGGACCTCAAACGAAAACTAATTGTTTTGCAATGGACTGGCTGGGGACTTTTACTCATAATGTTTGGGCTTTTCGCGACTATCAAACTTGAACTTATCTAAACAGCACTTATATCCTTAGGGTACTTTCAATGCGGATCGATGGACAAACCAGTTGCGGGCCGACCCGTTGATTCTGGCTTTAAATCAAGTTGCATATTAAACATCGAAGACATTTACGAGATTGTTAAGCGAGCCTTAATACAGCTGAAAAAATATACTTGGCTATAGGTTTAGTCAACTTCGGAGGAGGGTTTATATTTGCCGGCACAGCACTTTTCCTCGCCTACACCAAAATGGGTTTTATGTTGAACCATCTGAAAAACTGCCGTGCAGTTACTAATCGGGCATTCTTGAGAAACGGTGGCCCTTGGGGGAATTTATCTTTGATGGGAGAAATAATGTGCGTATTCGCTGCGCCTCGCCGCTCTCTACGTTACGGAGGTGCCAGTACAAATGATATGAAGAACTTCCCTGCGGGCCTGAGAAGAATTCTGGTCACCTTGTATTGGCTCGGCTGGACATTTTTTATCGTGATGTGCGCCCTCGTCGGAATCGCTGAACTCGGACTGATATGAAAATTTCCTGTCTCGAAATACCTTTTTAGACGAATCACTCCCGCCGCTTCAACGTATCCGAAGGCAACTCCCCAAACTGCTTGCGATAGTTATCCGAAAACCGCCCCAAGTGCAGAAACCCATAATCCATCGCCACTTCCGTCACATTGCGCACATTGCAGGTCGGGTCGATCAGGCATGCATTGATACGTTCCAGGCGTTTCTGCCGAATGTAGTTTTTCGGCGTGGTGCCGGCGTTGCGTTCGAACAAACCGTACAGCGAACGCAGGCTCATCCGCGCTTGTCGCGCCAGTTCTTCGCTATCGATGTCCTGCTTGAGGTTGCGGGCGATGTAGTCGGCGATCACCTCGAACGTCGCCGTCTGTGAGCCAAGGCTGATACGGCTGACATTGGTCTGCATCAGGCTGAGCATCTTGCTGACGATGATCTGCGCGTAGTGCTCCTGCACTTTTGGAATCTGCTCGGTGGCTTCGGCTTCCTGGCAAATCATCGCCAGCAGGCCGACAAAACCTTCCAGCTCATTGAGCTGATAACGGTTCTCCAGGAACCGCACGCCCTGCGCCGGATAGCGCCAGCGTTGCTCGTCGCAGACCGATTCCAGCAACGACGTCGGGACTTTGAGGATGAATTTTTCGCAATCGTCGGAGTACGTCAGGTCTACCGGATCATCGGGGTTGATCAGCAGCAATTCGCCAGGGGCGAAGTAATGTTCCTGACCGTGACCACGCCACAGGCAATTGCCGCGCAGCAAAACTTGCAGGTGATAGATGGTTTCCAGCGCGCCGGAAGTGACGCGAACGCTGCCGCCGTAGCTGATGCGGCACAGGTCGAGACTGGCGAACTTGCGGTGATTGAGACTGGCCAGCGGGTGCCCGGCGCGGGGCATCAGGATGCAATGATTACCGACATGCTGATTGACGTAGCCCGACACCGCGTACGGGTCGGCATGGTCGAATACGGTGCTGCGCTGACTCAACAGTTGCGCTTGCATCATCGGGGCACTCTCATTGTTGTTATAGGTTACGTCGGGCCAATCCAGGGCAATGATCGAAACGCCGAAGACCACGAGATAAACGGTCGGTTATCTCGTGGCCCGGTTCCGCTGTTCGAGGATATCAGTCCTCGAGTGCGCGGACCCGCTCGTGGCGTTGCTGCTCGTCGGGTTGCGCGGTGGTCTGCAAGGTGAAATCGAAGTCGATTTCGGCAAAACGACCGCTGACACCATGGGCCGCCGCGCGCTGTGGATCGTCGCTGAAGGTGATTTTGGCAATCAGCTCATCGCGAGTGGCATAGGCGAAATCGTCGTGCAGGTACTGATCGCCATCGAGGTTGATCTGGGTGGTCAGGTGACGATGATCCGGCGCGGAAATGAAGAAGTGAATGTGCGCCGGCCGCTGCCCATGACGGCCCAGTTGATCGAGCAGTTGCTGGGTCGGACCGTCCGGCGGGCAGCCATAGCCCGACGGCACGATGCTGCGAAAGCGATAACGACCCTCGGCATCGGTGACGATACGACGACGCAGGTTGAACTCCGATTGAGTGGTATCGAAGTAGGAGTAAGTGCCGCCGGTGTTGGCGTGCCAGACGTCCACAACCGCACCGGCCAACGGTTCGCCGGCGGTGTTCTTGACCTGGCCCTGCATGAACAGCACCACCCCCGGATCGACGCCGTCATCCAGTCGCGCTTCGCCTTCCGACAGCGGCGCACCCGCCACGTACAGCGGGCCTTCGATGGTCCGCGGCGTGCCGCCGGCCTTGCCGGCCTGCTCGTCTTCGGCGTCCATCAGCAGGTCGAGGTAGTGTTCGAGACCGAGCCCGGCCACCACCAACCCGGCCTCTTGACGCGCGCCCAGCACGTTGAGGTAGTTGACGGCTTTCCAGAATTCTTCCGGGGTCACGGCCAGGTCTTCGATGATGTTCACCGAATCGCGCAGAATGCGGTAGACCAGCGCCTTGACCCGCGGGTCACCGGCTTCGTTATGCAGGCCGCTGGCCTCTTCGAGAAACTTCTGGACACTGGCAGTGTGGGAAATCTTGACGTTCATGGTGGTTCCTCATCTTGTAATTATTAGCGTAGCGAACTGAACAGGCTGGGTTCAGCGGTCATCCTCGCGGATGGAAGAAGGATGCCGGCACATCGCGGTGACTTCGATCGCCATGTACGGATACAGCGGCAATTGCATCAGCAGGTCGTGGAGCTCTTGAACGCTGTCGACATCGAACACGCTGTAATTGGCGTAAAGCCCGGCGATGCGCCACAGGTGACGCCACTTGCCTTGTTCTTGCAGGCGCTGGGCGAGCGCTTTTTCGTCAGCCTTCAATCGGGCGGCTGCTTCAGGATTCATGTCGACCGGCAGGTTCACGGTCATTTTTACGTGGAACAGCATAAGGCTCTCCTCAAGCAAGATGAATGGCAGTAGAGGTTTTGTCGCGACGGAAGAACGCCAGGCGCTCTTCATCGAGGCTCAGGCCCAGGCCCGGGGTTTTCGGTACGTGCAGCTCGAAATCGCGATAGACCAGCGGCTCGCTGAGAATGTCTTCGGTAAGCAGCAGCGGGCCGAACAGCTCGGTGTCCCACGCCAGTTTGTTCAGCGTGACAAATGCATGGGCCGAAGCCAGTGTGCCGATGCCACCTTCAAGCATGGTGCCGCCGTACAGGCCAATGCCGGCCGCTTCGGCAATCGCGGCCGTTCGCAGCACGGCACGCGGGCCGCCGTTCTTGGCGATCTTAAGGGCGAACACCGACGCAGCGCCTTCACGCGCCAGATTGAACGCATCTTCAACGCACTCGATGGATTCGTCGGCCATGATCGGTGCCGGGCTCATGGTGTTCAGGCGCGCCATGCCGGCGCGATTGTTGCGCGAAATCGGCTGTTCGATCAGGTCGATGCCGTTGGTGCCGAGGATCCGGCAGGCACGCAGCGCGACGGCTTCGTCCCAGGCCTGATTGACATCGACCCGCACGCTGGCGCGATCACCCAGGGCTTTCTTGATCGCGATGACGTGGGCCAGGTCGCGATTGACTTCGCCGGCACCGATTTTCAGTTTGAAGATGCGATGGCGGCGCAGGTCGAGCATTTTTTCCGCTTCGGCGATGTCCTTGTCGGTGTCGCCACTGGCCAGGGTCCAGGCCACCGGCAGTGCATCGCGAACCCGCCCGCCCAACAGTTCACTGACCGGCAGGCCGAGTCGTTTGCCCTGGGCGTCGAGCAACGCGGTTTCGATACCTGACTTGGCGAAGGTGTTGCCCCGGATGCTGCGCTCCAGGCGCAACATCGCGGCGTTCACGTTGGCGCTGTCCTGGCCCAGCAACAGCGGCGCGAAGTGGCGGTCGATGTTGGTCTTGATGCTGTCCGGGCTTTCGTTGCCATACGCCAGGCCACCGATGGTGGTGGATTCGCCAATACCTTCAATGCCATCGGCGCAACGCACGCGAATGATCACCAGGGTCTGGTTCTGCATGGTGTGCATCGCCAGCTTGTGCGGGCGGATGGTCGGCAGATCGACGATGATCGTCTCGATCGATTCAATGGCAGTTTCCAGCATGGCGATACCCGTCAGGTTCTTAAAGTTCTGGAACCGATTCTGGTACGGCTTTTTTCGGGAAGCCAATATAGAATTGGTCTGACTTGATACCTTAAAGGTATGCAACTGGATTGTTTGCGGAGGCCTCATGGAACTGCGTCACCTGCGGTATTTTCAGGTGTTGGCTCAAACCCTCAACTTCACCCGCGCCGCTGAATTGCTGCACATCGCCCAGCCACCGCTGAGCCGGCAGATTCAGCAACTGGAAGACGAACTCGGGGTGTTGTTGCTGGAACGCGGCAGGCCGCTGAAGCTGACCGACGCCGGTCGGTTTTTCCATGAGCACTCCACCGCCCTGCTCGAGCAACTGGGCAAGGTCTGCGACAACACACGACGGATAGGCCTGGGCGAAAAAACCTGGCTGGGCATCGGTTTTGCGCCGTCGACACTCTATGGCGTGCTGCCGGAACTGATCCGCCGTTTGCGCAGCGGCGAGCCTCTGGAGCTTGAGCTCGGGCTCTCGGAAATGACCACGCTGCAACAGGTGCAGGCGCTCAAGGCCGGTCGGATCGACATCGGTTTCGGGCGGATCCGCATCGACGACCCGGCCATTATCCAGACTGTCTTGACGGAAGACCGCCTGGTCGCCGCCCTGCCCGCCGGCCATCCATTGCTGGCCGGACCGATCAGCCTGCGCGATCTGGCGAAGGAACCCTTCGTGCTGTACCCCGGCAATCCGCGTCCCAGCTACGCCGACCATGTGATCGCGTTGTTCGAGTCGTATGGTGTGAGCATCCATGTGGCGCAATGGACCAACGAGCTGCAAACCGCCATCGGTCTCGTGGGCGCGGGAATCGGTGTCACCCTGGTGCCGGCCTCAGTGCAATTGCTGCACCGCGACGACATCGGTTTCACGCCGCTGCTGGAAGACAACGCGACTTCGCCTATCATCCTTAGCCGGCGCGTAGGCGATGTCTCGCCGGGGTTGAATCATTGTTTGCGGATGATTGATGAGTTATTGCCGAGGGACTGACCGGCGAACGCACGACCAGAATTCAGATACATTTGGTCACAACTTCCTGCCCGACCCGACTTTGTCGGCTGCAGGGAACAGGTCATCATGCCCTGCGCAGAGAATGCGGCAACACCCTGTCTCATCTTTTTGCAGTCCGAATGGAATTCGGCAGTTACGGTTTTGCGACGGTAACGTTCAAGGAGTAAGGATGCTTCGCCCATCGACATTCAAGTCATCCATTCGCCTGTATGGTCTGCTCAAAAATGTGAGCGGTGCTCAGGCCGGACTCGCGCTGACGACCCGAAACAGTCAGGGGCACCCTGCCGTCCAGGCCTTCGTTTCCAGGCTGGATGCTGAAATCATGGCCCGCACGTGCGGTGATGACGATCTGCAGGTGCGGCCTCTCTCGCAATTCTTTGACCCTGACTCTTTCCTCGCCGCCAATCGTGGTTGGCTGACGCTGCATATCGGTTGCGGTTTCGCCGCTCACACCGACAGGCTGATCGAAACCGATAAACGATTACGCCCCATGGGTTGGTTCATTCACGCCGATATCGGGAAGTGGACGCCTGACCACTACGTGTGTTGGGGCGAGCAACTTTCCCGCCAGCTCCAGGCGACTTACGACGCTGCCGGCCTGCATCACTACAACTCCCTGCTCAACGAACTGGATGACGCACCGGCGTACGATCTCCAGTGGCATACCACAGAAGCCCTCAACGCTTTACCGGGCGGTGCCTGCACCACCGCTCCCCCCACACAGGTTGCACTGTTTGACGCCATCGAATGTCGATGGTGTTTCGCAAAATCGAATGCTCAAGGAAACAGCTTGCACGATACACGCGTGCTTCAAGGAGGATTGTCATGAGTGGAAAACCTGCAGCACGGGTCACCGACCCTACGGCGTGTCCACTTCCGGGTCACGGTACGAACCCTATTGTCAGCGGTTCGGCGGATGTCTTTTTCGACGGACTGGCCGCCGCCCGGCAAACCGACACAACGGCCTGCGGAAGCGCACTGACGAGCAACGTCGTTCCCAATGTGCTGATCAATGGCCTGCCGGCGGTGACCATCGGGACGTTGGGTAATCACGGAAACGTTGTGGTGGGTGGATCCGGCACTGTCATCATCGGAATGAGTGGTGGCGGGGCCGCGGTATCAGCGGTCGCTTCGTTGCTCAAACTTCCGACGCTGTGCCTTCCCTGCTTGCTGGCGGCAGCCAAAAGGAACGCGAGTTTTGTTCCGCTGGAAAATCTCGGGGCCTCCCAATGATCCCGGACGACCAGACAATTCTTGTCGATCCGCAAACCCGGAATTCGTTGCAGACGATTCAGCGTGCTCGCCGAGCGAATCCCGGTCTGCGTCACTATGCATTGGTTGACGGCGCGCGCTATCTGACGCTGACCAAACGCTTCGATGAGCCCGGTGACCGGGTTCAATGGCAATGGTTGCTGGAAGGCACCGAGCTGGATGAAATCAAGCACGCAGGCCCGGCACTGGTGACCTTTACCGATGAAGACCCGCTCAGCGATCAGCTACTGCTATGGCTGATCGGCAGGGACCAGCAATCGCCCCTGGTGTCCTGGCTGTGGAGTGAACAGGGGTTCGAAACCCTCGCCGCCCACCTGAAAAGCCAGTTGTTTACCCGCCTCCCGGACGGTCGTCGTGCGTTGTTCCGCTATTACAACCCGACCGTGCGCCAGGCCCTCGAACCGGTTTTGACCGAGACGCAACAGGCGGAGCTCATGTCCGGCATCCTTTTCTGGCAAACCTGGCGACCCTTGCAGCGGGATTACCTGACCTTCAATGCACCGAAAAAAACGGAGGTTACCAGTGCTTGAACTCAGTGCAGAACAACTCGAACAACTGGATCACATCCGTCAGGACGAAGTCATCGACAAGCTCCTGCTCGAAGTTCGCCAGCAAGACCCCGCGTGGTTCGCAAAAGTAGGTGAACCCAAGGCCAGCGCGTATCTCAGACAGCTACGTGATGAGGCCGAAGCGTTTGGTATCGTGGCCCCCGAAGAAACCGAACTGTTCATGCGCTATGGGTTGTACAAGCCGGGCTTTCAGACATCGCCAGGGTTTGTGGAATGGATGCAACGCCCTGTTGCCGATACGCCGGAACAACGTTTTCGAGATTACGACAGCGTCATGCAATACATTGACTCACTAAAGGAATGGCCACGCGCCAAGTAAACCAGGGACGACAATGAGCAACCTTCTGAAAACACCCGGAACCGCAGGCTCCGGCGAACAACTCGCCCGAGGGCCGTTTCCCGTCCCTCGCGGAGGCATGCGCGGTCCTTTCGAAGGAATCAGGGTTCCACCACCCACCCGTATGCCTGCGCCACCGCCCCGCCCTGCTCCCATGCCGGCACCGCAACCGGCGCCCAAGCCGATGCCAATGCCGCAGCCGCAGGTTCAACCGAAACTTCAAACCGACCAGAAAACCGACGCACCACCGGTGACTCGCGAACAAACGCGTCAGAAAGAAGAGCAGTGCAAGAGCGAGAAAAAAGATTGCGTGGACTGCCCTCCGGACAAAGGCGTGATGGCGATCGCCAACAACGGTAAAGGTCACAGCATGTCTGACCTGTCCTCTCGCTATCAGCAATGGGTGACGAACTTTCCCTACCCGAACGAATGGC
>LNAQ01000401.1_pt1 | contig 10443 bp, 8 predicted proteins | sample 602591 | NCBI WGS metagenome assembly LNAQ01 (sample SAMN02440304, study PRJNA202911) | soil metagenome | biome: Subtropical and temperate rainforests or woodlands; isolation source: soil samples (1 kg each in a 20% v/v slurry with milli Q water) were... ... | reverse complement strand
AACGAATACCTCCTTCGTGCGCTTATCGCTCCCGAGCTGCGGCAGTAGGGTGGGGCCTTCTGTCACTCACCGGGGAAGACGCATGACAAAAACAACAATGCGCGCCATCTTCACACCGCAGGCGCTGGCCGCTGCGGTTGCCTTGGGTTGCTGTGCCCAGGCGCAGGCCGTTTCATTCAACATTGGCGAAATCGAGGGGACATTCGACTCCTCGCTGTCCGTCGGCGCGAGTTGGGGCATGCGTGATGCCGACAGGTCGCTGGTGGGCACCGTCAACGGCGGGACCGGCCAGGCGTCCACCGGTGACGACGGGCGGCTGAACTTCAAGAAGGGCGAAACCTTCTCGAAGATCTTCAAGGGTATTCACGACCTGGAGCTGAAGTACGGCGACACCGGGGTGTTCGTCCGTGGCAAGTATTGGTACGACTTCGAATTGAAGGACGAAGACCGCGAGTTCAAACCGATCAGCGACCACAATCGCAAGGAGGGCTCCAAGTCTTCCGGTGCGCAGATCCTCGATGCGTTCGTCTATCACAACTACTCCATCGCCGATTTGCCGGGCACTGTGCGCGCCGGCAAACAGGTGGTCAGTTGGGGCGAAAGTACCTTCATCGGCAACTCGATCAACAGCATCAACCCGATCGACGTTTCAGCGTTTCGCCGTCCTGGCGCCGAGATCAAGGAAGGCCTGATTCCGGTGAACATGCTGTTCGCTTCTCAGGGGCTGACCGACAAACTGACGGTGGAAGGTTTCTATCAACTGGAGTGGGACCAGACCGTTCTCGACAACTGCGGCACCTTCTTCGGCGGGGACGTGGCGGCAGACGGCTGCACCACAGGCTATACAGTCGCCAGCCCGGCGATTGCGCCGTTGCAACCGATCGCTGCCGCTTTTGGCCAAGGGTTCCAGGTCGGCAGGGAAGGCGTGATCGTGCCTCGTGGCGGCGACCGCGATGCCCGCGACTCCGGGCAATGGGGGACGGCGTTGCGCTGGCTGGGCGACGACACCGAGTACGGCCTGTACTTCATGAACTACCACAGCCGCACGCCGAACGTCGGCACCACCACCGCCGGGCTGGGAACGCTGGCACGGATTCCGGCCATCGTCGGTACCGCCAACGCCATTGCCCCCGGCACCGGTTCGGCGCTGGCCCAGAGTGTGATGCTCGGTCGTGGCCAGTATTACCTCGAATATCCGGAAGACATCCGTCTCTACGGCGCGAGCTTCTCTACCACCTTGCCCACCGGCACCGCATGGACCGGCGAGATCAGCTATCGCCCCAACTTGCCGGTGCAGGTCAACAGCACCGATCTGACACTGGCCATGCTCAACCCGATTGCCGGCGGCGCGGCCTCGCCGATCGCCACGACGCCCGGCGCGGACAACAAAGGCTATCGCCGCAAGGAAGTGACGCAGATCCAGAGCACCCTGACGCACTTCATCGATCAGGTCGCGGGGGCGGACCGTCTGACGTTGGTGGGTGAAGCGGCCGTTGTTCACGTCGGCGGGCTGGAGGACAAAAGCAAGCTGCGTTATGGCCGCGATTCGGTCTACGGACAGTACGGTTTCCGTGGCGATACCGACGGTTTCGTCACCTCGACGTCCTGGGGCTACCGCGCCCGCGCAATCCTTGATTACAACAACGTCATCGCCGGGATCAATTTCAAACCCAACCTGTCGTGGTCCCACGATGTCGCCGGTTACGGCCCCAACGGTCTATTCAATGAAGGCGCCAAGGCGATCAGCGTCGGCGTCGATGCGGACTATCGCAACACCTATACCGCGAGCTTGAGTTACACCGACTTCTTCGGCGGTGACTACAACACTCTGGAAGATCGCGACTTCCTGGCGCTGAGCTTTGGCGTGAACTTCTGATCTGGCTGAGAAGGATGATTTCAATGCGCAAAATGATTCTGCAATGCAGCGTTCTGGCTCTGAGCCTGTTGGCCGTCGATGTAATGGCCGCAGTGTCGCCGGAAGAAGCCAACAAACTCGGCACCAGCCTGACGCCACTGGGCGGTGAAAAGGCTGGCAATGCCGACGGTTCGATTCCGGCCTGGACCGGCGGCCTGCCGAAAAACGCCGGTGCGGTGGACAGCAAAGGTTTCCTCGCCGACCCGTTCGCCAATGAAAAGCCGCTGTTCACCATCACCGCAGCAACCGTCGACAAGTACAAAGACAAACTCTCCGACGGTCAGATTGCGATGTTCAAGCGCTACCCGGAGACCTACAAGATCCCGGTCTACCCGACCCATCGTACGGTGGCCTTGCCAGCGGACATCTACGAGTCGGCCAAGCGCAGCGCGCTGAACGTGACGCCGATCAACGACGGCAATGGCCTGGCCAATTTCACCGGCAATCGCTACTACGCGTTTCCGATTCCGAAGAACGGCGTCGAGGTCATCTGGAACCATGTCACCCGTTATCACGGTGGCAATTTGCGTCGCACCATCACCCAGGCCACGCCGCAATCCAATGGCGACTTCACGGTGATCCGTTTCAAGGATGAGGTCGCGGTGCCTTCGCTGCTGGGGGATTTGAAACCGGGCAGCGACGAGAACGTCCTCAGCTATTTCAAACAGGAAGTGACCGCACCGGCGCGGCTGGCGGGGAACGTGCTGCTGGTTCACGAGACGCTCGATCAGGTCAAGGAACCGCGCAAGGCCTGGATCTACAACGCCGGCCAGCGTCGCGTGCGGCGTGCACCGCAAGTAGCCTATGACGGCGTCGGTACATCGTCCGACGGGTTGCGCACCACTGACAACTTCGACATGTTTTCCGGCGCACCGGATCGCTACGACTGGAAGCTGATCGGCAAGAAGGAAATGTACATCCCTTACAACAGCTACAAGCTTGACTCGCCCAACCTCAAGTACACCGATGTGATCAAGGCCGGGCACATCAATCAGGACCTGACACGTTACGAGTTGCACCGGGTCTGGGAGGTCGTCGCCACGGTCAAGCCCAACGAACGGCACGTGTATGCCAAGCGGCACATGTACATCGACGAAGACAGTTGGCAGGTGGCGCTGGCGGATCACTACGACGGTCGCGGCCAGCTCTGGCGTGTCGCCGAAGGGCATGCCCAGTTCTACTACGATCACCAGGTGCCGGCCTATACCGTTGAAGCGCTGTATGACCTGATTGCCGGTCGCTACATCGCACTGGGGATGAAGAACGAAGAGAAGCGCAGCTTCGAATTCGGTATTGATGCCAAGGCAGGTGACTACACGCCGGCAGCGCTGCGGAGTACAGGGGTAAGGTAATCATTCCTACAGCCCCTACGGAAAAAGGTGACTTTGCGGTCACCTTTTTTATAGGTGTCGATCAGCGTGTTGAATACTTCTTCAACAAGTCGTGTGGGGAGGACTAGGGTGGCGCCACAATTATAAAAAGGCGCACCACTATGACTGCCATGGCCCCGTGTCTGGACCGTACTGGACTCTTGCCCCGCTTGTCTTCCCATCACCTGACTCGCGAGCGGTTGATCGAGCCGTTACTGGCCTCGACAGCGCGGGTGAAACTGCTCTGTGCGCCGGCCGGCAGTGGCAAGAGTGCGCTACTCATCGAATGCCTGATGCGGGCGCCCGAACCGTGTCACGTCTGTTGGCTGCCATTGGCGGGGGCGTCATTGAGTGTCGGCGAGTTTCTTCAGCGGTTGGCTCGGGCGTTGGGATCGAGCTCCGCGGACGAACAAGGATTGCTGGCGTATCTGGCGCAATTGCAAACGCCGACCTGGGTCTGCCTGGATGACTATTGCCGCACGCCCGACCCGGAGCTGGATCTTTTGCTCGACCGGCTATTGGCGATCAGTAACCCGGTGATTACCTGGTGGCTGAGTGGTCGCCGCCGCCCTCCCTGCAATTGGCCACGCCTGTTGCTCGCCGACGAACTGTACGACTGCGAGCGCGCCACGCTGGCTTTCACTCAAACTGAAATCGCCCGACTGTTGCATCACCTGGAGCCAGAGCAGGCCGCCAAGCGTGCCAGCAGGATCGTCGAACTGAGCGGCGGCTGGTGCGCGGGTGTGCGGATTGCGTTGCTGCAAAAATGCGACGGGTCGCGCAACGAGCCGCTGCATGCTCGGCCGGACACGCTGCACGATTACCTTGAGCACGAACTGTTCAGCATTCTGACCCCGGAGCTCACGGAAGCCTGGCGGGTGCTCGCCCATCTGCCGCGTTTCAATGCCCGGCTGTGCGACCACCTGTTCGGTGCGGGGGAGGGCGCGCAGTACCTGAATACGTTGCAGGCGTTGGGTTGCTTTATCGAGCCCTGGCAGGACTCGACAGACTGGCTGCAGATTTTCGCGCCACTCACGCATTTGATGCGCGAAGAACAATGGCCGGAGGGACGCTCCTGGCATCGCCGCGCCTGTCAGTGGTTCGCCGCTGAACTGGACTGGAAAGCCGCATTTGAACAGGCCTTGCTGGCGCAAGAGTTCGAAGTTGCGGTCAGCCTGTTGCAGCATTTCAGTTTCGAGCACCTGTTCGAGGAGCAGACAGTGGTGCTGTTGTTGCGTCTGCATGAACGGCAAGGCGAGGAGCTTACGCTGAGCTCGCCGCAACTGGTGGGGCTGATCACCGCAGCGTTGCTGTTCGCCGGGCGGTTCGAGCAGGCGGGCGAATGCATCGAGCACTTGTCGCGCTTCATGCCTCAGCCGTCGGCGCTCCAGCAACAGCAGCTGATCGCGCGCTGGCAAGCCTTGCAGGGTTGGCTCTTGCATTTGCAGGGGCGCATGGAGCCATCGCGGACGCATTTGCTGGAGGCGCTCAGCGAGCTCGGCCCCCCGCTGTGGGGCGCCCGGCTGATGTGCCTGTCCGGCCTGACCCAGCAAGCGTTGCTGCGGGGCGAGCTTGAGGTGGCGCAGGCCCTCAACCGTGAGGCGTTGTGCCTGGCGCGCGCGCACGATTCGCTGGTGTTCGAAGGGTTGCTGGAGCTCGATCACGCGCAAGTGCTCGAACAACGGGGAGCGCCCGGCAGGGCCGAGCACTTGCTGGCGAACATGAACGATTTGCTTGCCAAGCGGCAACCGCTGGCCGAACCGTTGCTCGGGCGGATTGCCTTGCGTCGCGGGCGTTTGAGCTTGTCTCAGGGACAGGATGCACAAGCGGCCGAGTACTTCGAAAGCGGGCTACAGATGTGCCTGCGCAGTCAGGACAAGCGCGTGCTTTATGGCTTTCTCGGCCTCGCGCAATTGGCCGCCAATCGCCAGGACTACGCCCAGGCCTTTGTCCTGCTGCGTGACGCCGAGCGGTTGATGCAACAGCGGCGGATTCCAGACTCGGTCTACCGCAGTGTCCTGCTGCAAATCAGCTGCCATTTCTGGCTACAGCAGGGCCGCCCGGAATTGGCCCATGAAGCCCTGACCCGGGTGCTGCGCCACTATCATGGTGCCCATGCACGACAGGCTCCGCCGGCGACGCTGGAGCTGATTCCCGGCCTTGAATACCTGCTGGTGCTGACCGAAGTGTATCGCGGGCAGGCGCAAGCCCCTCTGGTGCAGCTCGAGGCCCAGTTGAACTGGGCGCGACAACGGGGAATGTCGGGGCTGCAAGCGCAATTGCACCTGGCACTGGCAGAAGTGGCCTGGCTGACGGGCGATACGCCTGCTGCCCGCCAGTCGTTGCAGGAAGGCCTGGCAATGGTCGAGCGTTGTAACCTTCAACAGGCTCTTCGCGACTTTCGATTACGCCAGCCACGCTTGCCGGAGGCGATTGGTCGTACTGATTCAGCGCTTACCCCTGAATCGGCGGCTTTGGGCCAGAACCGGTTAAGTCAGCGTGAAATAGAAGTCCTTGAGTTGGTTGCCCTGGGGAACTCCAATCAACAAATAGCCGATCTATTGTTCATATCGTTACATACAGTTAAAACCCATGCGCGCCGGATTAACGGGAAGTTGGGGGTTGCGCGTAGAACTCAAGCAGTGGCCAAGGCAAAAACGTTGGGTATCGTTGTTTGATGGGGGGTTATATGTTTACGAATGCATACAAGTTTTAGAGTTACTTGTGTTGTTGGAGTGTTTTATAAAGTGGGCGTCGGCCCGTCAATTTGTATTTGTCTTTTTGAATGTATCTTGGCCGATCCCTTATTTATGGAAAGGATGCTGTTTGTGAAAAATTATTTGTTGGAAGAAGTCAGTAAAAAGTTGGCTGAGGTTTTCGGTGATATGAGTATTGCGATCAATGCCGATGAAACCTACCTGAATTCGGTAGTGGTCAACGACGAAGGAAAGCAGGTGGTTGATTATTCTGAGAGCTTGAGCTGGGCGATCATGGAGAAAGTGCAAGAGAATGAACTGCCGGCGTTCAATGATGAGTACGCAGGTATTTTCTTCAAGCGATGGACATTTGATAAAAATGATCGAGTGACCGAGTTGGATATCGCCGACCTTAATAAAGCAGGTCGGGTTGTAGTCGAATCCTACCGAAACAAGTAATCGCTCCAGTAGGCGATCAACTTGATTAACCTGTGACGGCGGATGGCTCATATCCCATTCGCCAACTTACGGCCCGCGTCGTCGTCAGCAATCGCTGCGCCGCCGGGCCGTTTTCGTCGGCGTGAAACAATGATGCCGGACCAACGATGGTCATGACCGCCGCCACGTTGCCGACGGCGTTGAAAACAGGTGCCGACAAGGCATCGACGCCCGGCATCAACAAACCATGGACATGATGCAAACCGCGCTCACGGATCTGTTCGCACAGCGCGGCATACGCCTGATCGTCCGCCAGCGCATGGGGAGTAGCGTTGCGCAGTTCCTGCTCGCGCAGGTCCACGGTTTCTCGTTTCGGCAAATAGGCGCCGAACACCAATCCGGTCGACGAGCTGAGCAACGGCAACACCGAGCCCAATTGCGTCACCACCGTCACCGCGCGCACCGCCGGTTCGATATGCACCACGGTCGCGCCTTGATTGCCCCACACCGCCAAAAAACACGTCTCGTTCAATTCATCGCGCAACTCGGCCAGGGGCAGGGCGGCAACTTTGAGCACGTCCATACTGTTGAGTGCGGCCAACCCCACACGCAAGGCCTCGCGACCCAGGCCGTAATGATTGGTGGCGGTGTTCTGCTCGGCAAAACCGCTGGCGATCAAGGCCTGCAAATAGCGGTGGACCTTGCTCGCCGGCATCTGCACGTGCTCGGCCAGGCGCGACAGGGACGTCGACGGTGACAGCTCGGCCAGTGCCTTGAGGATGTCGGTGCCGACCTCGGCCGAGCGGACTTTCTGTTTGTCGTTGTTGCGCGGCGTTTCCATGGAGGCGGTCTGATTCCGGGACGAATGGGCGTCTTTATAGCTTGACGGTCAATACCAATCAAATTACGTTATGCGTAATCGAATTACGACAAAAATAACCCAGGCGTGCCGGAACCTCTGAAACAGAGTGACAGGCCATTGCCTACTCCCTGTTCAGGAGGCTCCATGAACCTCGATTCAACGGCGCCAGCGCTGGCCTACCAGTCCGGCTTCGGCAACGAATTCAGCAGCGAGGCGTTGCCTGGCGCATTGCCCGTCGGCCAGAATTCCCCGCAGAAGGCGCCATACGGTCTCTACACCGAACTGTTCTCCGGCACTGCATTCACCATGGCCCGCAGCGAAGCGCGGCGCACCTGGATGTACCGCATTCAGCCATCGGCCAATCACCCGGCGTTCGTCAAACTGGATCGGCAACTGGCCGGTGGCCCGTTGGGTGAAGTGACGCCCAATCGCCTGCGCTGGAACCCGTTGGATATTCCGACCGAGCCCACCGACTTCATCGACGGGCTGGTGAGCATGGCGGCCAATTCGGCGGCGGAAAAACCGGCCGGAATCAGCATCTACAGCTACCGCGCCAACCGCTCCATGGAGCGTGTGTTCTTCAACGCCGATGGCGAGCTGTTGCTGGTGCCAGAACAGGGACGGCTGCGCATCGCCACCGAACTGGGCGTGCTGGAACTTGAACCGCTGGAAATCGCCGTGTTGCCGCGCGGTCTGAAATTCCGCGTCGAGCTGCTCGACCCGCAGGCGCGCGGCTACATTGCGGAGAACCACGGCGCGCCATTGCGCCTGCCGGACCTCGGACCCATCGGCAGCAACGGCCTGGCCAATCCGCGGGACTTCCTGACCCCGGTCGCCCATTACGAAAACCTCCAACAGCCGACCACCCTGGTGCAAAAATTCCTCGGCCAGTTGTGGGGCTGCGAACTCAATCAGTTCTGGGCCGAGGGGAACTCGGGCGCGCGCTTCTCGCGCACCGAGGCCACGCCCTCCTTGGCGTCTTCGCCCAGGAAGCACAGCATTTCCATCGCCAGCGAGCTCTCGAAGATCGGGCGCGCCACGTTCATCCAGCCGTTGAGCGAGCGCTTGGTGAAGCGGATCGCCTGCTGGCTGCCATTGGCCAGTTTGTTGGCCACGGCCATGGCCTTGTTCATCAGCTCGGCGCGCGGCACGCACAGGCTGACCAGACCGATGCGCTCGGCTTCCTTGCCGTTCACGAACTCGGCCGTCATCAGGTAGTACTTGGCCTTGGCCATGCCGCACAGCAGCGGCCACAGAATGGCTGCGTGGTCGCCGGCGGCGACGCCGATCTTGACATGGCCGTCGGTAATCTTGGCCTCCTCGGCCATGATGCTGATGTCGGCCAGGAAGGCGACTGCCAGACCGGCACCGACGGCCACGCCGTTGATGGCCGAGATGATGGGCTTGTCGCAGGCCATCATGTTGTAGACCACGTCCGAAGCCTCGGTCATGGTGTTGGCGATTTCCTTCGGGTTGCCGACCATGCCGGCCACCCATTCCAGGTCGCCGCCGGCCGAGAAGGCCTGGTCGCCCGCGCCGGTGATGACCGCCACCTTGGTCTTGGCATCGTCAGTGACCACGCCCCAGATCTTGGTCAGCTCCCAGTGCAGCCGGCCATTGGTGGCATTCATGACCTCGGGGCGGTTGATGGTGATGACCAGCACGCCGTTGGGCTTGTGGTCGAACTTGAGGAATTGAAAGTCAGCGTAGTTCATGTTGAGGCTCCTTGAAAAAAATTGAAAACGAAAACGAAAATGAAAGGCAAAGGACGGTCAGCGCAGCTCGGCGCGTCCGTTGTTCAGCACGACGATGTCGCGTTCGACGGCGCGGGCGCGAAAGGAAACGACCTTGCCATCCACCCAGAGCTCGGTGCGTATCGTTTCGCCGGGGTAAACGGGTGACGAAAAACGCACATCCAGCGACTGCAGGGCGCTCGGGTCGCCGCCGCAGACGCGCTGGGTGAGTGCCCAGCCGGCGATGCCGTAGGTGGCCAGGCCGTGCAGGATGGGCTGCTTGAAACCAGCGGCGCTTGCCACCGCGGGTTCGGCGTGCAGCGGGTTGTAGTCGCCCGAGAGGCGGTAGATCAGCGCGGCACGCGGCTGGGTGGCGAAATCGTCGCTGTGATCAGGCGCGCGCGTGGGCAGCTCATGCACGGTTTTGACCGGCCCGGCCGGGCCGCCAAAGCCACCGTCGGCGCGGCAGAAGGTGGTCGAGGTCAGCGTGGCCAGCAGTTCGCCGCTGGTGGCGTCCGTCACCGTGCGCTCGGTGTAGATCAGAGCCCCCTTGTCCGGCCCCTTGTCGATGATCTGGCTCACCCGCGTGCGCCCGATCACTTCACCCTCGGGCGGCACCGGCCGGTGCAGGCGCAAGCCCTGTTCGCCATGCACCAGCCGCACCCAGTCAACGCCGGTGGCCGGGTCCTTGAGCCACATGCCGGGATAGCCCAGCACCACCGGCAGAGTGGGCAGCGCCAGCAGGTTCTTTTCATAGACAAAGCGCAGCTCGGTCTCGTTGGTCGGGTCGGTGCCCAGGCCCACGCCCAATGCGTAGAGCATGGTGTCGCGCTGGGTGTAGCGATGGCGAACGTCCTCGAACGGCCATGCCATCAGTTTCTCGTAGTTGATCGCCATGGCAGATGACGTCAGACGGGATCCCAGGAGAACACGATGTTCGAGCTCTCCAGCGGATAGAAGTTCTGCTTCATGGCGGGCAACACGCGCTCGGCGATGGTCTCGGGTGTCCAGCCCTCGGCGGTGTGCATGCCGCGGATCGGGCGCGACTGGCTCATGAGGAAAATCTCGTTGCCGCGCACGGCGAAGATCTGGGCCGTGACGTCGGCTGCAGCATCGCTGGCCAGGAAGGTGGCCATGGGCGCAATCTGCTCGGTACCGAGTTTTTTCAGTTTTTCCACGCGTGCCTGTTGCTCGGGTGTGTCGGTGGGGATGGCGCCGATCATGCGGCTCCAGGCGAACGGCGAGATGCAGTTGGAACGCACGTTGTAGCGTTGCATGTCGCCGGCGATGTGGCGCGACATGGCCACGATGCCCAGCTTGGCAGCGGCGTAGTTGGCCTGGCCCAGGTTGCCGATCAGGCCCGAGGTCGAGGTCATGTGCACATAGGCGCCCGACTTTTGCGTCTTGAAATGCGGGGCGGCGGCGCGCG
>LNAQ01000400.1_pt1 | contig 10443 bp, 8 predicted proteins | sample 602591 | NCBI WGS metagenome assembly LNAQ01 (sample SAMN02440304, study PRJNA202911) | soil metagenome | biome: Subtropical and temperate rainforests or woodlands; isolation source: soil samples (1 kg each in a 20% v/v slurry with milli Q water) were... ... | reverse complement strand
CTGCGCGCTGCTGCTGGCAGCCGTTCGGCCGGACGGGACAAGCGGCCGGACGTCGGCCGAGCCGCCGCAAGTGAGCACCCAGGCAACCCCGCAGGGCCGCCCGGCACCGGTCAGCGCTTGTTGCGGATCGGCACGTTCATCTCTTCGGGCTTGATCTCGCGCACCAGTTCGGGCACGCCCCAGGCAAAGGCCGGGTCCACCTTGATCTTGAAGTGGTACATGCTTTGCAGGGCCTGGTGGTCTTCGCGCCTGAAGGTCATCTTGCCCTTGGGGGTGTCAAAGGCCATGCCTTCCATGGTCTTGATGAGTTTGTTGGTGTTGACATCGCCGCCCGTGGCCTTGAGCGCCGTGACCAGCGCCATGGCCGCGCTGAAGCCGCCGGCCGTAAAGAAGTCGGGTGGTGCCTTGAACTGCTTGTAGTGCGCGGACACCAGGGCTTCGTTCACGGGATTTTTTGGAATGCCGAAATAGTAGTAGGTAGCGCCTTCCATGCCCGGGAAGTTTCTGAAGCTGGCCATGGCGGGCAGGATGTTGCCGCCCGTGGCGATCTCGATGCCGTAGCGCTTCAAGTCCATGTCGGCAATCTTGAACGGGTTGCCCGCGCCGGCCCACAAGATCCAGATGACCTTGCGGCCCGGCTGGTCCTTGAGCTTATCGATCAGGCGCTGCGCACCGGCGGTGAAGTCGGTGGTGTTGGTGGGCAGGTATTCCTCATGCACGAGCTTGGCGCTCTTGATGGCGTCCTTGAAGGCTTTCACGCCGTCGCGGCCAAAGGCATAGTCTTGCGCAAGCGTGGCGACGGTCACACCCGGCTTGTCGATGGCCACGGCGTTGCTGATGGCGTCCTGGCTGCTGTTGCGGCCGGTGCGAAAGATGTACTTGTTCCACTTGTCGCCCGTGATGGCGTCGGCCACGGCGGGCTCGACCAGCAGGATCTTTTTGTATTCCTCGGCCACGGGCAGCAGGGCCAGCGCCACGCCGGAGGACGTGGGCCCCACCGCGATGTCGGCCTTGTCGTCCGAGTAGGCCGATGCCAGCAGGCTCTTGCCCAGGTCGGGCTTGCCCTGGTCGTCCTTCTCGATCACCACGATCTTCTTGCCATTGACCTGCATGGTGCCGCCGGTGGCGTAGTTCAGCCCCATCATCAGGCCGGTTTGCGTCTGCTTGCCATAGGCTTCGAGCAGGCCGGTCTTGCTATAGACGTGGGCGATGCGGATTTCACCCGACTGGCTGAATACGGGGGCAGACAGTGTGGCGGCCAGGGTGGCCAGTGCGACCAGGGTGCGGCGTTGCATGGGATGGTTTCCTATTGTTTTGACTGAACATTGCACAGTTCGTGCCAATCATCAACCCATTGATTTATATGAATAAATTATTCAAACCGAATGAAAATGTCAGAATTCCAGACAAACAAAGTGCCTGAAATTCAGGCATTTGGCTGTTTTTTATTCAGGGTTTTCCAGACGCCCATACAGCGTGGCCCGCGAGATGCCCAACTGCCGCGCCGTGGCCTGTTTGTTACCACCATGGGCCTTGAGCGCCGCTGCAATGGCGCGCTGCTCCAGTTCGGCCACCTGCTTGGCCAGGGGGCGCAGATAGCACTCGTCGCCCAGCAGCCCGGCCTGCGCCAGGGCATCGCGCACGGGGGCCGCCGGCTCCACCCCCGCTTCGCGCAGGATGCATTCGAGCTGGTAGGCATCGATGGATTGCGAATCGCTGCGCATAACGGCCTGCTCCAGCACATTGCGCAGCTCGCGGATGTTGCCGCGCCAGGGCTGTCCGGCCAACAGCGCCAGGGCATCGGGCTGCAACTCGGGCGGCGCCGTGCCGTTGCGCAGCGCCAGGTCTTCGCCCAGCACTTCCACCAGCGCGGGGATGTCGCTGCGCCGCTCGCGCAGTGGCGGCACGCGCACCGGCAGCACATGCAGGCGATAGAAAAGGTCTTCGCGAAAGCGCCCTTCGCGCACCAGCGCCGCCAGGTCGCGCGAGGTGGCGGCCACCACGCGCACATTGAACGGCACCAGCTTGTTCGAGCCCAGGGGTTCGATCTCGCCCTCCTGCAGCGCACGCAGCAGCTTGGCCTGCAGGCTTTGCGGCATATCGCCAATTTCGTCGAGAAACAGCGTGCCGCCGTCGGCCAGCTTGAACTTGCCATCGCGCCCCTTGGCCGATGCGCCGGTGTAGGCGCCCGGCGCCACGCCAAAGAACTCGGCTTCGAGCAGCGTATCGGGCACGGCGGCAATGTTCACACTGACAAACGGGCCGCTGGCGCGGCTGGAGGCCGCATGGATGGCATGGGCCAGCAGCTCCTTGCCGGTGCCGGTTTCGCCCAGCAGCAGCACCGGGCTGGACGACTGCGCGGCACGGCGCGCCTGGCGCTTGACCTCGGATGCAGCGGGGCTCGACCCGACAAAGCTGGCAAAGGTGTATTTGGCGCGCCGCTCGCCATCGCCCGGCACCGCCAGCGAGCGGCTGCGCTGGCTGGCCAGCTCGCGCCGTGCATCATCGAGGTCGCGCTGCAGCAAGGCAAATTTGCCGATCAGCGGCTGCAGCGTGGTCTCGGGGTGGTCAAACAGCACGATGCCGATGGCACCGATCACGCGCTCGGCCTCGTCGCGCAAGGGAATGCGGCTGACCACAAAGGTGCCCGCCTTGTTGGTGAGCAAGTCGATCAGCACCGGCTGGCCGGTTTCGAGCACCCGGCGCATCTGGGTGTTGGGGATCACATCCTCCACCGTGCGGCCCACAAACTGGTCCACCGACGAGAACCCGAGGGCGGGCAAAAAGCGCTGGTAGCCCTCGTTCACCCAAACGATGCGACCGCTGCGGTCCACCAAAAACATGCCCTGGCTGACACTGGAGAACAGCTGAAACATGGAGCGCGCCGCCAGCTCCAGAATGCCTTGGGCATCCAGCGGCAGTGCAGGGGCTTCTTCGTTGAGCAAGGGCATGGCCGCGATGGTAGCGTGCTCTGGCCAGACGACGCTCCTGCGCTTGGGTGCAGGAGAGCTACCAAATTAATAGCTACCAGCGCTTATCCACAAAGGGCTTAAAGGCTATTTGGCTTGAAAATTGTTGTGGAATAGCCGCTCATCCACTCGCCAGGCTCAGGCATCGAGCTGCTGCAGGCGCGCCCGCTTGCGCTGCGCCAGGTGCTTGAAAAGACGCGGCAGGATCAGCACCGCCAGCACGATGATGAGCAGCGCGAGCGACATCGGACGCTGCACAAAGATGAGCCAGCTGCCCTCGCCGATCGACACGGCATTGCGCATCTGCGCCTCGGCCAACGGCCCCAGGATCATGCCAACCACCACGGGCGCCGTAGGAAAGTCAAAGCGCCGCATCAGCACACCCAGCATGCCAATGCCATACAGCAGGAACAGATCGAAGGTGCTCTGGCGCATGCCGTAGGCCCCCACCGTGGCAAAAATCAGGATGCCCGCATACAACTGGGGCTTGGGGATTTTCAGCAGCTTCACCCACAGGCCCACCAGCGGCAGGTTCAGCACCAGCAGCATCACGTTGCCGATGTACAGCGAGGCAATCAGCGCCCACACCAGCGTGGCCGAGGTGGTGAACAGTTGCGGGCCGGGGTTGATGCCGTAGTTCTGGAACGCGCCCAGCAGCACCGCCGTGGTGTTGGAGGTGGGAATGCCCAGCGTGAGCAGCGGAATCATGGCCGCCGTCACGGTGGCATTGTTGGCGGCCTCGGGCCCGGCCACGCCTTCGATCGCACCCACGGTGCCGAACTCGGCCTTGTCGGTTTCCTTGGCCAGCTTCTTTTCGGTGGCATAGCTCAGAAAGGTCGGAATCTCGGTGCCACCCGCCGGAATGCAGCCGAACGGCGTGCCGATCAGCGTGCCGCGCAGCCATGCGGGAAGGGAGCGCTTCCAGTCACGCGCGGTCATGTGCACGCGGCTCATGCTGTTGCGCGACTCGACCACGCGGCCTTCGTACATCGCCGCATACAGCACCTCGGCCACGGCAAACAGGCCCACGGCGACCAGCACGATGTCGATGCCATCGAGCAACTCGGGCTTGCCGCCGGTGTAGCGCGCCGCGCCCGAAATCTGGTCCATGCCGATGCAACCGGCCGCCAGCCCCACGAACAGCGCCGTGATGCCGCGCACCGTGCTCTTGCCCAGCACCGCGCTCACGGTGGTGAAGGCCAGCACCATCAGCATGAAATATTCCGGTGGGCCCAGCTTGACGGCAAAGTCGGCCACATACGGGGCAAACAGGGTCACGACCACGGTGGCAATGGTGCCCGCCACGAATGAGCCGATGGCCGACGTGGCCAGCGCCGCCCCGGCCCGGCCGCTCTTGGCCATCTTGTTGCCCTCCATGGCCGTGACCATGCTGGCGGTTTCGCCCGGCGTGTTGAGCAGGATGGAGGTGGTGGAGCCGCCGTACATGGCACCGTAGTAGATGCCAGCAAAAAAGATCATCGAGGCCGTGACCTCAACCTTGGCCGTGATGGGCAGCAGCATGGCCACCGCCACTGCAGGGCCAATGCCGGGCAGCACGCCCACGGCGGTGCCCAGCGCGCAGCCCACCAGCGCCCACAGCAGGTTGGCGGGCGTGGCGGCGGTGGCAAAGCCCGCCATCAATGCATCAAAAATTTCCATCACAACCACCCGGTTTGCGTAAGCCCTGGCAGGTTGATGGCCAGAAACTGCGTGAAAGTCCAATAGACCGGCGCCGAGATCAGCACACCCGTCAACCCATCCACCGCCCAGGTGCGCGCGGTGCCTGCGTCTTGCCCCGCTGCCCGACGCAGCCCCTGCACCGCCAGCACATAGCACAGCGTGCAGCTCAAGATGAACCCCACCGTAGTGATGAGGGCGGCATTGAGCAACAGACCAGCCGACACCCACACAAAGGCCGGCTTGTGTGCATGCGCGGAACCATTGGGCTCTTCCATGTCGCGAAATCCGCCCGTTCGTGCCTCCCACAGCAGCACGCCGCCGCACAGCGCCAGCACGCCCGCCACCAGCCAGGGCAGGAAATTGGGGCCCACGCCGCCATAGCCCGCGTTCGATGGAATATTCAGGGCACCCAGCGCCAGTGCCGCTGCGGTCAGCAGCACGCCGACGCCCACCACGGTCTGCATGCGCAGGGCCGGCACGTTGCTGGCAACACCGGGCACGGCGCCCGGATCGGAAGAAGGAAGGGTTGTGGGATCAGACATGCGGGGTCTTTCTCAAGCCCTTGGGCACAGGGCGCCCAAGGTGCGCAATACGGCGCGCACCGCAGTGGATGCGCACAAAACCGCCGTGCGCCCGCCAGGGCCGTTGTACAGCACAGGGGCATCACGGCGCAGGGGCACGGCTCAGACCATGCCCGCCTTGACCATCGTGGCGCGCAGGCTGGCGAACTCGTTGTCCACAAAATTCGCGAACTCGTCGCCCGCCATCCAGGCCGGGGTCCAGTCGTTTTTCTCCAGCGATTCGGCCCAGCTCTTGCTCTTGACGGCCTTGGCGACCATGTCCGTCAGCGCCTTGCGCTGCTCGGCCGTGATGCCGGGCGCGGCATACACGCCACGCCAGTTGCCGATCTCCACGTTGATGCCCTGCTCCTTGAGCGTGGGCACCGTGGAGTTCTTGAGGCGCAGGCCCGAGGTCACGGCAATGGGCCTCATCTTCTTGGTGGCGATGTACTCGGCCATCTCGCTGTAGCCGCCACCGCCAATCGTCACGTTGCCGCCCAGGATGGCTGCAATCGCCTCGCCACCTCCGCGGAACGCCACGTAGTTGATCTTGGCCGGGTCCACACCCACTTCGCGGGCAATCATCGCCGCGGCAATGTGCTCGGTGGAGCCGCGCGAGCCGCCACCCCATTTCACGCTGCCGGGGTCTTTCTTGAGCTGGGCAACGACCTCGGCCATGCTCTTGAAGGGCGAATTGGCGGGCAGCACGAACACGTTGTACTCACTGGTCAGCCGCGCAATCGGCGTGGCTTGCGACAGGCTCACCGGCGGCTTGCCGGTGATGATGCCGCCCAGCATCACCGCGCCCATCACCATCAGGGCGTTCGGGTCGCCCTTGCTGGAGTTGACGAACTGCGCCAGGCCAATGGCACCGGCTGCGCCACCTTTGTTGTCGTAGGTGACCGACGATGCCGCCCCCGATTCGAGCAGCGCTTTGCCCAGGGCACGGCCCGTGGAGTCCCACCCGCCGCCGGGGTTGGCGGGCAGCATCATCTTGACGGCGCTGGCGGCATGGGCCGACGGGGGCAAGGCCCCGGCAGCAGCCAGCGCGGCCAGGGATTTGAGAAAGGTGTCGCGACGCATCGATGTCTCCTAATAGGGTTGGCGAACTGACCGATGATGCGCGCGCAGCCTGTCAAACGGCTGTCCGCACACTCAGGGAAAACACCAATGCCACGGCCCAGCGCGGTCGGTGCTATGGTGCCGCGCATGCAATTGCTTCTCGTCGAAGACGACCCCACCATGCAGCTCACGCTGCAGCGCGCATTGGCGCGCCGGGGCATGGAAATCACCGCCGTGGGCGACGGCCCGGCGGCGCTCAGCCAGTGGGTCGCACGTCCGCCAGATGCCGTGGTGCTCGACCTCACCCTGCCCGGCCTGGACGGCCTGCAGGTGCTGCAACAGGCCCGTGCCCGCGGGCTGCGCACGCCGGTGCTGATCCTCACTGCACGCGGCACCGTGGGCGACCGGGTGCTGGGCCTCAATGCCGGTGCCGATGACTACCTGCCCAAGCCGTTTGATCTGGACGAACTGGAAGCGCGGCTGCGCGCCCTGCTGCGGCGCAGCGCCGACCCCGCGCCTTCGGCAAGCCAATCCGTCCAGATCGGGGCCATCCGCTATGACAAGGACAGCGGCGCGCTGTACCACAACAGCGAGGTGATGGAACTCACACCCCGCGAGCTGGCGCTGATGCATGCCCTGCTGGTGCAGCCGGGCCATGCCGTGACCAAGGAGCGCCTCTATGAACTGGTGTTCCCCGGCCAGCTGGACGTGCAGTACGAAGCCATCGAAGTGGTGGTGTACCGCCTGCGCAAGAAACTGGCCGGCACGGGCCTGACCCTCATGACGCTGCGCGGGCTGGGCTACCTGCTCAGGGCCGATACGTGACCAGGCCCGCTGCGTTGCGCGCCCAGTCACTGCGGCGGCGGCTGCTGATGGGCATCCTGCTGCCGGTGGTGGCGTTCATCGCCTTCAACACGTTCAGCCTGTACCGCCAGGCCCTGGCCTCGCTGAACACCGCCTACGACCGCACCTTGCTGGCGTCGGCCAAGACCATCAGCGAACAGCTGGACGTATCGGGCTACGACGACGCGGCGCAGCTGCGGGCCGTCGTACCCTACTCTGCCCTGGAGGCCTTCGAGGCCGACAACCAGAGCCACATGTTCTACCGCGTCTCCACCCTGCAGGGCGAAATGGTCTCGGGCTTTGCCGAACTTGCGGCCTGGCACGGGCGCATTCCGGATCGCCCTCCCTATGCGGCACTGGTGGATTTCTATGACGACCAATTCCGCGGCGAGAACGTGCGCGTGGCCGTGCTGCTGCAACCCGTGGCCAGTGCCAATGGCCGCGGCATGGCGGTCATTCAGGTGGCGGAAACCCTGGAAATACGGCACACCCTGGCGCTGCAGATCCTGTGGAACACGCTGGCCCGGCAGGCGCTGCTGATTGCTGTGATTGCGCTCACCGTCGTCATCGTGGTGCAACGCGCCACGCGCCCGGTGCGCCAGCTCAGCCAGCAGCTGCAAGCACGCCCCGATGGCGACCTGAGTCCGATCGCAGCCAGCTCCGCCCCCCGTGAACTGCAACCCCTGATCGACAGCACCAACCAGGTCATGCAACGGCTGCAGCATCTGCTGCGCCACCAAAAACGCTTTGTGCGCGACACCTCGCACCAGTTGCGCACGCCGCTGGCCGTGCTCAAGACGCAGGTGCAGTCGGCCCTGCGCGGCGATGTGCCCCAGCACCAGGCACTGCAGGAGATCAGCAACACTGTGGACCGTGCCACCCAACTGGCCAACCAGATGCTGGCCCTTGCCAAGGTCGAGCAGCTGCGCCAGCAAAGCGCGCCGCCACCGACACGGTTCGACGATATCCTGCGTGCCGTGGCGCTGGACCTGTCACCCCTGATCGCGCAGCGCGATCTCGACTTTGGCATCCATACCGAGCCGGCAACGGTATTTGCCCACGAATGGATGCTGCGCGAGCTGGCCCGCAATCTGCTGCACAACGCAATCCGCCACACACCGCAAGGCAGTGAACTGTCGGTCAACCTGCGCTGCGCCGATCACCAGGCGGTGCTCTGCATAAGCGACCATGGCAGCGGCATCGACGACGAATTGGCCGCACGCCTCTTCCAGCCCTTCTCTGCGGGCGACGTGCGCACCGGCAGCGGCCTGGGCCTGGCCATCTGCCATGAGATCGTGCAGACGCTCGGCGGCCGCATTGCGCTGACCAACCGCACGGAAGCGGGCCGTGTGGCGGGGCTGGACGCCATCGTGCACCTGCCGCTCAACCCGCCCGCTCCCAACCTGTCCAACGCCACCACGGCACAATCGTCCCCATGAATGCCCCCGATACGATGCGACTGGACAAATGGCTGTGGTGCGCGCGGTTCTACAAGACCCGCAGCCTGGCCACTGAAGAAATCAGCAAGGGCCGCGTCACCGTCAACGGCCACCCCGCCAAGGCCGCCCGCGACCTGCGCTGCGGCGACACCGTGGCCTTGCGCCAGGGCCCGGTGGCACGCACGGTGCTCGTACGGGGCTTGAGTGGTGCACGCGGCCCGGCACCGGTGGCCCAGCAGCTGTACGAGGAAACCGCCGACAGCATCGCCGCCCGGGAAAAAGCCGCCGAACAGCGCCGACTGGCGCCCGAGCCAGCCTCGGCATTGCAAGAAGGACGCCCCACCAAACGCGACCGACGCAACATCGACCGCGCCCGGAACTGGGGCGACCGCTGGAGCGCATCCGTCGAGTAAATGACACACCGCCCACGCTGCACCTTCGCGGGCGCCGCCAAAATCGGCATAGGGGGCAGCCGTAGTCGGCTGCGCCCCTGCCCCCCGGCATGCGGGTCCGCTCCGGGCGGTTCGAGAGTTTGAGGTCATGAGAGTCTGACTCGACCCAGCTGACCGAACCAGGCGATAGTCAGAACGCTGTTCAAGAACCTGGGCGCATTGGCAGCATGAGCCGAAAGGGCAATTGCTGGGACAACGCAGTGATGGAGCGCTTCTTTCTAAGCCTGAAGATAGAGCGCGCGTTTGGCAACGCGACCATGCCAACCACGCAAAGGCGCAGTGCGACATTGCCGACTACATCGTGGGCTTCTACAACAACGTTCGGCTGTACTCGACGCTGGGGTACTGCTCGCCCAACCAATTCGACCTGCAACACCTGGCAACACAATGAATTTGTAAATTCTCCTATCGGAATGCCCGGAAAAACCTGACCATGACAGTGTTGGAAACCAGCCCAGCAGCCATGATTGAGGATGTAGAACGCCGGATGAATGCAACAGGCAAAACCCGCACGTCCTCAGCGTGAAGGGTTCCGCCCCACCTCTCCCCTTCCCGTGCAATCAAGTGCAGACAGCCCTAGATAGGGGCCTTCCCTACCGGCTCAAGTTTTGGATGGAAAAACAGGCCCCCAAAGAAAAAACCCTAAGTGAATCAATCACTTAGGGTCAATCTTGGCGGAAACGGAGACCGTTTCCAGACGAATCTCAGAATGACTCGCAGGGCCCCAAGTAGGCCCAAGCGCAAGTCACGCTCTGCGCGATAGCACGTTCCTATTGAAGATATATATCTCATGCAATCTCGCCTGATATAGTGCTGTCAACCATCTGATTATGGTTAGAACCATGGTTAGAAAACACACATATGTTGATGGATACAGATCATGAGCAGAGCACGCGACCGCCTGACAGCCTTGGCAGTAAAGAATTTGAGTAAGCCCGGCTTCTATCACGACGGCGGAGGCTTGTACTTGCAAGTTAGCCGTTTTGGAACCAAGTCTTGGATTCTGCGATACAGCATCGACAAGAAAACTCGTGACATGGGCCTGGGCCCTCTGGCGGACTGGACTCTTGCTGAGGCCAGAGAACGGGCGAAACAATACCGCCAGATGATTGACGACAAGCGTGACCCCATTGAGCATCGCCTTGCCGAACAAAAAGCACGGAAAGAGGAGCGCGATAACCGCAAAACATTTGAAGAATGCGCTATTGCGTGCCACGAGGACAAACACACTCTGTGGAAGAACGCCAAGCACAAGGCTCAGTGGATCAGCACCTTGAGGAGTTACGCATTTCCTGTCATCGGCTCAATGAATGTAGCCAGCGTTGGGAAAAAGGAAGTTGCGAAGGTCCTTGAGCCTATTTGGCTGGAGAAGCAAGAAACCTCCAGCCGCGTGCTGCAACGTATACGGCTGGTGCTCGGGTGGGCATCTGCGCACGAC
>LNAQ01000397.1_pt1 | contig 10459 bp, 10 predicted proteins | sample 602591 | NCBI WGS metagenome assembly LNAQ01 (sample SAMN02440304, study PRJNA202911) | soil metagenome | biome: Subtropical and temperate rainforests or woodlands; isolation source: soil samples (1 kg each in a 20% v/v slurry with milli Q water) were... ... | reverse complement strand
GTGGATCCGCTTAAGCTGCTGACCATCCTTTTGCGCGGCGGCAGTAAGGCCAAATCCCCACCGGCCAAGCCAGGCGCCAAACGGAACACCTGATGTCAATTGAGGTCCCCAAGCGAACGGTCCAACGATCGCCGTGAACGCGGGCAAGTCTGGGCGGACGAACAATCGGACCACCATGCCCTCTAGCGCCAACACCAGTATCGCCAGGAAAGCTCGCACCAAGGCCGAGGTAGATTTTGCTACTTGGCTCATGATGGCCAAGCTCGGCGGCTTCGATGACCTTCCATCAAACGCACAGAGCTTTCTGACTAACTATCGAACCCGGCTCGATATGATGAGCGAAGCCGAGTCCACGGCGTTGGCCGTTCGCGAGGTCTACAGCGCATATTACAGCGAGATGGGAGGCGTGGGCCCCCCGCCAGAGCCGAAATCACGCAGACAAACGACAGAGAGCAAAGTCGTACGGTTCCAGCGAGGGCCGAAATCTCAGCCCGTTTCATCGGATGCGCGCAATTCGACCGGGCCAGTAATCCGAAAATCGCTCGCCACCCTGCTGATTTTCGCGAGCATGGTGGCTCTGATTGTCACATATAGATTTCTGACGAACTGACCCTTCAACGGCTACAGATTTTGGGCTGTTGCGCATTTTTTGCTGTAACGACGCGCCCTCCTGCCCCTTCTGGAATCCCCTATCACAAGATGCTCAGCGGGCGGCGAACAACGCCATAAGATTGCTCAGGATCTGCTCGACTTCCGGGCCGCACAGAGCGTGTGTGGTGACACCTCAAAACAGGGGACCACCATGGAACTCGCCGCGATCCAGCCAGCGATCAAGATTTTGCTGACTGAAATTCATTCCAAACTGAACGAAGCAGCACGCATCGCAAGGGCGGCCGAAGCCTGCGCAAGCGCTGGCAGCGTCTCGGAAGGCATTTCCGTCTTGATGGATATCGAGCAGTTGATCTACGAAGCCGGACGTTTGCATGATGCAGCCTCGCTGTTGAACAGGCTTTCGCAAGCGTAAGCAGTTAGCTCTCCTCCGCGCCCCGCCGATCGCGGGGCTTGTGTCAGTGGCAGCACTTGATGCTGTCGTCGACATCAAGGAGAGCCAGATGGCCACTAACAAGCATAAATCGAAGCCCACAAAACGCATCGCCAAACAATCGCGGACGACCAGGTCTTCTGCAGGAAAGCGAGGTGTCACTCAGCCGACAGCCGCGTCCAAGGTGGTTACGGCCAAACAGGCGTCGGCGAAGTCGACCAGCGCTAAATCAAAGCAAGAAACAGTTCTCGGGATGCTGCGCCAATCCAAGGGTACGACGATCGCGGCGATCATGAAGGCAACGGACTGGCAGCAGCATTCGGTGCGCGGATTCTTTGCCAGCGTGGTCAAAAAGAAACTGAAGCTAGATCTGGTCTCGGACAAGGTCGGTGACCGGCGCATCTACCGGATCGCAAAACCGGGCAAGGCCTCGTGATGTCGGGGCCACACCAAACAAAGGCAGCAGCCGATCCCGCTGTTGAGGCGGAACTGGACTGGCTGCCGACGATGCCGATCGCAGGGCTGCGCAAGCGCTACCTCGAGTTGTATCGGATCGAGCCACCAAACGCGTTTGGGCCCGATCTGCTGCGGCGGAGCATCGCGCACCGCATTCAAGCAAAGGCCTACGGCGAACTTTCCACACCAACACGGCGTATGCTCGATCGGTTGGTTAAGGCCGCAATGGCAAAACCCAACGGCCGGCTCGAACTGCCCCGGCGGATGAAGCCTGGATCGGAACTGATCCGAACGTGGAAGGGGAGAAGCTACCGGGTGACGGTAATGGCGGATGGTTTTGCCTATAACGGCAAGACCTTTGCCAGTTTATCCGAGATCGCCTCGAAAATTACCGGGACCAATTGGAACGGACCACGGTTCTTTGGATTACGGTCGGCGTCGAACGAAGTGGGCGCCGATGGCAGGTGACATCAAAGTGTTGCGCTGCGCCATTTACACGCGCAAATCCACCGAGCATGGCCTGGAACAAGAGTTCAATTCGCTGGATGCACAGCGAGAGGCCTCTGAGGCTTACATCAAGAGCCAAGCTTCACAGCGCTGGAAAGTGCTGCCTCAACATTATGATGATCCGGCCTACTCCGGTGGTAACCTCGACCGCCCCGCGCTCAAAAGGCTCTTGAGGGATATAGAGACCAGGAAAGTCGATGTTGTTGTCGTCTACAAGATCGACCGCCTTACCCGCTCCTTGGCTGATTTCGCCAGGCTTGTGGAGACTTTTGATGCCAATTCGATCTCATTCGTGGCGGTCACCCAGCAGTTCAATACCACCACCTCAATGGGCCGGCTAACCCTCAATGTGCTTTTATCCTTTGCCCAGTTCGAGCGGGAGCTCGCGTCCGAGCGGGTAAAGGATAAGATCGCGGCTAGCCGGCGCAAAGGCAAATGGACTGGTGGGACAGTGCCGCTCGGCTATGACGCCCGTAACAAAAAACTTGTCGTCAACAAGCGAGAGGTAGAGACGGTTCGCACCATCTTTAACCTCTATCTCGAATTGAAATCTTTCAGCAAGCTTGTCGCCGAACTAGACCGCCGAAAGATCGTCACCAAACGGCGCGATACCCAGGTCGCAAAATACCAAGGCGGCATTCCCTTCACCTACGGCCCCCTCGCCTATTTGTTGAAGAACCGAATCTACCTCGGCGAAATCCATCATGGCGGCAAATGGTTCAAGGCGGAACACCAGGCCATCCTCGACTCGCGGACCTTCGCTCGGGTGCAGGAGCTGCTCAAAACCAACCTGAATGGGCGACGCATCAAGTACTCCGAAAGCGGTGCTCTGCTGCAAGGAAAACTATTCGACGACAGAGGCAACCGCATGGGCCCGAGCTTTTCCAGCAAGAAGGGCGTTCGGTATCGGTTTTATATCAGCTCGGCGCTACGAGGGCGAAAGCACAAAGCCGGCTCCGTCAGTCGGGTTGCGGCACCTGAGATTGAAGCCGTTGTCGACACCGCGTTGAGAGAGCGGTCGAACGAACGAGACGCTTCCAGGGAAATCCTGTTCGGTCAGATCGAGCGAGCTGTAGTTCGGCAAAATAGCATCGACATCGAACTTAGATCTCTCGGTCCGGCGGAAGGTTCGCCGATCGAAACAATCAAGCTTCCATGGATTCGCAACGGCTTCACGGTATCGTCGCCTCCCTCCAGCAACGAGCCTGATCAAAAGTTGTTGCAAGCCGTTACTCGCGCCCACACTTGGCTAGTCGATCTGACGAGCGGCCGATATTCCTCGGTCGAGGACCTCGCAGAGGCCGCCAAACTACATCCGAAAATTATTCGCCAAGGACTGCGGTTGGCATTCCTATCGCCCGCCCTCACCTCGGCAATCCTCGACGGCGACCAGCTTTTCACCCTGGCAAAAATTCCGAAGCTGCTGCCCTTGTCTTGGCGCGAGCAGGAGGAGCTGCTGGGCTGACCTTCGTCCATCGAACGTTATGGAACATGCCGGATACGCTGGCGCCGGTCAATCGATTCAGCAAGGACTGCGTGGCAATCAATCTTCAAGTCGTTTCTCGAACTTGGCCAGCAGGCGAGCGGCAAGACCAGCTCCTTGTAGGTGGAGGCCGATTTCATCGAGAGGGTTATCGGGCGAACCAGATTGGGAGCCCCAATTCATGGTGCTCACGACGACGTCATCGGTGTCCCAAAGAAGGAATTTCGCGTGGACCTGGGGATCCAGCACGGGGATTACATCGACGACGCCATTAAGCCGTTCGCGTTGCGCGGTCACATGCCGCCGCTTAACCGGCCCCGATCGGCGCGAGTAATAGACACGGACATCGCTGAGCCGACGGCCTGCAACCTCGGCCGGATTGAAAAGACCGGGGACCATGGTGGCACCGACCTTATTGGTCGAACAGATGAACCGCTGACCCGCTTCGTGTGCAGCTTTGCGAAGCAATCGTTCATGATCGTCGGCTTGAAGTATGGCCATGCGAACCGGCGTCCGATCGTCCTCATTGGTGCCGGCCGACAAGGCGCTCCGGCTGCGCCGCAGCTCCGATGCTGTGAATTGGAGCGTCTCGATCGAACGGCTAGCACTTGAAAGCGGCGAAGCGATCGAGCGCAGAAGATCCAGGCCGGCCGCGGCCGCTTGGTTCTCGGTGAGTTCGACAGATACCTCCACGGCCGAAAAAGGCGAAGACAGCCAGTTGCAGGAGCCGAGCATTACGACCGCTCCCCCTTGACCGTCGTCGGCGGCGAGACATTTGACGTGGCTGCGCACCGAGTCACGCTGCGTCAGCACGAAGCCTCGCGTGCGTCCGCCGCTTCGCGCCGCGGAGAGCCGAACGTTCAGCTCTTGCATCGCAATCGCGTTTCTCCGGTCGGTATCAAGCGAGGTTCCGTAGAGCAAGTGGCATCGCACGCCGCGCGCACATGCCTGCTCAAGCGCCTTGCGGACACGTTCGTGGCGGTCCGTGTATTTCTCGTCGTCCTGCGGCGTGACGAAAGTGGAAAGAACGAAGATATCCGATTCGGCTTGGCCGACGATGTGCTCGAAACGTTCGAGATGCTCGTCGCCACCAACGACTAACTGATCGGCGTTTATCCAGGTGTCGATCGTTTGCGACCGGTCGGGCTGCGGGGCGGTCGCGGCCGGAAGAATGCCGGTGTCGATCGTTGCCTGAAGAGCCCGGATCAGGTCATCGCTGGCTCCGTCTGGGAGTGCGCCGTTTTTGAAGTCGTTCAGATCGATCGCGAGATATTTCTTTTCAAGGACGGAATTGACTGTCTGCACGCCGCGAAGCCATTCACCGGGGCGAAGCATGCTGGCCACCAGCTTGAGAACGCGAGCCGCCATCGTATCATCGGTTTCGTCGGCTCCGCGGGGGAAGTCGACCCTATACCCCTCCGCATGGGTCATGGGAAACAGTGGGACTGTCTCGACATCGCGGTTGCGAAAGACGGAGTGCCCCACCTTCTCCAACACGAGACTGATGTGGATCTCGCGATCCTCGGTCCGCTCGGGCAAGGCGCGCCCTAATTGAATAAAGTCTTGACCGACACCGCTTGTCGCCAATTGGGGGGCAGGAGAGAAGCGCAGCTCGACCAAACCGAATTGCATCAATCGCGCGACGGTGGAGCCGGCGACCTGGATGGGGAGACTGAGCGACGCCGCAACGTCTTTGATCGTGCCTGGACTACGATTGAGCGCGAGCAGTATCATCTCTTCAATCGGGCTCCATCCCCAGGTGCGCTGGACGATGGCGCGCGCGCGGTAGTGCCAGGCGGGAAGGTAGATTTTCACGCGGGAAATCTCCCGTTCTCGTCGACCTTGACGATGGATGCGCCCTTCCCAACCCGGTCGAAGTTGGCTGTCTCAAGCCGCGCGAGCTCCTTCAACATTTTTCTAAGGAACTCAAGCTCATCCTTCGTCCCGTCGGGATCGATCCCGTCAACCACCTCGCGAATGAACCGTTGACTGGTGGCCAGAACCAGCTTTTGCCTGGCGCGACTCAGCAGCACATTCATGCGTTGCGGACTTTTGACGAATCCGAGCGCGCGTGACCCCACCATGACATTGTTGCGGACGAGGCTGGCGACGACGACGTCGGCCTCGCCTCCCTGAAATCTGTCACTGGTAAAGACAAAGTCTCCGTTGCCGCGCGGGCTGACGAAACCAAATAACGTCTTATCCTTGCCGACTTGTTGATTCAGCAGTTGCTTGAACCAATTGACCTGCGCCAGATAGGGAGAAAGGACTACCAGCGTGGGACGACGGCCATCAGCGTCAACGACCGGCCGCAAGCCCTTCAAAGCCGCTATCAAAGCCTGCGCCTCGAGTTCATTACGGTACGACCGCTTTACTTTGGTTTCAAAGCGCTGCCGCTTGACGATACTGAGCGGCGGAAAGTCGAGAACAACAATCGGCGTAGCGAGATACGGTGCCGTGGACGTGACAGTCATTGCACGGCGCTTAACGCGATCGGATGGAATGAGTTTCTTACTGTAGAACGTGGAATCGAGACTAGATCAGCGATTTTGAAATTCGAATCATATCAAGCGGCCTTGTCAAGTTTGTAGGTCCAAGTGTGGACGACGGGATCGCGATTGAAGAAGTCGATGGCGGCCATGATGCGATCCCTGAGCTCTTGTTTGGACGAGACGCGAATATGGCGCAGCACGGAGCGGGCCAGCTTGGAGAAGAAGCCCTCGACGAGGTTGAGCCAAGAGCCATGCTTGGGAGTGAAGGTGAACTTGAAGCGGCCTGCGGGCTGCTCGGCGAGCCAGGCTTTGGTCTCCCTGGAGATATGCGCGGAATGATTGTCGAGGATGAGGTGGATCGCGGTGTCGGCCGAATAGGCTTTGTCGAGACGCTTGAGGAACGCGACGAACTCGCGGCTGCGATGGCGATCCTCGACCATGGCGTGAACCTTGCCGGTGACAAGGTCGATGCCGGCCAGCAAGGTGACCGTGCCGTGGCGCTTGTATTCATGGTCGCGGGCGAAAGTCGCATGAACGCCGGGCTCGGGCGGCAGATCGGGAGACGTCGTTGCAATCGCCTGAATGCCGGGCTTTTCGTCGTAGGAGACAATCGCCACCCGGTCGGTCGGCTTCCGCTTCGACCGCGCCGCGGCCTTCTTGAGCAGTTTCACTTTGCGATAGACGCACAGCACCTCGGCCATTTTTTCCGCGAACTCAGGATCACGCTTCTCCAGGTAGTAACGGACCTTGTGCGGCTTCACTTCCTCAGAATCGAGGATCTTGCACAACGTGCCCTGCGCCAGATTTGCAAGGCACGGGTGCCCTTCGGCGGGACCGTGCTCGCGAGCGTGGCGGGCGAGCAGCCGCGTGGTCCACAATTCATGCGGATAACCCAGCTCTTTCGCCTTCCGGCACGACAGCGACGTCAACCAGGCTTTCGCTTCCAGCGTGATCGTCGGCTCCCTGCCAGGGCGAGGGCGATCGTCCAGCGCGGCCATCGGGCCTTCGGCCACCGCCCGCTCGACGCAGCGCTGGACCGTCTGATGGTGCAGCCCAAGCGCTTGGCCCACCGCGAAAAACGACGAGTTTTCCCAATAACCAAGCAGGATGCGCGCCCGTTCGACCCGGCTCGCAGGTTCGGTTCGCGACCGCGCTATCAACCTCAATTTCTCCACATCCGAATCTCCAAGCGACAATTCAATCGCCCGCCGCCACGCCGCCATATCGCTAAATCCTTCGTCACAAAGCCCCTCCACCGCTATATAGGAGCTCGAAACGACCGATGAATCCCACCCATATGACAACTTTCTTGGAATCGATCGTCTAGTCGTGAACACCGGTGGCACGCTGGGTGGCAACGGCATCGTCGGCAACACCGTCATCAACGGCGGCATACTGGCGCCGGGCAATTCGATCGGGACGATCACGGTACAGGGAAGCCTGGTTTTCACCGCCGCCGCGGCCTACCTGGTGGAGGTGTCGTCGTCGGCTTCCGACCTCACCAATGTGATAGGGGTGGCGACGTTGGCCGGGACGGTTCAGGTTGCCCTCACCGACGGCACGTTGCGGTTCAATTCGCCCTACACCATCCTGACCGCGGCGACGCTGAACGGTTCGCACTTCGATTCGGTGGCGACGCCGACGGGCATCTCCGGTTCGCTGATTTATTCGGGCAGCACGGTACAACTCGTTCTGGGCTCGGGCCTTGCGCAGATTGCCGGCCTGAATATCAACCAGCGCGCGGTCGCCACCGCGCTCGACAAGGCATTCAATTCTTTCGGCAGTGTTCCTGCGGGGTATGGCGGCATCTTCGTCGGCAATGTACCGGCAAACCTGACGCAGGCCTCGGGCGAACCGGCGACGGGTTCACAGCAGACAACGTTCAACGCGATGAATCTGTTCATGGGTGTGATGACCGATCCGCTCTCGGCGGGCCGGGGCGGGAACGCTCCGGGCGCGCCAGGTTTTGCGAGCGAGGACTTCGACACCTACGCTTATGCCGCGAACGGTCGCAAACCCGCTAATGCCGAGGGTGACGCCCATGCCATGATCAGCAAGGCGCCGGGGCCCCGCGGCTACGAGCAGCGTTGGAGCGTGTGGGGCGCGGGCTACGGCGGTTCGCAGACCACGGACGGTAATGCGGTCCAGGGATCGAACACGACCACCAGTCGCGTCGCCGGCGTGGCCGTCGGCGCCGACTACCGGATCTCGCCATTTACGCAGGCTGGTTTCGCGCTCGGGGGCGGCGGCACCGACTTCGTCGTCGCCAATGGTCTCGGTTCGGGCCGGTCCGACCTGTTCCAGGCCGGCGCGCATGTCCGCCATACGGCTGGCGCGGCGTACCTCTCGGGCGCGCTGGCCTATGGCTGGCAGGATGTCACGACCAACCGGATCGTCACGATTGCGGGCAGCGACCAGTTGCGCGCCCGGTTCAACGCCCATGCGTGGGCAGGGCGTCTCGAAGGCGGCTATCGATTGATCGTGCCGTGGGCCGGCACGGGGATCACGCCGTATGCTGCCGCACAATTCACGACCTTCGAGCTGCCAGGCTATGCCGAGCAGGTCGTTGCCGGCGCCGATACCTTTGCGCTCACTTATGCCGCCAGGAACGTCACCTCGCCGCGCACCGAGATCGGCCTTCGCACCGACCGGTCGTTTGCGTGGGTGAATTCGGTCCTTACCTTGCGCAGCCGCTTCGGTTGGGCGCACGACTACAACATCGATCGCAGCGTTGCCGCCACCTTCCAGACGTTGCCGGGCGCATCCTTCGTCGTGGGTGGGGCATCGCCCGCCCGGGATGCCGCGCTTGCTTCCGCAGGCGCCGAGATGAGATGGCTGAACGGATTCTCGCTCGCGGCAACGTTCGAGGGTGAATTCTCGAACGTCACCTCGAGCTACGCCGGCAAGGGCGTGGTCCGCTACGCCTGGTAGGGTAAGTGCGGGAATGATGGGCGGGCGCATCCGCGGTGCAAGGGCGGGCAAACGGCGCAGGCTGCGCCTTGCCCGCCTTCTGCTTGATTTACTTCTTCACCAGCGGACAGTCGCTTGCCTCCAGCGGCTTCGCGGCGTCTTCCGGCGAGATGGTGGCGATCAGCTTGTAATAGTCCCAGGGATACTTCGATTCCTCGGGCTTCTTCACCTCGAACAGATAGGCCGGGATGATCCGGCGGCCGTCGGCGCGGAGCGGGCCCTTGCCGAACAGCGGATCGTCGGTCGGAAGCTCCTTCATCTTGGCGACGACCTTGGCGCCGTCATGGGGATTGCCGCCGAGCGCTTCCATGGCCTTGAGATAGTGAAGCACCATGGCGTAGTTGCCGGCCTGGGTCATCGATGGCATCGCGTTCTTGTTCGCCAATGCGGCGAACCGCTTCGACCACGCCCGGGTGGAGTCGTTCTGGTCCCAGTAAAAGGATTCCGTGAACGTGAGGCCATGCGCGGTCTTGAGGCCGAGCGAGTGCACGTCGTTGATGAATAGCAGCAGCGCGGCAAGCTTCTGGCCGCCCGTCACGATTCCGAACTCCGCCGCCTGCTTGATCGAGTTGGTGGTGTCGCCGCCGGCATTGGCAAGGCCGATCACCTTCGCCTTTGAAGATTGCGCCTGCAGCAGGAACGACGAGAAGTCCGACGAGTTGATGGGATGCTTCACGCTACCCAGCACCTTGCCGCCATTGGCGGTAACGACCGCCGACGTATCGCGCTCGAGGGCGTGGCCGAAGGCGTAATCGGCGGTCAGGAAGAACCAGGTGTCGCCGCCCGCCTTGGTCAGTGCCTTGCCGGTGCCGTTGGCGAGCATGTAGGTGTCATAGGTGAAGGAGACCGTGTTCGGCGTGCAGGCCTTGCCGGTAAGGTCGGCGGTGGCGGCGCCGGAATTGAGCAGCACCGCGTTCTTTTCCTTGACGAGGTTGCTGACGGCCAGCGCAACGCCGGAATTTGGCGTATCGGCGATGGCATCGACCTTGTCGCTGTCCAGCCATTGCCGTGCGATGTTGACGCCGACGTCGGGCTTGTTCTGGTGATCTCCGCTCACGACGTCGATCTTCCAGCCCTTCTTGGTGAGACCGGAATCCTCGACGGCCATCTTGACCGCGACCACCGAATTGGGTCCGCCGATATCGGCATAAAGGCTCGACATGTCATTCAACACGCCGATCTTGACTGTTTTATCCTGGGCGAAAGCGGGTGCGGCGAAGCCGGCGCAGGCAACCGCGATGAACGCAGCGCAATGCCGCGTGACTGATGTCCTCATTGAAATTCCCTCCAAGGTTGAATTCCCCGATTGGCACTCTTTCGGCGCCTTTAACGGGTGGTTTGATCGAGCAGACGATCGTGGTTTTTCGATAATCGGTCTCGCGCCGTGGGGCAATACGCATATCGTAGCCAAGGCGCGGGGTCGCCTGGCATTGCCCGATTTTACGGCAATCAGTGGTGGGGCGTTACCGGAGTCAATTACCCGGTGCTGGCGAGGATCGCGCAAGCAGA
>LNAQ01000396.1_pt1 | contig 10474 bp, 9 predicted proteins | sample 602591 | NCBI WGS metagenome assembly LNAQ01 (sample SAMN02440304, study PRJNA202911) | soil metagenome | biome: Subtropical and temperate rainforests or woodlands; isolation source: soil samples (1 kg each in a 20% v/v slurry with milli Q water) were... ... | reverse complement strand
CACCACCTTCCACCCAGCCGGCCTACAGCGTCTCAATGGTGTGGTTCATGTTGGTGTAAATGCACAGCTCGCCGGCAATTTCCAGCGAGCGCTTGACGATGTCCTGGGCCGACAGATCGGTGTGGTTGAGCAGCGCCTTGGCGGCCGAATGCGCGTAGGCGCCGCCCGAGCCGATGGACACGATGCCCTGCTCCGGCTCCAGCACATCGCCATTGCCGGTGATGATCAGCGAGGCGCTGGCGTCGGCAACGGCCAGCATGGCTTCGAGGCGGCGCAGCACGCGGTCGGTGCGCCAGTCCTTGGTGAGCTCGATGGCAGCACGGGTGAGATGGCCCTGGTGCTTTTCGAGTTTGGCCTCGAAACGCTCGAACAGCGTGAAGGCATCGGCCGTGGCACCGGCGAAGCCCGCCAGCACCTTGCCGTGGTAGAGCTTGCGCACCTTGCGCGCCGTGCCCTTGACAACGATGTTGCCCAGAGTGACCTGGCCATCGCCGCCAATGGCGACCTGCAGGCCCTGGGGTGTCTGGCGGCGCACGCTCAGGATGGTGGTGCCGTGGAAAACAGGAGTTTGGCTAGATTGGTCCATAGCCGCGTCAGGTGAGGGCGGGGTTGCCGTTTGCAAGCCGCCAGCCTCATGCCCACCCATCACCGCTTCAGTTCTTGCGCGGAACGACCCAGGCGTGCTCGCTGACACCGATCACATTGAAGAAGATCGCCACCAGGCGGTGCAGATTGTGGAACTGCACCACATAGCCACGGGACTGCTGCTCGGCAGCCCAGTTGAGCACCGAGCCGGCGGCGCCGAAATCGATGCGGATAAGACGGTCGCAGTCGATGATCAGGGGTTCACCAGGTCGCGCCAGCGCCTGGAAAGGCTCCAGCAGTGGCGCGGCATCGCCGTCAATGTGGCCACTGAGCATCGTCGCAGGGGACGATTCGAGCACTGCAGGCACGGTGGCATCGGCCGCCTCGGGAGCCAGCAGATCGTGTCCGGCCGCTTGCACCCCTGCGGCCGCATGTTCGCTGTCCGAATAACCGCAGCGCGGCGCAGTCCACGAGGGCGGCGAGACTTCGTAGGTCACGCAGTAGTCCAGTGCGACCAGCTCGAACTCATCCGGGCTGGCCATGAGCCGCAGGACCGCCATGCGCAGGCGCCACCACTCAGGGCTGCTGGAGCGGTCGCCCGACTGGGTTTTGCTCTCAAGCAGGCTATTGAGCGCAGACACGCCGGAAAACACAAACTGCCCACTGCGATTGGCCCACTGGATGAACTGATCGGCCAGCAGCGGCACGGCCGCCTCGTCAATGGCGGTCAGGCGGCCCCAGGCCAAAGTCCAGGGCGGGGTGGCACGGGCCAACGCGGCCTGCAACGCGGCCACCGATGACACGGCCACGGTCGAAGGTGCAGCCCAGCTGAAATCACGCCGTGCAACCGCAGGCGCCACGACGGGTGCAGCCGCAGAGGCCAGCCCCAGCTGCTCGGGCATCGAAAACCACAGGGGTGCCGACCGGCTGAAACGCGCGGCGAAGTCGATCGCCAGGGTGTCAAAACGGTCCTGCTGGCCGGTTGCGCGGTACAGGTCAAACAGCGTCATCCAGATTTCCAGCTGCTGCAGCGGGTCATCCTGTTGGTGCTGGGCAAGCACATCCCGCAGGCCAGACTCGGCGCCGGCATGGTCGCCATTGGCAAACCGGATGGCGGCTTCTTCCAGATCGGGTTCGTGCACAAATTCCTCCGGTTCGACTGCGGGTTCAGGTTCGGCTGCGGCAGGGCTGAAAGACGCTGCGGGTGCGCCAGCGCGCATGGGGGCATCTTTGCCGCCAAACCCCGCAATGGCCATGCTGTCGTCCGCAAACAACGGCGCCACCGAGGGCCTGACCTCCAGCGGAGCCTGCAAAGTGCCCGGCCGGGTGAGCGCATAGGCGCGCGCGGCGGCCTCCTCTTGGCCCTGGGGCTGCATGTCGGCAGGCTGGGTGGGGGCATCTGCCGTGTGCTTGCCCTTCCACCACTGCTGGGACATCTGCGCTTCGATCTCGTCGATCTTCTTGAGCGTGACGGCGCGCCCGTCGGGTGACGCCATGCTGCTCTGAAAGAACGACGGGCGACCCGCGGGGTCTTCCGCGCGATCGCCCTGCAGCACCTCGCGCTGGCGCAGCTTGCGCAGTTGATCAAACTCGCGGCGGCGCACGAAGTCGTTGCGCCGCTTGCGCTCGATCATCTCCTTGAGCATCTGCTTGCTGTATTGGCTTTCCCGGTCGGCCTGGATCGAGTCGAGCTCCGTCCAGTTAACCGTGGGGTTGCGCACAAACCGCACCACCTTGGACAGCAGGCCGCCGGGTGTGGTTTCTTCCTTGCTCATAGGCAGTCAGAACGGGTGCGCATGGAAATATGAAGCCGCTCGGCCTTCAGTCTCCAAACATTTTCTGTTTGAGTTCACGGCGTTGCTGCGCTTCCAACGACAGCGTGGCGGTGGGGCGGGCAATCAGGCGACCCACCCCGATGGGTTCGCCGGTTTCATCGCAATAACCATAGTCACCCGAGTCGATGCGAGCAATGGACTGCTCGATCTTCTTGAGCAGCTTGCGTTCGCGGTCGCGGGTGCGCAACTCGAGCGCGTGCTCTTCTTCAATGGTGGCGCGGTCGGCGGGATCGGGCACCACCACGGTGTCTTCGCGCAGGTGCTCGGTGGTTTCACCGGCACTGTTGTGGATTTCCTGCTTGAGTTGAACGAGCTTGAGGCGGAAAAACGCCATCTGCTTGTCGTTCATGTACTCGCTGTCGGGCATCGCGATCACTTCGGCGTCGGTCAGCTCTTCGGCCGTTTTGGCCTTCCAGTTGTTCGCCAGCTTGGGGTCTTTTTTGGCAGCCGTGTAGGTGGGGTGCACTTGCGCGGTCGTGGGCATGGTGTGTTGATAACTGGCTTTGGCAGCGGTCGACGCCACTGCCTGGGCCATGGATGGTACGGTCAATTGGGCCAGCCGGGATGAAGGCCGGGTGCTGCGCACGGGTACTTGGCTGCCGGCCCGCAAAACCTGTGCGGGCTCCTCTGCCACTGCCAGGCTGGCGGCTTTGGGGGCGACCTTGGCAGCAGCCTTTGCAGCAGTCTTGGTTGCCGCTGGGGCGGCAGCACTGTGTGCCGCGGATGGGGCCGCTTTTGCGGCCGCCTTGGGTTTGCTGGTTTCGGCTTTCACTGACGGGACTCCTCGCGTAACGGGCTGGCCCGGGCTGCGCAGGCAGCCAAGGGCGGGTGGCAAGCCTTCCGGGGTTTTACCGGGGCGCGATTGTATCGACCTGGGCGGACGCAAACGAAAACGTTGCAGATACAACACATAAGGATGTGGGGCAATCCCCGCCTCCCCCGTCAAAACCGGTCAAACAAGGCTCTGCTCCAGCCCCTGCAGGAAGATGTCCTTGGGCAAATCAATGCCGATAAAGACCATCTTGCTGGTGCGCGCCTCTCCTTCAGCCCATTGCGGCCCCAGGTCGCTGCCCATGAGCTGGTGCACGCCCTGAAAGATCACCTTGCGGTCGGTGCCCTTCATGTTCAGCACGCCCTTGTAACGCAGCATGCGCGGGCCATAGATGTTGACGATGGCACCCAGAAAATCCTCCAGCTTGGCCGGATCGAACGGGCGGTCCGATCGGTAGACAAAGCTTTTCACATCATCGTCGTGATGGTGGTGGTGGTGCCCATGGCCTTCATGGCCGTGCTGGTGCGATGGGTGGTCACAGTGCTCGCCATGGGCGTGGTCATGGTGATCGTGCTCTGCGTCCTCCTCCTTGAGGAAGTCCGGATCGATATCCAGTTTGGCATTGAGGTTGAAGCCCCGCAAATCCAGCACCTCCTTGAGCGGCACCTCGCCAAAGTGCACGGCCTTGATGGGCGCGCGCGGGTTCATGTGCTTCAAGCGATGGATCAGCGCATCGGTTTCCTCGGCGCTCACCAGGTCGGTCTTGGACAGGAATATCTGGTCGGCAAAACCCACCTGGCGGCGCGCTTCCTGGCGGTCATTGAGCTGCTGGGGCGCGTGCTTGGCATCGACCAGCGTGATGATGGAGTCAATCAGATACGTTTCGGCGATTTCCTCATCCATGAAGAAGGTCTGCGCCACGGGGCCGGGGTCGGCCACGCCGGTGGTCTCGATCACGATGCGCTCGAAGTCCAGCAGGCCCTTGCGCTTTTTGGCCGCCAGAAGTTGCAGCGTCTCGCGCAGGTCTTCGCGAATGGTGCAGCAGATGCAGCCATTGCTCATCTGAACGATCTGCTCCTTCGATTCAGTCACGAGAATGTCGTTGTCGATGTTCTCTTCGCCGAATTCATTCTCGATGACGGCGATTTTCTGGCCATGGGCTTCGCTCAGCAGGCGCTTGAGCAGCGTGGTCTTTCCGGAACCCAGAAAGCCGGTGAGGATGGTGACAGGAATGAGGGACATGGGGAGCCTTGGGAGAAGCAACGGGCCGTGCAACCCGCTGCCAAATGGTGCGCCGCTGGCAAGCCAGGCCGCAAAAAGGGATGAGTTTAGCGGGGGAGCAAAGCCCGTGCCGGACACCGCCAAACCAGGCCGCCTGGTGCGGGAACATGCGCCATTTCGCCCTATTTCGTTGGCGCCTTGTCCACCGCGCGCAGCATGCGCAGGCCATTGAACACCACGATCAGGCTGGCCCCCATGTCGGCAAACACGGCCATCCACATTGAGGCGCCGTTGAACAGCGCCAGCCCCAGAAAAACCAGCTTGATGCCCAGCGCCAGGGCAATGTTCTGCCAGAGCACAGCGCGCACCTGACGCGACAGCCGGATGAGCTCAGGAATGCGCCGCAGGTCGTCGTTCATGATGACCACATCGGCAGCCTCCATGGCCGTGTCGGTGCCCGCCGCCCCCATCGCGATGCCGATGTCGGCCCGGGCCAGCGCGGGGGCATCGTTGATGCCATCCCCCACCATCGCCGTCAGACCATGGCGCGCCTGCAGGGCTTCGATGGCTGCCAGCTTGTCTTGCGGCAAAAGGTTGCCCTGCACCTCATCAATGCCCGCCTGAGTGGCGATGGTGCGGGCCGTCACGGTGTTGTCGCCCGTCAGCATCACCGACGCCACGCCCATCGCATGCAGCGTGGCCAGCGCCTCGCGCGAACGGTCCTTGATGGTATCGGCCACGGCAAAAATGGCCAGTACGGCGATATCCGTCGCCAGCAGCGTCACCGTACGGCCCTGCGCCTCGTGGGCTGCCAGCCGGGCCTCGATACCGGCGTTGCACAGGCCACGCTCCTCGATCAGGCGGTGGTTGCCCAGCACCAGCGCCTGCCCGGCGATGCGGGCCTGCACGCCGCGCCCCGGCAAGGCCGTGAAGCCCTCCAGCGCGCCACCAGGGGGCGCCACCTGCGCCACAGCCAACCCCTGTGCGATGGCCCCCGACACCGGGTGGTCGGAATGCCCCGCCAGATCGGCGGCCCAGCGCAGCACCTGCGCCTCTGGCACCGGGGTGAGCCCCTCCTGCGGCAGCACCTCGGTCGCCACCAGGCAGGGCCGACCTTCGGTGATGGTGCCGGTTTTGTCGAACGCAACGGTCTTGAGCTGGTGTGCGGTTTCCAGATAGACCCCGCCCTTGATGAGAATGCCGCGCCGCGCGGCTGCGGCAAAGCCGCTCACCACCGTGACAGGCGTGGCGATGACCAGTGCGCACGGGCAGGCAATCACGAGCAGGACCAGGGCCTTGTAAAGCGCCTGCAGCCACGTCACGTCTGTCAGCCAGGGCATGAGCACTGCCACCGCCACCGCCAGCCCGAACACCACCGGCGTGTAGATGGCGGCGAATTGGTCCACCAACTGCTGGGTGGGCGCGCGGCTGGCCTGCGCCTGTTCCACCGCGTGGATGATGCGGGCCAGCGTGGTGTTGCTGGCCGTGGCAGTCACCCGCATTTCCAGGGTGCCGGTGTCATTGATGGTGCCGGCAAACAAGGTGTCGCCCGCTGCCTTGTCTACAGGCATGCTCTCGCCCGTGACCGACGCCTGGTTCACGGCACTCGCGCCCGAGATGACCACGCCATCAAGCGGCACGCGCGCACCGGGCCGGATGCGCACCACCGCGCCCAGCCGCACTGCGGCTGCGGCAACCGGCTGCCAGGCGCCGCCAGGCTGGCGCAGTTCGGCCGTATCGGGCGCCAGGTCAAGCAGGCTCTTGATGGCGTTGCGCGCCCGGTCCACCGAGCGGGCCTCGATGAGCTCGGCAATGGCATACAGCGCCATCACCATGGCCGCTTCGGGCCACTGGCCGATCACAAAAGCGCCGGTCACGGCCACGGTCATCAGCGCATTGATGTTGAGCCGTCCGCGCCCCAGCGCGGCAAGGCCCTTGCGGTAGGTGGAAAAACCAGCCAGCCCGATGGCGACGGCGGCCAGCGCCATGCCCGCCACCTGATACACCCGCTGATCTGGCGCCAAATACGCCAGCAGCTCGGCGGCCACGGCCAGCGCGATCGCCAAACCCAGGCGCACGAGGCCTTCGGCGCCTGGCAGGTGACCGTGTGCGTGCGCATCCCCACCCTCCTGGGCCAGGGGCTGCGGATCAAACCCCACCCGCCGGATGGCCGCCAGGACCTGCGGCATCACCGCAGGCGCCGCGTCAATGGCCACCGTGCGGGCAGCAAGCTGAAAGTACAAGCCGCGCAGGCCCGAAACACCTGCCACAGCGTGGCGGATCTCGCTTTCCTCGGCCGCACAGTCCATCGTGGCGATGCGAAAAACCGTCCCGCGGGCGGCGCCAGGCGCGCTGGCAGCATGGCGCTGCGCGGGGGCGTTGTCCATGAACGCATCGGACGAACAATGGCTGCAGGGATCGGACGTGGCGGGCGGGGTGTGTGGGGATGGGGTCATGGTTGCTTTCCTTGCTGGCATCCATTGGAAACCCTGATGCCACTACAGAGTCAAGCACGCCCGCGGCGTACCATCGCGATACCACCACTCAAGCGGCGCATCCCATGAAAATCGGCGAGCTGGCCACCCTGACCCACACCCCGGTCGAAACCATCCGGTTTTACGAACGCGAAGGCTTGCTGCCCGAGGCCGCCCGCACCGGGGGCAACTACCGCATCTACAACGCAGCCCAGGCGGCACGCCTGTCCTTCATACGGCATTGCCGGGGCCTGGACATGACGCTGGACGAGATTCGCACCCTGCTGCGCTTCAAGGACGCGCCCACCCGCAACTGCGGCGATGTCAACGCCCTGCTGGACGCGCACATCGGCCATGTTGCCGCGCGCATCCGTGAGCTGCGCCAGCTCGAAAAGCAGCTCAAGAACCTGCGCGAACAGTGCCACGAGGCGCAAGACGCCGCCCACTGCGGCATCCTCAATGAGCTGACCGACCTGGCCAACCGGCCAAGCCGCCCGCACCCGGGCCATGTGCACGGCACGCATGCGCGCACAGCGGCGCACAAGGCCACGACAGCGTCGCAAGAATCCTCTGGCGCCGTGAACAACCCGACAGGCTGACAGCCTGGAGGCATCCATCTCAATGACACAAACGTCACGGTTCAGTCACATACAAGTCGTAACATTCTTGTACACTTTTTATGGCGCCCACATGTCTGAGTCTTCCGCGTATCTGAGCGACTTCCGGCCCCGCTTCCGCCAGCCCAGCGCTGCAGACTTGTGCACACCGGCTCCCTGCATGACCACCGAGTCCACCAACGAAAAGGTGCTGGAGACGTTCACGCAGCACCGCGAGCTGGTCAGCCTGCCGGTGGTAGAGGGCCAACAACCCATCGGTCTGATCAATCGCGACATCTTCCTCTCGCAGATCAGCAAGCCATTTCGCCTGGAACTTTACGGCCGCAAGAGCTGCATCGCTTTCATGGACAAAGAGCCACTGGTCGTTGATGCATCCATGGACATCGAGACGCTGACCTTCAAGGCCGTCGAGTTCGGCGAAAAAGCCTTGTCCGACGGCTTCATCATTACCCGCAACAACGAATTTGCCGGCGTGGGCAACGGCCTGCAGCTCATGCGCGCAGTGGCCGACATTCAGGCCGCGCGCAATCGCCAGATCATGCACAGCATCGAATATGCAAGCGTGATTCAACAGTCTGCCCTGCGCAGCTCGCGCGAAATTCTCTCGCTTGCCTGCCCCGAGGCCGATCTGGTCTGGGAGCCTCGCGATGTCGTCGGCGGTGATTTCTACCAGTTCAGCGTGGATGACGGCGGCTGGTTTGCCACCGTGGCAGATTGCACAGGGCACGGTGTTCCGGGCGCCTTCATGACCCTGATCGCCTCCAGCAGCCTGAGCCAGGCGATCAAGGAAAAAGGGGCGCGCGATCCCGCCGCGTTGCTCGCCATCGTCAACCGCAGCATCAAGCAGATGCTGGGCCAGGTCGGTGGCCAGGACGGCACACCAGGCTCCGACGATGGCATGGATGCCGCATGCTTTTGGTACGAGCCCGGCACCCGCCAGATGGTTTTTGCCGGAGCCCGCCTTTCGCTGTTCGTGCTGCGCCCCGGCGTCGATCAGGTGGACGTGGTCGAAGGCCAGCGCAAGGGCGTGGGCTATGTGGACAGCGAACTCGATTACGCCTGGCGCAACGTGGCGGTGGACCTGCCTGCGGGCAGCCTGGTGTTCGCCACCACCGACGGGCTGGTGGACCAGGTGGGCGGCCCGCGCGCCATCGCCTTTGGCAAGCGCCGCCTGTGTGAGCTGTTGCGGGGCCTGGCAAGCAGCACCCCTGCCCAGCTCAATCGCGATGTACTCGCCGCGCTGCAGCAGTGGCAGGGCGAGCACCACCGCCGCGACGACGTGACGTTTTTCTGTTTCCGTACCTGAAGAGACTTCGAATGATCCGCTCTGCCGTTGCCAAGGAATATGGCACCTTCTTCCATCTGGCGCGAGAGCACCAGGTCATTTTTTACTACGTGGGCTACTTCTCGCAAAACATCGTCGCCGCCATGGCAGAGGCGGTGAAATTGCAACTCGAAAGTGCGGGCGTGGCGGGCCCGACGCGACGCAAGCTGTTCTCGTCCTTCGTTGAAATGGCGCAGAACATCATCCACTACTCGTCCGATGCACTCACCCCCCCCAGCCAGGACAATGGCGAGCTGCGCCACGGCTCGGTCTGCATCCGGCGCGAGGACGATGGCAGCTTTCTGTTGCTGTGTGCCAATCCCGTCCACCCCGAAACGGGCGATGCGTTGCGCACGAAGCTGGAAACGCTGACCGGCATGTCGCCCGAAGAAATCAAGCAGGCTTACCGCATGACGCTGCGCGAGGAAACGCCCGAGGGCAGCAAAGGTGCCGGCATGGGCCTGCTCACCATGGCCCGGGATGCGCGCGAACCCCTGGAATTTGATTTTGCACCGCCCGAAAGCGCCAACGGGTCCGCGGTTTTCTATCTGAAGGCCGCGATCTGACGCGCCGGCCCGACAACGAACAGAGATCACGAATGGACAACCTCTACATCGCCCCCACACCCAGCTCCCCAGAGGTGGATTTTCGATTTGACACCCACACCCTGGGCCTGCGCGGCGAGTCTTACCCCGAGAATGCAGCCGCCTTCTACGGCCAGGTCATCGAGCGCCTGAAGGAGTTCCTTGGCACGCTGCAGGACAGCAAGGTAGAAGTGAATATCGCGCTGGCGTACTTCAACAGCTCCAGCACCAAGATGCTGTTCAATGTGATCGCAGCGCTCGACGAGGCGGCGGAGGCCGGCAACCACATTGCCCTTAACTGGTACCACGACGAGGAAGACGACACCATTTTCGAGTTCGGGCAGGAACTGCACGAGGACTTTCCGGCCATTCATTTCGTCAGCCACACGGTGAGACCCGCCTGAATGGACTCAGCCAAGCCAGCGCCAGATCTTTTCGAGGCCGAGCACCGGTCGATGCTGGATGCCCGTGCCGTTTACGAGACGGGCACTGCGGCAGGGGGTGACGCGTACCGCCAGGCGCTGGGCGATCTGCTGGCCGCCTATGAGCGCCTGCTGCGCGAGACGCGCCGCCTGGTGCGCCGCAGCGACCGCGCCGAGCTGGAGATGACCCTGCTCAACCAGCGCCTGCAGGACCTGGCCACAGAACTCGAATACCGCGCCACGCACGACCCACTGACGGGCGTGCTCAACCGCGCCGCCATCATCGAGCGCGTCAATCAGCACGCCCTGCAACACGACCTGGCCCTGATCGTGCTGGACATTGACCATTTCAAGCGCGTGAACGACAGCTTTGGCCACCCCGTGGGGGACACCGTCATTCTGGGCGTTGTGGACAGCCTCAAGGCCGTGGTGCCCCCCAATGCCCTCATCGGCCGCGTCGGCGGGGAAGAATTCACCGTGCTCCTGCCACAGCAGGAGGCGCAAACGTCAGAGCAGGTTGCCCAATTGATGCGCGAAGCCATCGAGAACCACGCATTCAACCTCCCTGATGGCAGCCGCATCACGGCCAGCTTCGGTGTGAGCCAGTTGTCACGCGGCGGCAGCTTCGATGACGCCTACG
>LNAQ01000392.1_pt1 | contig 10511 bp, 8 predicted proteins | sample 602591 | NCBI WGS metagenome assembly LNAQ01 (sample SAMN02440304, study PRJNA202911) | soil metagenome | biome: Subtropical and temperate rainforests or woodlands; isolation source: soil samples (1 kg each in a 20% v/v slurry with milli Q water) were... ... | reverse complement strand
AGCGCGACCCCGATCGGCGCCTGCTGTACGCGGTGCTGCTGCTCAAGGCGACGGCGCTGGCGCTGCGCGAGGTGCCGGAACTGAACGGCTTCTGGCGCGACGACCGTTTCGAGCCGTCCACTGCGGTGCACATCGGCGTGGCCGTGGCGCTGCGCCGGCGTGGTCTGATCGCGCCTGCCCTGCACGACGTGGCGGACAAGGGCCTCGACACCCTGATGGACGAACTCAAGGACCTGGTGCAGCGCGCCCGCGCCGGCGGGCTGCGCAGCTCCGAACTGACCGACCCCACCATCACCCTGTCCAGCCTTGGCGACAACGGCGTCGAGACGCTGTATCCCATCATCACCCCGCCGCAGGTGGCAGTGGTGGGTGCGGGCTCCTTGGTGCGCCGGCCGTGGGTGGTGGGCGAGGGGCTGGCCGTGCGCCGCGTCATCACCCTCACCCTGGCCGGCGATCACCGTGTCAGCGACGGCCACCGCGGCGCGCTGTTCCTGGCGGCGCTCGACCGCCTGCTGCAAAAACCGGAGGAGCTATGACCGAAGCCGAACTGCGCGAGCGCCTGCTCGCCATCCTGGGCGCCATCGCGCCCGAGGCGCGCGAGATCGACATCGACCCCGAGCAGAGCTTTCGCGACCAGCTCGACATCGACTCGATGGACTTCCTGAACTTCGTCACCGCCGTGCACAAGCAGCTCGGCGTGCCGATTCCGGAACTGGAGTATCCGCGCCTGGCCAGCCTCAATGGCGCGGTGCATTACCTCATGAAAAAGCTGCCGGGCTGACGCCGCCGCCCAGTCGCGACGCGGGCACTGCGCCCAGCCGGCGGCAACACATACCTCGCGGGACCGCCTAGAATGCCGGGCGCTTCGGACCGGGTGCCCATCGGGTCCGCCAATCACCAGCAGGGTGTCTTGAAAGTCGCGACCTGGAACGTCAATTCGCTGCGCGTGCGTCTGCCGCAATTGCTCGACTGGCTGGAGCGGGCGGCGCCCGACATCGTCGGGCTGCAGGAAACGAAAGTCGCCGACGAGGAGTTTCCGGTAGCGCAGCTGGCGGCGGCGGGCTACCGAGCGGTGTTTGTCGGTCAGCGTACGTACAACGGCGTGGCCTTGCTCAGTCGCGAGCCGCCGGGCGCCCCGCTGTTGGCGCTGCCTGGGCGGCTTCAGGACGAGCAGAAGCGCTTCGTCGCCGCCCGTTTCGGCGCGTTGGACGTGGTGTGCGCTTACGTGCCAAACGGCAGTGAGGTCGGTTCCGACAAGTACGCGTACAAGCTCGGTTGGCTGGAGGACTTGCGGCGCTACCTGCAGGCGCTGCTGCGCGAGTCACCCAAGGTGCTGGTGATGGGCGATTTCAACATCGCCCCGGCCGATATCGATGTGCACGATCCGGTTGCCTGGCAGGGGCAGGTGCTGGTCAGCGACCCCGAGCGGGCAGCCCTGGCCGGGATCATGGCGCTGGGTCTGCACGACACGTTCCGGCATCTGAATCCGGACCTGCAGGCATTCACCTGGTGGGATTATCGTGCCGCCGCATTCCGGCGCGACCATGGGCTGCGCATCGACCACATTCTGGCCAGTACGCCGCTATTGGGCGCGTGCCGCGCCTGCCGGGTGGAGCTTGACCTGCGCCGTGCCGAGCGGCCGTCGGATCACGCGCCGGTGTTGCTGGAACTGGACGCCGCCGCGCTGGCCTGACCGGACGGCGAGCTGCTGCGGCAGGCGCGGGAGCGGCGGTCAGTCGTCGGCGATCCCCAGTTCCTTGATCTTGCGGGTCAGCGTGTTGCGACCCCAGCCGAGCAGCAGGGCCGCGTCCTGGCGACGCCCGCCGGTGCGCTCGAGCGCAACGCCGATCATCAGCCGCTCGAAGGCCGGCGTCAGGTCGTTCATGACGCCGCGCTCGCCGCAGGCCAGGCGTCCGGCGGCCCAGCGGCGCAGCGCGCTTTGCCAATCCTCGTCCAGCGTCGCCGGCGCGCCGACCACCTCGGTCGGCAGGTCGTCGATCCGTACCACCTGCGTGGGTGTCATGACGGTCAGCCAGCGGCAGACGTTTTCGAGTTGGCGCACGTTGCCGGGCCAGTCGAAATGGCCGAGCCGCTCCAGCACCTGCGGGGCGACGGTCTTGCAGTCGACCTGCAATTCCTTCGCGGCGCGGGTCAGGAAGTGCAGCACCAGGCCCGGGATGTCCTCGCGCCGTTCGCGCAGCGGCGGCACGCGGACGCGCACCACATTGAGGCGGTGCAGCAGATCCTCGCGGAACTTGCCGGCCTGTACCTGCAGTTCGAGATTCTGGTGGGTGGCCGCGATCACCCGCACGTCCACCTGCAGCGGCGCGTGGGCGCCGACCCGGTAGAACTCGCCTTCCTGCAGCACGCGCAGCAGTCGGGTTTGCAGTTCGGCCGGCATGTCGCCGATCTCGTCCAGAAACAGCGTGCCGCCATGCGCCTGTTCGAAGCGTCCGCGGCGCAGCGCCTGGGCGCCGGTGAAGGCCCCGCGCTCGTGGCCGAACAGCTCGGATTCGAGCAGTTCGCGGTTGATGGCGGCCATATTCAGCGCGATGAACGGCCCGCTGCTGCGCGGGCTGTGGCGGTGCAGGGCGCGCGCGATCAGCTCCTTGCCAGTACCCGACTCGCCGGTGATCAGCACGTTGATGCTGGACCGCGACAGGCGCCCGATGGCCCGAAACACCTCCTGCATGGCCGGCGCGGAACCGATCATGTCAGACGGCGCGGCCGGTTGCGGCTGCTCTGCGGTGGTCGTGTTCTCGCGCCGCTGCGCGATGGCCCGGCTGACCAGGTCAACCGCATCGTCGATGTCGAACGGCTTTGGCAGGTGCTCGAAGGCGCCACCCTGGAAGGCCGACACCGCGCTGTCCAGATCTGGGTAGGCGGTGGTGATGATCACCGGTACCTTGGGCGCGCGCTCGCGCAGCTCGGCCAGCAGATCGAAGCCGCTGCGACCGGGCATGCGCACGTCGGAAACGATCGCATCGGGCTCGTCACCGGCCAGGGCCGCGCTGGCACGTTCGGCGTCTTCGAACTCAATGGCCTGGAAGCCCGCACTTTGCAGCGCGCGGCACAGTACCCAGCGTATCGAACGGTCGTCATCGACCACCCATACGCGTCCCTGGCGATTCATCGGCGTTCTCCGGCAATCGGCAGCAGCACGGAAAACACGGTGTTCCCCGGCGCGCTGTGGAAGTTGATGCAGCCTTCGTGCCGACTGACCAGGGACTGAGCAATCGACAGGCCAAGCCCGGTGCCGGTGCTGCGACCGGTGATCAGCGGATGGAAAATCTGTTCGCGCAGGTGCTCCGGCACGCCCGGGCCGTTGTCGATCACGTCCACCTGTACCAGCAGACGGTGGTGCCGGCCGGCGATGGTCATGCGGCGGCGTACCCGGGTGCGCAGCACTACCCGGCCGGGGCGGCAATCGGCTTCGTCCACCGACTGGACGGCATTGCGGACCAGGTTCAGAAACGCCTGTATCAGCTGTTCGCGGTCGGCCCACAGGTCCGGCAGGCTGGGGTCGTAGTCGTACTCGATGCTCAGTTGCGGCGGCAGGTCGGCGGCCACCAGCGCGCGGACCCGTTCCAGCACCTCGTGCACGCTGACGCGGGCCATCTCGGGTGCCAGTTCTGGGCTGAGCATGCGATCGATGAGTTTCTTCAGGCGATCGGCTTCGCCGATGATGATCTGCGTGTACTCGGCAAGCTCTGGGTCGGCCAGTTCCCGCTCCAGCAGCTGAGCGGCACCGCGCAGGCCACCGAGCGGGTTTTTGATCTCGTGTGCCAGGCCGCGCAGCATCAGCCGGTTGGCTTCCTGCTGGGCCAGCAGCTGGCTCTCGCGCTGGGTATCGCCAAGCGGGCCGGTGGCTGCAATTTCAAGGATGAGTCCTTTGGCATCTGGCCCGTCGAGCGGCGTCAGCCAGCAGTTGAAGCGTTTGGCGGGGTTGCCGGGCAGCTCGAAATTGAGGTCGTGCCGCAGCACCGGTTGCTGACGCTCGAGGGTTTCCGCAACCAGGGCGGGCAGGGCCGGATCATGCAGCAGGTGCCCAAGCGGCTGGCCGCGCAACTGGCGGGCACTTGCGCCCAGCAAGATCTCGCCCGCCTGGTTCAGGTAGGCCACGCGCTGCTGGTCATCGATGACCAGCACGGCCGTTTGCAGGTTGTCCAGTACCGCACGCCCGGCGTGGTCGGTGCTGGCGACATCGTGGTCCAGGGGGATTTGCATGGGCAGATCGCGGCAAGAGCAGATGCCGCTGAAGGATGTATCAGCTGCCGCTGCGGGGTGGTGGTTTGCGGGCCGGAAGGTTCAAGGACTGGCGTTTGAAATGAAAGCGGATGGCAGGGCTTTGCTTCAGGTCCTTGCCCTGCGCGTCGCGAATGACGACCGACAGCTCGTACGTGCCGGGGTCGAGATCCGTCAGGGCAAAGCCGCTGGCAGGGACGCCATCGCCTTGCGCCACGCCGTCCAGCAGCGGGACCAGGACATGTCCCTCGGCAAGCGGCGGGACGATCCGTGCCTGCACCCTCACCGGTCCTTGCGCGAACCAGTGCACGGAATCGTTGGCCGGTTCGGTGATCAGCAAGGTGGTGTAAGCCTCGGTCTTGTCGGCCTCAGTGGGCGACGCGGTGGCAGCGGCTGGCTTTGGTACTGCCGTCGCCGCGGGCTCACTGGCGGCCGGCAGGTCGATATCGATCTCGCGTGCGCCCGGGCTGGGCTGGTCCGAGAACACCGTCGAGCCGTCCGGTCCCTTCGACTGATAAACCCGCGTCGCCAGACCCGGCAGGGGCAGGGTCAAAACAACGAGACAGAACACTACCGGGCGGAAAGAAATCATGCTGACGCCCAATCGATATGCCGACGGCTGAAATATCCCGTGGGGGCTTCTCGCGAAGCCCCCACGGGATGGGTCAGCAACTGTAGTACATGTCGAACTCGACCGGATGGGTCGTCATGCGCACGCGCGTGACGTCCTGCATCTTCAGCTCGATGTAGCCGTCGATCATGTCGTCGGTGAACACGCCGCCTGCGGTCAGGAAGTCACGATCCGCGTCCAGCGCGTCCAGCGCCATATCCAGCGAATGGCACACCTGCGGGATGGCCTTGGCTTCCTCGGCCGGCAAATCGTACAGATCCTTGTCCATCGCCTCGCCCGGATGGATCTTGTTCTTGATACCGTCGAGGCCCGCCATCAGCATGGCGGCAAAGGCGAGGTAGGGGTTGGCGGTCGGGTCCGGGAAGCGCACCTCGATACGCCGAGCCTTGGGGCTGGACACCCACGGGATGCGCACCGAGGCCGAGCGGTTGCGGGCCGAGTAGGCCAGCATCACCGGTGCCTCGAAGCCGGGCACCAGGCGCTTGTAGCTGTTGGTGCCCGGGTTGGTGAGGGCGTTCAGCGCCTTGGCGTGCTTGAAGATGCCGCCGATGTAGTACAGCGCCAGTTCCGACAGGCCGCCGTACTTGTCGCCGGCAAACAGGTTCACACCGCCCTTGGACAGCGACTGGTGTACGTGCATGCCGCTGCCGTTGTCGCCGACCAGCGGCTTGGGCATGAAGGTGGCCGTTTTGCCGTAGTTGTGGGCGACGTTCAGCACCACGTACTTGAGCACCTGGACCTCGTCGGCCTTGCGCACCAGGGTGTTGAACTTGACGCCGATTTCACACTGACCGGCAGTGGCGACCTCATGGTGATGCACTTCCACTTCCAGGCCCATCTCCTCCATCGCCAGCACCATTGCGGTGCGGATGTTGTGCAGGGAGTCGACCGGGGGCACCGGAAAGTAGCCACCTTTCACGCCCGGCCGATGGCCCTTGTTGCCAACATCAAACGCGGTGCCAGAGCGCCAGTGGGCTTCCTCGGAATCGATTTCGACGAAGCTGCCGCTCAGGCCGGCACCCCAGCGCACGTCGTCAAAAATGAAGAATTCCGGCTCCGGGCCGAAAAACGCCGTGTCGGCGATGCCGGTCGATTTCAGGTAAGCCTCGGCGCGGCGCGCCACGGAGCGCGGGTCGCGTTCGTAGCCCTGCATGGTGTGGGGTTCCAGCACGTCGCAGGTGATGTTGATCGTGGCCTCGTCGGTGAACGGGTCCATGACCGCGGTCTGCGTGTCGGGCATGAGCACCATGTCGGATTCGTTGATGCCCTTCCAGCCGGCGATGGACGAGCCGTCGAACATCATGCCGCGCTCGAAGAAGTCGCCATCGATGCGCGCGGTGGGGATGGTGAGGTGTTGCTCCTTGCCGCGCGTGTCGGTGAAGCGAAGGTCGAGGAACTTGACGTTCTGCTCACCGATCTTCTTGAGCACATCAGACGCTGACATGTAGGTACGCTCCTTAGGGCGGATTGCTGACTAGGCGAACGGGAAAACAGCCCGGGCGGATGTCCGGTCGGACATCGACTTTCGGGCCAATATGAGGACGAAGGCTGGAAAGCAGCAGATGTGCCAAGCCAGTATCCGCACATGGCCGGCATTATCCACCGAAAATACCGCTTCGGCATTCACCAAGTTGGTGCATGCATATCACGCATGCTCCACAAAGGGGCGGCCGCCAGGTGGCTTCGATTCCTAGAACAGATTTGATTCCTGCGCCGGTGTCGGCGTGTCGTCCGGCGCCGAGGTTTGGGTCGCCAGGATGGCAGGCAGCCGATCGGCACTGAACCACTCGAACAGCGTGTCCGGTCCGCTGTCGACTGTTCGCTGGCCGCTGTGACGGTCGATTCGCAGCGCGACCAGGCCGGCGGGTGCCGGCGGGTAGCCGACCGGGAGCTCCGGCAGTATTGCCGACATGAAATCCATCCAGATGGGGAGCGCTGCGCGGGCGCCGGTTTCGCCCTTGCCAAGCGATTGCGGTTGATCGAAGCCGACCCATGCCGTGGCCAGCAGGTGGCTGTTGAAACCGGCAAACCAGGCGTCCCGCTCATCGTTGGTGGTGCCGGTCTTGCCGGCCAGGTCGGCGCGTCCCAGGCTCTTGGCGCGTACGGCGGTGCCGTGGTCGATCACATCCCGCAGCATGGAATTGAGGATATAGGCATCGGTGGCGGGCAGCACGCGGGGCGCGTGTGTCACCGCATCGGTTGCTGCGGGGTCGACTGCGCAATCAGCCTCGCAGGACACCACCTGCGGGGCCTGCCACAGCACCCGACCCTGCGAATCCAGCACGCGCTCGACCACGTAGGGGTCGACGCGAAAGCCGCCGTTGGCGATCACCGCGTAGCCGGCGGCAAGCTCCAGCGGCGTGACGGAGGCCGTGCCAAGCGCCAGCGATAGGTTGGCCGGCAAGCGCTCGGCCGCGAAACCGAACCTGAGGCAGTAGCGGCGCGTGAAATCGACGCCGACCGCGTTCAGCAGGCGCACGGAAACCAGATTGCGGGACTGCGCCAAGGCCTCACGCAGGCGCGTCGGCCCGTAAAAGCGGCCGGTGTAGTTCTCCGGTCGCCAATACCCGTCGGGGGTTTCGGCCGGGAAGGCCACCGGTGCGTCATTGATGATCGATGCCGCCGTATAGCCGGTGGCCAGGGCCGCTGCATAAATGAACGGCTTGAACGTGGATCCGGGCTGGCGCTGCGCCTGTAGCACCCGGTTGAAGCGGCTGCGGTTGAAGTCGTAACCGCCGACCAGGGCGGTGATTGCGCCGGTGCCAGGCCGCAGGGCCACGAATGCCCCCTCCACCTGCGGCAGCTGGGCAAGGCGCCATCCGTCGGCCCCCTGCGACAGGTAAACGACGTCGCCGCTGCGCGGCTGCCAGCGGGCGCCAAAGCGATCGGCGCTCCGGTCGCCCAGATTGATGGGGCCGGCAGCCGACAGGTATTGGCCGCTCGACAGGCGCACGGCTGGCAGCAGATCTGCGGCCGTGGGCAAGGCACGCAGGCGGGCCTGCAGCTGCGCCTGATCGTCCAGTTCGGTGTCCGGCAGGCGGCCGATCGGCCCACGGAAACCGCGTCGGCGGTCGTAGGCTTGCAAACCCGACCGAAGCGCCTGATTGGCGGCCCGCTGCTGTGTGCCGAGGATCGTGGTGATGACCTGGTAGCCGTTCTCGTACGCGGCGTCGCCATAGCGTTCCAGCATCCAGGCGCGCGCCATTTCGGCGACATGGTCGGCTTCGAGTTGCGGCGCGAAGCCGTGGTGACCGGCCGTGTCCACATGCGCCAGCGCACGGCGGTAGCCGTCCGCGTCCAGGTAGCCCAGGGCATGCATGCGTCCGAGCACATAGTCGCGTCGTTCGAGTGCGCGTTGGCGATTTACCAGCGGGTTGTCACGCGAGGGCGCCTTAGGCAGCCCTGCCAGCAGCGCCATCTCAGCCACGTCGAGTTGGTCGACCGGTCGTCCGTAATAAAGCTCGGCAGCCGCGCCGAAGCCATAGGCCCGGTTGCCGAGGAATATCTTGTTCACGTAAAGGCCCAGAATCTGGTCCTTGCTCAAGTTTTGCTCAATACGGATCGCCAGCAGAATTTCGAGCGCTTTGCGACGAAACGATTTTTCCCGGCTCAGATAAAAATTGCGGGCGACTTGCATCGTGATGGTGCTGCCGCCCTGGCGCATTTTTCCTGTGCGCAGCAGTTGCCAGGCCGCCCTTGCCAGGCCGCCGGTGTCAAATCCGGGATGTTCGAAAAAATTGGCATCTTCTGCCGCAAGGATCGCCTGCACCAGATGCTCGGGCAGGGCGCCGCCGTCGAGTGGCACGCGCCGCTGGTCGCCGAACTCGGCAATGCGCAGCCCGTCCAGGGAATAAATCCGCAGCGGCTGTGCAAGCCGGGACTGGGCCAGCTGATCGACCGCCGGCAGGTCCCGTTCGAGCAGGAGGTATCCGCCGACGGCCACCAGCGAAAGCAGTAAAGCGAGGTTCGCGATAGCCGCCGCGACCACAGGCGACCAACGCTTCATAATGGTGCTGGGGTCCCGACAAGTCGCCGGAGTGACGCAGCCCCAGGGCGGTTACCCGGCACCCTGGTTCCGTGGCACAGGCGGCACACTAAATGGAGCAGTCCGGGCGGGGGGTATGCCGATGCCGCCCGGCGCCTATTGAATTTCTGGTCCGGTTGTTGCGTTGGCAAACGGCGGGCCAGGCGAATTGTGATGCGCCGGGCCGGGGCGCCGGGCGGTTGCACAACGGCTGGCGTTTTCCTCAGCACCCTGTGATATAAACGCTCAAGCCTTGAGCGCAAGGGTCGATAGCTGTGGCAGCGGGGGGTCGCTGGGGCGATCGGGCGGGGGACACCCAAGGTTCGGGTAATCACTTGATTCACAATATCTTTAAACAAAGAATTCCGCCGTTGCTGGGGCTCGATATTAGCACGTCGGCGGTGCGGCTCCTGGCCCTCGACAGCACCTCCAGGGGGTTCCGGGTGGAGTCCTGCGCGCAGGTTCGGTTGCCGCACGGAGCGGTCGCCGAAGGGTCAGTGGCGGATGCAGAGGCCGTTGCGCGGGCCGTCGGCGAAGCGTTGACCCGGGCCGGCAGCAAACGTCGTCGCGTTGCCCTGGCGGTTTCGGGATCGCAGATCATCAGTCGCCAGATCGCCATGCCGGTGGATTTCTCGGACGCTGATATCGAACAACAGATCACTTTGGAGTCGGATCAGTACATTCCATACCCACTGGACGATGTCTATTTCGATTTCGTGGTCCTGGGTCCAAATGCTCGCAACCCGCAGACGGCGGATGTGCTGCTGATCGTTGCCCGAAACGAGGTGGTTGACAAACGGCTCGAGCCGCTCTCGGCAGCAGGACTTGCTGCCGCGGTCGTAGACGTCGAAGCGTATGCGCTGGAATCGGCCTTTCCCCTGATTGCGCCGCAGATGCCACCCACGGCGCGCACCGGTGTTACCGCAATGGTGGATGTCGGTGCTTCAACCACGACACTGAACGTCTTGCAGGGTGGTGTCACGCTGTTCACGCGTGAACAGTCCTTCGGTGGCGAGCAGCTGCTGCAGCAAATCCAGGAGCGCTATGGTCTGGCCTATCCCGAGGCCAGCGCGGCCCTGCTGGAAGGCAGTTTCCCCGAAGAATGGCGCAGCACCATCATCGAGCCGTTTCTGGACTCCTTGGCCAACCAGGTCGGACGTTTGTTGCAGGTGTTTTTTTCCGCCACCGGGCAGTCTTCATTGGATCACATCGTGCTCAGCGGCGGCTGTGCCGGGTTGGCCGGAGCAGCTGGAATCGTGGGTCGCTATCTCGGGCTGGATACCAGAGTCGGTAATCCGTTTCTGGGGGTGGAGTTTGCGCCGGGCATTGACGCTGCCCGCTTGCGCGAACACGGTCATGCCTGGATGATCGCGGCGGGTCTGGCCATGCGGAGCACGACCGATGTCTCGCGTTAACCTGCTGCCATGGCGGCGCGTGCGCAGGCAGCGCCGGCAGAACGAATTTCTGGCGATGCTCGGGGCCGGAGCGCTTGCCGCTGTCGTAATGGTGGTGGTGTGGCAATTGATCGCGTTGGCGGCCTGGATGACATCGCTGGGGGCCAGCGCGTGCGCCCGCAGCGCCGCCGGATCGAGGTCGATCATCACCTGCCTT
>LNAQ01000388.1_pt1 | contig 10607 bp, 9 predicted proteins | sample 602591 | NCBI WGS metagenome assembly LNAQ01 (sample SAMN02440304, study PRJNA202911) | soil metagenome | biome: Subtropical and temperate rainforests or woodlands; isolation source: soil samples (1 kg each in a 20% v/v slurry with milli Q water) were... ... | reverse complement strand
GATTTGCCTTCATGCAACGATCACGCTGAAGGCATGTGTCTGTTCCAGTCGGGCGAGCAGCCTGGGGAGGTTCTGATGATCGTCTACGACTCTGCGGCGGAGAGTCGTAAACACGGCGATACGGATGTGGAAGGAGACCTGTTCATCCTGGATTAGCCACGCACATCTACGTCAACGCGGCCTGTAGATACACGGTGGTGTTGTCGGACTTTTCAAAACTGCTAGCCATTCCTTTGCGGGACGGCTGTGACTTGATGGATGTGATCGGCCGACGCTTGCGGGCTCAAGCAGCGGAATAAATGAAAACGGGCGCCGTGACGGCGCCCGTTTTTTGTGTCCCGCCTTTTATCGTCCCTCCCCCGTGTGCAGGCCCAAGCCGCGCTCAAGGCGTCATCGCAGACTATTCTTGATCTGGGTACCCGACCGGTCGCACCGAAGGAGGTCACTCGTTTATGCGCTGTGCCCTTTTCAAAATCCGCCGCAGTTCGATCTGATGCATGAAGGCAAATCGAGCCGCGCCGTCATCGAGTTCCGATGAACTACCGGTCTGGGGCACGGCCCAGGCACTCTGTCACCCTGAAACGGAGACGCCAGCATGAGCACCTTGCAACTTCACCCCGCACTGGACAATGGTATCCAACCCGCCGCCGAGAATTTCGCCGGTGGCACCCTGCAATGCCTGTGTGCGACCGACAAGGTCGAGGTCAAGATCGACGCACAAACGCTGCATAACCACGCGTGCGGTTGCAGCAAATGCTGGAAACCGCAAAACGCGACATTCGCCGTCATCGCCGTGGTGCCACGAGATAAGGTCAGCGTCATTGCCCATGGCGAAAAACTGGGGATTGTCGACGAAAACGCAACCATCCAGCGCCACGCCTGCAAGCAGTGTCACGCCCATTTATTCGGGCGCATCGAGAACAAGGACCATGCGTTTTATGGCCTGGACTTCGTCCACACCGAGCTTTCGCCACAGAGCGGATGGGCTGCGCCGGGATTCGCGGCGTTCGTGTCCTCCATCATCGAAACCGGTACGCCGCCAGCGCAAATGAAGGCTATCCGCGAGCGCCTGCGCTCGATCGGCCTGGAACCCTATGACTGCCTGTCCCCGGACTTGATGGACGCACTGGCGATTCACGTCGCCAAACAGAAAGGCCTGCTCCCCGCCGCCTGATTGATCGGTCGCCGCGGTTGCCTTTTGCGGGCCGCGGCTCCGATTCACCCTCTAATGTTGTGCAATTTGATTCGGGTGGAAAGCGGACGCTGGAGCTACCAGATCCGTCATGCCCATAGGTCTATCTATAAAACCGTTTGTCGCGGCGTTAAACCTTATTTCTCTCCTGATTGGTCGAAAAAACTGTGACGGCATGACGTTGCCAAGACCGTTGACTGATTGGGGATTGCGGTTATGAAAATCGCACAAATAGCGCCACTGTACGAATCAGTCCCCCCTTTTCTCTACGGAGGAACTGAAAGAGTAGTCGCTCATTTAACGGATGCTTTGGTCGAACTGGGACATGACGTCACCCTCTTCGCTGCGAATGGATCCCGTACGTGCGCCACATTGGTCGCCGCCCGGGATCAAGCGTTGCGGCTTGACTGCACGCCCCTGAAGTCAGAATTGGCAAGCCATTTGAACTTGCTGTATGAGTTGCGACATCGAGCGGCCGAGTTCGATGTGCTGCACTTTCATATTGATTTATTGCACTTTCCATTTTTCGAAGATATGGCCCATAAGGTCTTGACTACCCTTCATGGCCGCCTGGATATCAAGGACCTGGATGGCACCTATTCTCGATGGCCTGCCTATCCCCTGGTTTCGATCTCGCAACATCAGCGCCAGCCGTTACCCTGCGCCAATTGGCTCGATACGATTTATCACGGCTTATCGCAGTCCAGTTTGACGTTCCAGCCGAGACCGGGTGCTTACCTCGCCTTTCTGGGGCGTATCTCACCGGAAAAACGTCCTGACCGTGCTATCAGCATTGCCCGCGCTGCCGGGCTGCCGTTGAAAATGGCTGCCAAGATCGATGCGGCCGATCGCGAGTACTTCGAACAGCAGATACGCCCCTTATTGACGCTTCCCGGTATTGAATTCATCGGAGAGATTGGCGACGGGGACAAGGCCGAGTTCCTCGGTAATGCCAGGGCGCTGCTGTTCCCCATCGATTGGCCCGAACCTTTTGGCCTGGTCATGATAGAAGCCATGGCTTGTGGTACGCCGGTCATCGCCTGGCGCTGCGGATCTGTCCCCGAAGTGCTTGATCATGGCGTAACCGGCTTCATAATCAATAGCGAACATGAGGCGGTTCTCGCTACCCGCCAAGTGCTTGAGCTTGATCGACAAGTGATACGTGACGTATTCGATAGACGTTTTTCAGCCAAGGTGATGGCGCAACGTTATGTCGACCTCTACCGGACACTTACCGATAGGGTTTGATTTCGTGGTGCCTTGATATAGCCCATGAAAAAAACATTTAGCGTTCCCGAACAGCCTCAACCCAAACAGTGCGCAATTGAACCCATTGCCCAAAACCTGTTTGTGCTGGTCGACCACAACACGTACCTGGTAGCCAACGCGTTTGGCGATATCGACGGCGGCGCCGTGGGCATGTTTCACCACGACACTCGTTTATTATCCAGGTACCAGTTGACCGTGGCGGGCCGGCGTCCATCGCTTCTCTCCGCAGCGGTCAGTCAGGACAATGTCTATTTTCGTTCCCATTTGACCAACCACCCGCTCCCGGCACTGGGAGAAGAAGATACGCCACGGGGGGTCATCCATATCGAGCGCAAACGCTTTTTATGGGAAGAGCGAATGTTCGAGTGCATCAGCCTTTTCAACTACAGCGACCAACCTGGAAAACTGCCGATCGACCTGCGGTTTTGCGGCGACTTTCTCGACATGTTCGAGGTCCGCGGCCAAAGCCGGCCACTGCGCGGCACCTTCTCTGAGCCTGAAATATTCGAACAAGGCGTAGTGCTTCATTACAAGGGATTGGACAATCAGCAGCGTTGCATGGCAATCAGCTTTTCTGAGTTTCCAGGACACATCAGCGGCGACAGTGCCAGTTTCCAGATCTATATCGGCGCTCATCAGAGCCACGAACTTTATATTGAAGTGGGCTCCAGCATCGTCCAGCCCGGGCGGACACGCTACCGGTCCGCCGCCGCTCAAGCTTGCCGGTCCATGCGCAGGAAAGAGCAACGAGGCGCGCGCATCAAGGCTTCTGGCCGGTTGTTCCAGGCATGGGTGAACAAGTCTCGTGCCGACCTTGCTTTACTGACGGCCGATCTTCCCTCTGGCCCCTATCCCTATGCCGGAGTCCCCTGGTACTCCACGCCTTTTGGTCGCGACGCCGTGATCACCGCTTATCAATCACTCTGGCTCAATCCGTCCCTTGCGCGAGGTGTGCTCGCCTACCTGGCGGCTCATCAAGCCAAGGAGGTTTCGACCTTCAGCGATGCCGAACCAGGAAAGATCATGCACGAGACGCGTCAGGGAGAAATGTCGAAACTCAACGAATTACCCTTTGCGCGCTATTACGGGGGCGTCGATACGACGCCTTTGTTTGTGATGCTGGCCGGAGCCTATGCAAAACGGACCAACGATCTGGCGTTCATTGATGCGCTTTGGCCCGCATTGGAATTGGCCACGCTCTGGATGGAAAGCAATGCGTTGAAGAATGCCGAAGGCTTCATCAGCTATCAGCGCGGGGAAGTCACCGGCTTGGCCAATCAAGGCTGGAAAGACAGTCATGATGCTATTTTTCATCGCGATGGCCGTAATCCCGAAGGCCCCATCGCTTTGGTAGAAGTGCAAGGTTATGCATGGCGTGCATTTTTGAGCATGAGCACATTGGCCAGACAACGAGGCAATGAACACGCCGCGGTTCGCTGGCAAAACATCGCAGTCAGGTTACGCCAGGCAGTCGAGCGGTGCTTCTGGATGGAGGATCAGCAATTTTACGCAATAGCGCTCGACGGTAATGGCAAGCGTTGTGAGGTAAAAGCTTCGAACGCCGGCCACCTGCTGTTCACCGGATTACCTTCGCCAGAACGGGGGAAAACCGTTGCCCGGCAATTTCTGACCAGTATTTTTTATAACGGCTGGGGCGTTCGAACACTCGAAACCGGAGCCGTGCGGTTCAACCCGATGTCATATCACAACGGTTCGGTCTGGCCGCACGACGTAGCCCTGTGCGCAGCGGGTATGGCCAGGTATGGCGAGCAGCTGGGCGTTGTCCGTGTCCTGAGCGGAATGTTCGAGGCCGCGACCTTCTTCGGGATGCGGTTACCAGAACTGTTTTGCGGGTTCAAGCGCGGTCCGGGTGAGGCGCCGGTTGCCTATCCCGTGGCCTGTTTACCCCAAGCCTGGGCAGCAGGCTCCATTTTTATGCTGTTGCAGGCATGTCTGGGCATCACCATCGATGCCTCAGACTATCGAGTAGTTGTCAGACAACCTCGACTGCCCATTGGTATTGACCGTTTAGAGGTGCGGGAACTGAAGTTTAATCAACACCGTGTCGATCTCGGTTTCCAACGGATCGGCGAACGCGTCGCCGCTTACATAGAGCGGCAAGACGGCCCGAATCTGATTCGGCTGGACGTAAAACTTTAAATTAGCTGTCAGCCAACAGAGTTCTGACAGGGAAGCTCTGTTTTCAAAGCCAGCATTTCACCTCGTAATTCGCTGATCAACTCCGCGATAGCACGGCTGGACGTTAGTGTTTCGGTTCTGACACCAGTGACCAACAATTCCACGTGACCCGTTGACGGGTCGATCACTTTTATCATGAGCGATCCATCCGGATTTGCGGTGCAAGTGCAAGAAAGAGGCAGAAAACCACATTCAATGATGTGGCGAAGCTCAAGTCTGGAGATCATGACTCGCGCCCTCAAAGTCAAAGGTGGTTTGCGTTTCTGTCTAGTAATAATAGGCAAGCCGCCTCGCGGCTGACCGGGATCGCGACCAATTGCATCAGTGGGGCTCCGACCGGCCAATGCCTGCCTATCTCGACGTTTTTTTTCAAAGAGCCCGACTCTCGACAGTGGCGACCTCCGGAGAGGCCGCCATTTTTCAGCGGGTTTGATCAGTTGCCGTTAGGCAGTGACAAGTTGATGCCTTCTTTTTTCAGCGCATCACGCACGTATTGGAATTTCTGGTATTGCGACAGCTCGATCGGTCCGTCATAGCCCATGCTTTGCAATTTGCGTGGCGGGTAATCAAGGTAGGTTTTCATCAGCTTCATGATCGCTGCCGAGATCGGCACCATGGTCCAGGTCCGCTCGGTAAAGTTGTTCATGAACAGGTCGTAGCGTTCTTGCGGGTCTTGCCACAAGTCAAAAACCTGCGGCACGGTGGCCACATACTTTTGGGCGCCTTTCCAGCCCAGGTTCGAGTCCACGGCGAGACCGCCTGTTTGTGCGCCATCGTCGCCTCGCAGGTTGAATACCGCTTTGTAGTTCCCGACACGGGCCGCGCCCGGGGACAATTCATTCTCGGTAAAGTAGAACCACTCCTTGCGCGGCGAAGGGGCGCTACCGGTGAGTACTGGCGTCATGTCGTAACTGTCGAAGATGATCGGCTGACCTTCGCGATCCTTCTCGGGCAGCTTCACTCCAGCCACTGAGGCGAAAGTCGCCATCAAATCCAGGCCACCGAGTATCTCGTGGTTTTTCGTATTCGGCTTGATCTTGTCTGGCCACACGGCAATGGCCGGTACCCGGTTCCCGCCCTCACGCACCGTGCCTTTGGTGCCGCGAAACGGGGTGTAGCCGGCATCCGGATAAACGTCCTGCCAGGCCCCGTTGTCGGTGGTGTAAACCACCAGCGTGTTCTTATCCAGGCCGAGTGCCTTGAGCTTGTCCATGATGCGGCCAATATGGGTATCGAGTTCGACGACCGAATCGGCATATTTGGATTTGGACATCGATTTATGAACGAACTCCGGGGCCGGCAAGTTCGGTTGGTGCACTTTCATGAAGTTGACGTTGATGAAAAACGGCTTGTCCGATTTTGCCGCTGTGTCGAGAAACTCCAGCGCAGCCTTTTCGACATAGTTATCAAAAAAAGGAATGCCGACCACGCCGGGTTTACCATCCACGACAGGCGTATCCACGTATTGACCATTGACCTTGAATTCTTCAACCACCTTTTCGCCGGCCTTGCCCGACAGCGCGCCTTGGGTCACCTTCTGGAACATCTCCCGGGTTTCCGGATCCATGTCGGGAAACCACGTTGGGTCGGCGTAGGTATAGGCATTCAGGTGATACAGGCCGACGTACTTCATCACGTCATAACCCTGGGCATTGGGCAGCGCGTAGTCGGCCTCGCCCAAATGCCATTTCCCAGTGAAATAGGTGTCGTAGCCGCCGGTCTTCAACACGGATGCCAGTGTCCATTCGGCTGCTGGCAAACCACCGCCCTGGCCCTGGAAAGCCACGGTGGTCATGCCGCTGCGATTGGGGATGCGCCCGGTTTGCATGGCCGCCCGGCCAGGGGTGCAACTTGGCTGTGCATAGAAGGAATAGAACGTCACACCTTCTGCCGCCAGCTCATCGATTTTGGGTGTAGGCATGCCGCGCCCGATCCCACCGCCATAGGGGCCCAAATCGCCATAACCGGTGTCATCGGAGACGATGAACAGGATATTGGTCTTTTCTGTTTGAGCGGCGTGGGCAAGCCCGTTCAATGACAACAGTGCAGCAAACACGACAGACAACTTGAAACGATCCGATAGCTTATTCATACCAGCAACCTCGTTGTTTCATTATGTTGGCCGGTGACAAGTGCACAACTGCATTGATTCTGGGTGCAACGACCACCGTGCGATTAGCCTAAGTACTGCATACAGAGTCATTCCCCCTTGTTATATGAGCCCGTACGGTTTAAGGCGCACGAGGGAGTCTAGTGCGGTTTTTGCCGCTCGGCGACGGGCGCCTGTTTGGGACGCCCGTCGTTTATGGCAGCTGATCAGCCAGCGTTAGCATCAGCTCCTTCTCACAGAGCAACTGTCCGACCGACAACATGTTCCAGTTGTTCATCGCATCATTTCAGTGCTTTGCCTGCGCGACATCGCCGCAAAAGATATCGACGCTGCCATCTTCGGGTGATGTCCGTACGACGATGGAATATTTTCCGGAAAGCAACTCTGATGTTGCGACAGGCGCATTACGGTAAAAGCTCCAACCGTTGGACCCTGCTTCGCTTTTTGTATTGACCTTATCGTTCATTGCATAGGCGACTGGCCCGGGTTGCTGGCAACTGCCTTTATTGATGAACGTGTAAATGCGCGGGGGCAGGATGGTTCCGTTCGGAACACCCGTGATATAGAAGTCAAAATTGGTTTGATTGCCTTCGGCGGTCAATATGGCGTTGCCAGAATGACCCACATTGGCGTGGGTGGCAGCCAGAGGCAAATTCATTGAGTGGTTTGAAGCGGTACTGCAACCGAGCAGACTTGCCATGAGCAGCGCGAACGGGACGATGCGGGTATTCATAAACAACCTCCAAAAGTGGAAGAAGTGCATGGGGGAATATTGGGTATAGCTCATAACTGATCTCAATAAACCCGCATTTTCACCTGGGTGTGCAACTGTATGCCGCCATTGAATTGGCAGTTATCCCGGTCGCCTGTTGGCTGCTGCGACTTCGCGACCCAGATTAAGCCAAGACAAGCGCCGGCAACTTTATTCGTATCTTGCCCCTTCCAATATCGAGAATATGAACTACCACTTATGAGTGATCGAACCATGCTGGTTCAATGCTTTCTCGATGATGGCTATTACCCTTATTTCGAAAATGCACACTTGCCGGGATCTAATCCATGCAAACCAGATCAGGTGCAATGCCCGCCTTCACGTTATTGGCCCTGTGCAGTCAGCAAGCCTGGGCCGGCGGTATCATGCTCTACGAAATCGGCACCGATAACGTTGGCCTGGCCAATGCCGGTGCCGCCGCCCGTGCCCAGGGCCCTTCGACTATTGCCAGCAACCCGGCGGGACTGAGCTACCTGCCAGGCACGCAGATTACCGGTGGCTTGCAGGTGCTGTATGGCGACCTGAGCTTCGATCGCGATGCCGACACCAATGTGCCTGGCAGCGGCAGTGGCAATGCCCTCGATCCGATTCCCGGCGGCAGCTTTTTCATCAGCCATGAACTGGACGACCACTGGAGCGTCGGCTTCGGCCAGTACGCCGACTTCGGCCTGGCGGTCAACTACGACAACGAGTGGTCCGGGCGTTACTTCGCGCAAAACGCCAGCCTGGGTGGTTTGTCATTGGTGCCCAGCGTGGCGTACCGCTTTAACGAGCAATGGTCGGTGGGGCTCGGCGTAAAAGCCATGTACGGCATGCTCCAGGCCCAGACCGCGATTGACCGTTCGCCGTTCGGCTTTACCGACCGCGGGGACGGCCAGTTCAAATACAAGGATAAAGATTGGGGGTTCGGCGCCAACGTCGGGTTGATTTACGCCCCGCAAACCGGCACTCGCATTGGCCTGACCTACACCAGCAAGGTCGACCTGGATTTCGAAGACGGGCTGGATGTCAAAGGCAACGGCCCGGCGCTGGATCGCCTCGACGGCCTGAACACCCAGCTCGACATGACCGTTCCACAGACGGTCACCCTGAGCCTGTTCCAGCAACTCGACCGACAGTGGGCCTTGCTGGCTTCGGTGAACTGGCAGGACTGGTCGGAGTTCGGCGACATCGCCGTGCAGGTGGACACCACGGCGCTCGGTGCCCAGTCAACCACGGTCGACGCGCACTTCAAGGACACCTGGCACCTGTCGCTCGGCGCGCAATACCAGGCCACGCCGCAATGGCTGTGGAACGTCGGCGTGGCTTACGACAGCAGCGCCGTGTCCGACAATAATCGCACCGTGACCGTACCGATGGCTGAATCCTGGCGCCTTGCGACAGGAGCCACCTATGCGCTGAACAAGGTCACCGACGTCAATGTCAGCTGGGCCATGATCTGGATTGGCGACATGCCGGTGGACCAGACCAAAAACGTTTCGGGCCATCGCATTTCCGGTCAATTCGACAGTGCCTGGATTCAAGCCGTGACCGGGAACATGACCTGGCGTTTTTGAGTGTTTTGCCACACCAGAACGACATCATCCGAGGAGCACACAGCATCATGAATCTGTCCCGAAATTTGCTCATCGGTGCCACCGTGGCCGGGCTTCTGCTCGGCGGTTGCACTTCCAAAGTCACCGAGAAGGAGCAGTACTCCGGCTACCTGTCCAACTACGACAATCTGCAGGAAGTAGCCACTCCCAGTGGCGGCACGGCGATGCGTTGGGTGAGCCCGTCGTGGAACCCCGATGCGTACAACACGATTGCGTTCGAGCGTCTGGAACTGTATCCGGCGCCCAAGCCCAATGAGCGAGTCAACCAGCAGACACTCGATGACATCCGCAACTACATGAGCAGCAAGGTCAGGGCAACGCTGGGGCAGAAATACCGGGTGGTCTCGCGCTCGAGTGCCGCGCCCAAAGGCTCGAAAACCTTGATCATGCGCGCGGCGATCACTGGGGTGAGCGCTTCGAACGAAGGCATGAAATGGTACGAAGTGGTGCCCATTGCCGCCGTCGTCGGGGCGACACAAGCAGCTACCGGTCACCGCGACCAGGACACCGAGCTGTATATCGAGGCCGAGCTCGTCGACGAGAAAAACAACGAGATCGTGGCCAGGGTTGTACGCAAGGTGTTCGGCAAGCAGCTGTCAAACGAGAGCCAGAAAATCACCGCGCAGGATTTCAAGGCCGCGATTGACAAGTTGAACGCCGATCTCTGGGCATTCATCCGCAGTTGAATCACTCCCGATAAAGGAATGGCTGACATGGCTACTCATGCATTGCGTCGACTCTCGAATTTGCACAGGCCTTTATTCATCGCAGCGCTCATTGTCAGCGCACTTGCGTTAAACGCCTGCGCCACAGTGGATGCGCAGACAACCGCCTACGTTGGGGTCGAGCATCCCGCGCCGACCCTGCCCAGCGACGTGCAGATATTACGCACCGAACCGACGCGCCCCCACGTACGGCTGGGTGAAATCCTCATCGATGCCAGCGTCGAACCCGCACCTCCCATCACCCAGGTTGAACAGAAGCTACGTGAAGAAGGCGCCAAGCTGGGTGCAAACGCGGTGGTGGTGGTTTACGACCAGATCCAACCCGTCGCCGCTTACGTGACGGGTCCTCTGTGGAGCCGCAACATCGATACGATTCAGGGTCGCAAGCTCAAAGGCATTGCCATCAAATACCAATGAGGAGGTGCACAGCGTCGCCAATACATTCACTGATTCGCAGACCCGCTAACGGCAAAAATGTTGCAGGGCACCTGGTACAGAACATGCTCTGTCGTACTGCCCACCCATTTGCCCAGTCCCTTGCGATGCGCATTTCCCATGACGATCACATCGGCCCGGTGATGGGCTGCAAAGTCGGCCAGGGCTTTGCCAGGGGGCCCTTCAACGAAGTGTTGGCGCTCAGTGGGCACGCCGTAGTGGTCGGCCAATGCGCTAAATGACTTTTGCAGTGACTTGCGCACTTCGTTGCTGAAACCTGGCATCGTCACGGCACCAGCGCCTGCGTCGG
>LNAQ01000387.1_pt1 | contig 10607 bp, 8 predicted proteins | sample 602591 | NCBI WGS metagenome assembly LNAQ01 (sample SAMN02440304, study PRJNA202911) | soil metagenome | biome: Subtropical and temperate rainforests or woodlands; isolation source: soil samples (1 kg each in a 20% v/v slurry with milli Q water) were... ... | reverse complement strand
TTGAGCAATTCCAGAATGCGCGGAGCGCGGGCCTCGGCGGTCGCCGCCTCGCGCTCGGCGCGGATGGCGCGCGCGTGGGCGATGAACTCGTCGGCAATGGTTTGCTCTTCGGCATCCCAGGCGCTGCGCACGGCATCCTGCCCGCGCTCGGCGCACAGCGTCTCGTAGCGGGTGAGGAATTTCTCCACCTGCAGCGGGTAATAGGCCAGCGCCTCGGTGGCGGTGTCGATGGCGGTCAGGCCACCGCCGATCACCAGCGCCGGCAGGCGCAGTTGCAGGTTCGCGATGGAGTCGCGCCGCGCTGCGCCGGTCAGCTGCAGGCCCATCAGGAAATCGGAGGCCTGGCGCACGCCGCGGGCCAGGCCATTGGGCACGTCCACGTAGCGCGGCCGGCCGGCACCCATGGCCAGCGCCACGTGGTCGAAGCCAAGATCAAACGCATCGTCCAGCGTCAGCGTGCCGCCCAGGCGCACGCCGCCGTGCAGGCGAAAACCGGCCCGCCGCTCCAGCAGCAGGCGGATCAGCTTCAGGTAATTCTTGTTCCAGCGCACGGTGATGCCGTACTCGGCCACGCCGCCGAAGCCGGCCATGACCCGCGCGTCGAGCGGCTCGAACAGCTCCTCGACGTTGCGGATCAGGCGCGGTGGACGGCGTGTGCCGTCCGCCTCCACGCCGGTGAGGTCCGCCGGCAGCGGCTCGATCTTCAGGCCGTCGACGCCGACCACGGTGTGGCCGTCGTTTAGGAGGTGATGCGCCAGGGTGTAGCCGGCCGGGCCCATGCCGGCCACCAGTACCTTGCGACCGCTGGCCGGGCGCGGCAGCGGGCGGCGCAGGTCGAGCGGGTTCCAGCGCGTCAGCAGACTGTAGATCTCGAAGCCCCAGGGCAGCTCCAGCACGTCGCGCAGGGTGCGCGACTCCACCTGCGGGATGTCGACCGGCTCCTGCTTCTGGTAGATGCAGGCCTTGGTGCAGTCGTTGCAGATGCGGTGGCCGGTGCCGGCCAGCATCGGGTTATCGACCGTCACCATCGCCAGCGCGCCCAGGCTGTAGCCCTGGGACTTGAGCAGGTTCATCTCGGAGATGCGCTCGTCCAGCGGGCAGCCTTGCAGCGGCACGCCCAGCGCGCTGCGCTTGAACTCGCCGTGCTTCTCGCGCAGGCCGTGCGAGCACGAATCCTTGCCCTGGTTGTGGCACCAGATGCAGTAGTTGGCCTGGTCCTGGGCGTATTGCAGATCGCCGCCCGGGTCGGTCAGGGCAAAGCCCTCGCGGCGGCGCAGCTGATCGGCCGCCAGCCTGTGGCGCGTGATGACCTGCTCGGTGACGGTGCTGACCGGCACCAGGCGCTGCGGGTCGAGCTTGTGCGGCTCGCGAAACAGCACGCCGTGGCGGTGCTGCGCCTGACCGGCCGGCGCATGCAGTGCCCAGGCGGCGTAGCGCAGCGCCAGGTCGAGTTCGGCGGTGTGCCGGTCCGCAGTGTCGGACCAGTCATTTACATGGCGGGCGAAGGCCAGATCCGAGAATGGCTCGCCGAACAGCGCCTCAAGCTGCGCGGTCAGCGCCGGCCCGTCCTCACCCGCCGCCTGCTCGGCGGAGAGCTTGCGCGCCGCCTGGCGCTGCACGAAGTGGCGCTTGCAGGTGTACAGCGGCGCCAGCGCCTGGTGGCGCGCTTGCAGGGCGCGCACCTCGGCGCCGATGCCGAACAGGGTGCCCAGAAAGTCTTCCAGGTACGGCGCCAGCGCGATCAGCAAGTCGCTATGCGCCTTCTTGTCCAGCGCGTCAGGCTGTACACGGCCGGCCAGCAGGCGCTCTGTCAGGGTCGGATCCGACCCGGCAAGCCAGGCGACGAAGCTCTGATCCATACGGTCCAAACCGGCATCGTCGTAGAGGATTTCGGCCGGCAGGTCGAAGGCGAGGTGCAGCGGGGCGGGCGCGGGGCGTGACATGACGGGCAGGCTTCGTTCGAGGGGTCGCGTATTGTAGGCGACCGCCCCGGCGCGCCTGATGAACGGTATCGAACGTGCGCCGTGCTGGCGCTGTCCAGATCGTGCGCTAGCGCTGCAGCGGATACCCGGCGTCGCGCCAGGCGTTGAAGCCGCCGGCCAGGGACAGCACCTTGCGGTAGCCCATGCGCTGCAGGCTGTCGGCGGCCAGCGCCGAGCGCCCGCCCGAGGCGCAGTACAGCACGATGGGCTGGTCCGGGTCCGGCGCCAGCTGTTCGATCTTGCCTTCCAGAATGCCGCGCGGTACTGGCGTAGCGCCCGGAATGTGGCCATCGGCCCACTCGGCCGGCTCACGGGTGTCGATCAGCAGGCCAAGACTCGCGCCCTCGCGACGCAGATCGTCGATGCCGATTTCACGGATGCGGGTCTTGGCGTCCTGCAGCAGGGCCTGATAGCGCGTCATGCGAATACTCCGGGCTGGACGGCCGGCAACGCTACACCATGCACGACAGCTGCGTCATTTCATGGTCGTTGTTGATCAGCATGACCTTCTTGAAGGCCAGCCTGAAATCGTCACCGTGCGGCCGCAGGCGGTGCTCGGTGCGGCCGATCCACTCCACCGGGTCGCGCCGGTTCACGCGCAGCTCGGTCAGGTGAAAGTTCGAGAAGGTCTGGATCAGCCCGTCCGGGCCGTCGTAGATCTCGATGTTGGATACCAGCCGGCGCAGGCGCGAGCGGGGCTCCTGCGTCCAGGCCATGCCGGTCCTGGTGATGCGCGCCACGCGCAGGCGAAGGCGCGCGTGGTCGTCGTAGATGATGGACAGCTGGCGGGTGGGGTCGACGTCGTCCTGGTTGCAGGGCACCCAGTACAGGGCGTCCTCGTCCCACAGGGCGAGCCAGTCGTCCAGGCGCTGCTCGTCGGCCAGGCGCGCCTCGCGGTACAGGAATTGCTCCACGGCATAGCGATCGAAAGGCATCTGCGCGCTCCTCCTCAGGGGCTGCTCATCAGTTCGAGGTAATGGCGCCACTGCGTGCGCATGGTCAGTTCGCTCAGATCACCCTGATAGGGGATGCCGTCCTCGTCCGGCTGTACCGGCAGGTGCGCGCAGCGGTTCATGAGAATCCACTCCACCTCGCGCGCCGCCAGGCCCTGGTAGTTGCGGGCCCACACTTCGATGTCGTCGGACAGCTGGAAGCCGGCCGGGCCGTAGGCGCCCTCGTCGCGGCGCAGGCGGGCGGTGTTGATCGCGTCCGGCGCGCCCTTGAACAGGCACGGCGCGTAATAGATGTAGGTCTCGTTCACGCTGACCGGCACGCACCAGCGGATTTCCTGCAGCATGTTGAACAGGTTCGGGAAGATCACCGTGTGCGCCGGGCCTTCGGTGAGAATCCGATTCGCCTTTTCCTTGCCGTGCAGGCGTTCCAGGCCCGCCAGATACTCACGCTGGGCCGATTCGGGAATGTCGGCGGACCATTCGCCGGTGTAGGTCATGCCGGTCACGCGCCGCTGCGGGCGCATGTCCAGGTCCGAGTGGCCGTTACCCAGGTCACGTGCGTGGATGAGACCGAAATAGCCCTTGCCCGGCGGCGGCGGTTTCTGGCCTTCCTTGGCCTCGAACATGTTGCCCAGGTACATGTTCGAGCCGTGCGTCTGGTAGACGTGATACGAGTCGACCGAGTTCTCCATCCACATCTTCCAGTTGCACTCGATGCGCATCTGGTAGACGCCGTGGTTCATGGTGATTTCGCCGGTCGGCGACAGGTCGCAGAAGCGGTCGATGTTGGCCGCGGCCGGGCCCAGGTGATCCTGCAGGCTCTTGCCGGTCTTGCCCATGCTGGCGAAGATGAAGCCGCGGTATTGCTCCACCCGCGGCACGCGAAACAGGCCGTTGTCCTCGCGCCTGAAATCCGGCGGGTAGTCCTCGCGAAACAGGATGCCCTGCAGGTCCCCTTCACAGCTGTAGGTCCAGCCGTGGTACGAGCAGGTGAAGGTCTGCGCATTGCCGCGGCGCGCCTGGCAGATGGTGTTGCCGCGGTGCGTGCAGCGGTTCAGCAGCACCCGTACCTGCATGTCCTTGCCGCGGGTGATGATGATCGGCTGCTGGCCGAGGAGGCCGGTGCGGTAGTCGCCGACGTTCGGGACCTCGCTTTCGTGGCCGACGAACACCCATTCGCGGTACCAGATGCGGTTCAGCTCTTCCTCGAAGATGGCGGGGTCCGTGTACAGACTGCCGTGCACGCGGTCCGGGCGGACCAGAGCGGCGTAATCGATCAGCGTGCGGTCGACCGCCAGCGGCCGGATCACGCGGAACTGCTGGAACACGTTGTGCGGCGAGCCGCTGCCGTAGAGGATGGTGTTGTGGCGGTTCATGCCGAGCACTTCCCGGGCGCGCTCCTCGCCCACCGCATCGCTCAGGCACTCGAAGTGCGCGCGCGCCACCGGGTCGCGCGTGGCGGCGCCGGGGTCGAAGATGCCTTCCATATAGCCGTGGCCGCCGCGGTAGGCGCGCAGCTCCAGCTTTTCCCAGAAGGTGTAGGGCTCGCCGTTGCCGTCCTGGATCAGCAGCTCGAAGGGCATCTCGCCGATGGCCGCGGCCTCGTCGCGCGCCGCGCGGAACGACGACTCGTGCGTCACGCGCGCATGCATCGTGTCGTGCAGGTTCTCGTAGAACACCTTCCAGTTCGATTCCTGCAGCACGCGGAACACGCCGCCCACCACCTCGACCTCGCCGACGGGCGAGCGGTCGCACAGGTTGTCGATCGAACTCGCCACGCCGCCGAGGAAGTCGCGCAGGCTTGGGCCCTCGGCGCTCTGGCTCGCGAAGACGAAGCCGCGGTAGCTGTCGACGCGCGCCACCGGCGCCATCGAGAACTGCGGGTTGGTCGGGTCGTAGGCCGTGCCCTCGAAGCCGTCGCGCATCGGCGCGCCCAGGTGCGTGCCGTCGAGCTTGAAGGTCCACGCGTGGTACGGGCAGCGGAAGAACTTGCCGGCGCAGCCGTCGCCTTCGCTCACCAGCTTGGCGCCCTTGTGCGGGCAGCGGTTGTAGAGCACCTTCACCGCGCCATCGGCGGCGCGCACCATCACCACGTCCTGGTCGCCCAGGCGGGTCGTGTGGTAGTCGCCGGTGTTGGGCACCTGGCTCTCGTGGCCCACGTAGATCCACGCGCGGCCGTAGATGCGTTCCATCTCCAGCGCGAAGATGGCGGGGTCGGTGTAGACGCGCTTGTTCACGCTGTCGGGCCGCACCAGGGCGGCCAGCTCGTCATCGGCAATCATCGAATGGGTCCTTGTCCGTCCACGACGAAAAGCACCAGTGTGGGGAGATCGGGCGATGCGAACTAGCCGCGATCGGCAAGGGCTTGTCCGGAAACGGCAAGGCGCGAAGGGGCGTGCGTGCGCTGCGTAAATCGGACAGCCCGCTGCCGCGCGCTTGCCGTTTGCGGATAGCTGCCGGCGCGGGTCGACTCCTAGACTTCGCCGCACCCCCTGCCCGAACTGGAGCCCGCATGCCTCGTCCCTCCCTGCACCGCCTCGCATTGGCGGCCACCCTCGGCGGCGCCCTGCTCGCTGCCTCCGCCGCGCAGGCGGCCGACGCGATCAAGATCGGCTTCCTCACGACGCTGTCGGGCCCGGGCGCGGTGATCGGCAACGAGGTGCGCGACGGCTTCAACCTCGGCATCAGGAACAGCGGCGACAAGCTCGGCGGCCTGCCGGTGCAGATGGAAATCATCGACGACCAGCAGAAGCCCGAGAGCGGGCTGCAGGCGGTCGACCGCTTCATCAAGCGCGACAAGGTCGACCTGGTCACCGGCGTCGTCTTCAGCAACGTGCTGCTGCCGCTGCTGCCCGGCATTCTGGCGAGCGACACCATCTACCTGAGCCCCAACACCGGCCCGAGCGACTACGCCGGCGCCAAGTGCAACCGCAACTTCTTCGCGGTGGCCTGGCACAACGAAGACATCCCGCAGGCCGTGGGCAAGTACGCGACCGACCGCAAGTTCGCGCGCGTCGCGCTCATCGCCCCCAACTACCCCGGCGGCCGCGAATCGCTGGCCGGCTTCAAGCGCCAGTACAAGGGCGAGATCGTCGAAGAGCTCTACACCAAGATGGGCCAGCTCGACTACGCGCCCGAACTCGCGACGATGCGCGCGGCCAAGCCCGACGCGGTGTTCTTCTTCCTGCCCGGCGGCATGGGCGTGAACTTCATCAAGCAGTTCGGCGCCTCGGGCCTGTCGAAGCAGGTGGCGCTGCTGGCGCCGGGCTTCGTTGCGCTGCAAGGTCATGCTCGGGGTTTCGTCGAACAGCTTGCGGTACTCGCTGGCGAACCGGCCCAGATGCGAAAACCCCCAGCACATCGCGATCACGGAGATGTTGCGCACCGAGGCGTCTTCGAGGATTTCCTGGCGAACGGCGCCGAGGCGAAACTTTTTCAGGTAAGCCATGGGTGAGACGCCCATGTGCTTGCGAAAGCCTTCGAACAGTTTGAAGCGGGATACACCCGCCGCCGCCTCGATGTCCTCCAGGTGGATGTCTTCGCGGGCGTTGCTTTCTATGAAATCCTTTGCGCGCACCAGGTAATACGGCAACTTGACGCCCAGTTGATCACGAAGTTCGGCGCTGTAGTTATTGGGCTGGGAAAGGATGAGCCCCTTGATCAGCGCGCTTTCGATATCGCGGGTGAAAAACACCTGACTGAACAGGTCGTGACCGCGCTCCAGCTCATCGATGTAGTAACGGGCCAGCCGCCACCAGGAGGCAGAGGCGCCGTTGACCGCATCCATCACCGGCTCGAAACGCAGCGGCGCCTCGATCGGCCGTTGCAGCAAGCCTTCCAGCGACTCGCTCATCGCCGCCCGCGTAATCACCACCTGCAACTTGCGGCAATCGCCGGAAATCGCCAGCACCTGGTGCTCGTTGGGCGAGATGATCACGCCTTGATCGCGGTTGGAACTCAGGCGCTCGCCGTTCTTGCTCAACTCCTGCTCGCCTACCAGAGGCAGGCTCAGGCTGTAGCTGCTGAAGTGTTCGGCGTCCTCGATGTCGATGGTCACGTCGGTGCCGTATTCGATCACGCCCAAGGTGGTGGCGCGGGACTTGAACACGTTGGCGCTGTGATGGAAACGCAGGCGCTCGGGCGTGGCCGTCGCCAGGCGGTGCGGCCCGCAGATGCCGGACATCCAGCTGCGGGCGCCCTCCAGGTCGAAGCGTTCGATACGGATATCGCGTGTATGGCTACTCATCAGGCTGCACCCACGGCGGTTAGGCGGTTGCGCGCTCTGGCGGCGCGTCGTGACAGATCGACAGCAAGTTCTGCGCCACGGCGGCAGTCTCGCTGCTGGGTGGATAACAACGCTCGACTATGTGGATAAACCACCGACTTCTGCGCGCACCGCCCTGCATGACAGTAGCGCATTGCGTCACCGCCCTGCACCGGCGTGGGTATTTCATGCCCAACTATCCGGCCCGCCTTCGCCCATTAAGCGGATAGCCCGCCGTCTCGGCGCAGTCGCTTAATGGCTGACCCGTTCAGCCATTATCAAAAGGTGCGTCCCATGAGTGGTGCAAGAAGCGTCGAGCAATGGAAAAGCTTCATCGACAGCTGCCTGGATTTCCGCCCCGCCGATGAAGTGTTCCGCATCGCCCGCGACATGTTCACCGAGCCGCAACTGTTCGACCTGGAGATGGAACTGATCTTCGAGAAGAACTGGATCTACGCCTGCCACGAAAGCGAACTGGCGAATAACCACGATTTCGTGACGATGCGCGCCGGGCGCCAGCCGATGATCATCACCCGCGACGGCGACGGCCAGCTCAACGCGCTGGTCAACGCCTGCCAGCATCGCGGCACCACCCTCACCCGCGTCGGCAAGGGCAACCAGTCGACCTTCACCTGCCCGTTCCACGCCTGGTGCTACAAGAGCGACGGCCGGCTGGTGAAGGTCAAGGCGCCGGGGGAATACCCGGAAGGTTTCGACAAGGCCACGCGCGGCCTGAAAAAGGCGCGCATCGACAGCTACAAAGGCTTTGTGTTCATCAGCCTGGACGTGAACGGCACCGACAGCCTGGAAGACTTCCTCGGCGACGCCAAAGTGTTTTTCGACATGATGGTCGCCCAGTCCGCCACCGGTGAGCTGGAGGTGCTGCCGGGCAAGTCCGCCTACACCTACGACGGCAACTGGAAGCTGCAGAACGAAAACGGCCTGGACGGTTATCACGTCAGCACCGTCCACTACAACTACGTGGCCACGGTGCAGCACCGCCAGCAGGTCAACAGCGAAAACGGCGGCGCCAGCGCCACCCTCGACTACAGCAAGCTCGGCGCCGGCGACGCCAACACCGACGACGGCTGGTTCGCCTTCAACAACGGCCACAGCGTGCTGTTCAGCGACATGCCCAACCCGTCGGTACGCTCCGGCTACGCCACCATCATGCCGCGCCTGGTGGCAGAACACGGCCAGCCAAAAGCCGAGTGGATGATGCATCGCCTGCGCAACCTCAACATCTACCCGAGCCTGTTCTTCCTCGACCAGATCAGCTCGCAGTTGCGCATCATCCGCCCGTTGGCGTGGAACAAGACCGAGATCATCAGCCAGTGCCTGGGGGTGAAGCACGAGTCCGACGCCGACCGGGAAAACCGCATCCGCCAGTTCGAGGACTTCTTCAACGTCTCGGGCATGGGCACGCCGGACGATCTGGTGGAGTTTCGCGAGGCCCAGCGCGGTTTCCAGGGCCGCCTGGAGCGCTGGAGCGATATCTCACGCGGCAGCCACCGCTGGGCCACCGGGCCAACGCCGAACAGCGAAGCCCTCGGCATCCAGCCCGCCATGACCGGCACCGAATTTACCCACGAAGGCTTGTACGTCAACCAGCACCGCAACTGGCAGCAGTTCCTGCTCAACGGCCTCGACCAACGCGCGCTGAAGCTGCGGGAGGTGGAATGATGAATGCGCCATTGCAGTACCGGATCGAGCAATTTTTCTATCGCAAATCCGAGCTGTGCGACGCCCAGGACTGGGACGCCTACGTGCAGCTGTTCGACCCGCAGAGCGAATTCCACCTGCCGCAATGGGACTCCGAACACGTCTACACCCGCGACCCCAAGCGCGAAATGTCGCTGATCTATTACGCCAACCGCTCGGGCCTGGAAGACCGCGTGTTCCGCCTGCGCACTGGCAAGGCGGCGTCGGCCACGCCCATGCCGCGCACCTTGCACCTGATCCACAACGTGCGTATCGCCGAGCAGGCGGACGGCACGCTGGAGGTGCGCTTGAACTGGCACACGCTGTTCTATCGCCTGGCCACGTCGGAGCAGTTCTACGGCCACGCGACCTATCGCCTCAAGCCCCATGGCGACAGCTGGCTGATCACCCGCAAGCACGCGTTGTTGCTCAACGACACCATCAACTCGGTGCTGGATTTCTATCACCTGTAACGCTGGCGAACGCCCCTTGTAGGAGCGAGCTTGCTCGCGAAGGGCGTCCAACAAGACGCGGGCATCCTGAATGGACGCGGCGTCCTTGAGTTTTTCGCGAGCAAGCTTCGCTCCTACAGGGGTTCACACATGAACCCACGGAGTACTGGGGATGAATCACAAAGTGGCCTTCAGTTTTGCCGACGGCAAGACGCTGTTTTTCCCGGTGGGCGCGCATGAAATCCTGCTGGATGCGGCCCTGCGCAATGGCATCAAGATTCCGCTGGATTGCCGCGAAGGCGTGTGCGGCACCTGCCAGGGCCGCTGCGAGAGCGGCGAATACAGCCAGGACTATGTGGACGAGGACGCCCTCTCCAGCCGCGACCTGCAACAGCGCAAGATGCTCAGTTGCCAGACCCGGGTGAAGTCGGATGCGACGTTCTACTTCGACTTCGATTCCAGCCTGTGCAACGCACCGGGGCCGGTGCAGGTGCGCGGCACGGTGAGCGAGGTGCGGCAGGTCTCGACCGGCACGGCGATCCTGCAAGTGCAGCTGGACCAGGCGCTGGACTTTCTGCCGGGCCAATACGCCCGCCTGGCGGTTCCGGGCACCGACAGCTGGCGCGCATATTCCTTCGCCAACCGGCCGGGCAATCAGCTGCGGTTTCTGATCCGCCTGCTGCCCGACGGGGTGATGAGCAACTACCTGCGCGAACGTTGCCAGGTCGGCGATCCGCTGCTGATGGAGGCGCCGCTGGGTGCGTTCTACCTGCGCCATGTCAGCCGACCGCTGGTGCTGGTCGCCGGCGGCACCGGGTTGTCGGCGTTGCTGGGCATGCTCGATGAACTGGCGGCCAACGCCTGCGAACGGCCGGTCCACCTGTACTACGGCGTGCGCGGCGCCGAGGACCTGTGCGAAGCGGCGCGCATCGAGGGTTACGCGTCCACGCTCGCGGATTTTCGCTACACCGAAGTACTGAGCGACCCGCCGCCCGCATGGTCCGGCAAGCGTGGCTACCTCACCGAGCATTTCGACCTGGCCGAATGGCGGGACAGTTCGGCCGATATGTACGTGTGCGGGCCCCCTCCGATGGTCGAATCCATCCAACAATGGCTGGTGGATCAGGCACTTGATGGCGTTCAGTTGTATTACGAAAAGTTCACGCAGAGTAATATCTGACCCCTCAGCACTTCTGAGGGGTTGGGCGCGGCGTGCCCTCGCTGATGTTCACCTCCAGCCTGAACTACCACAGGG
>LNAQ01000385.1_pt1 | contig 10628 bp, 9 predicted proteins | sample 602591 | NCBI WGS metagenome assembly LNAQ01 (sample SAMN02440304, study PRJNA202911) | soil metagenome | biome: Subtropical and temperate rainforests or woodlands; isolation source: soil samples (1 kg each in a 20% v/v slurry with milli Q water) were... ... | reverse complement strand
AAGGTGATGTAGGTATAAAACCATAGTCGCAAACGGGTTGCGTTTTGCTGTGGCCTTTGGGCTTTAGCGTGAGCGTTTATGATCGCGTCGGGATTTTCGCTGGTCAGGATCTCCGGAATACGAGGCACCAGTTCAGCGATTGCTAGGAAACGCCGGTTCACCTTCTGATCGTAGGACTCTTTTGACGAAAACCGACGATTCTCAAGATGTGGGATCGCTACACCTTGGATAGGCTCCAACCAAGGGGGAAACTTGGCAGCTGCTTTTTCCTCCCTGATAAAACCGGCTTCAAGCGCCTCTTCAAATTCAATTGCCGTGAGCTTCACCAACGATGTTTTGAGCTCTTTGCCATGATCAGTGAACTCAATCAGCCTCACGCGGTTCTGGACCGAATCATTGATTAGAAAGTAATAAGTGATGCCCTTTGAGAGATGCAAGAATCCCTCAGGCGCTATCAGTCGAGCGCCAGTAATCACGAGGCACGCTCCTCGAACAGGCAGCCGTAAACCTCCAGTAGATCTCCCCCACCCGTTTCTAAGGGGTGATCAATGAGGATAGGCTTGAAGAAATTCACGAGCAGGCGCCGTTCCCAGATGTCCTGGTAAATTCGTGCGACGAACTGATCTCGAGCTCCCCATCGAGCCCCATACTCAAGCGCTAAATACGCTACGGGATTACCGCGACGAACTGCACTCTGGACATCGTCACTAAACTGCTCAAGTAGCGACAGAGGTTGCGACAAAGGCAATCCATGCATCGCAAAAAGAAGGTCAAGATTCGCATGTACCGTGGATTCGATTCTCTCGAGGGATAGCTGCAGCGTTCGGATGCCAGCGCTCGCGTAATAGGCTCGCTCAAGTTCAGCACGCTGTTCAGCATGCTCCCGATCTTTCCTCTGCTGCTGTGGAGTCTTAGCACTGGAGAGCCGCCGCTCGCTGAAGGCTGCTTCACGATCTTTGATACTCCAATTCACCGCGTAAGGCCGGCCGGCGTCGTCGAGCAGATAGAGCAGGAGGTCCCCCTGATACGGGAAGGGAATTCGTCGACGAACTCCATCTGGCATGGTCACGGTAATTTCGTGATGCTTGAAGCCAATATCTTTGGCGATCTCTGTTGTGCCGCGTAGCGGTGGAGGGAATGTTCCCTTGGTCAGCGGGTGCCCCCGAAGCGGGTGAGCTGCTCCGTACGGCCATAGCATTTTCTGTTCGTGGAGATCGAAAAGTTCTGGGTAGTAAAGCGCGAGTTGAGTGAACACACGCTCAGGAGTAGATAAAGCATGAAGAGTTCGACCGAGCTTACGACTGTTGAGTCGTGAGACGCGCGAGCCTTTAGGAGCTTCTCGCGGTAGCGCCAGGGTGGAAGGGATGTAGGTATTACCCCATTCGAACCGTGCCTGACGGCTCGTAATGAGATCAAATTTCTGCTGCTGGTTCATTCATGCGTTCCAATTATCTTGGCTTACATCGGCCGCGGCCCCGGCTGGGGATAACTATCCGGGGGCACAGCAAAGCCTTGCCTGACGGGCAGGCGCTCATACCTAGCGTTGTGGATAACGCCGGATTTCTTGTGGATGAGCGAAGTCGTGCGGGACTTGACGTCCCACATGCATGAATAGACAATGGATTGGTCAGCCTCGAAATCTGACTTATCCACAGGGGCCCAAGCTGACACTTGGGCCTTTGTCTATCTGACTTCTAGCGCTCTCTATTAGCTAGCTGTCATCGAATCCCTCTTGATATGTTTCATCTATGGTCTGCAAGTTCAACTCGAGCAAAATATGATCGAGGCGTGCCGAGGCGGTTTTTTACCCCATAATCAGGTGCACCGCTTTGAGTAAAGCGGAATATGTTATCGCTACAAATTGACATATGACAATGGAAAAGTTTCGAGCACGGCTTAGCGACCGCATGGCCGCCGCTCAAGGTGTGAAACCGCATGGTCAATCTCAGTAATGTAAGAGGCACAGCTCTCGTTACAGATCTTTCAGTTAGTTACAAACCTAAAGTCATAAACAGCTCTTCACGTTATCTCGACAAAGAATTTATATTTCGGTCTGGCAACTCGTACCATAGAGCTTTGAACTCCATGGGATTTGGTGATGACGCAAACAAGCGACAACCAAAGAAATCCCGTCTTGCGCTGGTTTGATGACGAGACTTTTTACAGCATTTGTAGCCGGCAGCACCGCTATCTATCGCATCTAGATACCAATAGTACTTTGCGTTGGCTTTATGGCAACGGGTACAAAACTATTACTCACGACTTTCCCAATAACTTTAACTCACTGAACCCATTAGTTTCCGCTACTTGGGGTGACGCTTTATCGATAATTCATAATCACACAATTCTTAATTTCTTCTGTCCATTTCAAACAGAACAACGGATTGAAGAGGCAGTGCAGGTGCTCAAAGGGCCTCAACTAGGATCCTTGAAATATCGCCTCGGCCTCCTGACAGGTAAGTTTGGTGCAGAACATCCCTTGAAGGCGTGCATCACATGTATGGATGAGGACAATGCCTCGCGAGGTGTCGCTTACTGGCATCTTACACATCAATACCCAGGGATGATCTTGTGTCCAACTCATGGCACCATATTGAACGTTAGCAAAGTCAATCGACAATGGTCAGGAATATTTGAATGGGCGTTACCGAGTACAAATCTGCTTCACCCATGTACACAAAAGCACCCCACGAGTGCCTCCAACAAGGCGCTTTCCAACCTAGGGATTTCAATTGTCGATCTGGTGAAGCATTACTCGCTGCATTTTGACCCAGATATCACTCGTGAGATCTACAAAGCGGCCTTGAACGCACTCGCTTGGCCAGGTGTCGGTCAAGCGGCTGCTCTCAAGTCATTCGCTACATTTGTGTCATTGCTACAACCCTTCCCACCATTTACCTCCCTGCCCACAGGGCCCAGAGGGGCAGCAGCATTCCTCCACTCCATGACACGTAAACCACGCAGTCATTGCCACCCACTAAAACACTTGGTAATGATTAATTGGCTTTTTGGCGAGTTTAGTAAATTTATTGAAGCCTACGATATTTTAACCGGTCTTCGCAGCCAGGAATTTCGGTCACATACTATCGATCACACGACTCGGTTATCGCAAGAAACCGAGGAAAATAATAATGCTTTTCTGGTAAAAAAACGTCCTAAGAAACTTAAGCCGCCGTTGCGGACATTTATTTTGGAAGAACTGCGCAGTGGCATAAGCAAAAGCAATGTCTGCTCAAACTTCTCAATAAGCATAAGCACAGTTAACCGAATTCTGAAATCTGAGCCAGCTGTCGAGAGAATCAGAAAAGACCTTAGCTTTAAGGTCAGTAGAACTAAACATCGTGAGACGTGGAGTAAAATTATTATGGATAATCCAACGCTCAGCCCCACGCTCCTTCGAAAAAAAGCACCAGCGTCATATCAGTGGCTGTACAGATATGAACGTGACTGGTTATTTAAAATAAACGGGAATATTCCGAGCGGTCGTCTAGGCAATAACTGTCATGTAAACTGGAACGAACGAGATCATAACCTAGCGCACCTTGTCATCGAGATAATCAATAATATTTCCGATGGTGACGCCAAGAGTCTTTCAAGATGTGAGCTATGCGACCTTATACCAGGATTTTCTCGAGCTCTTGAAAGTCCACGTCGCTTTCCCACCACTCAGGCGATCATCATGTCGAAGTTAAACTTATGAGATACCATCGATCATATTGAATTCGCGCTGGACTCAAGGTTACCAACAGTGGCTTAAGAATACCCATAGCCATCCATAGGCACTCAAACCGGAGCTGCCGTCGCGATTGAGCAACGCCCCTACAAACTTTCTTCTTTGACATACTGGGTGGGGTTATTAGCTCCAACACTGTATGTAGACCACAGTGTTTCCACGCGACGCAGCGCATACCCTTGAGCCACCACTTCATCCACGAATTGGCCAAAAGAGTCGTAAAGCTCAAGCAATACCTCTATGAGCATCTCCATCACGTGGAAGAGGAGTGCACCGCTGCTCTGGTCGAAAACTAGCCTCTCCCAAGCGCGGTTGACATCATTCTCAACCCATTCTAGCGCGTCATGACTCAATGACCCTGCCCGCTGAACAAGCACGATCTTCGACTTTAAAACGTCGAGTGCTGCGTCTACTGGAATTGTCAGGTCCAACCTCGCCAAGTCAGCATAGAACCTTGCCTTTTTCAGTTTCCGAGGATCATCGTTCTTCTGCGATGAACATTCACTTAGATGAACGCCCTCACACGTTCCCCACATCACATCTAGATTGTGCCCCTCGCTGGAAAACGGCTGCCGGCAGTTTGGACAAGCATCTACAAGAACAACGTTGTGTGTTGCACATACCTCAAGTTCGTGTCGCAGCTGTCTACGCCAGTATGAAAATCCAAGCCTTTTAAGGTCTTCTTTCAGACACTCTGGGCAGTATCTTGCTCCACTCCAGTCGGTGCCGTAGCAGCTACTGCCATCAACGTACTCACAGTCAGAGTAAGACAGCTCTTGGCTGTTCTTGAAGGCCGCGATTGTTGGATAGTGAGTATGGAGGTGCAAAAGACGATTGAACCCATTACATCCTGGCCATCCGATCTGCGCAGCAATTTTACGTAGGTCCGTTGAGCGTAAGCTGAACCTAGAAAGGCTTCTGAATACCTTGGCGTTCGGATTTTGCCAATTCAGATAAAGATTCCGCTCGATGTACGAACGTAAGGATTCGTCAGGTTGGATTCGCAAGAACATAGAATATGCAGCCGCGCTACAAGAGGCCTAGCGTTCAAGATCGGCAGAGGAGGAATCCTCCTCTGCGACAGTCTTTATTGTTCAGCGACAGTTTTTATTGTCTAAAACCACCTGTGACGAAACAATAAAGATTGTCACAGCACCCTGCTTAATCCGAGGCCTGTAGGGCATTACTGAAATAACACTTTGCAAATAAAGCTTGTCACAAATCTCCAAATCTCCAAATAAATGGCTCAGCTGCAAACAATAAAGATTGTCACAGATGTTGACGCGACGCCGAATTGACCTACGTACCTGTGTAAGGCTTGCTCGTCAGATAGAGGCGTCGGATGACCGAACGACGTCGTTCCTTTGCCTCTGAACTCAAGCGTGAGGCCGTAAGCCTCGTGCTCGATCAAGGTTAAAACAGAACGGATACCGACCGTGGGCTACATGACTACCCAAAAAGCGTACCGAGACATCAGCCATTATCTGATGCATCGGTACAACTGGATTCGACCGCATCAAATCAATGGTGGGCTAGCCCCAGCTCAGGCCGAGAAAAAACCTAACGTCGTGTCCAGAATTAGTTGACCACTACACTAATGGGTAAGCCAACCCACCCTGCTGCTTTGCAAGCAGCTACCTTTGATCATCCAGCGAAATCGGAGGACGTATGAATACACCTGCTGCTCAGGTCAGAATAGCCACCGCCTCGCGGCAACACCTGATCGAGTTTTTTTGGGAGTTCTGCGCTCAGTTAGAGAGGCTAAAAGAGTCAGAGCGGCTGCAGCAGATCAAGACCGGCGTATCCGTTGACTTGGTGGAAGCAACACGGGCTACCTTTAACCTTACTGATGACCAAGTGTCGATGGTCTTCAATGCTTCACTCTCCACCCTCAACCGGTGGCGAAATGCCAAAAAAAATTTGGATCAGGTCGCCTCCGAACGGCTCGATCGGATTGCCGGTGTCTGTTTGCATGCGGAGTCGGTGTTTGCGAGCCGGGCTAACGTTTCCCGCTGGATGTCAGCCGAGAACCTCTCCTGCGGCCATTGCTCGCCGGTGATGCTTTGTTTAACTGAAATCGGAGCTAAACAGGTTCGCCGTGTGCTTTACGCCCTGGAGTGGGGTGGGGTCGCCTGAACGGCCACACTAGGTCCGCTCATAGAGCGGTACCTCGCCCCCACCTTGCTGCAAGTGACCGCCGTGCATGCCGGCTAGATTCCGGTAGCCTTGGCCTGCTTCGGCTTGGGCGCAATAGGCGGAAACTTCGTCGGCGGTTGGCTATTCGATCGGCTGCAATTTCGTGCTGTGGACTGGTTGTTGCTGTGGAGCATGGCGGGGCTGCTGGGCTTTTCCCTCTGCCCGGCCTCCTTGTGGACCCTGCTGCCGGCAGTCTTTGCGTTGGGCACTATGGCCGCCTTGTCGCCGGTGCTGCTTCTTCAGAGTTTACTTAAGACAAGTTTTCCGTGTCACAGGGGCACCTCTCCTGTGATCAAAAACTGATTTTTAGCCATCCATAGGGCTTGATAGAAACATCGTGGTCAGTTTCGTGGAGCTCTAACCAACCCTCTGCAAAGTTCCTTCGCCCTCGGATAATGCGACTCGTTCAACGCAATCAAACCTTTCCATGGCCCAACCCGATCCATTTCAATCAGGGGCAGGCCGGGTAAGCCTGCAGGCCTTGATGGAAAGGCCACCTGATCGGTATAAGTGATGTCCTTGCCAAAGGCATTGTGAAGCGCCTCGGTCTAGTTGAATGCTAAAAACAACTGATCATTGTCAAGAACGCTTAACCGCGGGCGCACTGGCAAACGGATCAGCGGCCAAGCGGCGCTTCGCTGCTTGCCCTCTGCTGAGTTTGACGGGTGTCGCTTTCAACCCGCGCGGACGTTGCAACGGAAGACTGCGCCTCGTCGTCGCTATTCACCGAATGGCGGAAGCCCTTGATTGTCTCGCCTAGATCAGTCCCCAGGTTCTTCAGGCGTTTACTGCCGAATAGCACCACAACCACGAGCAATAGAACAAGCCAGTGTTTCCAGTCAAACACACCCATGACCACCTCCGAACTTGTATCGTTCAACGCCCGCAACTCGACTGCGGGCTTCCGCTAGGCTGATTACTCGACGTCTTCGTAGGGCAAGCCCACGTAGTTCTCGGCGATGTTGACCAGGCCAGCGTCGGAGTTGAAGAAGTATTCGCGATCGGCTTGTTGCATCTTCTGGTCCCACGCGTCTTTATGGTCACCGAAGTCGTGCAGTAGGTTGGTCATGAACCAACTGAAACGCTCGCCTTTCCAGATACGACGCAGTGCCAACTCAGAATATTTCCCGAGCAAGTCAGTGCGGCCTTCTTTGTAGACCTTGACAAGTATGCGATACAGATAACACACGTCGGAGGCGGCCAGATTCAAACCTTTCGCGCCAGTTGGCGGCACTATATGTGCGGCGTCGCCGACCAAGAACAGCTTACCGTACTGCATCGGCTCGACCACAAAGCTGCGCAGCGGGGCAATGCTCTTCTCCAGCGAAGGACCGGTCACCAGCCTGTCGGCCACATCTTGCGGCAGGCGTGCTTCAAGTTCACCCCAGAAGCGCTCATCGGACCATTCTTCTACCTTGTCGGTGAGCGGCACTTGCAGGTAGTAACGGCTACGGGTCAGCGAGCGCTGGCTGCACAGGACGAAACCACGGTCGTGGTGGGCATAAATCAGCTCATGGTTGACCGGCGGGGTATCGGACAATAGGCCCAACCAGCCGAACGGATAGACTCGCTCGTAGTGAGTGAGCACTTCTGCAGGAATGCTCTGTCGTGCAACACCGTGGAAACCGTCGCAACCGGCGATGTAGTCGCAATCGATCCGATGGGTTTCGCCATCTTTTTCGTAGGTGATATAAGGATTTTCGCCCTTCATTTCGTGCGGCTTCACGTTCTCGGCCGAGTAGATAATGGGAGCGCCGTTAGCGGTGCGGGCCTCCATCAAGTCACGGGTGATCTCGGTCTGGCCATAAACCATTACCGTCTTGCCGCCGGTCAGCGCCTTCAGGTCAACACGGATGCGCTTGCCGGAAACCAACAACTCAACACCCTCGTGGACCAGGCCTTCGGCATCCATGCGTTCGTAAACACCGGCTTCGCGCAGCATGTCGACAGTACCTTGCTCAAGTACACCGGCACGAATACGGCTGAGGATGTAATCCGGCGTCTGGCGTTCGATGATGACGTTGTCGATGCCTGCGCGATGCAGCAGTTGACCGAGCAAAAGACCGGACGGGCCGGAACCGATGATGGCGACTTGGGTTTTCATGGTGGTAGTCCTGTCTGGTGCGGCTGAAGGCGTGACGCCTTACAGGGCACTGTTATTTTTGTCTCCTGTATTTTTAGTGGATAAAGCAGGGATATGAAGGCACTATCGGATGCATTCTATGGACTTTTCGCGGATCGTCGAAGGGGGGGGGATGTCGAAATCATTGGCTACGCCTGTTCCGGTGTTCAAGCTCTACGGTGAGACCAGCGCCTGGCCGACGCCCGACCTGATTCATTGCGAGTCGATCCCCGAGCGCAGCAAGCTGCACGGCTGGGAAATAAAACCCCATCGGCATAGCGACCTGGTGCAACTTTTGTATGTGCAGGCGGGGCAGGCGACGCTGAAAGTCGAAGACGTGATCAACCACATCGATTCACCCTCGCTGCAAGTCGTGCCCGCGCTGAGCGTGCATACCTTCAAGTTCTCCGAGGATATTCAAGGTCACGTGCTCAGCCTGGCGCAACCTCTGGCCGAACAGCTCGGCGCCTCGCTCAACAGTCCCGTGCTGAGCACTGCTGCCTGTTACCCGATCGGTTCAGGGCATCTGTATCTGGACACGCTGTTTTCAGCCATCACTCAGGAATACAGCCAGCCCCAGCCCGGCCGTGATCCGATGCTGCATTCGTTGATCACGGTGCTGTCGATCTGGCTCAGTCGCCGTAATCTGGAACTGTCGTTACCGGACGCATTGCAGCTTGATCGTGGTCGCGAACATTTGAAGGTCTTCACCCGGACATTGGAACAGCGCTTTCGCGAGCATCTGCCCATCGAGCACTATGCGGCGACATTGGGGATCAGCGGCGCTCACCTCAACGCCCTGTGCCGACGCCTCTCAGGGCAATCCGCCTTGCAAATGATCAACCAGCGACTGTTGCTGGAGGCCAAGCGCGATCTGGTCTACACCACCATGACCATCAATCAGGTGTCCGACAGCCTGGGCTTTTCCGAACCGGCTTACTTCTCGCGCTTTTTCAAGCGCGGCACGGGGCAGTCACCGAAACAATTCCGTATCCAGCGTTAGTGGATGCCAGACCTCGAAGGCAGCGAACTGCGGTGAATATCGATACCCGAATCAAATTCCGCCATTTGGTGTGCTTTCTCGAAGTGGCGCGGCAGGGCAGCCTGGCGCGTGCCTCGGACAAACTGGCGATTAGCCAGCCTGCACTTTCCAAGACCCTCAAAGAGCTGGAAACCCTACTGGCCGCCACTTTATTCGTGCGCAGTAAAAGCGGCGCGGCGCTGACCGAGGCCGGGGTGGCCTTTCTGCGTTATGCGGGGCCGAGCGTACACGCGCTGCGTGAAGGGGTGAATAGCCTGCGTTCCGGCGAGCATGCGCCGATCACCGCGAGGCTCGGTGTACTGTCGACCGTGGAAAGTTTGCTGGTCCCCGAGGTTGTCTGCCGTTTGCACGCCCAACATCCCGCGCTGGTCGTCAGTGTGGTCACCGGGCCGAGCGCGTACCTGTTGTCTCGACTGCGCGTGGGTGAGCTGGATCTGGTGGTCGGACGCATGACGGATAGCCCGCAGATCCTAGGGCTGACGTTCGAGCATTTGTACAGCGAATCCATGACCCTGGTGGTGCGTAATGGTCATCCGCTGTTGGCCGATCCACTGACGCCTAAAAACCTCGAAGACTATCCGCTGGTGTTGCCGCTGACAGGTACAACGATTCGAAAATTCGCCGACAGCCTGTTTGTGCAATATGGCATCAGCCCATCGCGCCAGCGTCTGGAAACCCTGTCGCTGACCCTGAGTCGGCGTTACGTGCAGTGCAGTCAGGCGATCTGGGTCGCACCTTTCGATGCGGTCAGACTGGACCTGAGTCGAGGTGAACTGGTGGAGCTGGAGTTAGGGATTCGCGAACCGGGTGGTTCGGTGGGGCTGTGCAGCAATCCTGCGCTGCCGATGCCCCTGGCCGCTCAATGGTGTATGGAGGTGCTGCGCGAGGTGGGGCAGGAGTATCGCGAGGGTAGTTACCCATAACCATTTGGATATGGATAAGGTAGGTTTTTTCAATTTTGGATGAGGTCTTCTCAGGGGAAAATGGGCGACTGACTGCTATCCATGCAGCTTTTGCCCTTGGCTTCTAACCATAGCTTTTGCCCCTAAAAATAAGGAGACCGACATGTCTGATGCGGACAACAGCCGCTTCGTCATTCGTGACCGCAATTGGCACCCCCAACCCCTGACGCCGGACTACAAGACCTCGATCCTGCGTTCGCCTCGTCAGGCCTTGGTGAGCATTCCCCAGTCCCTGTCGGAAACCAGCGGGCCGGACTTTTCCCACCTGAAGATGAGTCAGCACGATAACGATCTGCTGCTGAACTTCAACCAGGGAGGCCTGCCCATCGGCGAGCGTATCATCGGCGCCGGTCGGGTCTGTGACCAGTACGGCAAGCCGATTCCCCATACCCTGGTGGAGATGTGGCAAGCCAATGCCGGTGGTCGCTACCGGCACAAGAAAGACAGCTACCTGGCGCCCATTGATCCGAATTTTGGTGGCGTCGGCCGTGCCTTGACCGACCGCGACGGCAACTACAGTTTTCGCACGGTCAAACCGGGCCCGTACCCATGGCGCAAACTGTAGTTGCCATC
>LNAQ01000384.1_pt1 | contig 10643 bp, 7 predicted proteins | sample 602591 | NCBI WGS metagenome assembly LNAQ01 (sample SAMN02440304, study PRJNA202911) | soil metagenome | biome: Subtropical and temperate rainforests or woodlands; isolation source: soil samples (1 kg each in a 20% v/v slurry with milli Q water) were... ... | reverse complement strand
AGCGTGAAGTAGATCTCGCCATTGGCGGGGTTCACGGCATTCCACTCGGGGCGATCCATCTTGGTGGCGCCCACAGCGTCGGCTGCCAGGCGGGTGTTGATGGCAATGTCGGCAGCGTCGGCAAAGCTGTAGGTGGTGTAGCCCGAAATCGCTGTGTTGGTCAGCGAGAGCTCCACCCAGGTGCCGGTGCCGTCGGCGTTGAACTTGGCAGCGTAGAGCTTGCCGCTGTCCAGGAACTTGTCGCCCACAGCCATGCGGTCGGTGGCGTTGGCGTCGGCAGCGCTCCACAGCGCGGTGGACACAAACTTGTAGATGTATTCGCCGCGCGAATCGTCACCCATATAGATAGAGAGAGGCTTGCCGGCTTCCACCTTGCCGAATGCTGCGCTCTCGTGCGCAAAACGGCCGAGGGCCGTGCGCTTCTTGGCCGTGCGGGTCTTGTCATAGGCGTCGATTTCGACGATGTAACCCATGCCGTTCATCTCGTTGCGGTAGTCGTCGCTGCCATTGGCCGAAGTGCCGGTCTTGCTGTTGTTCCAGCGCTGGAACCTGTCGTCGGTGCCTCCAGTTTCCCAGCCGTGGCGCGAAGTCGCACCCTGGTTGCGGCCATAGCGCTTGAGCGACGTGACGCTCTTGTCGTTGTTGCGCGCTGCATCGTCGGCTGCACCGCGGGTGAAGTAGCCAAACCAGTTTTCTTCGCCGGTCAGGAACGTGCCCCAGGGCGTCTTGCCCGTGCCACAGTTATTCAGCGTGCCGCGGGTCTTGGTGCCATCGGTCGAATACTTGGTGATGAGTTGCGCATGGCCGCGGGCGGGGCCTGCAATCTCGATATCGCTCAGGGCGGTCAGGCGGAAATTCAGCGCCGAGTTGGGCGCATAGCCCCACTTGCCAGCCGTCTTGGCCACTTCGATCACTGCAATGCCGTGGATGGCGGTTTCCTTGTCCACTTCCGAGGCGGGGCGTGGCAGGGTCGAGGTGCCGCCATTGGCGTGCAGAAAGAAAGAAGACAGCTTTTCGTCCGTGGTGGCTTCGTGGTTGATGGCCAGCAGACCGCGATCGGTGGCGCTGTCGTTGCGCTTGCCGTCGGCACCCAGGCCAAACCATTCCATGCCGTCGTGGTGGTCGCCTGCACGCTTGTCGAAGTCACCATCGGTGCCGTCGTTTTTGTAGGCTGCCACGCCTGCGGCGAGGGGGTCGCCCAGTGCAAACAGTACGCTGGCGGTGTAGCCAGCAGGCACGACCACGGTGTCAGCCAGGCTCTTGGGCACGGCTGCGAAGCCCAGAAGGGCAGGCTCGTCGTCGCTACCGCCACAGGCGGTCACGCCAAAGCCGCCCAGCACGGCAGTGCCCACCGTGCCAACGCTGCCCCGCAGCAGGCCGCGGCGCGACAGGCGGGCGCCCAGCACAGCGTCAAACGTCGGGTTGGCGGAGGTGTTGGAATTCTCGTTGTTGAATTCAATCGCCTGCTCGGGCGCCTCCACGTGTCATCGGGGTTCCTTGGGTTGTGGGTTGCGAAACCACTGGAGCCTAAGAACCCTTTGCGACACCGCCATGACGGTTTCGGGGCACTTTGATGGCACCCCCCAACTCCGATGAAACGATCGCGCGAAAATCGGCACCCCTCCCCACTCAGCGCCCAGCCGCGCCCCTGCTACGGTGCTCATGCAGATACACGCGGTCATCCACGCTGGAAAAAACCACCGCAAACACAATGCCCAGCACCGCGCCTAGCATGGTGTCCAGCACGCGCTCGACCGGCATGCTCGCGGCCACTGCGGGCGATGCCAGATAGGTCATGAGCAGCGCCATGGGCGTCACGGTGATCTGGCCGAGCGCGTAGTTGTAGCCAATGATGACCTCGGTCAGAAACTGGAACAGCACAATCGCAGCCACCACCACCCAGAACGAAGGCTGCTGCGCCAGCATGGCCCAGACGATGAAGGAGCCCACGACGGTCCCTGCCATGCGCTGCAGCGCGCGGTTCATGGTGATGTGCAGGTGCCCGCCCTGCATGACCGACACCGCACCAATCGCCGCCCATGCCGGGTGGTGCCAGTCGAGCATGAAGGCAATCCAGGCCGCCAGCGCGGCACAGGCGGTGATGCGCCCCGCCGCAATCCACTGGCGCGACCAGGGGGCCACATGCGGGGGCGGCAAGCGCAGGGTTTTGAGTTCAGGGGCTCGCCAGCGGTCCGTCACCAGGCAAGTCAACACCGCCACCACGCCACCGGCGAGTGTGGCCAGCACACGGGCCAGCACCTCCTCGCCACTGCCCACGGGGTTGTATGCAGCGCCCGCTGCAAACACAATGATCACCGCCCCGGGCCCGCCCAGGCTCCACCACGACACCGCCACGGTGGATGCGCCGGCCACCAGGGCCAGCGCCAGCACCATCATCCACGGCAGCGCGCCCGCCCACGATGCCAGCGACGGCACCAGCACCCCCAGCGCCAGCAGCAACGCGCAGATCACGACGATGCGCATGCGCCGCTCCACCGTGGCAAAGCGCCCGAACAAGGCCGCCAGCGCGCCGAGCGACGCGTATCCCACCAGCTGAGGCCAGGGCGAGAAATGCGTGGCCACAATCGCCAGCAGCACGGCCAGCGCGGCCTGCCCCCCCGCTATGGCGAAGATGCGCAGCGAGGGCGGTGCGCCGATGGCCACGCTCTCTGCCCACTGCGCAGGGCTGACGAGATGGCGCGCCGACGCGCCGCGCGAGGCACGGCGAAGGCGCGGTTTTTTGGGGGATGAATTGTTGTTATCAAGCATAGATGGCCTCATTCTGCGCGACTGGCGCGTTCACTCCACCACCGTCAACTTGGCCACGCTCAGCGCCAGCCACTTGGTGCCGTGGCGCGGAAAGTTGACCTGCGCGCGCGCGTCGTCGCCGGTGCCTTCCAGCGCCACCACGGTGCCTTCGCCGAACTTGTTGTGGAAGACCTGCATGCCAGAGCGCAGGCCGTGCGAGGGCGCGGCCTTCTGCGGCGGGACAGGCGGGCTGGCGAAGGAATCCTTGCTGTAGCCGCCGCTGTAGCTGCTGCCCCCCCCGCCGGCACCGCGCGAGGTCGCATAGCCGCCGCCATAGCCGAAGGCCGACGGCGCGAAGCCCTGGTTCTTCGGCGTCAGCCACTTGAGCGCGCCTTCGGGCAGCTCGTCGTAGAAGCGGCTCTTGAGGTTGTAGCGGGTCTGGCCGTGCAGCATGCGCGTCTGCGAATGGCTCATGTACAGGCGCTGGCGGGCGCGCGTGATGGCGACATACATCAGGCGGCGCTCTTCCTCCAGCCCGTCGAAGTCGCTCATCGAGTTCTCGTGCGGGAACAGGCCCTCTTCCATGCCGGTGATGAACACGCAGTCGAACTCGAGGCCCTTGGCGGCATGCACCGTCATGAGCTGCACGGCGTCCTGCCCGGCCTGTGCCTGGTTGTCGCCGGATTCGAGCGCGGCATGCGTCAGGAAGGCGGCGAGCGGGCTGAGCGTCTCGCCGGTCTCGGCGTCGGGCGCCAGCGGCTCGACGGGTTCGTCGACCACCGGTCGATTCGGGTCCAGGCCCTGGCTCGCCGGCGACTGCCGCAGCTCGTCCACCGGCAGCGCGACCGCATCGCGGCCGAAGCCCTCCTGCGTGACGAAGCTCTCGGCCGCGTTCACCAGTTCTTCCAGGTTCTCGATGCGGTCGGCGCCTTCGCGGTCGGCCTTGTAGTGCTCGATGAGGCCGCTGTGGTCGAGCACCAGTTCGATGATCTCGCGCAGCGAGATGCCGACCGTCTGCTCGCGCAGCACGTCGATCTTGGCGACGAAGGCCGACAGGTTCGCACCGGCCTTGCCGCCGACGGCGCTCACGGCGTCGTGCAGCGAATGGCCGGCGGCACGCGCCGCGTCCTGCAGCAGCTCGATGCTGCGCGCGCCGATGCCGCGCGGCGGAAAGTTGACGATGCGCAGGAAGCTGGTGTCATCGTCCTTGTTCTCCAAGAGGCGCAGGTAGGCCAGCGCATGCTTGATTTCGGCACGCTCGAAGAAGCGCAGGCCGCCGTACACGCGGTAGGGCACGGCGGCATTGAACAGCGCCGTCTCGATCACCCGGCTCTGCGCATTGCTGCGGTAGAGCACCGCCATCTCCTTGCGGTCGATGCCGTCGCGCGCGAGCTGGCGCATCTCCTCGACCATCCATTGCGCCTCCGCGAAATCGCTGGTCGCCTCGTAGACGCGCACCGGCTCGCCGGGGCCTTGGCTCGTGCGCAGGTTCTTGCCCAGGCGCTTGGTGTTGTGGCCGATCAGGGCGTTGGCCGAGTCGAGGATGTTGCTGAAGCTGCGGTAGTTCTGCTCGAGCTTGATCTGGTGCTGCACGTCGAACTCGCGCACGAAGTCGGCCATGTTGCCCACGCGCGCACCGCGGAAGGCGTAGATGCTCTGGTCGTCGTCGCCCACGGCGATCACGCTGCTGTCGCCCGGCACGAAGCGGCCGTCGACCGTCTGGCCCGACAGCATCTTGATCCACGCGTACTGCAGGCGGTTGGTGTCCTGGAATTCGTCGATCAGGATGTGGCGAAAGCGCCGCTGGTAGTGCTCGCGCACGGGGTCGTTGTCGCGCAGCAGTTCGTAGCTGCGCAGCATCAGCTCGCCGAAGTCGACCACGCCTTCGCGCTGGCACTGCTCCTCGTAGAGCTGGTAGATCTCGACCTTCTTGCGGTCGTCCTCGCTGCGCACCTCGACGTCGCGCGGGCGCAGGCCGTCCTCCTTGGCGCCGGCGATGAACCACTGCGTCTGCTTGGCGGGAAAGCGCTCGTCGTCGACGTTGAACTGCTTCATCAGCCGCTTGATGGCCGAGAGCTGGTCCTGCGTGTCGAGGATCTGGAAGGTCGAGGGCAGGTTGGCCAGCTTCCAGTGCGCACGCAGCAGGCGGTTGCACAGGCCGTGGAAGGTGCCGATCCACATGCCCCGCACGTTGACCGGCAGCATCGAGGTCAGCCGGGTCATCATTTCCTTCGCCGCCTTGTTGGTGAAGGTCACGGCCAGGATGCCGCCGGGCGACACTTGGCCCGTCTGCATCAGCCAGGCGATGCGGGTGGTGAGCACCCGCGTCTTGCCGGAACCGGCCCCGGCGAGGATCAGTGCGTTGCCCGCGGGCAGCGTGACCGCCGCGAGTTGCTCGGGGTTGAGGTTGGCGAGCAGGGGCGAGGCGGCCGCTGGAAAAGGGGGGGCGCCGGCGGAGGCGTCGTGCGAGCCGAAAAGAGACATGCCGGCATTGTAGGAAGCCGGGGTCCGCGCGGCGCCGACGGCGCTTATTTCACGAGCTTCAGCGTGCCCTTCATGATCGCCGAGTGGCCAGGGAAGGAACAGAAGTAGGTGTAGCTCTCGGCAGCGCCGAGCTTGGCGACGGGGAAGGTCACGCTGTCGCTTTCGCCGCCGCCCACGATTCTTGTGTGCGCCACGACGCGCGCGTCGCCGGCCTTCACGTAGTTCTGCGGCAGGCCGGCGGCGATGCCGTCGGTGGCCACGGCCTGGACGTCCGCCGTCTTGGCCAGTACCCAGTTGTGGCCCATGGCCTGCTTCGGCAGCTTGCCGCTGTGCTTGAGCTTGACGGTGAAGTCCTTGCACGTCTTGCTCACCTCGATCGTGGCCTTGTTGAACTGCATGGCGTCGTTGCCTTCGATCTCGACGGTGCAGTCGGCGGCGAAGACGGAAGACGAGGCGAGTGCCAGAACGGCGATGGCGGCGAGGCGGTGGCGAAGCATGAGGATGATCTCCAGGGAATAGGAAGCAGCGCGAACGTGCTGCGGTGCGTGCATTGTGGAAGGCCGTCTGCGCCCTGCACTGACGGGCATCAAGGATGCGCGCGAGACGTTGCGCATTTGAAACAGCCTTCTTCAAACGTTGCCGTGGATCAAGGAAGCAAACGCCGTGCGTGCAGACACTGGCCATCGGCTTCCGACCCCTCGTGTCGGTCACAACTGGAGTTTCAAGACCATGAAGAAGAATCTCGCCTGCGCCCTTGTCGCCACCCTGCTCGGCACGCTGAGCGCTGTTCCTGCGCTGGCGCAGGAAGCCCAGGGCAACTGGCTGGTGCGCGCCCGCGCCGTGTACCTCGACCCGGCCAACAACTCGGACGCCATCGGTGCGCTCGCCGTGCCGAAGGATGCGATCACGATCAACAGCAAGACGATCCCCGAGTTCGACATCACCTACTTCTTCACGCCGAACATCGCGGCCGAATTGGTGCTGACCGTGCCGCAGAAGCAGCGCGTGACGATCGAGCAGAGCGCGCTCGGTGGCCCGGTGGAAATCGGCACCTTCAAGCATCTGCCGCCGACGCTGACGCTGCAATACCACTTCCTGCCCGAAGGCACGTTCCGGCCCTATGTGGGTGCCGGTTTCAACTACACGCGCATCAGTTCGACCAACCTGAACGTGCCGACCGTCGGCCGGCTGGACCTCGACCACAACAGCTTCGGCCTGGCCGTGGGCGCGGGTTTCGACATCAAGATCGCCAAGAACGTGTTCCTGAACTTCGACGTGAAGAAGGTGCAGATCCGCACCGACGTGAGCCTGAATGGGACCAAGCTGTCGACAGTCAAGGTCGATCCCTTGCTGGTCGGCGTGGGCATCGGCTACCGCTTCTGATCGAGCACAGCCGATTCGCGAATAAGGTCTATACGAAAGTCACGTCGCACGCGAACCGGCACCTGCCTAAAATCGATCACCGGGCCCAAGTTTCTTGTCGCCCGGTTTTTTTTCGTCCGCAGGACGTTGAAGCGACCGGGCCGGAACCAAGCGCCCACGCCGTCGGAGATCTTTCCGCGGCGCACCTCTTCAGGAGCTTGGTTTCTCATGCAGATATTCGACTACGACAACATCCTGCTTCTGCCACGCAAATGCCGCGTGGAAAGCCGTGCGGAATGCGACGCCAGCGTCATGCTCGGCGGCCGCAGCTTCCGCATCCCGGTCGTGCCGGCCAACATGAAGACGGTGATCGACGAGCGCATCAGCCTCTGGCTGGCGCAGCATGGCTATTTCTACGTGATGCATCGCTTCGACCTCGACAACGTCAAGTTCGTGAAGCACATGCACGCCAAGGGCACGTTCGCCTCGATCTCGCTGGGCGTGAAGCAGGCGGACTACGACACGGTCGACCAGTTGGCCGCCTCCGGCCTCGCGCCGGAGTACATCACGATCGACATCGCGCACGGCCATGCCGACACGGTGAAGGCCATGATCGGCTACCTCAAGGAGAAGCTGCCCAAGAGCTTCGTGATCGCAGGCAACGTCGGCACGCCGGAGGCCATCATCGACCTGGAGAACTGGGGCGCCGACGCGACCAAGGTCGGCATCGGGCCGGGCAAGGTCTGCATTACCAAGCTCAAGACCGGCTTCGGCACCGGCGGCTGGCAGTTGAGCGCGCTCAAGTGGTGTGCGCGGGTGGCGACCAAGCCCATCATTGCCGACGGCGGCATCCGCGACCACGGCGACATTGCCAAGAGCATCCGCTTCGGGGCATCGATGGTGATGATCGGCTCGCTGTTCGCGGGCCATGAAGAGTCACCCGGCAAGACGGTCGAGGTCGACGGCGTGCTCTTCAAGGAGTACTACGGCTCGGCCAGCGACTTCAACAAGGGCGAGTACCGGCACGTCGAGGGCAAGCGCATTCTCGAGCCGATCAAGGGCAAGCTGGCCGACACGCTGGTCGAGATGGAGCAGGACGTGCAGAGCTCCATCAGCTATGCCGGCGGCACGGTACTGATGGACATCCGCAAGGTCAACTATGTGACGCTGGGCGGCGACAACGCGGGCGAACACCTGCTGATGTAGCGCCCCCCGCGTGCGTCGCCTGAAGAAAACGCGATCTTTCAGGCGTCCAGCAGGGCCACGGCGTGGCGGTGCAACGCATGCGCCGGGTCGGCCAGCGCTTCGACGATGCTGAAGTGATTGAGGCCCGGCAACAGTTCGCAGACGGGCACGGTCTTCGCGCCCCATGCCTGCCGGATCGCGGCGTTCTGCGCATGGAAGGCTTCGCTCTCGTCGGCGCCGGCCACGCTGTAGAGCGTGCCGCGCTTCGGTGCCGGCCACAGGGCGGGGCTGGCGCGACGCGCATCGTGCTCGGTCAGCCGCAGCGAATCGGCCAGGAAGGGCACGTGCCGGATCTCCCGCAGGTCATGCAGGCCCGAGATCGAGAGTGCGTTGCGCACCAGCCCCACCGGCAGGTCCGGTGCCACGGCCTGCCAGTCGCAGGCCAGCAGCATCGCCGCGAGGTGCCCGCCCGCCGAGTGGCCGGCCACGGTGATGCGCGATGGGTCACCGCCGTGCGCGGCGACATGGCGCCAGGTCCACGCCAGCGCGCGCACCATCTGCAGTGCGATCGCAGGAATGGTCACCGGTGCCCTCCCGGTCCCGGGGCACAGCGCATAGTTGGGCAGCACGACGCAGGCGCCGTGCCGGACGAAGGGCGGCGCCACGAAGGAATGGTCGCTTTTGTCGAGCGAACGCCACCAGCCGCCGTGGATGAAGAAGAACACCGGCGCATCCGCCTTGACGCCCGGAAAGATGTCCAGCGTCTCGCTGGGCGCATCGCCGTAGCGAAGGTCGAGCACGCCGGGCGTGGCGGCGCGCACCTGCGCGGAATCGCGCGTCCAGCGCGCGAGGTGCTCGCCGCTCTCGGGCACGCGGGCGCGGTTGTTGTACATGCGCTCGAGCCAGGCGGGGTCATGGGTCGTCATGAATTCAAACTCCTTCACCGTCGAGGATAGCGCCGCGCCTTTTCAATGCTCGGGGCCACAGTCCCCGGTCGGTTCTGGTTAGAATTCGCCCTGTGTTGGGGGGGTAGCTCAGCTGGGAGAGCGCCGCGTTCGCAATGCGGAGGTCGTGAGTTCGATCCTCATCCTCTCCACCAACTCCATCTAGAAGCCTCGGCGTCCGCGCCGAGGCTTTTTTCGTGGTGCACTGTCCTCAGGCGTCGAGGGTCAGATGCTGGCCGTGCAACGCCTGGGCAGCGGGGGATGCCAGGAAGGCCACGGTCTGCGCCGCGACATCGGTCGACACCCAGTCCGCCGGGTTGGCGTCGGGCATGGCCTGACGGTTGGCGGGTGTGTCGAGTACGCTGGGCGCGATGCTGTTGACCCGGATGCCATGCGGCGACAGCTCGGCCGCCGCCGCCTCGACCAGGCGCTGCAGCGCGCTCTTCGACGCGATATAGGCCGACATGGCTGCCAAGCCGCGCCCGGCCACCTTGGCGGTGACAGCGATCACGCTGCCGACCTTGCGCTCGACCATCGACGGCACGAAGGCCTGCGCCACGACGACGAAGGACCAGGCGTTGAGGTTCATCATGCGGTCCCAGCTGGCGCGGTCGAGCGTGTGCACGGATGCGCCCATCTCGAAGCCACCGGCCACATGCACGACGGTGTCGATGTGCTGGAAGGCCTGGAGGATCTGTCCGGCGGCGGCCTGCATGCCGGTGTCGGACGTCACATCCGCCGCGATCAGCAGGTGGCGCGAATTGTCGAGTCCCGGAAAGGCATCGGCCAGTTGGCTTTCGCTGTGGCCGATGAGTGCCAGCCGGGCGCCGTCGCCCATGAAGCGCTGAACCACGGCACGCCCGAGCGCGCCGGCGGCGCCGGTGATCACGACGTGCGACGGTTCGGAGGCGGAAGGAAGAGAGGTGGCCATTGTTGGATTTTTGACGAGGGAAGCCGCCCATCCTACGACAGCCCGATTTCTATGGCTATAATCGCAGTCTTGCCTGATGACAGCGATGTCGATGTCAGTCAGGGGCTCTTAGCTCAGTTGGTAGAGCAGCGGACTCTTAATCCGTAGGTCGAGTGTTCGAGTCACTCAGGGCCCACCACCAACACCCGCGAAAGCGTTGAAAAGCCTGCTACCTCACCGTAGCAGGCTTTTTTCATTGCAGCCTCACGCCTCGCGCACCCTCTCCCGGCAACAAGAAAGGCCCGCCTTCATGACGAAGGCGGGTGTAAGCGGACGCATGGAACCGAACTTTCGGACGCGTGGAACCGAATTTAGGGCGACGCGTCCGAAATGTAACGATGCGTCCGGAAGGTGCGCAAAGTTTCAAGGCGTTTGGAACGGCTAGTGAAGCGGGACAGCACCGCCTGACGACTAGGGTGAGAAAGCATAGCGTCGGTCAATCCGACGCTATGGCGCGCTCCCGCACCAGTCGGTCGCCGGCTGGTGCGGGAGTTGCTAAAGTGATGACGTCACTTAAGCAGAAATTCCGTGCGAACCCTCTTCAAGAACCTTGTTTCGCCCTCGAGTGCGCGCGCGCCTTGGGCCGCTGACTTCTTCGCCGTCCCACTGGTCGATCTCGGCGCCAGCAATTCGAAACTGAGGGGCATCAGTACACCAGCGCCAGAGGTGGGTGCAGAGAAGATCGGGATCTCGGCCCAGTTCCTTTCCGACGCTGAGATCTACGACGCGCGGTACACGCATTCGAGCTACATGGTCGAACTGCTTACCAGGGCCTTTGCCGCCTCTGACTTTCGTCCAGGCGTGTTGGCGCCGGCCGGAAATTGAGCCAGTTATGCGGGTAGTACCGAAGTAAAAGTGAGCCAGGTGTTCAACCTACCCTGCTGTTTATTTAAGCAGCGGGGTTCGAAGAGTGATCACCATGGACATGATTGGCAGAATCCGACGGCTGC
>LNAQ01000381.1_pt1 | contig 10672 bp, 12 predicted proteins | sample 602591 | NCBI WGS metagenome assembly LNAQ01 (sample SAMN02440304, study PRJNA202911) | soil metagenome | biome: Subtropical and temperate rainforests or woodlands; isolation source: soil samples (1 kg each in a 20% v/v slurry with milli Q water) were... ... | reverse complement strand
GCACCGAGGAGCCGGTCGGCCTGCTGTTGCGCAGCGGGGTGGAACTCTCGGCGGCACAGCGCACGCTGGCGGCGTTGTTGCGCGAAGGCGCGTCGGCGCACGCCGCGGCGCTGGTCAGTCGCGGGTAGCGCGCCGCTGCACGCAATCGACATACGCCTCGCCATCGGGCGGGCGCCCGGCGCGCTGGGCTTCCCACATCATCCGGCCGAGGCATTCCATCGCGGCGTGATGGGCGTCGAGCAGCGAGCTGCGCGCTGCCAGCAGCTCGACCGCCTGGCGGATGCCGCGGGGCTGGTCGATGGAGCATTGCTCGCTGATCGACAGGTGCATCGACAGGTGCAGGAACGGGTTCTCCTGCCCGTCCTTGCCGTCGTACACGCGGGTCACCGCGGCGTCGGCATCGGCCAGGTCGGCGTGGTATTCGGGGTGCGCGTCGATCCAGCCGGCGGCGATGGTCTCGAGGGCTTCCATCGGCAGGCCGTCGCGGTGCTTCGCGTAGACATTGCAGAAGAAGCGGCGCACTTCTTCCTGGGTGGGATTGAACATGATCCGGGTGAGGGTAGCACCGGCCGCGCGGCGCGTCAGAGCAGCCGCGAAATCTCCGCCGCCGCCGCGCGCAGCGCCGGCAGCATCGTCTCCTGCATCACCTTCGCGCTGGTGCGGTTGGCCTGCCCGCTGATGTTGAGCGCGGCCACGGTGCGGCCGCTGCGGTCGGTCACCGGCGCGGCGATGGAGATGAGGCCTTCTTCCAGTTCCTGGTTCATCAGGCACCAGCCCTGGCGCCGTGCCTGCCCGACCTTCGCGACCAGCGCGTCGACGTCGGTGAGGGTGTGGCGCGTGAAGGCGGTGCGCTCCGACGCTTCGAGCCGCTCTCGCACGGTGTCGTCGTCGAGGTCGGCCAGCAGCATGCGGCCGAGCGAGGTGCAGTAGGCCGGCAGTCGCGTGCCGACCGCCAGGTTGATGCGCATGATCTTGTGCGTCTGCACGCGCAGCACGTAGACGATATCGAGGCCGTCGAGCACGGCCGCCGAGCACGACTCGCGCACCTGCTCCACCAGCGCTTCCATCACCGGCTCGGCCAGGTCCCAGATGGGCATGGACGACAGGTAGGCAAAACCCAGGTCGAGGATGCGCGGGGTGAGGCGAAACAGCCGGCCGTCACTTTCCACATAACCCAGGGTCTGCAGCGTGAGCAGGATGCGCCGGGCGCCCGCGCGGGTCAGCCCGGTTTGCGCGGCCACCTCGCTCAGCGTCTGCTGTGGCGCGGCGGCGCTGAATGAGCGGATGACTTCGAGGCCGCGCGCGAAGGACTGCACATAGCTGTCGCCGGGTTTGGGGCGCGCAGAGGGGGTGGGGTTGCCCATGGAGCTGTCCGTTCTATAATTCATGATGCGAACATTTGTTCATTCTACGAACAAATGAGGGCGTTTTTTTGATACTTCCCGGAAGACATTCCATGATCAACAAGATAGCGGACTCGGTAGCGCAGGCACTTTCGGGTGTGCAGGATGGCGCCACCGTGCTGATTGGCGGCTTTGGCACGGCGGGCATTCCTGACGAGCTGATCGAAGGGCTGATTGCCCACGGCGCGCGCGACCTGACCATCGTCAACAACAACGCCGGCAATGCCGAGCAGGGCGTGGCCGCGCTGCTCAAGGCCGGGCAGGTGCGCAAGATCATCTGCAGCTTTCCGCGCCAGGCCGACAGCTATGTGTTTGACGACCTGTACCGCAGCGGCAAGCTCGAACTGGAGCTGGTGCCCCAGGGCAACCTGGCCGAGCGCATCCGCGCTGCCGGTGCCGGCATTGGCGCCTTCTTTTGCCCCACGGCCTATGGCACCGAGCTGGCCAAGGGCAAAGAGACGCGCGAAATCAATGGCAAGCACTACGTGCTCGAATACCCCATTTACGGCGACGTGGCCCTGATCAAGGCCGAAAAGGGCGACCGCTGGGGCAACCTCACCTACCGCATGTCGGCGCGCAACTTCGGCCCGGTGATGGCCACCGCCGCCAAGACCACCATTGCCACGGTGCACGAGGTGGTGGAACTGGGCGCGCTCGATCCCGAAGCCATCGTCACGCCGGGCGTCTATGTGAGCCACGTCGTCAAGATCGCCCGGGTTGCCACGCAGGCCGGTGGTTTCAAGAAATCTGCATGAAATTGGCCTCTGGCGCAAAAGGAGCAAGCGTGAGCAGCTATCAAAGACGTAGTAAAGAAGAGTTGGCCAAGCGGGTGGCGCAAGACATCCACGACGGTGCCTACGTCAACCTCGGCATCGGCCAGCCCACCCTGGTGGCCAACCACATTCCCGCAGGCCGCGAGGTCATCCTGCAAAGCGAGAACGGCATTTTGGGCATGGGCCCGGCGCCGGCTGCTGGCAGCGAAGACTATGACCTCATCAACGCCGGCAAGCAGCCCGTCACCTTGCTGGCGGGCGGCGCATATTTTCACCATGCCGACAGCTTTGCCATGATGCGCGGCGGCCACCTCGACATCTGTGTGCTGGGCGCCTTCCAGGTGTCGGCTACGGGCGACCTGGCCAACTGGAGCACGGGCGAGCCGGGCGCCATTCCCGCCGTGGGCGGCGCCATGGACCTGGCCATCGGTGCCAAGCAGACCTGGGTGATGATGGATTTGCTCACCAAGCAGGGCGCCAGCAAGGTGGTGGCGCAGTGCACCTATCCGCTCACCGGCATTGGCTGCGTCAGGCGCATTTATTCCGACCTCGCCACGCTGGCCTGCACGCCGCAGGGCCTGCAGCTCATCGACAAGGTCGAAGGGCTCGAACACGCTGAACTCGAACGCCTTGTCGGCCTGCCCATCCAGGCCTGAATTCCTTTTAGACCCGCAAGATCCCCGGAGACACCCATGACCCAAGCCTTCATCTGTGACGCCATCCGCACCCCCTTCGGCCGCTACGGCGGTGCCTTGTCCAGTGTCCGCACCGACGACCTCGGCGCCATCCCGCTCAAGGCGCTGATGGAGCGCAACCCGGGCGTGGACTGGGCCGCCGTGACCGATGTGCTCTATGGCTGCGCCAACCAGGCCGGCGAAGACAACCGCAACGTGGCCCATATGTCCAGCCTGCTGGCGGGCCTGCCGGTGGAAGTGCCGGGCGCCACCATCAACCGCCTGTGCGGTTCGGGCCTCGATGCCGTGGGCACGGCCGCGCGCGCCATCAAGGCCGGCGAAGCGGGGTTGATGATCGCTGGCGGCGTGGAAAGCATGAGCCGCGCCCCGTTTGTCATGCCCAAGGCCGAAAGCGCCTTCAGCCGCAACAACGCGGTGTATGACACCACCATCGGCTGGCGCTTCGTCAACAAGCTGATGAAGGCGCAATACGGCGTCGATTCCATGCCCGAAACGGCCGAAAACGTGGCCACCGATTTCGGCATCGAGCGCGAGGCGCAAGACCGCATGGCCCTGCGCAGCCAGCTCAACGCCGTGGCGGCGATCAAGGCCGGCCACCTGGCGCGTGAAATCGTGGCGGTGACGATTCCCCAGAAAAAGGGCGACGCCATCATCGTCAGCCAGGACGAACACCCCCGCGAGACCAGTCTGGAAGCGCTGGCCAAGCTCAAGGGCGTGGTGCGGCCCGACGGCACCGTCACCGCAGGCAATGCCTCGGGTGTGAACGATGGCGCCTGCGCGCTGCTGCTGGCCAACGAAGCCAGCGCCGCCCAATATGGCCTGACGCCGCGCGCCCGCGTGGTGGGCATGGCCACCGCCGGCGTGGCGCCGCGCATCATGGGCTTTGGCCCCACGCCCGCCACGCTGAAGGTGCTGGCGCAAACCGGCCTCACCATCGACCACATGGACGTGATCGAGCTCAACGAAGCCTTTGCAGCACAGGGCCTGGCCGTGCTGCGCGCCCTGGGCCTGAAAGACGACGACGCCCGCGTGAACGCCTGGGGCGGCGCCATTGCGCTGGGCCACCCCTTGGGCGCCAGCGGTGCCCGCCTGGCCACCACGGCCGTGAACCGCCTGCACGCTACCGGCGGCAAATACGCGCTGTGCACCATGTGCATCGGCGTGGGGCAGGGCATTGCCGTGATCCTCGAACGGGTCTGAGCATGCAGACGCAAACCATCGACACCCCCGGCGGGCCATTCCGTGTGCGCCTGGACGGGCGTGCGGATGCGCCCGTGCTGGTGTTTTCCAACTCGCTGGGCACCACGCTGGAGATGTGGGACACGCAGGCGCAGCACTTCGCCCAAACCCACCGCGTGCTGCGCTACGACACGCGCGGCCATGGTGGCAGCGTGGTGTCGCCAGGCCCTTACAGCTTTGAGCAGCTCGGCGGCGATGTGGTGGCGCTGCTGGATGCTCTGAATATCGCCAAAGCCAGCTTTTGCGGCATCTCCATGGGCGGCCTTACCGGGCTGTGGCTGGGCGTGCACGCGGGCGAGCGCCTGAACCACCTGGTGGTGTGCAACAGCGCCGCCAAGATTGGCACGGCCGAAGGCTGGCAAACCCGCGCTGCGCTGGTGCGCGACAAGGGCACTGCAGCCATGGCCGAGCTGGCGGCCTCGTCGCCCGGCCGCTGGTTGACCGAGCCCTTCATCGCGGCCCAGCCCGCGCTGGTGGCCACGGCGCAAGGCTGGATTGCCGACATCGCGCCCGAAGGCTATGCCGCCTGCTGCGATGCCCTGGCCCAGGCCGATCTGCGGGGCGCCATGGCCGCCATCCGCGTGCCCACGTTGCTGATTGCCGGTGCCAGCGACCCGGTGACCACCGTGGCCGATGCGCAGGCCATGCAGCGGGCCATAGGGGGCGCGCGCCTGGCCGAAGTGCCGGCTTCGCACCTGTCCAACCTCGAGGCACCGGCCGCGTTTGACGATGCACTGGCCGCCTTTCTGGCCACCGGTGCCTGAGCCGTTGGCGCACCACGCAACGCACCTGCAAAAGCCATGACCCACCCGAACACCACCCCCGAGCGCGTACTGATCACGGGCGGCGCCGCCGGCATCGGTGCCGCCATTGCCGAGCGCTGCCGCGCCGAGGGCTACCTGCCGGTCGTCATTGACCGCATGGTGGACGGCGTGCCCGGTGGCATCCGCGCCGACCTGTCGGATGCGGCCGACACCGCGCGCGCATTGCAAGAAGCGCTGGCCGGTGGCCCCATCACCCGGCTGGTCAACAACGTGGGCGTGGTGGTGCCGGCCGATGCCGAGCACCAGACGCTGGCCGAATTCGACCTGGCGGTGGCGCTGAACCTGCGCTGCGCTTTCCAGTGCATGCAGGCCCTGCTGCCGGGCATGAAGGCGGCGGGCTTCGGGCGCATCGTCAACATGTCCTCGCGCGCGGCGCTGGGCAAAGAGCTGCGCACCGCCTACGCCGCCACCAAGGCCGGCCTGATCGGCATGACACGCGTGTGGGCGCTGGAGCTGGGGCCGCACGGCATCACGGCCAACGCCATCGGGCCCGGCCCCATCTGCACCGAATTGTTCGACCGCGCCAACCCACCCGACGCACCGCGCACCCGCGCCATCATCGAGGCCGTGCCCGTCAGGCGCATCGGCACGCCCGACGACGTGGCCCATGCCGCCAGCTACCTGCTGGACGCGCGCAGCGGTTTTGTCACGGGCCAGGTTCTGTATGTCTGCGGCGGCATGACCGTCGGCGTGGCGGGCGTCTGACGGCATGGCGACGGCGGGTTTTGATGGCTTGCGCCATGCCATGTGCGCCGGCGCTGCCGTACCTACAATTGAAAAGCACCACGGACAATGCCGTGGTGTCGATGTTCCTGGTGGCCGCGATCTATATCGCGGTCATCCTGATCCGGCCCCACCTGTGAGGCCTTGACACTGGCTGCTGTGCAAGGGCATGCACGCCCCGCGCCGCAGACACCATTCTCCCGAGCAAGACCGAGGAAACAACCATGACCACTTTGACACACCGCACCTCCCTGGCTGGCCGCCGCAAGGCCCTGGCAGTGCTGGCCAGCCTGGCGGCGGGCGCGGCAACCCTGCCGGGCGCTGCCTTTGCGCAGGCCTATCCCACCAAGCCCATCTCCATCGTCGTGCCGTTCTCGGCCGGCGGCACGACCGACATCCTGGCGCGCCTGGTGGGCCAATACCTTTCGACCGAGCTGGGCCAGCCGGTGGTGGTGGACAACAAGGCCGGCGCGGGCGGCAACATTGGCGGGCAATACGCCGCCAGGGCCGCGGCCGATGGCTACACCCTGTTCATGGGCACCGTGGGCACGCACGCCATCAACGCCAGCCTGTACAAGAAGATGCCTTTTGACCCCATCAAGGACTTCGCACCGCTGACGCGCGTGGCCAATGTGCCCAACCTGCTGGTGGCCAACCCCCAGCAGCCGTTCAAGACAGTGCCCGAGATGATCGCCTATGCCAAGGCCAACCCCGGCAAGATCAACTTCGGCTCGCCCGGCAACGGCGCGTCGCCGCACCTCTCGGGCGAGTTGTTCAAGTCGTTGGCCAAGGTTGATCTCACGCACATCCCCTACAAGGGCAGCGCACCGGCCGTGACCGATCTGCTGGGCAACCAGATTGCCATCATGTTCGACAACCTGCCCTCGGTGATTCCGCATGTGCGTTCTGGCAAGCTGCGCGCCATTGCCATCAGCACCGCCAAGCGCTCGCCCGAGCTGCCCGATGTGCCAACCATCGCCGAAGCCGGCGTGCCCGGCTATGAGGCCATGTCGTGGTTCGGCATGTTTGCGCCCGCCGCCACGCCCAAGCCGGTGCTGGACAAGCTCAGCGCCGCGCTGGCCAAGGTGCTGGCCAACCCCGAGGTGAAGAAAAAGATCGCCGACCAGGGTGGCGAGTCCGTCAATGAGACGCCAGCCCAGTTTGCTGCCTTCATCAAGTCGGAATCGACCAAGTGGGGCAAGGTGGTCAAGGAGTCGGGCGCAAGCCTCGACTGATCCGCACCGCAGTTGCTTCTGAATTGATAGCTGCTGGCGCACATGCATGGTGCGCCAGCAGCTATTTTTGTTTCAGGAAACGTGGTGCACGTTTACACCCGCCACGCCGGCAACTGCCAGTTGCGCCACAGCGCCAGCACGCGCAACCCGCCGGTCACCAGCACGCAGGCCAGCAGCGGGGCCCAGTCGGGCACCTCCAACTGGCGCAGGGCCACGTCCACCCAGCCGCCGGCAAAGGCGCACAGGGCATAGGGGCGGTGGTCGCTGAAGGCCTGGGGCACTTCGTTGCACAGCACATCGCGCAGCACGCCGCCAAACACGCCGGTGATCACGCCCATCATGACGGCGATGAGCGGGGGCATGCCCACGGTCATGGCCACATCCACGCCCACCGCCGCAAACAGGCCCAGGCCGATGGTGTCGGGCAGCACCATGGCGCGCTCGGTGGGCTTGATGTGGCGCCGGCGCATGAACAGCATGGCGCCCACGCACAGCGCCAGGATGCCCCACACATAGCCCGTGTGGCGCACCCAGAAGAAGGGCCGCTGGTCCAGCAGCAGGTCGCGCAGGGTGCCGCCGCCAAAGGCGGCCACAAAGGCCACCACGCACACGCCCACGGCATCCATGCGCTGGCGCGCGGCGGCAACCATGCCCGACAGCGCAAAGGCCACGGTGGCCGCAATTTCCAGCACAAAACGCAGGGTGTGTATCCACGGGGTTTCGGACAGGTCCATGAGGGCGATGGTAGCGGGGGGGTGAATGATTTGCTACTAAATATATAGCTGCATGCGCTTGTTGTGAAAGCGCTAGAGCCTATTTTTGATCCAATTTTCCGGGCAATCCTGGGGCGGCGTCGGCGTCGGCGGGCATGGCGGCCTGGCGCTCCTGCCGTTCCTTGGCCATCTGCTCGGCCAGCTGGTTGCGCCCCTCGCGGGCCACGGCAATCATCTTGGCGCGGTCCTGGTGGTGTGGGTACATGCGGTCGGCCAGCGCAATGTTGTGTGTGCGAAAGCGCTGCGTGATGTCTTGTGCCTCGGCGGGGGGCAGGCCCATGAGTTCGAGCACGCTGCGGGCGCTGAGCAGGCTCGACTCGAATAGCTCGCGCTGCACGTTCGTCACGCCCAGGTCACGCAGCGCGTTCCAGTGTGTCAGGTCGCGGGCGCGGGCCACCACGGCCAGCTGGGGGAAATGCTTGCGCGCCAGCGCCACGATCTTGAGCGACTGCTCGGGGTCGTCCACCGCCACCACCAGCACGCGGGCCTGGCCGGCGCCGGCCATGCGCAGCAGGTCGAGCCGGGTGGCGTCGCCGTAGAACACGCGGTAGCCAAAGGCGCGCGCCACTTCCAGAATCTCGACGCTGTGGTCGAGCACCGTGGTGGGCACGCCCTGTGCCAGCATCATGCGGGCCACGATCTGGCCATAGCGGCCAAAGCCGGCGATGAGCACGGGCGCCTCCTGGGGTTCGGATATCTCGGCCGCGGGGGGCGGCTTTTTGAGGGTGGCGAAGCGGCGCAGCAGCAGCCGGTCCAGCAGCACCAGCAGCAGCGGGCTCAGCAGCATGGACAGCGCCACGGCGCCAATCAGCAGCGAGGCGGTTTCGGTTTTCAGAACCCGGGCGCCAGCGGCCGCCTGGAACACCACAAACGCAAACTCGCCGCCCTGGGCCAGCAGCAGCGTGAACACTGGCCGCTCCTGGTAGGGGATCTGGGCCGCCCGCGCCAGCCCATAGATCACCACGGCCTTGACGACCAGAAAGCCCAGCACCAGGGCCGCCATCTGCCAGGGCGAACGCATGAGCACGCCAAAGTCGATGCTCATGCCCACGGCAATGAAGAACAGCCCCAGCAGCAGGCCCTTGAAGGGCTCGATGTCGGCTTCGAGCGCGCGGCGGTATTCGCTGTCGGCCAGCAGCACGCCCGCCAAAAAGGCGCCCAGCGCCATCGACAACCCCACCAGCACCATCAGGTAGGCAATGCCCACCACCAGCAGCAGGGCGGCAGCGGTGAAGATTTCGGGGGTCTTGCTTTTGGCGATCCAGCGCAGCAGCGGCCGCAGCAGCAGCCGGCCCCCCAGCACGATGGCGCCGATCACGCCCACGATCTTGACCGCTTCCACGGCAAGGTCGCTGGCACCGAGCTCGGCGCCCTGGCCGACGGCGGCGGCGCCCAGCAGCGGCAGCAGGGCCAGGATGGGAATGGCCGCCACGTCCTGGAACAGCAAGATTGAAAACGCCGCCTGCCCGCTGCTGGTGCGCAGCAGATTGCGCTCGGACAGCGATTGCAGTGCGATGGCCGTGGACGACAGCGCCAGCCCCAGCGCGCCCACCAGGCTGATGCGCCAGGGCAGCCCCACCAGCCAGCCCAGCGCAAACAGCGCGGCCGCACAGCCCAGCACCTGCGCCGAACCCAGGCCGAAAATGGGCCGGCGCAGGCTCCACAGGCGGCTGGGCTGGAGTTCCAGCCCGACGAGGAACAGCATCAGCACCACGCCGAACTCGGCAAAGTGCAGGATGTCTTGCACATTGCTCACCAGCGCCAGCCCCCACGGCCCGATGGCAATGCCCGCCGCCAGGTAGCCAATGATGGCGCCCAGCCCCAGGGCCTTGGCAATGGGCACGGCCAGCACCGCGGCGCCCAGGTACAAAAAGCCGTAGGTGAGCCAGGTGGGTGCGTGTTCCATGGGGTGTGAGCGTGGGCGGGAAAGGTGGCCCGCCAGCGGCGAGTGTGGCGCCGATTCTGGCATTGCTTTCGATTGCTATATTGTTGATAGCTTGTAGCGCTTTATCCATAAGCGCTGGTGCGCATTATTGTTCGTATTCAAGGGGGCGAGCGTCCGGTTGCTAAGATGCTTGCCCTTCTTTCCTTCTTGTGTGGACTTTTTCATGGACTTGCAGACCTGGCTGGCTTTTTTTGCGGCGTCGTGCCTGATTGCGGTGTCGCCGGGTTCGGGGGCCGTGCTGTCGATGAGCCACGGCCTGTCCTACGGCGTGCGCAAGACGGGGGCCACCATCGCCGGGCTGCAGGTCGGGCTGCTGCTGATCTTGCTGATTGCCGGCGCGGGCGTGGGCTCGCTGCTGCTGGCCTCCGAGGTGGCCTTCAGCGTGGTCAAGGTGCTGGGCGCCTGCTATCTCATCTATGTGGGCTGGAGCCAGTGGCGCGCGGGTGTCACATCACCCATTCAGGGGGACGACGCGGCACCGGCCGGGCCGTGGCAAAAGCGCTTTCTGACGGGGTTTTTGACCAATGCCACCAACCCCAAGGGCATCATCTTCATGGTGGCCGTGCTGCCCCAGTTCATGACCGAAGGCCGCCCGCTGTGGTTACAGCTGCTGGTGATGGCCGCCACCACGGTCGCGGTGGACGTGACGGTGATGCACGGCTACGCTGCCGGGGCCAGCGCCTTGCGCCGCCTGATGCGCAGCGCCAGCGCCGTGCGCACGCAAAACCGCGTGTTTGGCGGCTTGCTGATGGCGGTGGGCGCGGGGCTGTTCTTCGTCAAGCGCGGCGGGCAACATGCCTGAGGCGGCAGTTGCTTTGATTTTGATAGCTGCTTGCGCTTTATGCATAAGCGCTAGAGGCACTTTTCATTCAAATTTTATTTAACGGTTGATTCCGGGAGGTTGTGTCATGCCAGTGGTCGTAGTTGCCAATCCCAAGGGCGGCGTGGGCAAGTCCACGCTCTCCACCAACGTAGCCGGGTATTTCGCCCGCCAGGGGCATCCGGTGATCCTGGGCGATACCGATCGCCAGCAGTCCGCCCGCCTGGCGGCCGAACAAGGGC
>LNAQ01000375.1_pt1 | contig 10726 bp, 10 predicted proteins | sample 602591 | NCBI WGS metagenome assembly LNAQ01 (sample SAMN02440304, study PRJNA202911) | soil metagenome | biome: Subtropical and temperate rainforests or woodlands; isolation source: soil samples (1 kg each in a 20% v/v slurry with milli Q water) were... ... | reverse complement strand
AACTAAGGGCTGAACTAAGTGCTGAACTAAGGGCTAACAATGAACCCGCCCCGCCGCCCCTCTCGGGGAGGCGTCTTTCCGGCTCGCTGCGCTCGGTGATTACACAGCGTACACAGCGCATTTGCCCCAAGTCTTTCACATTAATACATATGCTGACCACCATTGATGGAAATATTCGCACCAGTCACAAACGCAGCCTCGTCCGACGCCAAATAAGCCACCAAACCCGCCACTTCCTCAGGCCTGCCCAAGCGACCAACCGGCAGTTGGGGCAGGATTTTGCTATCCAGAACCTCCTGCGGAATGGCCAAAACCATTTTGGTACCAATGTAACCCGGCGAAATTGTATTAACTGTCACGCCTTTTTTCGCCACTTCCAGCGCCAGGGATTTCGTAAAGCCATGCATCCCGGCTTTAGCTGCTGCGTAGTTGGTTTGTCCAAAGGCTCCCTTTTGGCCGTTAACTGAAGAGATATTGATCACCCGCCCCCAGTTGCGCTCCATCATGCCATCCATGACTTGTTTGGTCATGTTGAATACTGAGTCAAGATTGGTGCGCATCACCACATCCCAATCCGTCTTGGTCATGCGCTTGAAAGTCATGTCGCGCGTCACCCCAGCGTTATTCACCAGCACATCCACCGGACCGACTTCTGCCGCAATGCGTTCGATACATTGCTTGGCCGAGTCAAAATCACTCACATCACACGGGTAGGCTTTAAAGTTGTAACCCTGCTCGCCCATCCCGCGCAACCAAGCCTCCGCATGCGTATTGCTCGGGCTATAGGTGGTGACAACCTGATAAGCTTGCGCGGCCAGCTTGATACAAATCGCCTCCCCCAAGCCACCCATACCCCCCGTAACAACGGCTACTTTCTTCATTTCCCACTCCTCTGCCAGAAAACAACGTCAATCGTAATTAGCGTGCTGCCTCAATGACAAGTAGATCAATGCAATGGTACAAAATGCTGCAGAAAATGCGCATTATGCCTTTTCTTTGACATATCGCCCGGGCGCTGGCTCAATCTCAAAAAAGTCGGCGCTGCCAAGACGGCGTGGGGCAGCAACTTGTTTCCCGCCCCACTCGTTCAGCCAAGCCATCCAGCGCGGCCACCAGCTGCCTTGAACTTCTTTGGCAGAAGCAAGCCAAGCATCCGCTGAGATATTTTTATCTTCCCGCTTTTCGGCATGGCTATCGTGCACCCAATAACTGCGCTTGTTTTTCGCTACCGGATTAATCACGCCAGCAATATGGCCTGATGCGCCCAAGACAAACTCACTCCCCCCCCCCAAAAGCGAGCGCCCAAGATAGGATGTTTTCCACGGGACGATGTGATCCTCCCGGCAAGCAAGCAAAAACACCGGCATATCAACCCGCTTTAAATCGACCTTTTGGCCGCACATGGTCAGCTTGCCGGGCTCACGCAAACTATTTTCAAGATACATGTGGCGCAAATACCAGACCAAAAAAGGCCCGGGCAAATTGGTCGAATCCGAATTCCAGTACAGCAAATCAAAGGCCGCAGGCTTCATGCCTTTGAGGTAATTATTGACCACATAAGGCCAGACCAAATCATTCGCGCGCAGCGCGGAAAAAACAGCCGACAAATCGCGTCCGTTCAGCAAACCACCCTGTCCTATCGTCGCCTCGCGCATAGCAAGCGATGGCTCATCAATAAAACACGCGAGCTCCCCTGTGTCCGAAAAATCCAGCAACGTCGTGAGCAAGGTGAGCGAAGCCACGGGATCGCTCCCGCCCGCGCGAAGAACAGCCAGGGCGGAAGCCAGAATCGTGCCGCCCACGCAAAAACCGAGGGCATTGATCTGCGGCATCTTGCGTATCTTTTGCACCACCTCAATGGCTTTGATCGGGCCTTGAAGAAGATAATCATCCCAGGTGAGTGACCCCAAATCGGCGCTGACATTGCGCCAGGAAATCAAAAAAACCGTCTGGCCTTGTTCTACCGCGTAACGCACCAAGGAATTTTCCGGCTGCAAATCAAGGATGTAAAACTTGTTGATACAGGGTGGCACGATCAGCAAAGGGCGGGCGGCGACTTTTTGGGTTTGCGGCGCATATTGGATCAACTGCATCACTTCATTTTCATACACCACCGCGCCCGGTGTCGTGGCTAAATTTTTACCCACCTCAAACACCGACTCATCTGTCACTGAAATGCGCCCCTTTTCAAGGTCGCCAATCAAGTTTTGCATTCCCAGCCGGATGCTCTCGCCCTGGGTAGCCAACGCTGCCTGAATGAACTCGGGGTTGGTCGCAATAAAGTTTGAAGGCGCCAAAGCATCCACCACTTGCCGCGCGAAAAACATCAGCCTGTTTTTCTCATGGCCCTCTGGTGCAAGCGCAATCATGCGTTGTATGTAATCGGCATTGAGCAAATACGCCTGACGCAAATAATCGTGCAAGCGGCTCTCTTGCCAGGCCGTGTGCGCAAAACGCCTGTCCCGCACCACGCCTTCTGCCACCACAGGCGCAGGCTGATCTTTGCCTGCATTGAGCATCTGCTGCCAGAGCGCCAGGTGCTGGGCTTGCAACGCTTGAAACAACGCCTGGCTTGCCGCCTGCGCCTCGGCAGGCAGTCCGCCCTGCGCCCCCCCCTGGCCTTGCAGCAATGCCGCCAGGGATTTTTGCAATCCCTGAAACAACGACTCAGCCGATGACGACATCACATAACCTTTGTATAAGTGGGAGGAAAAAGTAAATGGCATACAAAATCTGCCGAATCATTCTGCAACGCAGGATAGTGGGTGTCAAGCTGCGCTGATCGGCAAGAAATCGCGAAGATGGAAAGTGTGTATCCAAACCAAACTCATTACAATCACGGCATGTACATTATTGCCATCGGATGGTTATATATCACACTGCTCATGGCAGCAACCGAACCTAACTTCACCGCAGGCGTGCTCACCTTCACGTTTTACGGCCTCCTGCCTTTGGGCATACTGCTCTGGCTTTTGGGCACGCCACAGCGGCGCAGGAATCAAGCCATGCACAGGCAAGAAGACCTGCCTGCTGAACAGCTTGCCAGCAAGCAAACGAGCAAGCCAAACGCCGCATCAACCCATAAAATGGTCGATGGTCAAATGACTCAGGAAAATTGTCGCAACCCCCCCGCTGATTAAGCAAATCTGCTGCACCGTCGCCTTGATTTCCGTGCGCTTGTGTAAGCCCGGAATCAAGTCAGCGACCGCAACATAGATCATGCTTGCCGCGGCTAAAGACAAAAACACAGGGATAGCCGCCTGCATGTAGCCAAGCGCCATATAGGCCAGCACAGCACCCACCACGGTGGCCAGGCTAGAGAGCAAATTAAACGTGAGCGCCTGCGCCTTGGAATACCCCGAGTGCAGCAAAATCATGAAGTCACCCACCTCCTGGGGAATCTCATGCGCCGTAATGGCCAACGCGGTGATGATGCCCAAACGAATATCCTGCATGAAGGCCGCCGCAATCAGGATGCCATCGACAAAATTATGGAAGGTGTCGCCCACCATGATTAACAAGCCACTCCGGCTTTGCTCATGCAAAGCCGTGCCATGGGCATGTGAGTGGCTGTGGATCTGCGGTTCATGCCCCTCGCAAGACTCAAAATGGCAATGCCGCCACAGCACAAGTTTTTCCAGCATGAAGAAAATCAAGATGCCGCCGAGTACCGTTGCCGTCGTGGCCGTTGCATTGCCGCGAGCGGTGATCGCATGCGGCAACACTTCAAGAAAAGCGGCTCCCAACAGGGCACCGATGGCATAGCTGATGAGGTGCGTCACCCAGTGCGGTTTTGCCTTGAACGAAAAAAAGGCCGCAGCTAAAACACTTAACATGCCGCCCGCGAGCGACATGCCGACAATCCAACTTAATACTGACATCCGTAAGTTCCTATGTAATTCGCTTAACCATCAAAACACCTGCCGCACTGACCGCACAGAATGAAAAAAGCAACAGGGGCAAAAGTATACCGTTTCTGTTTTGGCTAAAGCGCTTGATGTGTTGCCGAATCAAACGCTGCGCACCGTCTCGCTGGCAATTTGATGAAAGTGCACCAGTCGTCGCGGGTGGATCGCACCAGCGGCCACGGCATTCTTGATTGCACAATCAGGCTCGGCCATATGGTGACAATCCCGGAAGCGGCACGTGCCGATCAAGGAGCGAAACTCGATAAACCCGTATTCAATTTCCTGCACCGACAAATGCGCCAGGCCAAACGCTTGCAGCCCAGGGCAATCAATAAGCTCACCGCCCGTGGGTACAGGCGGCAAATGGTGCATGCGCGCGTACGTCGTGGTGTGCTTGCCTGAATCCAGCGCAGTGGAAATTTCACGCGTTGCAATCGCTGCATTGGGCACGAGCGCATTGGTCAAGGTCGACTTGCCCATGCCTGACTGCCCGACCAGCACGGAGACTTCACCCGCTAACCAGGGCAACAACGGGCTCGCATCTTGCGTAGCCGCCAGGGTGACTACCGGGTAACCCAAGGCCACAAAAGGCGCAAGTAAATCCTGGGCCGCAGGCAAGGCTGCGGTAAGGTCAGATTTATTCAGCACAATCACTGTGCGCAAGCCTTCATGCTCGGCGGCAACCAGAGCCCGCGAGAGTAAAACATCGCTAAACGAAGGCTCGGTTGCCACGACCAGCAATAATTGGGTGGTGTTAGCCGCAATCAGCTTTTGCCGATACGCATCGCTCCTGTAAAGCAAACTTTTGCGCGGCAAATGGCCGGTAATTTGTCCGTCAGCGGTGACTTCCACTTGATCGCCCACGGCAAAAGGGCTTTTTTTGCCTTTGGGAAAGCCTTGTACCAGACGCCCATCGGCGCACTCGATTTCATAGTGCCGACCATATGCTGCCGTGATGACGCCCTGCCCGCTCAACATGCGCAGCCGCTGCGTAGGCGCATGGCGTCGGGATCAGCGCGCATATAAAGCATCAATTTTTGCCGCGCAAATAAAATCATTCTCACTCAAGCCGCCAATGGCATGCGTGGTGTAGCGCACGGTACATTCTTTATAGCCGACGGCAAGATCCGGATGATGATCCTCGCGGTGCGAAACCCAGGCCGTGGCATTCACGAACGCCATGGTCTCGTAATAATTTTTAAAGTGATAGGTTTTGCTGATGCAATGCGCTTGATCCGCCTCGCCTTGACCCACGCCTTTATCCAAAATCCAGCCCGTGAGCCCGGCCAAAAATTGCGCAATGGCAAGCGCATCCAAGGGGGGAGCGCCGCCTTCGCACGGCACACAGTGGCGGTTAATCAGCTCAGTCATAGTGATTGCAAATGCGCAATGCGCTGACTGGCCGGTGGGTGCGAATCATGAAAGAGCGAATACACGGGATCCGGCGTAAGCGTAGCCGCGTTATCGCGATAGAGCTTCACCAAGGCCGTCACCAGGTCATGCGCTGCCGTTTGCCGCGCGGCATAAGCATCCGCCTGGTATTCATCACGGCGCGACAAGGCCGACGTCAAGGGGCTGAGCGGGAACAAAAACACCGGCAAGACCATCGAGAACAGCAGCAAACCCATCGCCGTCTGCCCCGTCAAGGTCTGCGTCGCCGTATCACCAGCGCCGACTTTTATGACATTGAGCCCGGCGTAAAACCACGCCTGATCAATCACCTGCCCCAGCAACCACAGCATACCCAAGCTCATTACCGCGAGCAGCAGGATGCGCTTGATAACATGCTTATGATGATAATGTCCCAGCTCGTGCGCCAATACCGCTTCAATTTCCTGCGGCGCCAGTTTTTCCAGCAGCGTATCAAAAAACACAATGCGGCGAGCGGCGCCAAAGCCGGTGAAATACGCATTGCCATGCGCTGAACGTTTGGAGCCATCCATCACGAACAAGCCGGATGAGGCAAAGCCGCAACGCGTGAGCAAGGCCTCGATGCGCTGCTTGAGCGAAGCATCGGCCAGCGGCGAAAACTTGTTGAACAAGGGTGCAATCACGGTGGGATACAGCACCAGCACCAGCAAATTAAACCCCATCCAGAACAACCACACATACAACCACCAGCGCTCGCCCATCTGCTGCATCAACCACAGCACAGCGAGCAGCAAGGGACCACCAATAACGATGGTCAGCGCCGCACCTTTGAGCAAATCAACCAGCCACAAGCGGGGCGTCATCTTATTGAACCCAAACGCCGCCTCCAGGCGGAACGTCCGATACAGGCTTACGGGCAAACCCACCGCAAAACCGACCAGGCTCACCATCGCAAACAAGGCCAGATCATGCGCATAACCGCTTCCCAACCAGCTACGCGCGCCGCCATCTATCGCATAGAGCAACCCACCCAGGGTAAAAACCAGCAGCAGCGCCGCTTCAATCAAAATCTCAACCTGCCCCAGCCGCCCCTTGGCGGCCGTGTAATCGGCAGCGCGGGCGTGATCAGCGGCAGCAATATACGGTGCAAACTGAACCGGCACTTGCGCCCGACAAGCCAACACATGCCGCATCTGACGAGCGTTCAACCACAAGCGCAAGCCCGTGGAGAGCAGCAATGCCGTCAGAAAAATAATCGTAAAGAGGGAAGGAGTCATGAGAAAATGGGCAATAAAGCAAGCATAAACAAGCTGGTCGTCCCATTTTATACGCATTCAAACCCGTACCCCTATGAATCTGCTCCGCACGCTGGCCGCTGTCAGCAGCATGACTTTGCTTTCCCGCATTCTTGGCTTTGTGCGTGATTTTGTCGTTGCCCGCAGTTTTGGCGCAGGCGCCTTGACCGACGCCTTCTTCGTTGCCTTCCGCCTGCCCAATTTATTGCGCCGCTTGTTTGCCGAAGGCGCGTTCTCGCAAGCCTTTGTGCCCATCCTGGCCGAATATCGCGAGAAACAAACCCCGGATGAAACAAGACAATTGGTTGATCGCGTGGCCAGCATGCTGTTTCTCAGCGTGATCCTGGTCACAATCATCGGCATGATCATCACGCCACTGCTCATCACTATTTTTGCACCTGGCTTTGTCGGCGACAAAACCAAGTTTGACCTCACCGTGCAGCTCACGCGCATTACCTTCCCCTATATCGTGTTCATGTCGCTCGTGGCGCTCGCCGCAGGCATTTTGAACACCTGGCGGCGCTTTGCCCTGCCGGCTTTCACCCCCGTATTGCTCAATCTTTCCTTCATTGGCATGGCGCTGTTTGCCGCGCCCTGGTTTGACCCACCGATTCTTGTTTTAGCCTGGGCGGTGTTTTTGGGCGGCGCATTGCAGCTCGCCATTCAAATTCCGGCACTGGCCAAAATCGGCATGCTGCCCCGCTTTGATCCGGTCTGGCGCGACCCCGGCGTGCAACGCATATTGAAGCTCATGGCGCCCGCCGTGCTGGGCGTTTCCGTCTCGCAAATCAGCCTCATCATCAACACCATTTTCGCTTCCTTCCTGGAAAGCGGCAGCGTCTCCTGGCTTTACTATGCCGATCGCTTAATGGAATTTCCCGCCGGGTTATTGGGCGCAGCCTTGGGCACCATCCTCCTGCCCAGTCTGGCGCGTTCACATGCCAGCGGCAACCCTGCCGAATTTTCCGACCTGCTCGACTGGGGCTTGCGGCTCACCTTGATGCTCACGCTACCCGCCTCGTTAGCCTTGGCCATTCTGGCCGTGCCTTTGCTCTCCACCCTGTTCCAGCATGGCGCTTTTGTCGCCACGGATGTGTTGCGCACGCGGGAAGCGCTGGTCGCTTATTCCATTGGCCTCACCGGGCTGATCCTGGTCAAAGTGCTCGCCCCCGGCTTTTATGCGCGGCAGGATATTCGCACGCCGGTAAAAATTGCGCTCTTCACCTTGTTGATTACACAACTGATGAACCTCGCGTTTATCGGCTGGCTAAAACATGCCGGGCTTGCGCTCTCCATCGGCCTGGCTTCCTGCGTGAATGCCGGGCTGTTGTGGCGCGGGTTGCGCCAGCGCGGCGCGTATCTGCCAACAGCGGGCTGGAATAAATTCATATTGAAGCTGATCGTAGCGCTGGGCGTACTCGGCAGCGTGCTTTGGTTTTTTGTCGGCAATGATGCGAGCTGGCTCGTGATGAGCGGCAAAGAACGTTTGCTAAAACTCGCGTTGATCGTTATCGGTGGCGGCATTAGTTACTTTGCCACCCTCGCACTGCTAGGTTTTCGCCCGAATGATTTTCGCCGTCGAGGCTAAGGTAAACAAGTAAGCCATTGCGCGAAAGGCCCACGTGTTTTGTCATAAACGCCGTATCACCAGCACCGACTTTTTGCGACCGCAACACAGATACAACCTGCTAGGATGCATTTCTTACCATTCATTTCACACCGTATTTTTATATCCATAAGGAGCGCTCGATGAGCATCAAAACGATTCCCAACTTCATTGCCGGTGAATTTGTATCCTCAAGCAACACATTTGAAAAACGCTCGCCGGTGAATAACGAGGTGATCGCCACGGTGGCTGAAGCCTCGCGTGAAGAGGTCGATCAAGCCGTCACCTCGGCGCGGGCCGCGTTGCGCGGCAACTGGGCAAAAATACCCACAAGCGACCGCTCGGACATGCTCTACGCCATTGCCAACGAAATGACGCGGCGCTTTGATGATTTTGTCGACGCCGAAACTGCCGATACCGGCATGCCCGCCTCTGTCGCGCGCCATGCCTTTGTGCCGCGCGGCGCAGCCAACTTCAAGATTTTTGCCGACATGGTGAAAAATGTACCGACAGAAACTTACGAGATGGCAACGCCCGATGGCAAAGGTGCATTGAATTATTCCGTCCGCCGCCCCGTCGGCGTCGTTGGTGTCATCTGCCCGTGGAATGCCCCGTTGCTGCTCATGACCTGGAAAGTCGCGCCCGCTTTGGCCTGTGGCAACACAGTCGTGGTCAAACCATCTGAAGAGTCGCCCCAATCGGCGGCCTTGCTCGGCGAAGTGATGAATACCGTGGGCATTCCCAAGGGCGTTTATAACGTCGTCAATGGCTTTGGGCCAAAGTCGGCGGGCGAATTTGTCACCACCCACCCGGGGGTGAATGCCATTACCTTCACCGGCGAGACCCGCACGGGTGCGGAAATCAGCAAAGCGGCTGCAGTGGGCGCACGCCCGGTATCGTTAGAGATGGGCGGCAAAAATGCCGGCATCATTTTTGCCGATTGCGATTTTAATGCGGCCATCGAAGGCACGTTGCGCTCTTCTTTCGTCAATACCGGGCAAGTGTGCCTGGGCACGGAGCGCTTGTATGTCGAGCGGCCGCTTTTTGAGCGCTTTGTTGCCGCCTTAAAAAATGGCGCAGAGAACATGAAAATCGGCGCGCCCTTTGAAGCAGGTGTTGCCATGGGCCCGATGATTTCCCAAGAGCAGCGCGACAAAGTGCTCTCATACTACAAAAAAGCCGTGGCGGAGGGCGCAACTGTCGTGACGGGCGGCGGCATCCCCACCATGTCCGCAGAATTGACCAAAGGTGCCTGGGTGCAACCCACCATCTGGACCGGCTTGCCAGAAACCGCGAGCATCTTGCGTGAAGAAATTTTCGGCCCGTGCTGCCATATCACACCGTTTGACACCGAAGAAGAAGTGCTCGCTTTAGCCAACGACACCACTTATGGGCTTTCTGCCACGCTGTGGACCAGCAATCTTTCGCGTGCGCATCGCATGGCAGGCGCGCTTGAAGCCGGTATCGTCTGGGTCAATTCCTGGTTCCTTCGCGACCTGCGCACGGCCTTTGGCGGCATGAAGCAATCCGGCATCGGCCGTGAAGGCGGCGTACACTCGCTGGAGTTTTACACCGAGCTTAAAAACATCTGCATCAAGCTTTGATTACTGGCCGGTTCATTCATCAACCACCGTTTGATGAATGAACCTTTCAAACCCGACCCAAAGGAAAACCCATGCCGCTCACCCCGGACGAAGTCACTCAACTGCGTGACCGTGTGCATGCCGCCCAAAGCGGCGCTTACGCGATCCCCAAACTCACCGACGACTTTCCTGCCATGACCATCCAGGAGGGTTACGCCGTGCAAAACGCCTTGCGGCAAAAACTCTGTGCAGCCGGTGGGCGCCAGGCAGGCTGGAAAATCGGCCTCACCTCGCTGGCCAAAATGCAGCAAATGGGCGTTTCCGTACCCAGCATCGGCTTTTTGATGGCCGACACCTTGCGCGCAGAGGGCAGCACCGTCGCCACGAGCGACTTGGTACACCCGCGTGTGGAATGCGAAATCGCATTTTTCACCAACGCCGATTTGCATGGCCCCAACTGCACAGCGGAAGACGTGATGGCCGCAACGGATTACGTTGTGCCCGCGCTGGAAATTATCGACTCGCGCTTTTCCGGCTTCAAGTTTGACCTGCCCAGCGTGATTGCCGACAATGGTTCCAGCGCCCGCTACGTGCCCGGCAAACAACACTTCAGCCCCACCGCACTTGACCTCACCAAAATTGCCGTGAGTCTCAAGAAAAACGGCGAAGAAAAAGCCGCTGGCGTATCAGACGCCGTGCTGGGCAACCCGGCAATAGCCATTGCCATGCTGGTGAATTTGCTCAGCGAACAAGGCGAGAACTTGCCTGGCGGCAGCTTTGTCATGAGCGGTGCCATTACCGAAGCCATCCCCGCCGAACCCGGTGATAAATTCTGTGCCACCTTTGATGGCATGGGCGAAGTCGCCATTGCGTTTGATGCGGCATAACAAGCGTTGCTGTTCATTTCCAAACTTCGCCAATCGGCATAGGGGGCAGCCATTATAGGCTGCGCCCCTGCCACAC
>LNAQ01000374.1_pt1 | contig 10729 bp, 8 predicted proteins | sample 602591 | NCBI WGS metagenome assembly LNAQ01 (sample SAMN02440304, study PRJNA202911) | soil metagenome | biome: Subtropical and temperate rainforests or woodlands; isolation source: soil samples (1 kg each in a 20% v/v slurry with milli Q water) were... ... | reverse complement strand
GAATGCGGCTATGACACAGCCGAGATCGACACCATGTTCGCGAGCGGCGTACTGGGCAAGCCAGATCCATTTTCCACATGAGCCAAGGAAACACCGATGACATCCCATGCATCCATCGCCGGATCGGCCGCCTCCGCCCCGGCCGAGTTATTGATCCAGCAAGACATTACCGACGGCGTCCTTACATTGAGCCTCAATGACCCGGAGACGGGCAACGCCATGTCGGTGCGCATGGCCGAGGCGCTTGCCGAGGCCCTGGAGCAGGCCAATACGCTGTCAAACGTTCATTGCGTCTTGCTGCGTGCCACAGGCAAGCACTTCAGCACGGGCGGCAATGTGAAGGACATGGAACAAGGAGCCGACCTGATGCAAGGCTCGGCCACCCAGATCCACGCCCGGCTGAAATCAACGCTGCATCGAGTCACCCATGCATTGCAAGCATTGCGGATGCCGTCCATTGCGGCGGTCAATGGGGCGGCAGTCGGAGCCGGCTGCGACTTGGCGCTCATGTGCGACCTGCGCGTGGCCAGCGAACGCGCGACGTTTGCCGAGAGCTTCCTGCGCCTGGGCCTGGTGTCCGGCATAGGCGGCGCCTGGTTCCTGACCCGGATCGTGGGGACGGCAAAGGCGTTGGAGTTGACGCTGACCAGCGAATTCGTCGACGCGTCGACGGCGTTGCAACTGGGCATGGTATCCCGCGTTGTGGCGCCGCAGGCCTTGGACGAAACCAGCGCCGCCTTGGCCCGGCGCATTGCATCGAATCCGCCCCAAGCCTTGCGCATGGCCAAGCGCCTGGTATTGGATGCCGCCGAGTCGACCTTGCCGTTGGCGCTGGAGAACGCTGCCGCCATGCAAGCGATTTTGCTTTGCGGCGATGAACACAAGGCCATCGTGCGCGAGTTTCTTGCACAGCGTGCCCGACGCGATCTTTCCTCTCAGCCCGCTTGAGCGCGTTGACGGCGCACGCCTGGGGCTGGCAGACGAAGCCTGCTGGCCGTTGATGCCGGAACAGACTAATAACAGAAGACGAACATGAGAATCCGCATTACTGCCTATATCATCCGCGTGGCGGCGTCGACGTTGGCCGTGGTGGGCCTTGCCTGGGCCGTATCGGCGCATGCCGCTGGCTACCCTGAAAAACCCGTGACGTTTGTCGTGCCGTTCGGCGCTGGCAGCGCGACCGATTTGTTGGCACGCGCATTGTCAGCGTCGCTCACACAGCAAACGGGGCAAGCCGTCGTCGTCGAGAACCGGCCTGGCGCGAGCGGCGTGATCGCCGCGCAGCACGTTGCCCGAGCCGCCGCCGACGGCTACACGGTCTTGATCACCACCAACACTACGCATGCCGCCAATCCGCATCTTTTCAAGAAACTCCCCTACGACCCGGTAGCGGATTTCACGCCACTGACGGGATTGGGACGCGGCGGCCAGATCCTGGTGGTGAAAGCCGACTCGCCCTACCGCACCGCAGATGAGCTTATTCGAGCGGCCAAGCAAGCGCCGGGAAAACTGAGCTTCGGCAGCGGAAATTCGTCCAGCCGCATGGCAGGCGAAATGTTCAAGCAACTGACCGGTACCGATATCGTCTGGGTCGGCTACAACAGCAATCCCAATGCGCTTAACGATCTGCTGGGCGGTCACATCGACATGATGGTGATCGACACCGTGACGGGTTTGTCGCAGATCGAAGCAGGCAAACTGCGCCCACTTGGGGCGTCAACCCAAGAACGCCTGATTCAACTGCCGAATTTACCTACCCTCGACGAGGCCGGCATTAAAGGCTATGACATGGGTTATTGGTTCGCCGCCTACGTACCGGCCGGCACGCCCGCGCCAATAGTCGCGGAGATGAGACAGTTATTGAACAAGGCGGTCGCCAGCGACGGCGCGCAGACATTCTTTCGTCACTCGGCAACCCAGGCGTGGACGACGACGTCTGCCGAGCTTAATCAGTTTCAGGCTGCCGAGACTCAGAAGTGGGGCAGTGTCATCAAGGCGGCCGGAATCGAACCCGAATGACGTGCACACGCAACGCCGGCCGCTGGGCGGAAGGGAATGTCAGGCCGTGTTCCGGCCTTGGGCCTCGATCTGCTTCGAGTTCATCGGATCCACGGGTTGCGCTCGCCGGGCTCCGACCTCGACCAGCGGGTTGCCGCCATAGACAGAACGAATCACGCCGCGAGGTGGCAACAGCGTGCGCGAATTCTTATAGATTTCGCCATCCTTCATCACCATCAGGATCTTGGCCGGGTCCTGCAGCACCGCCAAGTCCTGCAATGGATCCCCGTCGACCATGATCAGGTCGGCCAGAAACCCTTCCTTGAGTTGGCCAAGTTCGTCAGGCCGCATCATCAATTCGCCCCCCAACCGCGTGGCAGCCAGCAGGGCTTCCTTGGGTGTCATGCCGATATATTTGACGAAGTATTCAAGGTCTCGTGCGTTGGTGCCATGCGGCATCCAGGCAAAACCGTAATCGCCCCCGGGCAGGATCCGGATGCCGCGCTTGTGCATCTTGGCAAGCGTCTCGGCCGCAGCCTCCAGTTCGCGCTTGTAGCCCATCTTGGTCGCGATGGCTTCGGTTACTCCATATTCCGAGGCGTTGTAAAGGGTGTTGACCAGCCAGCCGATACCCGGCGCGACAAAGTGCTTGTCCTTGTTGGCCTCCAGCATATCCAACGCCTCTTCGTCGGCGAAACTGGCATGGAAGATCAGTTCAAAGCCCTGCTGCACACAGGTCTTGACGGACTCATTGGACCTCGCGTGCGCCGCGACCCGCTTTCCGGCTAGCCTGGACTCGGCAGCCAGCATGGCTATTTCTTCCTGGGAAAATGGATTGGCTTCGGCGGGTATGCCCGCGATGTACTCGCCAGACAGGTTGATCTTTAGATGGTCAACGCCATACTTGACGAACATGCGCACGATGCGACGCATATCCTCCGGTCCACTGCACACGGCGCCGAAGTTCATCGCCTCGTAGGGCAGATGCGGGAGGGTGTTGTCCCCCAGGCCGCCTGCTGTCGTGATTTCCTGGCTACCGGCCAGATAGCGGGGCCCTGGAAACGCGCCGGCTTCGATGACATTGCGAGTCACCACATCCAGGCGCGGCTTGGCGGTAGCGGCACCCAATGCACTGGTCCACCCCATCTCCAGATAACGCTTGGCCACCCGTACACACCACAAGATGTGCTCCTCGGGGGGCATGAACTGGATCGCCGACAAGCTCGGTTGGTCGTTCCACGAAAAATGCGTGTGCGCTTCCGTCATGCCCGGCATCAGGAAGGCGCCATGGCCATCGATGATGCGCGCATCTCCGGTGTCCAGATACTCTCCCTGACGCGCCAGCGAGACGATACGGTTGCCGTCCACCAGCACTTCCCCTGGGTAGGGATCGGCGCCGGATCCATCAAAGATGGTCACATTGGTAATGGCGATTCTGCTCATGTCTTGTCTCCTTTGGGACGAATTGCCTTCAGGGCTTATAAAAATCGGTAAGAATGCGCAGGCACTCGAATGGCTTTTCGTAGACCGTCCAGTGGCCGCAGCCTTGCAGCACAAAGGTGTTGCGCGTTTGCAGGCGTTCGGCAAGCGCCGCGGTTCCTGCCGGCGTGCCGATCCCGTCTTCGTCGCCCGTGACCAGCAACGCCGGAATGGCCAACTGTTCGACCTCGGCGGCCACCGCTTCTGCCAGCGCTTCGCAGTTGCGCGCATAGCCTTCCGCTGGCTGGCGCATGATGGACTCGCGAATCAGCGCCAGCACGGCCGGGCGTTCGGCTTTGGTCTGCGCGCTGGTGGCGGCCTTGCAGATAGCGTCGGCGATTTCCTGCATGGCGGCCATGCCGGAGCGGGCCAGTCGGGCGCGGTTGCGCGTGGGTTCACGGGCGGCGTCGGCTGGCGCAGCAAGCGGACCGAACAAAGCCAGGGATCGCACCCGTTGGGGATACCTGACAGCCAGGTCTTGGGCGATGATGGTGCCCATGGAGTGCGCCACCACATCGACACTTTCCAGGCCCAGCTCGTCCAGCAAGCCAACCAGGGCTGCCACATGCTGGCCGATGCTCAATCCTTCGGGCGCTTCGGTGCTGCGCGCGGCGCCTGCCAAGTCGGGCCGAATCACCCGACGTTCGCCGAACGCAGGCAGCACCGGGTGCCAGAAATTGGAGCTGCCGCCCAAGCCGTGGATGGCCAGCACGGCATCTTTGCCACTGCCGGAGTCTTCGACCCACAGGCCGTTGATGATCTTCGAACTCATAAACTCACCTCGTTTGACAGCCGGCACGGGCCGGATATGGCGATGCCATGGCGCGACCGGACAGCCGGCGCTGCGGCATCAGTCGACTTTCCCAATTCGGCTCACCGCCCGCTCGAGCGAGACGGAATCGCTCTTCCAGTACTGATCGAACGCGGGCGCGTCCAGATACTGAACAGGACTGCCGGTGGCGGCGATCCGCGACCGGAATTCCGGATCGTTGGCAACTTCCTTGATGGCCTTTCGCAACGTTTCCATGACGGCTGGCGGCGTCCCTGCCAGCGCGAACACCCCCGACCATTGCACGAAGCTGATGTCGTAGCCTTGGGATTTGAAGGACGGCACTTCCGGCAGGCCGTCAAGCTTGCCATCGCCCCAATGCGCCAGCGGCCTGACCCGCCCCGCCTGGATCAATTGCATGACGCTGGAGGGACCGGTGGCAAGCGCGTCGACTTGCCCGCCAATCAACGCCTGCACGGCCGGCCCAGCCCCCGTGAATGGGACGTGCATCATCTTGATGCTGGCGGCGTTCTGCAGCATTTCCATAGGCACATGCATCGTGCCGTAGAGACCAGAGGTGCCATAACTAAGCTTGCTGGTCTGACCTTTGGCCGCGTCGATGAATTCCTGCAGCGTCTTGTAGGGGGCATCCGCCCGCACCACCAGCACGGTGGGGTCGGCGGTGATTCGCGCGATAGGAACGAACTGGTCCAACTGATAGGCGGGTTTGCGCTCCAGCAGGCGATCCGCAGCGGGCAAGATTGAAATCGCCGATAGACTCATCAGCAACGTGTAACCATCCGACTTGGCCCGGCCCGCCTGGCCGATGCCGATGGCGCCGCCGGCACCGCCCTTGTTTTCGATGACGATGGCCTGGCCCAGCTTGGCGCCGACCGCCTGTGCCAAGGGGCGTGCGATGGTGTCGGCGACCCCGCCAGGCGGGAATGGCACCACCATCGTGACAGGACGCTCGGGATAATCGGCAGCCATCGCCGGGCCGGCCGTCAGCCATAGCAAGGCAGCCGCGGCTACCTGTTTGCAGCGCAGATTCATGTCTCACTCCATTATTGATTTATGTGCTGCGTTGCGCCGGAGCCTGCGGCGCGGTCCGTCAGATGAACCGGTTTTCTATCCTCCCGATGCCGTCGATCTCGATCCGCACCGTGTCACCGTTCTTCAGATATCGCGGTGGATTGAGCCCCTGGCCCACGCCCGCCGGGGTGCCGGTCGCGATGACGTCGCCCGGATACAGCGTGATGCCGCGTGAGCAGGTCTCGATCAACGTGGGGATATCGAAGATCAGGTCTTCGGTATTGCCTTCCTGACGAAGCTCGCCGTTCACCCAGCAGCGCACCCGTGTCTGGCGCCCATCCAGCTCGTCGGACGTCACCAACCAGGGGCCCATGGGGCAGAAGGTGTTGAAGGACTTTCCCAGGTCCCATTGCTGGTGGCGCATTTGCACATCGCGCGCCGTGACGTCATTAACGACGGTGTAGGCGATTACATGGCTCATGGCCTCTGTGCGTGAAATGTTGCGCCCGCCCTTGCCGATCACCACCGCCAGTTCAGCTTCGTAGTCGATCTTGTCGGACACGCCCACGGGTAAAAGCACATCAGCCCAGGGCCCCACGACCGTCTGCGGCACCTTGGTGAACACGATGGGCCAAGATTCCGGGTTCGCGTCGTTGTCCTTGAACACGGATTCGCGCAGTTCTTTCGCATGGGCGTGATAGTTGCGTCCCACACAAAAGAGATTGCGCCGCTGTGCCGGCAAAGGCGCCTCGTGCTCCACCTGGTCCCAGCGATAGGCGGGGCCCACTTTGGCAGGCAGCGCCCGCCCTTCGGCCAACAGCTCCACGACTGCCAGCGCGCCGATCGCCGCGAGTTCACGCGGAAAATCCAGGGCGGTTACCGTACCGCCATCCTCGGAGACCACCCCGACCCGCCGTTCGCCTTCGCTTCGAAATACCGCGATCTTCATGCTTGCTCCCTGGGCGGCCGCAGCCCCCTTGCTGTTTAAACCATTAAATACCAATTAGCCAATTAAATAGGCCCAATTTCGGAAAATTATATACCAAAAAAACCAATTAACAGTCAGGGTTTTCGATATTCAAGTGAGCCCCATTGGCATTATTTGGTATCATCCAATCCTCATCCATCCAGGGCATTTCCATGGACAAAGCGTCCGCCATGCGCGCGGTTATCATCGAAAATCTGAAATCCGGCACTTGGCCAGTCGGGCACCGCCTGCCAACAGAACGGGCCCTGAGCGAACAATTCAGCATCAGCCGCTCCACAGTTCGCCGGACGCTATCTGAACTGAAGGAAGAAGGCCTGATCTCTCAGCGTGTAGGCAGCGGCACCTATGCCAACGCGCCGTCCGGGCTGGCGCAGGCCGAAACGCTGTTGCGCACGGAAGTGCTGGCCACCAGCCCCGCTGAACTCATGGCGGCGCGGCTGGTCCTGGAGCCGGCAATCGCAGCACTGGTCGTTCAGCACGGCACCCCCTCCGACTTTGCGGCCATGCAGCACGCTTGTGACGAGGCCGAAGCCGCCACCAGCTTCGAAGCCTTCGAAGTCTGGGACGCGCAACTACACGAGCTGATGGCCAAGGCCACCCACAACGTCTTCATCGAAAAAGTGTTTTTGCTGATGACGGCTGCGCGTTCGCAGGCCACCTGGGGCGCACTCAAGCGGAAAAGCCTCACGCCGGAACGGCGAGCGGCCTACCAAATCGAGCACCGCGAAATCGTCGAAGCGCTGCGGGACCGCGACTCCGTGCGGGCCATGGATGCCGTGCGGCGGCATCTGCTGCATGTACGAGACAATCTGCTGGGTTAAGGGGCGCGGCGGGGGCGCCTGCATCGCTTGACAATGCTTGACTGTTGCGCGCTGGAGATACATTGCGACACACTGTAATCTTCTCCAACACGTACGGCGTTCGTCGGTCGGCGCTGGGGCGTTAGACCATGCGGTACGGGGGCTGGAAGGCTATCGCCAGAATGGCTCTACGCCTCAAGACCCTTTCCCACGTACTCGCCCATCTATGCCTGCAACCCTGCTCGAATGGTCCGTGCCCGCGGCGATCCTGTTGTGCGCCATCGGGCTCTGCGCCGCGCGCTTCGTTGGCTTCAACACGCTCCGATGGGGTTACGCCCTTGGCTGCCTGGGCACGGGCTACGCCATCATGCTTGTGCAGGCCAGTGAGCTTTCCCCTTATAAACAAGTGGTCGAGGATGCTTTCATTCTTGGCGGCGTCATGTTGGCCTGTCGCGCGCTGCAGGGCCGGCGCGGCACGCTGCCCCCTCGCTACATTGATATTGCGGTCCTGCTGGCCTCGACCGCAATGGTCATCGTCTCGGTTGTGCTGTTTGCCAGCGCCAAGCTGGAATCGTTCTTCGTCCAGGCCTGTTGCGCGCTGGTGATCTGGCGGACCACGTTCTCTTTTGCAAGGCACGTCGCAACCACGTCGGACAAGGTTCTCATCGCCGCGTTTCTCTTCATCGCGCTCGTGTTGACGGGCCAATGCGTTCTGTACCTTGCCGCCCCCACCCCCATTCTCGCGGCAGGCGAATGGAGAACGTCCGTCTGGGGGACCTTGATCCAATACACCGGGCTGCTCGGGAGCATTGTCCTGACCTTCGCGGTCTTCATCGCGACAAGCTGCGACGCCATAGAGAAATACCGTCGCCAGGCGCATACCGACGCGTTGACGGGGCTGCTGAACCGGCAGGGGCTGGATGGATTTCTTGCCTCCGTTGCCGGGCGCTCGCTTTCGGATGGGGCAACGCCGACCGCGCTGATCATGGCCGATATCGATAATTTCAAACGCATCAACGATGTCTTCGGCCACCCGTTTGGCGACATGGTGCTGGCGCGATTTGGCGCCCTGCTTCGACCAGAAGCAGGCACCCAGATTTGCGCCGCCCGCCTGGGCGGAGAAGAGTTCCTGTTGATGCTGCCCACGGAAAATCTGCAAAGCGCGACTGCCATCGCCGAGGAAATTCGTGCGAATTTCGTAGCGCAGCGCTGGGCCCCGCACGCGCCCAACTCGCGTTTCACGGCCAGCATGGGAGTGACCCTGCTGGAAGCGGAAGAGCCTTTCGCCAGCGCACTGAAGCGCGCAGACGACTTGCTCTACGCCGCGAAGCGACGAGGACGGAACTGCACGGTCGCGAGTGACGCGCCAGGCGCCACCGTACATGCCCGAGCCACGTTCAGCGACAACGTGGGCAGGGAAAGGCACTGTGCTTGAAGGTGAATTTCGTAGCGCCCTTTGCGGGTAAATACCTATAAAGACAAGCAACCCGGGTGCCGTATCGATAGCGTGTCGTTCGCATCTACCTGGGAGGAATTGTCTTGGCCAGCAAGAATTGCAAGCTCGCGGGGCGCTCAAAATGGATCGTCCTAGTCGCATTCGCGGCCAACTTCACGAACCCCACGTACGCCCAATCGGTGTCCACTACCGGCCAGGTATCACCTGGACCCGTCCAGACGCCAGTTTGGGATGTTGGCGGCGCTCTATTTGTTGGCGACTCCCTTCCCGGGACGTTGACCATCAGCGATGGCGGTTCGGTGCTGAACGATTGGGCCGCCATTGGCGATCTCAGTGGTGGCAGGGGTTTCGTGACGGTGTCAGGCCGTGACGGCAGCGGCACTGCGTCCACCTGGACCAGCCTTGGCGCGGTCTATATCGGCAACCACCCCGGCAGCGACGGCACACTGCACATCCTGGATGGGGGCATGGCACAAAGCGATTCGGGCAACATTGGCTTTGCTAATGGCAGCATCGGCAGCGTGCTCGTTTCCGGGCCGGGGTCGACATGGAATCTTTCCCCGAACAGCACGTTCGAGATCGGTGGGAGCGGCAAGGCCACGCTGCGTATCGACAATGGCGGTGCGGTGCATAGCGGCCAAGCGGTAATCGGCTGGGTCGCTGGCAGCGAGGGCAGCGTGACGGTATCGGGGCGGACATCCGTCTGGGACCCATTCGACAATATTTACGTGGGTCTCGACGGCGTTGGCGACCTGCAGGTCCTGGAAGGCGCCACGGTGAGCACCGTTGGATCGCCTGCGCCAGGCGCCGCTGCAACGGTTTACCTCGGCAGGAGCGCGGGCAGCATCGGGACGGTAATCGTATCGAGCAGTACGGCCGATATCTCGACGCTTACCGCAAGCGACCGTATCGAAATCGGCTCGGCAGGCACGGGCACGTTGACCATCGACAAGGGCGGGCTGGCGGTCGCCAACAGCGATACGTGGCTGACCGTCAGCGGCACGGCCACCGGTACGCTGAACCTCATCGGCGATGCGGGCGGCCGCGGCGTGCTGGAAACGGGCTCGGTCATCAAGGGCGCCGGCGACGCCACCTTTAACCTGAACGGCGGCATCCTGCGCGCCAAGCGTAACAAGGCCAACTTCCTGAATGGCTTTTTAACGCAGGCGATCGGAAGCGAGGGGGTCGGCTTCGACACCAACGGCTACGACGTGGGCGTGATGACCGCGTTCTCGGGAACGTCCCGCTTCGACAAGCTGGGCGCAGGCACGCTCACATTGTCGGGCAACAGCGCCGCCTTCACGGGAACCACCGATATCCAGGCTGGCACGCTGCAGGTCGACGGCGTCCTGGGCGGTCCGGTGAACGTGCTTTCGGCGGCGCGGCTCACGGGCACGGGACGCGTGGGCGCGACCGTCAACCGGGGCACCATCGCGCCGGGGCCGCGCAGCGGCTTCGGCACCCTGACGATCGCCGGTGACTATGCGGCGCAGGGCGGCAACCTGGAGATTCGCAGCCAGCTTGGCGGCGACAACTCACCCACCGATAAGTTGGTCGTCACGGGCGACACCGCGGGCGCGACGCCGGTCACCGTGAAGAACATGGGAGGCGCGGGTGGGTTGACCCAGCGCGGCATACAGGTCGTGCAAGTCAATGGGATCTCGGCGGGGCAGTTCAACCTGGCTAACGGCGACTACGTCATCGAGGGGCGTCCGGCCCTGGTGGCCGGCGCGTATGGCTATGTCCTGCAACAGGACTCGGCCGACGGCGGCTGGTATCTGCGATCGTCCCTGACCGATCCCGGCACCTCTCCCACCGATCCCGGCACGCCCCCCACCGATCCCGGCACGCCCCCAACCGGTCCGGGCACACCCCCGATCGGCGGCGGGTCGCCGGGCATCGAACCGCCCTTGCTTTATCAGCCCGGCGTGCCGGTTTATGAAGCCTACGCGAACACGCTGCTTAACCTGAGCCGGATGCCCACGTTGCGCCAACGTGTGGGCAATCGCCTCTATGATTCGGCGGACGTCGGCCGCAACGGCGTATGGGGCCGCATGGAGGGCACGACAAGCCGGCTCGAACCTTCGATGTCCACCACAGGCGCGCGCCAGGACATCGATAGCTGGAAGGCCCAGTTTGGTGTCGACCGTATCCTGGCGGGTAAAGAAGAAGGATCTCGCCTGGTGGGCGGCATGGCGTTTCATTAT
>LNAQ01000372.1_pt1 | contig 10810 bp, 7 predicted proteins | sample 602591 | NCBI WGS metagenome assembly LNAQ01 (sample SAMN02440304, study PRJNA202911) | soil metagenome | biome: Subtropical and temperate rainforests or woodlands; isolation source: soil samples (1 kg each in a 20% v/v slurry with milli Q water) were... ... | reverse complement strand
CGAAGCGCCAGTAGCAGGGTGCAAAGCCTTCGGACGGCGCTGCCCCGGTGGCCGGCGTGCGGGTGATGTCGATGCGTTGCAAGGTTTTGACGGGCGACTTGGCCTGGCAAGCCGAAGCCCGGAAGGAGGTGAAGTCGTGTTCACCCAGCAACTGTTGCGCGGCCTGCAACATGGCGGCGTGGTCGAGCGGGTAGAACACCCAGCCGACGCGGCCCGCATCGACGCTGGGGCGCACGGGCGACTGCAGCAGCACATAGGCATAGCGCCGCGCAGTCGCGCTGGCACGCGCGTGAAAATTTTCGGGCACCGGCTGGGCCCATTGCACCGCAATATCCGCTGGCAAAAAGGTGTTGGTGCCGCGCACCCACGACGACGCCGGGCGGTGCAGTGGCGTATCAAAGTGAACGACCTGCATGAGGCCGTGCACCCCCGCATCGGTGCGGCCCGCGCACAGCGTGCTGACCTGGTGCGTGGCAAAGCGGCCCAGGGCCGCTTCGAGATGATCCTGGATGGTGTTGCCCGACAACTGGCTTTGCCAGCCGCTGTAACGCTGGCCGTTGTAGGCCACCCCCATGGCCACCCTGGAGAGAGTGCCTGGGTCGGTGTCTTGCGGGGTGTCTGGATCGATGGGGCGCATCAGCCCAGGTCGGCCAGCAGCCGCTGGGCGCGGGCCTTGAGCGCCCCCGTGGATTCGGCAACCACTTCTTCGACCAGGGTGCGGGCCCCGTCGGTATCGCCGATGGCATTGAACTCATGCGCCAGCGCTAGCTTGGTGGCCAAGGGGTCGTCGGCATCGACGTCGCTGTCTGCTGCGGCGGGCGCCATTGCCGTGGCTGAGGCAGACTGGGAAGGTGCATCCAGGTCCAGCGTCAGGTCGCCCAGGTCGAACTCCATGGGAGCTGTTTCCATGGGGGCCATGTCGGTGGTGTCCTCCGTGGCGCTGTCCGTCAGCGACATGGCGTCGGACGGGAGCATGGTGAGGTCGTCGGAGGTCGGGAAATCGAGGTCGGCCATCGGCGGCGTCGCGATCGCAGGTGCGGCTGCCTCGGCGGGCTGGACGGCAGACAGCGATGCGGGCAGGTCAAGTTGCGCAACGGCTGCCAATTCGGTGTCGCTTTCCTCGGCGGCGGTTGCAGCTGCCGCCGCTGCGGCAAAGCCACCCGCAGCGGCTGGCGCCTCGGTTAGCGCATCTTCGGGCAAATCCAGATCGAGATTGAAATCCAGGTCGGGTGGCAGTGCTGCTGCGGGGGGCATGGCCATCACGGCGGCCGACAAAGTGGCCGGGGATGGAGCGGTGGCATCGCCTTGGTTCGTGCCAGGACGGCCGCCAGGCTGGTACACCGGGTTCTCCTGGTCCAGATCGCGGCCCAGTTCGCTGACATGGGTCCAGTCCGGACCTTCGCCTTGCGTCAGCTTGAACACATCTGCGGCCACTGCATCCAGGGCCTTGCGATCCTGCCGTTTGGCGTAAATCTCGGCCAGCTTGACGTGCACCGATACGCGGGCTGGATTGTGGCGAATCGCTTCCTTGAGGATTTCTTCGGCCTGGAGGTCGCGGCCATACGCCAGGTAAACGTCTGCTTCGGCCACGGGATCCACGTCACCGCCGGCATCGAGCTGGCTGGAAGAGTAGGCCATAGATGAGCCGGTGGTCATCTGGCTGTTGGCCGTGTCCACTTGCTGGCCGCCGCTGGCGCCAAAGAAGGAGTCGGGTTGCAGGCTGCTTGCCAGGAACGAACTGTCGACACCGGCATTGGCGCGACGTCGTTGCACCACGCGGTAGGCACCGTAACCGCCCAGCGCGATCAGTGCGAGGAGCCCCCCGGCAGGCACCAGGGGGTCTTCCATGAGGCCCGACAGGAAGCTCGGCTCGGGTGCAGGGGCTGGCGCTGGCACCGGTGCGGGCTTGGGTACAGGTTTTGGCGCAGGGGCGGATGCGGGTGCCGCGGCTTCTGCAGGCACGCTGGCTGCGGGGGATGCCGCCATGGCCGCGGGCTCGGAGGCCGCTGGCTGGATGGACGCCGCAGCCGGCATGGCTGCTGCCACTGCGCCGGGCGCGCTGGAGGCTGCGGCGGCAGGTGCACTGACCTGCGCAGACGCCGCGCTGAGCTTGTTCAGCTCGTTGATGTTTTTGGCCAGTTCGGCCATGCGGGCCGAGGATTCGCTGGCCTGCTTGTCTTTGGCCAGCTGGTCTTCTGCCGCCTTCTGGCCCGTCATGGCGCCCTTGGACAGGGTCAGCTTGTCGGGCGCGGCGGTTGCGGGTTTCTTGTCTTCGACCTGGGCTTGCACCGTGCCGCTGGCAGAGCGCTCTGCGGCCGCCACTTGGGCGGTGGGCGCTGCCGCAGCGAGTTTGCGGCGGAACACGTTGAAATCCCGGCTTTGTGCCGCCAGAACCTGGCGGGCTTCGCCCGGTGGGGTCGCCAATGCGGTTGCCTCGTCCGGCATTTGCAGCACGGCACCGGCCTTGATCCGGTTGACGTTGCCCTGGATGAAGGCGTCCGGGTTGGCGCGCATCAGCGCCACCAGCATCTGGTCCAGCGATACGCTGGCAGGGCGATACGTGTTGGCCAGGCGACCCGCCGTGTCGCCTGGCCGAACGGTGACACTGTTGGCTGAAGCGGGGCGTGGGCTGGCGGCTGCAGCGCTGCGGGGCGCACGCGGGGCGGAAGGCGCCGTTGCACGCGGGGCGATCGGTGCAGAACCCGTTTGCGCCTGGGCCACGGGGACCGAAACCTGCGGTGCCGCGGTTACCGTGGGCGTTGCGCGGCGCAAGGCTGGCGGATCGAACAGCATGGTGTAGCTGCGCACGATGTGGCCGCTGCTCCAGGAGGCGTCGAGAACCAGGTCTATGAAGGGGTCGTTGACAGGGCGGTCGCTGGACAAGCGCAGCACCGCTGTGCCGTCGGTCCGCCGCTGCAGCTGCACGCGCAGATTGTTCACCGCCGGAGTGAACTCCATGCCCTGGGCACGAAAGACTTCGGGAGATGCCGTTTTGGCGCTCAGGGTGTCGGCCTCGGCCGGTGTGATTTGGGGCAGGTCGATTTCTGCGCGCAGTGGCTCACCAAGAGCAGATTGCACCGTAATGCGGCCCAGTGCGAGGGCGGAGGCATCGTCGGCATAAAAACCGGTCAAAGCGACGGCCGCGGCCGCCAGGACAGAAAATTTCCAACGATGCATGTGTGCCATCAAACGTGGTGGTTGTGCGGCTCGGTTGAGCGGCGTTGTTCTTCTCATGGATTGATCCCGCCCCGGCGCGTGAAAATATGTAAAAAGCACCATAGCATCAATGTTTTGCACTGACAAGCTGAGGTGGCGCCGAGGCTTTAGTCGAGGTGACGATGCTCTGTGTTGGGGTATTGATATGTTGCCAATTGCCAACGCGGCGTAACGGACTGTGTCAGCGTGCTGGGCGCAAAAAAGCGCGCGCAATTGGGGTTTGCGCGCGCTTTTGGGCAGGGTGTATCAGGCGTTCAGCAGAATGCGCAGCATGCGGCGCAGCGGCTCGGCGGCACCCCACAGCAACTGGTCGCCTATGGTGAAGGCGCCCACATACTCGGGGCCCATGGCCAGCTTGCGGATGCGGCCCACCGGGATGGTCATGGTGCCGGTCACGGCCACGGGCGTCAGGTCCTGGATGGTGGCTTCGCGGGTGTTGGGCACCACTTTCACCCACTCGTTGTCGGCGGCGATCATGGCTTCGAGGTCGGCCACGGGCACATCCTTCTTGAGCTTGAAGGTCAGGGCCTGGCTGTGGCAGCGCATGGCACCCACGCGCACGCAGAAGCCATCAACCGGGATGGCGGCAGAGCTGAATCCCTCGCCCAGGCCCAGAATCTTGTTGGTCTCGGCCATGCCCTTCCATTCTTCCTTGGACATGCCGTTACCCAGGTCCTTGTCGATCCAGGGGATCAGCGAGCCGCCCAGGGGCACGCCGAAGTTGGCGGTTTCAGTGGCCGACAGGCTGCGCTGCTTGGCGATGACCTTGCGGTCGATCTCCAGGATGGCGCTCTTGGGGTCGTCGAGCAGCGCCTTCACTTCGGCATTCAGCGTGCCGTATTGGGTGAGCAACTCGCGCATGTGCTGCGCACCGCCGCCCGATGCGGCCTGGTAGGTCTGGGTGCTCATCCACTCGACCAGACCGGCCTTGTACAGCGCGCCCACGCCCATCAGCATGCAGCTCACGGTGCAGTTGCCGCCCACCCAGTTCTTGCCGCCATTGGCCAGCGCGTCTTTGATGACGGGCATGTTGACGGGGTCCAGGATGATGACTGCGTCCTTTTCCATGCGCAGGGTCGATGCAGCGTCGATCCAGTGGCCGTTCCAGCCCGCAGCGCGCAGCTTGGGGAAGACTTCGGTGGTGTAGTCGCCGCCTTGCGCGGTGATGATGATGTCGCAGCGCTTCAAGGCGTCGATGTTGAATGCGTCTTGCAGGGTGGTTTCGTTCTTGGCCTGTGCGGGGGCTTTGCCGCCTGCATTGGACGTCGAGAAGAACAATGGCTCGATCAGGTCGAAGTCTTTCTCTTCGACCATGCGGTCCATCAACACCGAGCCGACCATGCCGCGCCAGCCGACCAAACCTACCAACTTGCTCATTTCAACGCCCCTTTCAGATTAAGAAACAGTGCCAGACCAGACTGTTTGCCCCGGCTCGTCTGGCCAGGGAGGGCGCACGACGGTACCGGAGCTGGATCAGCCCTTAATGGTCGTGGTTTTGGTGGTGATTGCGCGCACAGCCACGCCTGCCAGGGCGGCAGTAGCGGTGTTCAGGGCGAACGGGCGGGCGGCAAACATGGGGGATGATTGTACCGGATGGCTGCATGGTGCCAACTTCAGGGGGAATGGTCGCGAGCGTCGTGAAAGCAAAAGGGCGGCACATGGCCGCCCTGGTGGAATGCAGTGAAGGATTACCCCAGCGCCTTCACCACCGCATCCCCCATCTGCGCCGTGCCCACCTTGGTGGTGCCTTCGCTCCAGATATCGCCCGTGCGCAGGCCTTGGGCCAGCACCTTTTGCACAGCGGCTTCGATGCGCTGGGCGGCGGCTTCCTGGTTCAGGCTGAAGCGCAGCATCATCGCGGCGCTGAGGATGGTGGCCAGCGGGTTGGCAATGCCCTTGCCGGCGATGTCCGGCGCGCTGCCGTGGCTGGGTTCGTACAGGCCCTGGTTGCTGCTGTTCAGGCTGGCCGAGGGCAGCATGCCGATCGAGCCGGTGAGCATGGAGGCTTCGTCCGAGAGGATGTCGCCAAACATATTGCCGGTGACCACCACGTCAAACGCCTTGGGCGCCTTCACCAGCTGCATGGCGGCGTTGTCCACGTACATGTGCTGCAGTTCCACATCGGGGTACTGCTGGCCCACTTCGGTCACCACGTCCTTCCAGAACTGGAAGGTTTCGAGCACGTTGGCCTTGTCCACGCTGGTGACCTTCTTGCTGCGCTTGCGGGCGGCCTGGAAGGCGACGTGGGCGATGCGTTCGATCTCTGGGCGGCTGTAGCGCATGGTGTCAAACGCTTCTTCGGCACCGGGGAAGTGGCCGTCGGTGGCCACACGGCGGCCACGCGGCTGGCCAAAGTAGATGTCGCCCGTCAGCTCGCGGATGATGAGGATGTCGAGGCCCGCGATCAGTTCGGGCTTGAGGCTGGATGCGCCCACCAGCTGCTCGTAGCAGATGGCGGGGCGGAAGTTGGCGAACAGGCCCAGGTTCTTGCGCAGGCCCAGGATGGCCTGCTCGGGGCGCAGCGGCCGGTCGAGCTTGTCGTATTTCCAGTCGCCCACGGCGCCGAACAGGATGGCGTCGGCTTCCTTGGCGAGTTGGAGGGTCGATTCGGGCAGCGGGTGGCCGTGGGCGTCATACGCGGCGCCGCCGACCAGGGCCGATTCCATCTCGAACTTCAGGTCGAGCGCCTGGAGCACCTTGACGGCCTCGGCGACGATTTCGGTGCCAATGCCGTCACCCGGCAGAACTGCGATTTTCATTGAATTGCGCTTTACTTTTGATAGCTACTAGCGCTTGTCTGGTAAGCGCTAGAGGCTGTTTTTGCTTGAAAATTGAATCAGGAGACCATCGAGTGCGCCAGCCACGGCTTGGTCGCCAGGCGCTGGGCTTCAAAGGCCTTGATCTTGTCGGACTGGCGCAGGGTCAGGCCGATGTCGTCAAAACCGTTGAGAAGGCAGTATTTGCGGAAGGCTTGCACCTCGAACGGAATCTCCTGTCCTTGCGGGCGCACGATGACCTGCCGTTCCAGGTCGATGGTGAGCTGGTAGCCGGGGAAGGCCAGCACTTCGTCAAACAGCTGGGCCACCGTGGCCTCGGGCAGCACGATGGGCAGCAGGCCGTTCTTGAAGCAGTTGTTGAAGAAGATGTCGGCAAAGCTGGGCGCGATCACGGCGCGAAAGCCGCACTGGTCCAGCGCCCAGGGCGCATGTTCGCGACTCGACCCGCAGCCGAAGTTCTTGCGCGCCAGCAGGATGGAAGCGCCTGCGTAGCGCGGCTGGTTCAGCACGAAGTCGGGGTTGGGTTGGCGGCTGGCCGGGTCTTGCCCCGGTTCGCCGTGGTCCAGGTAGCGCCATTCGTCAAACAGGTTCACGCCAAAGCCGGTCTTCTTGATCGACTTCAGGAACTGCTTGGGGATGATGGCGTCGGTATCGACGTTCTCGCGGTCCATGGGGGCCACAAGGCCCTGGAGCAAAGTGAATTTCTGCATGGTGTTCTTTGTTACTTGGCGGCGCGTTCGATGGCGCTGCCCGCGCGTTCGATGTCCTGGCCCACGCCCTTGACGGTGTTGCAGCCGGCGAGCACGAAGGCCAGGGACAGGGCGATGAGGGTGGCGGTCTTTTTCACGGCGGTCTCCTTCAGGCAAATTGGCGAATGTCTACAAAATGGCCGTGCACGGCAGCGGCGGCGGCCATGGCGGGGCTGACCAGGTGGGTGCGGCCACCGGCGCCCTGGCGGCCTTCAAAGTTGCGGTTGCTGGTGCTGGCGCAGCGCTCGCCCGGCTCCAGGCGGTCGGCGTTCATGGCCAGGCACATGCTGCAGCCGGGTTCGCGCCATTCAAAGCCTGCGGCCACAAAAATCTTGTCCAGGCCTTCGCGCTCGGCCTGTTCCTTGACCAGGCCCGAGCCCGGCACCACCATGGCCAGCTTCACGTTGCTGGCGACCTTGCGGCCCAGGCTTTTCACCACGGCGGCGGCTTCGCGCATGTCTTCGATGCGGCTGTTGGTGCAGCTGCCGATGAACACCTTGTCGATGGTGATGTCGTTGATCGCCTTGCCGGGTTGCAGGCCCATGTAGGTGAGCGCGCGTTCGATGGCGCCGCGCTTGTTGGCGTCTTTTTCCTTGTCGGGGTCGGGCACGCGGGCATCCACGCCCAGCACCATCTCGGGCGAGGTGCCCCAGGTGACTTGCGGCACGATGTCGGCCGCGTCGAGCTTGACCACGGTGTCGAACTTCGCGTCGGGGTCGGAGTGCAGCGTCTTCCAGTACGCCACGGCCTGGTCCCACTCGACACCCGTGGGCGACAAGGGGCGGCCCTTGACGTATTCAATGGTCTTGTCGTCCACCGCCACCAAGCCCGCGCGTGCGCCGCCTTCGATGGCCATGTTGCACACGGTCATGCGGCCTTCCATGCTCATCGCGCGGAAGACGGAGCCTGCAAACTCGATGGTGTAGCCCGTGCCTCCCGCCGTGCCGATCTTGCCGATGATGGCCAGCACCACGTCTTTGGGTGTCACGCCTTTGGCGAGCTGGCCGTCCACCTGCACCAGCATGTTCTTGGCCTTCTTGGCCAGCAGGGTCTGCGTGGCCATGACATGCTCGACTTCGGAGGTGCCGATGCCATGGGCCAGCGCGCCAAACGCACCGTGCGTGCTGGTGTGGCTGTCGCCGCAGACCACCGTCATGCCGGGCAGGGTGGCGCCGTTTTCGGGGCCAATCACATGCACGATGCCCTGGCGCTTGTGCATGAACGGGAAGAACGCGGCGGGCGTGATCTGCGCCATGTTGTCGTTCAGCGTGGTGATCTGTTCCTTGCTGATCGGGTCGGTGATGCCGTCGTAGCCGTTTTCCCAGCCGGTGGTGGGCGTGTTGTGGTCGGCCGTGGCCACGATGGAACTCATGCGCCAGACCTTGCGGCCCGCCTCGCGCAGGCCTTCAAAGGCCTGGGGGCTGGTCACTTCGTGCACCAGATGGCGGTCGATGTAGAGGATGGACGTGCCATCTTCTTCGGTGTGGACGACGTGTTCGTCCCAGATCTTGTCGTACAGGGTGCGTCCCATGGCGGTCTCTTTTCGTGGGTGGGGGTAAGTTGGATTTTAGGTCGGCGTGAAAGTGCCGGGCGACGGGCGAACCAGGTGTTCCACCAGCAGCCGCGCGGTGACGGGCAGGGCATCGAAGTCGCGGGCCACCACGCGCAACTCGCGCTGGGCCCAGGGGTCGGTCAGGGGCACCGCCTGCAGCCGGCCCACGCCGTGCATGAGGGCAAAGGCCCGGTCGGGCAGCAGGCCCACGCCCAGGCCGTTGTCGATCATGCGGCACATGGCATCCAGCCCCGTGACCTGAATGCGCTGGCGCAGTGGGCGCCCAGCGGCAGCGGCGGCGGCGCGCATGGCCAGGCTGATGCTGCTGTTGGCGTGCAGGCCGACAATGTCCCAGTCCAGCACTTCTTCAAAATGAATAGCAGCTTGCGCAGACAGGGCGTGCGCTGCGGGCACAACCAGCACTAAGCGATCGGTGCGATAGGGGCGGCTTTGCAGGTCGGCGGCGGCGGGCCCGCCGGTGTTGCAGATGCCCAGATCGGCCGCGCCTTCCTGCACGGCGTGCAGCACATCGCTGGAGAGGTGTTCCTGCAGGTCGATCTTGACCTGGCTGTGCGCGCGCGCAAAAGCGCCCAGGTCTTCGGGCAGAAACTGCACGATGGCCGAGATGTTGGCGTGCATGCGCACATGGCCGCGCACCCCTTCGGCGTATTCGCTCAGTTCGCCCTGCATGCGCTCCAGGCCAAACAGCACCGTGCGCGCATGGTGCAACAGGCTTTCGCCCGCCGGCGTGAGGGTGACGCCCCGGCTGTGGCGGTAGAGCAGGGCGGTGTCCACGGCGGTTTCCAGGTCGGACAGGCGCTTGCTGACGGCCGATGCTGCAATGAACTCGCGCTCCGCCGCGCGGCCGATGCTGCCGAGCTCGCACACCGCGACAAAGAGTTGCAGCGAGGTCAGGTCAATGCGGCGCGCAAAACTGCGCTCGGAGCTTTTCATGGGTTGGGGCGTAGCCTTCTTGTTTTGAGAAGACTTCGCATTTTCCACCCAATTTTTCGTGTTTGTCATCGCAGAACACGATGGCATTCGTCGTGCAAGGGGTTAGTTCATCAAAAAAGTGAGCTGTTGGCGCTTGATTTCAATGCTCTTCAGAGGCTTTTATCGCTCAAATCCAATAAAGACGAGCGCAAGGTGCTCATCTTTTTGATGCGTTGCGCTTGTCGCGCAGTCCATTGCGCGCCCTCAGGCGGTCAGTGTGCTGCCATGCTCGGGCACTGCGGCGCGCCAGCGCAGTTCATGCTCGATGCGCTGGCGCAGCATGTCGGCCGCGCCCATTTCGCCGTGCACCACATAAACCCGGTCGGGCGCATGGCCCATGCTGCGCAGCCAGGCCAGGGTCTGGTTGGCGTCGGCGTGGGCCGAGGCGGCGGTGAGTTGCACCACTTCGGCGCGCACCGCAATGTCCTGCCCGTGGATGCGGGTGGTCTTTTCGCCGCTGGCGATGCGCGCGCCGCGCGTGCCTGGCGCCTGGTGGCCGGTGATGATGACCATGTTGCGGTGGTCGCCCGCATACAGCGCCAGGTGGTGCAGCACGCGCCCGCCCGTGGCCATGCCGCTGGCCGAAAGAATCACCATGGGGCCGTGGCGGCGCGCCAGGGCCTTCGATTCTTCGGTGGTCTGCACCATGGTGGCGCCGTGCGAGAGGGCGTCTGCCTCGTGCGCCGTCAGCCGGTGCTCGCCCGCGTGGTGCGCGAACAATCCTGTGGTGCTGACGGCCATGGGGCTGTCCAGAAACACCGGCAGTGAACGCGGAACCACGCCCTGCTTCTTGAGCAGGTTGATCGCATGCAGCACCGCCTGCGCGCGGCCCACGGCAAACACCGGCACCACGGCCACGCCGCCGCGCTGGGACAGGCGTTGCAGGGCGGGGGCCAGTTCCTGCAAGATGTCTGTTTGCGGGTGCTGGCGGTCGCCGTAGGTGGACTCGACCAGCACCGTGTCGGCCTGGGGTGGTGCCTCGGGCGGGTTCATGACCAGGTCGTCGGGGCGGCCCAGGTCGCCCGAGAACAGGATGCGCCGACCGCCCACTTCCAGCAGCACGCTGGCCGCGCCCAGGATATGCCCGGCCGGCGTGAAGCTCACGCGCCAGCCAGCAATGGGCTCAAACGCCTTGTGGTAGGCATGGATGCGGAACTGCTTCATGCAATGCTGCGCATCCAGCCGGGTGTACAGCGGCAGCGCCGGTGCGTACTGCGAGAGCTGGTGGCGGTTCAAAAAGGCGGCGTCTTCTTCCTGTAGGTGGCCGCTGTCGGGCAGCAGGATGGCGCACAGGTCGCGCGTGCCGGTGGTTGCGTGAATGGGCTTGATGTAGCCGTCGCGTGCCAGCAGGGGCAGGTAGCCGCTGTGGTCCAGGTGCGCATGGGTCAGCACCACGGCGTCGATCTGGTGGGGCGTGAGGGGCAGGGGCTGCCAGTTGCGCAGGCGCAGCTGCTTGTAGCCCTGGAACAGGCCGCAATCGACCAGCATGCTGTGGCCGTTGTGGCGCACCAGGTATTTGGAGC
>LNAQ01000369.1_pt1 | contig 10847 bp, 10 predicted proteins | sample 602591 | NCBI WGS metagenome assembly LNAQ01 (sample SAMN02440304, study PRJNA202911) | soil metagenome | biome: Subtropical and temperate rainforests or woodlands; isolation source: soil samples (1 kg each in a 20% v/v slurry with milli Q water) were... ... | reverse complement strand
AGCCTTGGCGGCGCAAGAACACGCGGATGCGCCGGTAGCCGTAGCGTGGATACATGGCCGACAGTTCCTTCATCGCCGCCAGCACCGGTGCGTCCTTGGCGGGCAATCGTAGTTCGTAGCTGAGCGTGGCTCGCGACATGCCGATGAGCCCGCAAGCGCGGCGCAGACTCAGGCCCCGTGCACGCACGAAGGCCAGTTGCTCGCGCCGAGCCAGCGGGCTCACCATTTTTTTGCGTTGATCTCCTTGAGGATCTCGAGGTCCAGATCCCGCTCGGCAAGGAGCTTCTTCAGCCGGCTGTTCTCAAGCTCCAGGGCCTTCAGACGCTTGACGTCGGCTGCTTGCATCTGGCCGAAGTGCTTGCGCCACGCGTAGATGGTGGCATCGCTGACCTTGTGCTTCTTGGCCGCCTCGGCCACCGTCGTGCGATCTGCTTCGCGCAGGATCGTGACCATTTGCTCTTCCGTGAATCGACTCTTCTTCATGGGCTCCTCTTTGGGCGGGAGCCATCTTCCTAGATATCAATGTCTCGGAGAAACCGGGCAGGTCAAGCGCACCCAGATGGCCGCACATTCCGGAAGCCGGCTCCCGAAGCTCGGGCTGCCGACGAAATTTAGGGTAAACACCTAAATCTCTCGTGTCTATCCCCGTGGAGCAGCCGTGACGCCTTGAGAAATCTCATCGGCCAAAGCATGAAGGAGCGGAACATATCTGGTCGCCAGTTCCCGATCCGAGATAGCACTGCTCTGCAGCACCAGGTTCACGGCACCAATCGCATGTTCCCCAATTCGGATCGGAAATGCGATTGCTGTAACGCTCGACTCCGACGCCCATTCGCCTCGGTTAACCCCATAGCCGCGGCGACGCGTCTCACGTACAACCCGCTTCACGTAAGCGGAATCTCTTGCCATCTTTCCGATGGAGTCGGTGCGTTCGCTCAGGAGGGATAAAGTCGCTTCTCGCTCTTCGTCAGCGCACCAGCTCAACCACGCGCGGCCAAGTGCCGACACAAGCAACGGTATTCGAATACCGATCGTCGCGCGATGCTGAGAGAGCATGCTGACACGGTGCGTCGATTCCCTGACGATCATGAAGCCGGAGTCAGGAGTCGCCAGATCGCTCGGCCAAGAGAGCGCACGCAGATGCGCGCGCATCGCCGGAGCGGCCACATTGTCAATCCAATCGGCGCCCACATACCCTTCCGAAAGCCGGCGCACCTCGAAGCCCAAAGCGTAAGAGGCACCATCGTCCTTCTGGTGGACAAAGCCTTCCGCCTTCAGCGTCTCAAGCAGCCGCTTCACAGTGGTCCGGTGTAGGCCGGCGAGGCGGGACAGCTCTGCGACGCCACCAATGCCGCCTGGCATGCCGTTTAATGCGCGCAACACGGCCAAGCCGCGGGTAAGCCCCCTGACCTCTCGATAGGCTGACTCGGTGAAGCTGGGAATAGATGCGGCCATAGTCGTGCACTCTGTGCACAGACTATACGACGCCGCCTGCGGCTTCGAAACTCCCCTCATACCACCGAACGCCAATACCGGCCGGGGTTTGAAAGCAGGAGACATCCATGAACTTCGCACGCCGCGCACTGTGCGCGATGGCCGCCCTGAACTTGATCTCGAGCAATGTCCTCGCGCAGGAATGGCCGTCGAAGCAGCCAATCCGCATCATCGTGCCTTACCCGGCAGGCGGCAACGCAGACGCCGCGGCTCGCGCGGTGGCCGACGTGGTCAGCACAAGCATCAAGCAGACGATCGTCGTGGACAACCGTCCAGGCGCCTCCTCGATCATCGGCACCGACGCGGTGGCGCGCTCAACCGCCGACGGCTACACGATCGGTGTGGTTTCTGACTCCCACGCCATCAACGAAGTGATGGCCAAGACGCCAAAGGCTGCGGAAGTCCTTGGTGCCCGCGTGCCCTACGACGCCGTCAAGGACTTCACCCCCGTCTCAGGAATGATCCTGGTGCCCCTGGTGCTGGTGGTCAATCCCAAGATTCAGGCCCGCTCGCTGAAAGACGTGGTCGCGCTGTCCAAGGACTCCAAGCTACAGGGACTGAATTTCGGCACGATGGGCTCGGGCAGTCCGTGGGCCATTCATCTGCATCAGCTCAACGAGTTGACAGGGGCCAACTTCATCGACGTGCCCTACAAGGGTCTCGCTCCCGCTGCGACGGATCTGCTGGCCTCGCAGATCGACACGATGGTCATGCCAGTGCACTACGCACAGCAGTACATCAAGTCCCGAAAGCTGGTACCGATTGCCACTCTGAGCGAAGCACGCCATCCCCTGCTGCCCGAAGTGCCGACGGTGGCAGAGAGCGGCTACCCCGGGTTTGCCATCTCCAACTACCTGTACTTCGTGGTCCCTGCAGCCACTCCCAAGCCTGTGGTTGACCGGCTGGAGCGAGAGATCACCGCAGCACTGAAGCAGCCTGCGATGAGAGACAAGCTGGGCATCTCCGGTGACCCGTATCCCGCCACCTCCGCCGAGCTGTCCACGCGCCTCAAGCGGGACATCAGCACCTACGGCGCAATCATTCAGAAGACCGTCAAGTAAGACGTAGAGCGAGAGAACATCATGAGCAAAGCCCAAGCCTTCGACACAGACGTCCTCGTGATCGGCACAGGCCCGATGGGTGCGACCACCGCGCTCGCGCTGGCCAACTACGGGGTGCGCGTGCAGGTTGTGAATCGCTGGAACTGGACGGCAAACTCGCCGCGCGCCCACATCACGAATCAACGCGCAGTCGAAGTGCTTCGGGACTTGGGTGTGGAACAAGAGGCGAAGCGCGATGCCACGCCTTGGGAATGGATGGGCGACACGTTGTTCACCACAAGCCTGGCCGGGCCTGAGATCGCCCGCTTGCGCACGTGGGGAACGGGCGATGAGCGCGTGGGTGACTATCTGCAGAACAGCCCCTGCCCCATGCTGGACATTCCTCAGAACAAGATGGAGCCCCTGCTGGTTAAGAACGCGGCGGCTCGCGGTGCGGTGTTCACCTGGAACACCGAGTACCTGCACCATGAGCAGGACGGTGAGGGTGTCACGGTCAGCCTGAAGGACATCACGACCGGGCGTGAGTACAAGGTGCGTGCACACTACCTGGTGGGCGCGGATGGGGCCAAGTCCAAGGTGATGGACGACGCCGGCCTTGAGGTCCAAGGCGAGCTCGCCCGCGCGGGCACTGCATATGTGCTGTTCAAGGCAGATCTCACCCGGTATGTCGCCCACCGGCCCAGCATCCTGTATTGGATCGTCACATCGAACGCAGCGTTTGGCGAGATCGGCATGGGGCTGCTGCGAGCCATCAAGCCTTGGGACGAGTGGATTGCGGGCTGGGGCTTCGACATGGCCAAGGGCGAACCCGATTTCTCGCCAGAAGAAATCCAGCGCAAGGTTCGCCTGCTTGTGGGTGATCCTGAGCTGAAATTCGAAGTCAAGAGCACGTCGACTTGGTATGTGAACCAGGCGCACGCTCCGGTTTACTCGAAGGGTCGTGTGTTCTGCGGCGGCGATGCCGTTCACCGCCATCCGCCTTCCAGCGGCCTCGGCTCAAACACCTGCATGCAGGACGCCTTCAACCTCGCCTGGAAGCTGGCCTATGTCGTCAAGGGCTATGCAGGCGACAAGCTACTGGACTCCTACACGCTGGAGCGTGCACCGGTCGGCGCGCAGATCGTGGACCGCGCGAACCAATCGCGCAAGGACTACGGGCCGCTCAACCAATGCTTCAGAGATGCCTCGGCCGCCGATCCAGTGGCAGCGGGCCTCAAGAAGCTGGCTGACCCTGGTCCTGAGGGGGTGGAGCGCCGCGCAGCGATGGCGAAGGCGCTGCACCTCAAGAACTACGAATTCAACGCCGAAGGAGTCGAACTCAATCAGCGCTGCGTTTCGGATGCCATCATGGCTGACGACGACGCCAAGGAAGAGGTGTGGGCACGCGATCGTCAGTTATACGCGCAGGCCACCACGCGTCCAGGCGCCAAGATTCCACATGCATGGCTGGTGGGATCGGATGGACGACGTCTCTCCACGCTGGATGTGGTGGGCAAGGGCAATTTCAGTGTGGTCACCGGCTTAGCCGGCCAAGCCTGGGCGGATGCAGTCAACGAACTCAAACTGCCTTTCCTGAAAGCCGTGGTCATCGGCCAGCCAGGCGCCTTGGACCCCTACTGCAGCTGGCATGCCGTGCGTGAGATCGAGGAAGCGGGTGCGCTCATCGTGCGGCCGGATGGGGTTGTGGCATGGCGCAACTCCAGCGGCGTTGCCGATGCCGACACCGCACGCGCAGAACTCGAGCGAGCACTGGAACTGCTGCTCAATCGCGAGTTCTCTACGGCAGAGATCGCATGACTTCGCGCGCCTTCCTCGGGATCTCTCACAGCCCTCTGATGGGATTGAATGACATTCCGGACCACGTGGAGCGGGACTTGCAAGCTGCGATCAGCGCAGCTCGCCAGCAAGTGCTGCCGTTCGATCCCGAGCTGATCGTCCTTGTCGCACCGGATCATTACAACGGCTTTTTCAACGAGCTGATGCCGCCGTTCTGCATTGGCACTGCCGCACACGCGGTTGGCGACTATTTGTCACCAAAGGGCGATCTGAATGTTGCCGCAGATGAAGCCGTTTCGTTGGCCACCCGGCTCATGGACAGCGACTTCGACTGTGCGATCTCGCGTCGCATGCTCGTGGACCACGGGTTCTCACAGACGTTGCAGCTGATGTGGGGTGGCTTGGACACGCCGCCCGTCATCCCTGTCTTTGTCAACGCGGTGGCGCAGCCAGGAATTCCCCGCATGCGCCGCTGTGCACAACTCGGACGAGCCATCGGTTCATTCCTGGACTCGGTGCCAAAGCGCGTGTTGCTCATCGGCTCGGGCGGGCTGTCTCATGAGCCCCCGGTGCCGACGCTGTCGCATCCTGACCCAGCCGTTCGGGAGCGCATCACGGTCAAAGCGACCCCCAGCGAGGCTGACAAGGCCGCCAAGACGCAACGTGTGATGGCCGCCGGGCGCGCGCTGGCGGACGGCACGGGAACGATCAAAGCAATCAACAGCGAATGGGACAAACGCTGGATGGCCGGGATCAGCGGCACGACGCAAGACGTGGATGCGCTGTGCACCCTGAGCGAGGAAAGCATCGAGCGAGAAGCGGGCTTGTCCGCACACGAGTCCAAAAGCTGGCTCGTTGCCCGTAGCGCATTGAGTGGGGATGCCAAGCCAGTTTCGACGTTGAGCTACTACCGAAGCATCCCTGAATACATCGCTGGCTTCGGCATCTTGGTGCTGAACCAGCCTCATTGAACAAGGAAAGATATGGAAACCCGAATCGAGAAATGGGCAGAACTCCTGCGCACCGCCGAGGCCAATCGCGAGCCGATCGCTCCGCTGCGCGATGAGATGGGACCGGACCTGGACGGCGCCTTGGCCTATGCCGTCCAGCTTGCCAATGTGGCTCACGCCACTGCGTCCGGCCGGCGCGTGATCGGTCGCAAGATTGGATTGACCTCCGTCGCCGTGCAAAAGCAGCTCGGCGTCGATCAACCCGATTTCGGCACGCTCTATGCGGACATGGTCTACGGAGACGATGACGAAATCCCCTGGGTGCGCACGCTGCAGCCCAAGGTGGAGGCCGAGGTTGCACTGGTCATCGACCGCGATCTGCTGAACCCCGACACGACGCTCGTGGAACTCATCAATGCGACCGCCTACGTCTTGCCGGCCATCGAGGTGGTGGGAAGCCGGATTGCGAGCTGGAACATCCGCTTCGCCGACACCGTCGCCGACAACGCCTCCAGCAGCCTCGTGGTGCTGGGTGGTGTCCCCCGAAAGCTCGATGGCCTGGATCTGAAGCTCAGCGCCATGTCGATGACCCGAGGGGAAGAAGAAGTCTCGCGCGGCTCCGGTGCTGCATGTCTGGGGCACCCACTCAACGCCGCTGTCTGGCTGGCACGCAAGCTGGCGACGCTGGGCCAGCCACTGCGCGCGGGTGATCTGGTACTGACCGGGGCGCTCGGCCCGATGGTTGCGGTGCAACCGGGGGAACGCTTCGAGGCCGTGATCGCCGGCGTCGGCACCGTCCGTGCGCGATTCGGCAACGCCTGAACTGGAGATCCACATGACCGAGAAACTCAAGGCCGGAATCATTGGCAGCGGAAACATTGGCACGGATCTGATGATCAAGATCATGCGCCATGGCAAGCACATCGAGATGGGCGCCATGGTTGGCATCGATGCGGCCTCCGATGGCCTGGCACGCGCAGCGCGCCTGGGCGTGGCAACCACCCATGAAGGCGTGGTCGGCCTTAGCCGTCTGCCGATCTTCAGCGAGATCGATGTCGTCTTCGACGCAACCTCCGCATCCGCGCATGTCAAGAACGACGCGTTCCTGCGCGAGATCAAGCCAGGTATCCGGGTGATCGACCTAACCCCTGCAGCAATTGGCCCTTACTGCATTCCGGTGGTCAACGGCGCGGAGCATCTTGGGGCACTAAACGTGAACATGGTGACCTGCGGCGGCCAGGCGACCATCCCGATGGTCGCGGCCGTCTCACGGGTTGCGAAGGTCCACTACGGCGAAATCATCGCCAGCATCTCCAGCAAGAGCGCTGGCCCTGGGACGCGTGCCAACATCGACGAGTTCACCGAGACGACCTCAAACGCCATTGAAGTGGTCGGCGGCGCGGCGAAGGGCAAGGCCATCATCGTTCTGAACCCGGCGGAGCCGCCGCTGATGATGCGTGACACCGTTTATACGCTGAGCGAGGTGGCAGACGAGGAGGCCATCGCCCGCTCCGTGGAGCGGATGGCCGCTGATGTACAGGCCTATGTTCCGGGCTATCGCCTCAAACAGAAGGTGCAGTTCGACCGCATCACGGCGGACCAACCCATTCGCATCCCCGGCGTAGGGGATCGACTGAGCGGCCTCAAGACCTCGATCTTCCTGGAAGTCGAAGGCGCCGCGCACTACCTGCCCGCTTACGCGGGCAATCTCGACATCATGACCAGCGCCGCACTGCGCACTGCGGAATCCATGGCCGAGCAACTGGTGACAGTAACCGCCTGAGGCGAGCACGATGACCGACATTCCCAAGAAAATCTACATCTCGGACGTGACCCTGCGCGATGGCAGTCACGCCATCCGCCACCAGTACAGCGTCGAGCAGGCCAAGCAGATCGCCAAGGCCCTCGACGACGCCAAGGTCGATTCCATCGAGGTCGCGCATGGCGACGGACTTCAAGGCGGAAGTTTCAACTACGGTTTCGGCGCCCACACCGACGTGGAGTGGATCGCGGCGGTTGCAAGCGTAATCTCGCACGCCAAGATCGCTACGCTCCTGCTTCCGGGCATCGGCACCGTCCATGACCTCAGGGCCGCCTACGACGCGGGCGCACGCATCGTTCGCGTGGCAACACACTGTACCGAGGCTGACATCTCGCGCCAGCACATCGAGTACGCGCGCCAACTCGGCATGGAGCCTGTCGGTTTCCTGATGATGAGTCACATGACGACGCCCCAGGCGCTGGCCAAGCAGGCGAAATTGATGGAAAGCTACGGCGCTGTCTGCTGCTATGTGGTCGACTCCGGCGGCGCCCTGAGCATGACCGACGTGCGCGACCGATTCCGCGCCTTCAAGGACGCCCTGAAGCCCGAAACCCAGACCGGGATGCATGCGCATCACAACCTGAGTCTCGGCGTGGCCAACAGCATCGTCGCCGTCGAAGAGGGATGCGACCGTGTGGATGCGAGCCTGGCGGGCATGGGCGCTGGCGCGGGCAATGCGCCCCTGGAGGTCTTCATCGCAGCGGCCTCGCGCACGGCGGGGTGGCTGAGCAATTCCACCTCGATCTCGTAGGACGAGATATTTTCGCCGCGACGGCGGATGGTGTCCTTCAGCCGGTCGACGAAGCGATAGTCGCCGTCGGCATCGCGGATGAAGGCGTCGCCGGTGTGAAACCAGCCGTTGCGCCAAGCGTCAGCGGTGGCTTGTGGATTATTGTTGTAACCGTGGTTCATCGCCCATGGCGCTTCGGTGCGCAAGATCAATTGTCCGACCTCGCCATCCCTGACGCTGCAATCCAGATCCCAGGCCGCAGATGCATTGCGCAGGTGCGACCTGGTGTTCGAGGCGGTGCCGGAAGTCATCGCGGTCAAGCAAGAGACCTTCGCCTGGGTCAGCGAGCATGTGCCGGTGTCGACCATCATCGCGTCGACCACCTCGACCTTCCTGGTTACCGAGTTGAGCGAAATGGTCAGCACACCTGCGCGCTTCGTGAACGCGCACTGGCTCAATCCCGCGTACCTGATGCCGCTGGTGGAAGTCAGCCGCAGCGAAGCGACCTGCCCGCAGGTGGTCGAACGGCTGCTGCAACTGCTCAAGCGCATCGGCAAGGTGCCCGTGGTGTGCAGCCCGGTGGCTGGCTACATCGTGCCGCGCATTCAGGCACTGGTGATGAACGAAGCGGCACGGATGGTGGAAGAGGGCGTGGCCAGCGCAGAAGATATCGACACGGCGGTGCGCGTCGGCTTTGGTTTGCGCTTCTCGGTGCTGGGCCTGCTTGAGTTCATCGACTGGGGTGGCGGCGACATTTTGTACTACGCCTCGCGTTACCTGAGTGGAGCGCTATCACCGCGTTTCGAGTCACCACAAGTGATCGCCGACAACATGCAGAACGGCCGCAATGGCTTGCGCGATGGCCAGGGCCTGGATGCGGGGAACGATGTAGCCCGCGGCGGGCGCGCATTGCACCGGTTTCTTGCCTGCCAGACGCAGTACCTGCAGCAGGCCCAGCGTCGCGGCCTCGCTGGTTTGGGGACCGCGGCTGACTTCCACCAGCGGTATCAGATAGGCGGGATTGAGCCAGTGGGCGTTCAGGAAGCGCTGCGGGCCTTCCACCAGTTCCGCCAGTTCGGTGACGAGAAAGGTGGACGTGGTGGAAGCGATGATGCTGTCCGGCGCGCAGGCAGCGCCCAGCCAGAGAAAGGCGTCGCGCTTGGCGTCCAGCCGTTCGACGATCGTCACGTTGGCCATGCCGCCGCCTTCGCACATGGTCTGGAGACCATAGCGCTTGCCGCGCTGATGCAGGGCGTGGACCAGAGTCGTCATCAGCTTGGTGCCGGAGCCGCCGAGGGGATGGCCGAGCGCGATCGCGCCGCCATTGACGTTGAGGCGCTCCGGATCGGCGCCGGTGGTCTTCAGCCACGCGGTCGGCACCGAGGCGAAGGCCTCGTTGACCTCGAACAGATCGATGTCGCCGATCTTCATGCCGGACTTCTCCAGCGCGCGCTTGGTGGCATGCACGGGCGCGTCGAGCATGATGACGGGGTCGCCGCCCATCATGGTCATGTGATGGATGCGCGCGATCGGCTTCACGCCGAGCTGCTTCAGGCCGCGCTCGTTCACCACCATGACGCCGGAGGCGCCGTCGCAGATCTGGCTGGCGCTGGCCGCGGACAGCTTGCCGTTCTCGGCGATCAGCTTGACGCCCTTGATGCCGTCGAGCGTGGCGTCGAAACGGATGCCCTCGTCGATGTGGTGGGTGTCCTTGCTGCCGTCGGCGCGGGTGATCTCGAGCGGCACGATCTCCTTCTTGAAGTGACCGGCCTGGGTCGCCGCGATCGCGCGCTGATGGCTGTTGTAGGAGTACTCGTCGAGCTCGTTCTTGGACAGGCCGTACTTCTCGGCCATCATCTCGGCGCCGGTGAACTGGCTGAACACGATATTCGGATATCTCGCCTCGATGCCCGGGCTCTTGTAATTGCCGAAGCCGTTCTTGGCCGGCAGCTGCGAGGACAGGCCCATCGGCACGCGTGTCATCGATTCCACGCCGGCGGCGATCACCACGTCCATGGTGCCGGACATCACAGCTTGCGCGGCGAAATGCAGCGCCTGCTGCGAGGAGCCGCACTGGCGGTCGATCGAGGTGCCCGGCACGCTCTCCGGCAGCTTCGAGGCCATGATGGCGTTACGCGCGACATTGTTGGATTGCTCGCCGACCTGCATGACGCAGCCCATGATCACGTCCTCGACGAGGGCGGGATCGACCTTGGTGCGGTCGACCAGCTCGTCCAGTACCTTGGCGGCGAGATCGGCCGGATGCCAGCCGGCGAGGCGGCCCCCCTTGCGCCCGCCGGCGGTACGCGCAGCGGCGACGATGTATGCCTCGGCCATGTCGGTCTCTCCCTGAATTGCTCTGAATAGGCTGGTTGTCGCGGCGGATTAAAAGGGCGCGACGTGATTTAGTCAATCGATCAATTAACTCTTGTGATGAGGCGCTGCTTGCGCTTATCTGCGCCCTCTCGACGCAGATTCAGGGATATCCGTGGTTACCAGCGTACCGAACAGGCTCCCGAGCGGAAAAAATTCCACGGCAGAGAAATTGCTCGTGGCCGCGAGCGAGTTGATGATCGAACGCTCCTCGATCGAGATTTCACTCAGCGACATCGCGCAGAAGTCGGGCGCCAACGCCGCGCTGGTCAAATATCATTTCGGCAACAAGGACGGCCTGCTGCTGGCGTTGCTCGCGCGGGATGCCGCGACCGAGATGTCCAATCTCGAATATCTGCTGGCGCAGCCGATCGCCTCGACGGCTAAGCTGAAGCTGCACATCGCCGGCATCATCCGCGCCTATTACCGGTTCCCCTACATGAACCGGCTGATCCACTATCTCCTGCATGAAACCAACGCAGGCTCCGCCGACGAAGTCTCGAAGTTCTTCGTCGCGCCGCTGCTCGACTTTCATCGCCGCCTGCTCGCCGAAGGCGTCAGCCGCGGCGAGTTTCGCGCCACAGATCCGGTGCTGTTCTACACCAGCCTGATTGGCGCCTGCGATCACCTGTTCTTCGGCC
>LNAQ01000368.1_pt1 | contig 10861 bp, 9 predicted proteins | sample 602591 | NCBI WGS metagenome assembly LNAQ01 (sample SAMN02440304, study PRJNA202911) | soil metagenome | biome: Subtropical and temperate rainforests or woodlands; isolation source: soil samples (1 kg each in a 20% v/v slurry with milli Q water) were... ... | reverse complement strand
ATGCCGGCGTCGCGCAGCAGGCGTTTGCTGATGTCTTTGTCCATGCACACCGCCGAGCCGAGCACGTCGGAGCCGACGAAAGGCAGGTCGGCCATGCGCAGCAGGCCTTGCAGGCAACCGTCCTCGCCGAGGGTGCCGTGGACGATGGGGAAGATCACATCGATGTGCGCGAGCAGGCCGCTGCCGGCGGTTTCCACCACTTGCTGGCTGGCCTTGCCCGGCACCACCGCCAGTTCGCGGTTGGACTGGTTGAGGGCGATCAGCGCCGGGTTTTCCTGGTTGATCAGGAAGTTCGAGGTGTCGTTAAGGTGCCAGTGACCGGCCTTGTCGATGCCGATCAGCACCGGCTCGAAGCGCGAGCGGTCGAGGGCATCGACAATATTGCGCGCCGATTGCAGCGAGACTTCGTGCTCGGCCGAACGGCCACCAAAAATAATCCCTACGCGCACCTTGCTCATGACCCGACCTCACTGTTGAAAGTAAGGCTTCTTACCATGAGCGGTCAGCGATTCGCTACCAGATGTACACCGAACAGCATGTAGCAACTCCCGGCAAAACGGTCGAGCCATTTACGCGAGCGGCTGTAGAGGTCGGCCATGCGCGCACTGGAAAACACCAGGGCCACGCTGGAATACCAGCTGAACGACAAGGTGGCCATGATGATCACCGCCAGGGTCAACAGCATCGGCGATGGCGACGGCGGCATGGTGGACGCGAAGATGGTGGCGACGAACAGCGCGGCCTTGGGATTGGACAGATTGCCCAGCAACCCCAGGCGCCAGGCGGAAAACAACGAGCGCCGAGCCCCGTCCGGCAAGCGGCTCTGCCCCATCGCCGGCGCCGAGCGTTTGAACAGCTTCAACCCCAGGTAGATCAGGTAGCAGCCACCGATGATCTTGAACGCCAGGTACAGCATGGGGGCGGCGGTAAACAGCGACTTTATGCCCAGCCCACCGGCCAGCCCCCACAGGATCGTCCCAGTCGCGACACCCGCCGAGGCCACCACGCCATGGCGGCGCGAACAGCTGGCGGCCAGTTGCGCGGTGTTGAAGAAATTGGGCCCGGGCGTGACCACCGCCACCGTCCACAGCAGGGCCAGCGAGATCAGGGGCGTCACGTAGGCGGGGTTGAGCAAATCCATGGCGGGCAACTCCATCAGCACAGGGCACGAACAGCGATCATAGGCCTCGCCTGCCCCCCTGCACAATCGTACAAGACCCCGGCAGACAAGGGCCTCAGACTCGGTTAACGTGTTTCCACCTCTTCTTGTGACAAGTCACCATGGGTAAACCCACCCCCACCCTCGACTGGGTCCACCGCGCGCCGCATGCCAGTGGCCTGGACCGTATCGAGGCGTACTTCGCCGGCATCGCGTTCGACCTGCATCGCCATGACACCTATGCCATCGGTCGCACCTTGTTCGGCGTGCAGAGTTTTCATTATCGCGGCGGCATGACCCATGGCCTGCCCGGCACCACCATGGTGATTCATCCCGACGAGACCCATGACGGCCGCGCCGGCAGCGAGGAAGGCTTCAAGTACCGCATGATCTATGTGGAGCCGGCGCTGGTCCAACAGATCCTCGGCGGCAAGCCGTTGCCGTTTATCCCCGGCGGGGTGTCCACCGACCCGTGGCTGTTTCGCGCCAGCGAAGTGTTGCTGCAAAGCCTGGACTGCCCGATCGACCGGCTGCAGGAGCAGGACGCCCTGTTCGACCTGGCCCAAGCCTTGAACAACGCCTCGGGAGCGATCACCACCCGCAAGACCTTCGATTACGTCGCCGCCGAACGCGCCCGGGAATTTATCCACAGCGCCCTGGGCCGCAGCATCACCCTGGATGAAATGGCCGAACACGCCGGCCGCGACCGCTGGGCCTTGTCGCGGGATTTTCGTTTGTTGTTCGGCACCAGCCCTTACCGCTACCTGACCATGCGCCGGCTGGATCTGGTACGCAGCCTGCTGGCCCAGGGCAAAACGCTGGTGGACGCAGCGATGATCGCCGGCTTCACCGACCAGAGCCACATGACCCGGCAATTTCACAGCACCTACGGCATGCCGCCGGCGCGCTGGGTGAAGATGCTCGGGCGCTGAACGCGCTCAACCGGCGGGCGTCAGCTGCTGCCCGTCAATCGGCTGGCCGATCGTGAGGAAATGCCCGCCCGCCACATGGTGCAAGGTGCGCAGTTGATCAAAGCCTTCGAAGTGCCAGTGCCCTTCGCTGAACACGCGCTCGTCGGCATACGCCGCGACCACTTCGCCGAGGAACAGGTCGTAGGTCTGCTGGGTGTGCGGTTCGGGCAACAGGCGGCATTCCAACCAGGCGACGCAGCCTTCGAGCAAAGGCGCCTCAGTGTGTTCACCGTTGAAGGTGCGCAGGCCATAGGCGGCGAATTTGTCGAGTTCCGCGCCGCTGGTAGTGCCCACCGTCTGGACGAGATCGGCCTGGGCCGCGCAGGGCACCTGCAGCACGAAGGTGCCGGCGCGTTCCAGCAGTTGCCGGGTCCAGGTGGCCTTGTCCAGCACGACGGCGACTTTCGGCGGTTCGAAATCCAACGGCATGGCCCAGGCGGCAGCCATGATATTGCGCTGACCGTCATGCGCGGCGCTGACCAGCACGGTCGGGCCGTGGTTGAGCAAGCGGTAGGCCTTGGACAGCGGAACGGCGCGGCAGTGGTCGGGGCTCATGGAGGATCGGCTCTTCAATCGTGAAAAAACCTACGATACCTCAAGCACAAGCCCTACGGGGCAGTTCGAAAGCTGGTTGGCGAACTGCCCGACTGCGCTGACGACCTTTTGTGCGCCGTCCTGGATGTCCACGATCACCGTGCCGGCTTCGGCCGCCAGGGCCAGGCCCTGCTCGGCTTGCTGGCGGCCGTCGCTCATCAGGCGCACCGCACCGGCAACGTGTTCGCCGCGCGCCTGCAGTTGCGACATCGAGTAAGCCAGTTCCTGCAGGAAGTTGGCATTCGACCATTCCACCCGGCCTTCATCGGTGTGGCCGGCGTTTTCTGAAGAGCGCTTCAATGCCCGGCGTCACTCTTTTTACAGCGGTCAGCTGCCATTGTTCCGGCAGATACCCATCACTTGATATTCCAGGGTATTGAGCTTGCCGCTGGTGTCTTCGTAGGTCATGCGCGAGGGCACGGGGCTGCATGAGCGGATCGGTGGTGTCACGTTGACCACCTTGGCGATGTCCAGGGTCATGCCATAGCGATAGGTCTGCACCACCGGGGCCGCTTTGCCCTCTCTGGCCGCGTACTCGGTCATGGCTTGTTCATTGCGCTCCATCATCAGCGCAAACGTGCGATCGCCGCCGCCTTCGGCCAATGCACCGAAGGACAGGATGGCCGTCAATATACCCAGGCTGGTTTTATAAAAGTTCATTGTTCATTCCTCGACTGAAAGTTCAGTGTCGAGACTAACCAAACAACCCTGACGCGATGTTCACCAGAAGATTACGTATTTGTTAGGTGGCACTAAGGTTCCAGAATTGTAATGTTCGCGCAACACAGCCGTTATCCACGGTTTGCAACTATCAGCCCGGGCCAAATCAATAAGAACGCCCGCCTCCATAAGAAGCTGATCACTGCCAATACCGAGGAGCGAAACATGCATATCCGTTATTACACCCTCCCCCTCTCACTCATCGCCGCCTTGCCCCTGGCAGCGCTGGCCGTGGAAGACCAGCCCGACGGTTTTATCGAAGGCAGCCGCCTGAACGTGCTGGCACGTAATTTTTACTTCAACCGCGATGATCGCAAAGGCCAATCCAGCCCGACCGGCAACGGCTATTCAGAAGCCTGGGCGCAGGGGCTGATCGGCAAGTTCGAGTCCGGCTTCACCCAAGGCACCGTGGGTTTTGGCCTGGATGCGTTTGCCATGGTCGGCGTGAAACTCGATTCGGGCACCGGCCGCAGCGGCGGCAAGGGCTCGTTCGGCATGTTGCCGGTGGACCGCGACAACCGCCCCGAAGACAGCTACAGCAAGGTCGGCGGCGCCGCGAAATTGCGCGTGCTGGACACAGTGATCAAGGCCGGCGACGTGTTCCCGCTGACGCCGGTGGTGGCCTACGGCGACTCCCGTGTATTGCCGGAAAGTTTCCGTGGCGTCACCGTGCAAAACACCAGCCTCGCCGGCCTGAGCCTGCAGGGCGGACGCTTGAGCGGCATGAGCCAGCCCAATGAAAGCGGCATGAACAAAGGCTTCGCGACGTTTTATGCGGGCCCGGTCGACTCGCCCTGGATCGGCTATTTCGGCGGTGACTATCAACTCAACAAGCACCTCGGTTTCAGCCTGTACAGCAGCCGCCTGAAAGACGCCTGGGACCAATACTACGTCGGCAGCACCGCCAGTTACCCGCTCACCGACGACGTTTCGCTGTTCGGCGACGTCAATTACTACAAGGCCGTGGACGAGGGCAAAAAGCGCCTGGGCACATTCGACAACAACATCTGGAGCGCCCGGCTCGGGGTGAAAGTCGGCGCCCACAGCGTTGCCGTGTCGCACCAGCGCAACAACGGCGACGACGACTTCGATTACCTGCGCCAGTCGGACTCGATCTTCCTCAACAACTCGATCCAGTACAGCGACTTCAACTCGCCCAAGGAACGCTCATGGATGGTGCGCTACGACCTGGACATGCAGGCCTTCGGCATTCCCGGCCTGACGTTCATGACCCGCTACGCCAAAGGCAGCGGGCCCGACTACAGCAACGCCAACGCGGTGTATATGCGCCGCGATGCCGCCGGTAATCCGCTCACCGATCAGCGCCGCTGGGAACGCGATATCGAAGCCAAGTACGTGGTGCAGGCCGGCACGCTGAAGGACTTATCCCTGCGCCTGCGCCAGGCGAGCGTGCGCTCAAGTGCATTTGAGTCGGACCTGGAAGAAGTAAGGGTCATTATCGAATATCCACTGGCGGTGCTCTAAGCAACGCTTACATTAACTTGCCGATGAAGTACATCTCTTCACAGGTTCAAATCTGTCAGAACTGTAATATCGGCCTCACCTTCGCGTTAAGTTGCAGTTTTTATACTGCGCATCGAGCACTATTCATCTCTGCGGCTTTTGTGTGGCTCCTTTGGAACGGAGATGAACTTTTTACGCCCCGTTTGGGGCGTTTTTTTTTACTCGCACAGCGGCGAATCGTCGCAGCTACCTGACGTGGCTTGACCCTATAGCGACTTCACGGCTCAGAGTTTTCCTACAGCCAAATTCAGCGCCTCTATGAGGCCATGCCCCCTCTCCGTTTCCTTTGAAGGTAAATCCCCATGCGTATCCTTGTGGTTGAGGACGAGCAGAAAACCGCCGATTACTTGCAGCAGGGCCTGACCGAAAGCGGCTATGTCGTCGATTGCGCCGCCAGTGGCGTCGACGGCCTGCACCTGGCCCGGCAACACACCTATGAACTGGTGATCCTCGATGTGAACCTGCCCAACACCGACGGTTGGGAAGTGCTGGAACACCTGCGCCGCGACGGCAACCAGCGGGTGATGATGCTGACCGCCCGCGGCCGGCTGACCGACAAGATCAAGGGCCTGGACATGGGCGCCGATGATTACCTGGTCAAACCCTTCGAATTCCCCGAACTGCTGGCTCGCGTGCGCACGCTGTTGCGGCGCAGCGAGCACATTCCGTTGCCGGACGTGTTGCGCGTCGCCGACCTGGAGCTGGACCCACGCCGCCACCGCGCCTACCGCGGCACACGACGCATCGACCTGACCACCAAGGAGTTCGCCCTGCTGCACGTATTGATGCGCCAGGCCGGCGAGGTGATGACCCGCACGCAAATCATCTCGCTGGTGTGGGACATGAACTTCGACTGCGACACCAACGTCGTCGAAGTCTCCATCAGCCGCCTGCGCGGCAAGGTCGACGACCAGAGCGAGGTCAAGCTGATCCACACCATTCGCGGCGTCGGTTACGTGCTGGAGGCGCGTCAATGAGGACCAGCAGCCTGTCGATGCGCCTGGGCCTGACGGTCAGCCTGATGGGCGCCGGACTGGTCGTGCTGCTGGCGACCCTGGCTTACCTGGCCTTGACCCACGAGCTGGACAAACTCGCGCGCAAGGGCCTGGAAAACAAGCTGGAGCAGTTGGAACACAGCCTGAGCCAGAGCCTCGCCCCCCGCGACATCAGCAGCCGCCCCCACTCGCTGCTGGACCTGGTGATGGGCCACGACAATATCTACCTGACCATCATGAGCACCCAGGCCGATACGCCGGTGCTCCTCAGCGTGGGCGCAAAACCCCAGCAGCCGTTGTTGCTCGACGTACCGGCCGGCAAGACCCTGGCCTACCTGAACTGGGTGGACGGGCACGGCAACCGCATCCTCAGCGCCTCGCGCATGGTGGCGCTGCGCAATGGCGAGAACGTGCGCGTGCTGCTGTCGCTGGACCGCTCCGACGATGAAGCGTTGCTCAGTGCCTACCTGCGCTCCACGGTGATCGCCCTGCCGCTGCTGCTGATCCTGATCGGCATGGGCGCCTGGTGGCTGGTGCAGCGCGGGCTGGCGCCGTTGCAGCAGTTCAGCCGTGTGGCGGCGCAGGTCAGCACCCAGGACCTGACCCATCGCCTGGCGCTGGACAACCTGCCCAAGGAGCTGGGCGAGTTGGCCCAGGGCATCAACTTCATGCTGCACCGCCTGGACGACGGTGTGCGGCAACTGTCGCAGTTCTCCGATGACCTGGCCCACGAACTGCGCGCGCCGTTGACCAACCTGATGGGCAAGGCGCAGGTGACGTTGTCCCGCGAGCGGCCTTCGCAGGAATACCAAGCGGGCCTGGAATCCTGCGTCGAGGAAATGGAACGCCTGTCGCGCATCGTCTCCGACATGCTGTTTCTGGCCCAGGTCAGCCATCCGGCGGCGCGGGCCGGGTTTGCCCAGGTGTCGTTGGGTGACGAAGCGCAGCGGGTGATGGAGCTGTTTGCCTTGAGCGCCGAGGACAAGCAGGTGACCCTGAACCTGCGCGGCGACGCCTGGGTGATGGGCGATCGCCTGATGATCCAGCGGGCCATCTCCAACTTGCTGTCCAATGCCATCCGCCACACGCCAACCGCGTCTACCGTGTTGTTACTGGTGGAAACCTACGGCCAGCGTGTATCGCTGTCGGTCGGCAACCCCGGGCGCGGCATCGAAGCGCACCACCTGCCGCACTTGTTCGAACGCTTCTACCGCGCCGACAGCAGCCGTACCCGCGCCGAGGGCGGCACCGGCCTGGGGCTGGCCATCGTGCAGTCGATCATGCACCTGCATCAGGGCCACGCCGATGTCAGCAGCCAGCCGGGGCGTTTTACGCGCTTCAGCCTGGTGTTTCCTCGTCCTTGCGATGCGCCCAGTGATACAACGCCGGCAGCACCAGCAAGGTCAGCAACGTAGAGGAAATGATCCCGCCGATCACCACCGTCGCCAGCGGCCGCTGCACCTCGGCGCCGGTGCCGGTGGCCAGGGCCATGGGGATAAACCCGAGGGAGGCCACCAGCGCCGTCATCAACACCGGGCGCAGCCGGGTCAGCGCGCCTTCGTTGATGGCCATCGACAGCGAGCGCCCTTCCTCGCGCAGGTTGCGGATAAACGCGATCATCACCAGGCCGTTGAGCACCGCCACGCCGGACAAGGCGATAAAGCCCACCCCGGCCGAGATCGACAGCGGAATATCGCGCAGCCACAGCGCCATGATCCCACCGGTCAAGGCGAACGGAATCCCGGTGAACACCAACAGCCCGTCCTTGAGGTTGTTGAACATCATGAACAACAGCCCGAACACCAGCAGCAGCGCCACCGGCACCACGATGCGCAGGCGGTCGGAGGCCTCCTTCAACTGTTCGAACTGCCCGCCCCAGGTGGTCCAGTAGCCAACCGGCACTTTGACCTGGGCGCCGATGGCGGCTTCGGCCTCTTGGACAAACGAGCCGATATCACGCCCCCGCACGTTGGCGCTGACAATCACCAGGCGCTTGCCGTTCTCGCGGCTGATCTGGTTCGGGCCCAGCACCAGGTCGAGGCTGGCGACCTGGGACAAGGCGATAAAGCCCAGTTGCCCGGAGGCGTTACCGGCCAGCGCCGGCACCGGGATCAGCAGCCGCGACAAGCCGTCGATATCGGTGCGCAATGCGTCGGACAAACGCACGACCATGTCGAAACGTCGGTCACCTTCGTACAACGTTCCGGCCTGGCGCCCACCGACTGCGACGGCAATCGTGTCCTGCACATCGCCGACGTTCAGGCCAAACCGCGCGGCCTTGTCGCGGTCGATATTGATGGTCAGTACCGGCAGGCCGGAGGTCTGTTCGACCTTCACTTCCGAGGCGCCGTTCAGGCCTTGCAAGGTCTCGGCAATTTCCCCGGCGGTGGCGTTGAGCACCGCCATGTCGTCGCCGAATACCTTCACCGCCACGTCGCTGCGCACCCCGGAAATCAGCTCGTTGAAGCGCAGTTGGATCGGTTGCGACAGTTCATACGCACTGCCCGGCACAATCGCACTGGCGCGCTGGATATCGGCGATCAGCGTTTCGCGGGACTTCTGCGGATCAGGCCACTGATCCTTGGGCTTGAGCATCACGTAGCTGTCGGAAATGTTCGGTGGCATCGGGTCGGAGGCGATCTCCGCGGTGCCGGTGCGGGCGAAGACCCGTTCGATTTCCGGCACCTGGGCCATCAAGGTTTTTTCCAACTGCTGTTGCATCTGCACCGACTGCGTCAGGCTGGTGCCGGGCACGCGCAGGGCTTGCTGGGCGAAGTCGCCTTCGCTGAGGCTGGGGATGAATTCGCTGCCCATGCGGCTGGCCACCAGCCCCGAGGCGACGATGGTCAACAGCGCCAAACCGAACACCAGCGGGCGCCGCGCCATCACCCCATCGAGCACCGGCGCATAGACCCGGCGCGCACTGCGCATCACCAGGTTTTCTTCTTCCTTGACCTTGCCGGTGACAAACAGCGCAATCGCCGCCGGCACAAAGGTCACCGAGAGGATCATCGCGCCGAACAGGGCGATCACCACGGTGAAGGCCATGGGGTGGAACATTTTCCCGGCCACGCCGGTGAGGGCGAAGATCGGCAGGTACACCACCATGATGATCAGTTGCCCGAAGATCAGCGCGCGCCGCGCCTCCTTGGCCGCCGCGAACACTTCGTGCAGGCGCTCGCTGCGGGTCAACAGGCGGCCGTGTCGCTGTTGCGCATGGGCCAGGCGGCGGATCGCGTTCTCGACGATCACCACCGCGCCGTCGACGATGATGCCGAAGTCCAGCGCGCCGAGGCTCATCAGGTTGGCGCTGACTTTGTTGGTGAACATGCCGGTAAAGGTGAACAGCATCGCCAGCGGGATCACCATCGCGGTGATCAGCGCCGCGCGGATGTTGCCGAGGAACAGGAACAACACCGCGACCACCAGCAGCGCGCCTTCGAAGAGGTTTTTCTTCACGGTGGCGATGGCTTTTTCGACGAGGTTGGTGCGGTCGTAGACGGTCACGGCGACCACGCCCTCGGGCAGCGAGCGGTTGATCTGTTCGAGTCGCGCAGCCACGGCCTGGGACACGGTGCGGCTGTTTTCGCCGATCAACATGAACACCGTGCCCAGCACCACTTCACGGCCGTTTTCGGTGGCGGCGCCGGTACGCAGCTCACGGCCGATCTCGACCTGGGCCACATTGCGCACGCGGATCGGCGTGCCGTCCGAGGTGGTGATGACGATGTTGGCGATATCGTCGATCGACGCCACTTGCCCCGGTGCGCGGATCAGCAATTGCTCGCCGCTGCGCTCGATGTAGCCGGCACCGACGTTGGCGTTGTTGCGTTCCAGGGCGGTGACCAGATCGCTCAAGGTCAGGTTATAGGCCGCCAGGCGCTTGGGGTCGGGGGCGATCTGGTATTCCTTGGCAAAACCACCGATGGTGTTGATCTCGGCCACGCCGGGCACGTTGCGCAGTTGCGGCTTGATGATCCAGTCCTGGATCACGCGCAGGTCGGTCGGCGTGTAGGGCGTGCCGTCGTCCTTGCGCGCGCCCTCTTCGGCTTCCACGGTCCATAGGAAAATTTCCCCAAGACCGGTGGAAATCGGCCCCATCGCCGTTTCGATGCCGACGGGCAGTTGTTCACGGGCGACTTGCAGGCGTTCGTTGACCAATTGGCGGGCAAAGAACAGGTCGGTGCCGTCCTTGAAGATCACCGTGACCTGGGACAAACCGGAGCGCGACAGCGAACGGGTCTGCTGCAACCCCGGCAACCCGGCCATCGCGGTTTCAATGGGAAAGGTGATGCGCTGTTCGGTTTCCAGCGGCGAAAAACCGGGCGCCGCCGAGTTGATCTGCACCTGCACATTGGTGATGTCGGGCACCGCGTCGATGGGCAGTTTCTGATAGCTGGCGACGCCGACACCGGCCATCAACAGCACCGCCAACAGCACGATGATGCGCTGCTCGATGGCGAATTGGATAAGGCGCTCAAACATGGGAAATCACTCGCAGGATCAATGGGCGTGTTCGGCCGAGCCTTTGCCCAGTTCGGACTTGAGGATGAAGCTGCCAACCGTGGCCACCTGTGCCCCGGCGTCGAGGCCCCGGCGCACTTCGACGTAGCCGTTTTCGCTGACGCCCAGTTCCAGATGGCGGGTGACGAACCCGTCCGCCGTGCGAACGAACACCGAGGGCTTGTCCTCGACGGTCTGGATCGCGGCCTCGGGCACGGTGACCTTGGCCTGGTAGGTGTCGGTGGCGATCTGTACGGCGACGAACAACCCCGGGCGCCAGGCGTCATCGGGGTTGGGCACGGTCACGCGCACGGTGGCGGTGCGCGTCTGCTCGCCCAGCAAGTTGCCCACATAGGCCACGGTACCGAGTACTTCGGTGCCCATTTCGGTGGAGC
>LNAQ01000367.1_pt1 | contig 10871 bp, 10 predicted proteins | sample 602591 | NCBI WGS metagenome assembly LNAQ01 (sample SAMN02440304, study PRJNA202911) | soil metagenome | biome: Subtropical and temperate rainforests or woodlands; isolation source: soil samples (1 kg each in a 20% v/v slurry with milli Q water) were... ... | reverse complement strand
GTTCAGGGCTTCTTCGATATCCCCCGGCTCCAGCCAGTTCAGGCGCTTCTGCGCATGGTTGGCCCAGACGCCCGCCAGGCAGTCGGCTTGCAATTCCTGGCGCACCAGCAGGCCGCCGTCGCCTTCCATCTGCCGGCCCTGTTGGCGGGCCGCCTGGATCTTCGCCGAGACGCCGAGCAGGGTCTGTACGTGGTGGCCGATTTCGTGGGCGATCACGTAGGCCTGGGCGAAGTCGCCGGCGGCCGAGAAGCGCTGGTCCATCTCGCGGAAGAAGTCCATGTCCAGGTACACCTGCTGGTCGGCCGGGCAATAGAACGGGCCGGTGGCGGAAGTCGCCGAGCCGCAGGCGGAATTCACCCGGCCGCGAAACAGGATGAGCTTGGGTTGCTGGTAGGCGCGTCCGGCCTGCTGGAAGATCTGGCCCCAGGTGTCTTCGGTGTCGCCGAGGATGGAACGGACGAATTCCGCCTGCTCGTCATTGGCTGGCGGCGCCTGGCGGGTCTGCTGGGTGGTGGCGGGCGCCGAGGACTGATCCATCTGCCCGACGAGTTGTCCGAGGATCTGCAACGGGTCCTGGCCGGTGACCCAGCCGATGCCGACGATCAGGATGATGGCGGTCAGGCTCAGGCCCTTGCCGCCGCCAAAGCGCAGACCGCCGCCACCGCCGCCACTGTCATCGCGAGCATCCACCACGTTGTCGCTGCGCCGTCCTTTCTTCCAAAGCATGGGTGAATCCTCGTTTTAATGTGCTGATCAGTGTTGCTGGTGAGCAGGGCCGACGCCAGTCCGATCGTCAGCCTTTTGCATGCACGCTACCATTGCCCGCAGCCGCATCGATTCTGTCGCGACACAGCCGGGGCCTCCTTTGAACATCGATACCCGTATCAAATTCCGTCACCTCGTATGTTTTCTTGAAATGTCTCGTCAGGGCAGCCTGGCGCGGGCGGCGGATGTGCTCGCGGTGAGCCAGCCGGCAATGTCGAAAACCCTCAAGGAACTGGAAGAGTTGCTCGACACCCGGCTGTTCGCCCGGAGCAAGGCCGGGCTCAGCCTGACCGAGGCCGGCATGGCCTTTCTGCGTTACGCCGGGCCCTCGGTGCAGGCCCTGCGCGAGGGGGTGAGCACCTTGCGCGGCGGCGAGTATGCCGCCGGCGTGGTACGCCTGGGTGTGCTCTCGACCGCCGAGAGCCTGCTGCTGCCGGAGGTGGTGCGGCGCCTGCACGAACGGCATTCGGCGCTGGTGGTGAGCGTGGTCACCGGCCCCAGCGCCTACCTGCTGTCACAGTTGCGGGTCGGCGATGTCGACCTGGTGGTCGGGCGCATGACGGACAGCCCGCAGATCCAGGGCCTGAGCTTCGAGCATCTGTACAGCGAGTCCATGACCCTGGTGGCGCGCCCCGATCATCCGTTGCTACACGGGCCGCTGGACCGACATGCGCTGGAGCAGTACCCATTGGTACTGCCATTGGCCGGCACAACCATCCGCAAGTTCGCCGACAGCCTGTTCGTGCAGTGCGGCATCAGCCAGTCGCGCCAGCGCCTGGAAACCCTCTCGGTGGCCCTGAGCCGGCGCTATGCGCTGTCCAGCGATGCGCTGTGGATCGCCCCGCTGGATGCGGTACGCCTGGACCTGGCCAATGGCGAGCTGCGCGAGATCGACCTCGGGCAGCGCGAGCCGGGTGGCTCGGTGGGCATCTCCAGCAATGCCAGCCTGCCGCTGTCGCTGGCGGCGCAATGGTGCGTCGAGGTGCTGCGGGAGGTCGGGCAGGCCTATCGCGAGGGGCGTTACCCATAACCTTCTGGTTATGTTCTTGAAGGGCCTTTTCAATAGTCGTCGGGTTGCCGTTGTTTGAAACTGCGCGGGCTGCGCTCCATAAATCAAACAACAGGAGATCGACATGTCTGATGCAGACAGCAGTCGTTTCGTTATCCGTGACCGTAATTGGCATCCCAAGGCCCTGACCCCCGACTACAAGACCTCCGTGGCCCGTTCGCCGCGCCAGGCGCTGGTGAGCATCCCGCAATCGCTGAGCGAAACCAGCGGCCCCGATTTCTCCCATCTGAAGACCGGACGTTTCGATAACGACCTGCTGCTCAACTTCAATAACGGCGGCTTGCCGGTGGGCGAGCGAATCATCGTCGCCGGCCGGGTTTGCGATCAGTACGGCCAGCCGATTCCCCACACCCTGGTGGAGATGTGGCAAGCCAACGCCGGTGGCCGCTACCGGCACAAGAACGACCGCTACCTGGCGCCCCTGGACCCGAACTTCGGCGGCGTCGGCCGGGCCTTGACCGACCGTGACGGCTACTACAGTTTCCGCACCATCAAGCCCGGCCCTTACCCGTGGCGCAACGGCCCGAACGACTGGCGCCCGGCGCATATCCACTTCTCCATCAGCGGGCCGTCGATCGCCACGCGGTTGATCACCCAGCTGTATTTCGAGGGCGACCCGCTGATCCCGTTGTGCCCGATCGTCAAGTCGATCGCCAACCCGGAAGCGGTACAGAGCCTGATCGCGCGCCTGGACATGAGCAGCGCCAACCCGATGGACTGCCTGGCCTATCGCTTCGACATCGTGTTGCGCGGCCAGCGCAAGACCCACTTCGAGAATTGCTGAGGAGCCTGCCATGCCTATCCAATTGCTGCCTGAAACCCCCTCGCAAACGGCCGGACCTTACGTGCACATCGGCCTGGCGCTGGCCGCTGCGGGCAACCCGACCCGCAGCGACGAGATCTGGAACCGGATGGCCGGGCCCGACGCCCAGGGGGAAAAGATCCTGCTGATCGGCCATGTGTATGACGGCAACGGCCATCTGGTGCGCGACTCGTTCCTCGAGTTCTGGCAAGCCAACCATGAGGGTGTCTACGACCCGCTGTTCGATTCGGAGAAAGCCTTCAACAGCTTCGGGCGCACGGCCACCACCTTCGATGCCGGTGAGTGGACGCTGCACACCATCAAGCCGGGCGTGGTGAAGAATGCCGCCGGAGTGCCGATGGCGCCGCACATCAACGTGGCGCTGTTCGCCCGAGGGATCAACATCCACCTGCACACCCGCCTGTATTTCGCCGATGAGCCGGAAGCCAACGCCGCCTGCCCGGTACTGAACCTGATCGAGCAGCCGCAACGGCGCGAAACCCTTGTTGCCAAGCGCTGCGAGGTTGACGGCAAGCCTGCTTACCGCTTCGATATCCGTATTCAGGGTGACGGTGAAACGGTGTTCTTTGATTTCTAAGGTGGCGTTTGACCTCTAAACCAGCCGAGCCCGATACAGGCCTGGTCGAGCCGGTCGATCAGCGCATTCAGCGGCGCTTTAACGATGCGCTGGAAGCCCGTGGTTACCGGGCCGACAGCGCGCAACAGGCAGCAATCGACACCCTTGCCACCTGGCTTGACGCCTGGTTGGCGGGGCGTCGTAGTTGGCTGCGTAAACCTGTGGCTGGCATTTACCTGTGGGGCGGTGTTGGCCGTGGCAAAAGTTTTGTCATGGACACCTTTTTCGCTGCCGCGCCGGTGCAGGCTAAACGGCGGGTGCATTTCCACGCGTTTTTGCAGGAAGTGCAGCAGCGCATGGGCGCCTTCACCGGGCAAAACGAGCCGCTGCTGCGGGTTGCCCGTGAGGTGGCGCAAGAGGCGCGGCTGCTGTGCTTCGACGAATTTCATGTGCATGACATCGCCGATGCCATGCTGCTTGGGCGTCTGCTTAAGGTGCTGGTGGAGGAGGGCGTCGGCCTGGTCTGCACCTCCAACTATGCGCCGATCAATCTGTGCCCCAACCCGCTGTACCGCGACCGTTTCAAGCCGGCCATCGAGCTGCTGGAAACGCGCTTTAGCGTAATCAATCTGGACGCAGGCGAGGACTACCGCGAGCGTGCTGGCGCGCAAGAGGCATGGGGGTATTTCGCCTGGCCGTTATGCCCCGAACTGTGCACTTGGCTGGAACACCTGCTCGACCTCAGCGCTGCCGCCGAGCGCGACCTGGTGTTGGAGGTTAATCACCATCCGCTCAAGGTACTGGCCCGCGAGGGCGACCGCGCCTTATTGGATTTCGACGAACTCTGCCGCCGCCCCCATTCCAGCGCCGACTTTCTCTGGCTGTGCCAACGCTTCAGACGGATCGCCATTTATGGCGTGCCGTGCCTGGATAGCGAAGGCATCGACGTGCAGCAACGCATCCTGAACTTCGTTGATATCGCCTACGACAGCGGCGTGCACCTGCTGCTGGGTTGCGCCGCCGAGCTGGATCAGGTCTGCCGGCCTGGCTCGCACCTGGACTTTGTGCGTACCCGCAGTCGCCTGCGCCAGCTCACCCCGCAAGCCTTTTCCTGACCCCGAGCACGCATGCTGCAGATCCTCACCATCACCACGCCGATTTTTATCCTGATCGCCATCGGTTTTCTTTCGGTGAGCGGCGGCATGATCGGCCGCGACCAAATCATTGGCATGGGGAAATTTGTCATCAACCTGGCCTTGCCAGCGCTGGTGATCAAGGCCCTGACCAGGTTTTCGACCGTAACTACTTGCTCGCCTACGGCCTTGGTTCGCTGACCATGTTTACCCTGGGCTTTGCCTACTCGCGCTTGCTGCGCCGCGAAACGCTTAGCGCCAGCTCGATTGTCGGCCTCGGTATGTCGGTGTCCAACAGCGGTTTTATTGGCTATCCGATTGTAGTGATGGTGGTCGGCACCCCTGCGGCGGTCGGCTTGGCCTTGGGCATGATGGTGGAAAACCTGCTGATGATTCCCTTGGCGCTGATCTTGGCCGAAGCCGGCGACGCCCAAGGGCAAAGCCCCGGCAAGGTGCTGTTGGGCATTGCCCAGCGCCTGCTGCGTAACCCGATCATTATCTCGATCAGCATCGGCCTGGGCTTGGCGCTACTCGAAGTGCGCCTGCCAGCGGTGCCATTCAAGGCCGTGGAGATGCTGGCCATGGCCTCGGCGCCGGTGGCGCTGTTTGTGATTGGCGGCAATTTGGTGGGCTTGAAGGCTGCCGGCATGGTGGGTGATGTGCTGCAAATCAGCGTGGCCAAACTGATTCTGCACCCGCTGCTGGTGTTGCTGATGTTTGCTTGGCTGCCGGTGCAAGACCCCGCCCTGCGCATGGCCGGCGTGCTGTTTGCCTGCTCGCCGATGATGAGCATCTACCCGATTCTGGGCCAGCGTTTTGGCCGCAAGGGCGCTGCGCTGCGGCATTGGTGGGCGCCACGGTGCTGTCGTTTCTGACCATTAGCGCCTTTATCTGGGCGCTGCATCATTTAGGCTAAATTGCGATTATCGAACTGTGGTTCGATAATCGGCCATGCCTGCCCTGCTGCTCAACTCTTGCGCCGGAACAATAACAAGATGACTGACGAAGCCCGCATCACCCTGCCGCCTTTGGCGCCGCCGATTATTGCCTCACCGGCCAAACGCATCGAAGCCTTTACCGGCGACCCGAATTTTATGACTTCCTTGGCCCGCGGCCTGGCGGTGATCCATGCGTTTCAGGAGCGCAAACGCCACCTGACCATCGCGCAGATCAGCCATCGCACCGAGATCCCCCGCGCCGCCGTGCGCCGCTGCCTGCATACGCTGATGAACCTCGGCTATGTCACCACGGACGGACGCACCTACTCCCTGCTGCCTAAAGTGCTGACCCTGGGGCACGCCTATCTGTCCTCCACGCCGTTGGCGGTCACGGCGCAGCCGATCCTTGATCGCCTCAGCGAACAACTGCACGAAGCCTGCTCCATGGCCACCTTGGAGGGCGACGAAATTCTCTATATCGCCCGCTCGGCCACCCCGCAGCGCTTGATCTCGGTAGACCTCAGCGTTGGCAGCCGCTTGCCGGCCTACTGCACCTCCATGGGCCGCATCTTGCTCGCGGCGTTGGATGACGCCGCGCTTAACGACTACATCGACCACGCTGAGATGCAGATCAAGACCAGCCGCACCGTGCACACACCTGACGGCTTGCGCGCCAGCGTCGCCGAAATTCGCCAGCAAGGTTGGGTGATCATTGATCAGGAACTGGAAGTGGGCCTGCGCTCGGTGGCCGTGCCGTTGAAAGACTCGGCGGGGCAGGTATTGGCGGCATTGAACGTGGGTACTCATGCCGGCCGGATGTCGCGCCAGGAACTGGAAACACGGTTTTTGCCGGTGTTGTTGGAAGCCAGTCGGGAATTGAGTACGCGGTTGTTTCACTGACCGCGTTGGCTTCGCCCTTTCCCCCGCCCTCTCTTGCTTGCGGGAGGGGGCGGGTTGAAGCAACCGCAGTTCTCCATACAGCCGCTTTGTTCCTACGCACTTTTCGCTGCCTTCCACTGCGCACTACCGTTCGATAACCGCCCAGTTAGTCGATTATCGGATTGCTGCCGCCCCCCGCCGCTGCGTACTGTTCCTCGGTCGCCCTCGCGACCCAAGCTACGACTCCAATAAAAACAAATGAGAGCCAGCCATGGACATCCGTTTGCCGCAGCGCGCCCGCGCTTCGCTGACATCCGCTGCGCAGCGTCTGCCTAGCTCGTCCCTCATTCCTGTTCCATTCGCCTGCATTGCACTGGCGAAGAAAAACTCACAGGAATTTTCCGTATGACCAGCCCCGCTCATGTGCCCACCGGTGGCACTCTCGATGTACAAACGTTTATCAACACCCAGCCGCTTTCCCGCTACCAGTGGCGGATTGTGCTGCTGTGCTTTCTGATCGTCTTTCTCGACGGCCTCGACACCGCCGCCATGGGCTTTATCGCTCCGGCGCTGACTGTGGATTGGGGCGTTGACCGCGCCAGCCTTGGCCCGGTAATGAGCGCCGCGCTGATCGGTATGGTGTTCGGCGCACTTGGTTCCGGTCCGCTGGCTGACCGCTTCGGGCGAAAAGTCGTACTGGTCGGCGCGGTGCTGTTGTTCGGTGCCTTCAGCCTGGCCTCCGCCTACAGCACCAATGTCGATCAACTACTGGTGTTGCGCTTCCTGACAGGCCTGGGTCTGGGCGCCGGCATGCCGAACGCCACGACGCTGCTGTCGGAATACACCCCGGAGCGCAAAAAGTCCCTGCTGGTGACCAGCATGTTCTGCGGCTTCAACCTCGGCATGGCTGGTGGCGGATTCATTTCGGCCAAGCTGATTCCGGCGTTCGGCTGGCACAGCCTGCTGTTGATCGGCGGAATTCTGCCGCTGATCCTTGCCGTCGTCTTGTTGTTCTGGCTGCCGGAGTCGGCGCGTTACCTGGTCGTGCGCAATCGCGGCACCGACAAAGTGCGCCAGGCGCTGGCGCCAATCGATCCGACGGTCGTCGCTCAAGCATCCAGCTTCAGCGTACCCGAACAGAAAACCGTGAAGGCCCGTAACGTGTTTGCGGTGATCTTCTCCGGCACCTACAGCACCGGCACCTTGTTGTTATGGCTGACCTACTTCATGGGCCTGGTGATCGTTTACCTGTTGACCAGTTGGCTGCCGACGCTGATGCGTGACAGTGGCGCGAGCATGGAGCAGTCGGCATTCATCGGCGCGTTGTTCCAGTTTGGCGGGGTATTGAGCGCGGTGGGCGTGGGCTGGGCGATGGACCGGTTCAATCCGCACAAGGTTATCGGCATTTTCTACCTGTTCGCCGGGGTGTTTGCCTACGCGGTAGGGCAGAGCCTGGGCAACATCACGCTGTTGGCGACGTTGGTGCTCGTGGCCGGGATGTGCGTCAACGGCGCGCAATCGGCGATGCCTTCACTGGCGGCGCGGTTTTATCCGACGCAGGGGCGGGCGACCGGGGTGTCGTGGATGCTCGGGATTGGCCGCTTCGGCGCGATTCTCGGTGCGTGGATGGGCGCAACGCTGCTGGGGCTGGGCTGGAACTTCGAGCAAGTACTCACGGCGTTGGTGATTCCAGCGGCATTGGCGACCACGGCGGTGGTGATCAAGGGCATGGTCAGCCATGCGGATGCGACTTGAGGAGAGGCGTCTGATTTTTCGTTGAGCCTGCGGCCCTCATCGCGAGCAGGCTCGCTCCCACAGGATCAGGGTGTCTGGGAAATCGATAGCCAAACAACAATCTGTTCGATAAACGAACACTCAGTCGATTATCGGATTGTTTGGCTGTCACCCCGAGCTTAATCTTCAGTCACTCCGGCGCTTAACCTCGCGCCTTTTTCTTCATCTTGGTCTACTGAAAAACGGGAGCCTGCCCCATGGCTGAAATCCTTTCGCTGCACGACGCAGTGAAGCAATTCGTCAATGACGGCGATACCGTCGCGCTCGAAGGCTTCACTCACCTGATTCCGACGGCGGCGGGTCATGAAATCATTCGCCAGGGCAAGAAAGACCTGACCCTGGTGCGGATGACGCCCGACCTGATCTACGACCAGTTGATCGGCGCCGGTTGTGCTCGCAAGCTGATTTTCTCCTGGGGCGGCAATCCTGGGGTGGGCTCCCTGCACCGGCTGCGCGATGCCGTGGAAAAACAATGGCCGCAGCCGCTGGAGATCGAAGAGCACAGCCACGCCGACCTGGCCAATGCCTACGTCGCCGGGGCCTCGGGCCTGCCATTCGCGGTGCTGCGGGCCTACGCCGGCTCCGACCTGCCAAAGGTCAATCCGTTGATCAAAACCGTGACCTGCCCCTTCACCGGGGAAGTGCTGGCCGCCGTGCCATCCGTGCGCCCGGACATTACAGTGATCCACGCTCAAAAAGCCGACCGCAAGGGCAACGTCCTGTTGTGGGGCATTCTCGGCGTGCAGAAAGAAGCCGCCCTGGCCGCCAAGCGCTGCATCGTCACCGTGGAAGAAATCGTCGATGACCTCAACGCGCCGATGAACGCCTGCGTGCTGCCGACCTGGGCGCTGAGCGCGGTGTGCCATGTACCGGGCGGCGCTCATCCTTCCTACGCGCACGGCTACACCGAACGTGACAACCGTTTCTATCAGGCGTGGGATCCGATCGCCCGGGACCGTGAGACCTTTACCGCATGGATCAATGAATACATCCACGCAACGAAAGATTTCAGTGAATTCCAGGCCCGACTGGCTGCCACTTCGCAGGTGAAATAATGACGTACTCCACCAATGAAATGATGACCGTCGCCGCAGCCCGTCGATTGCAGAACAACGCTGTGTGCTTCGTGGGCATCGGCCTGCCATCGAAGGCAGCCAACCTGGCGCGGCTGACCTCGTCGCCGGATGTCGTTCTGATCTACGAGTCCGGTCCGATCGGGGCCAAACCCAGCGTATTGCCACTGTCTATCGGTGATGGTGAGCTGGCTGAAACCGCGGACACTGTCGTACCCACCGGTGAGATTTTTCGCTACTGGTTGCAGGGCGGACGCATCGACGTCGGCTTTCTCGGTGCAGCTCAGGTCGACCGGTTCGGCAACATCAACACCACGGTGGTGGGCGACTACCATCAACCGAAAGTCCGCTTGCCGGGCGCCGGTGGTGCACCGGAAATCGCCGGTTCGGCCAAGAGCGTGCTGATCATCCTCAAGCAGTCGGCGCGCTCGTTTGTCGACAAGCTGGATTTCATCACCTCGGTCGGTCACGGCGAGGGCGGGGATTCGCGTAAACGCCTGGGCCTGCCGGGCGCAGGTCCGGTCGGTATCATCACCGACTTGTGCATCATGGAGCCGGAAGCCGGCAGCCATGAGTTCGTGGTCACTGCGCTGCACCCCGGCGTGACCCGCGAGCAAGTCGTTGCCGCCACCGGTTGGGCGATTCGTTTTGCCGACCAGGTGCAAACCACCGCCGAGCCGACCGAAACAGAGCTGCGCGCACTGCGCGACCTGGAAGCTCGCACTGCCGCGGCCCACGGCCAGGCACCGGGAGAAGCGTGATGCGCGACGTTTATATCTGTGATGCGATTCGAACCCCCATCGGTCGCTTCGGGGGCGGTTTGGCCGCGGTGCGCGCCGATGACCTGGCCGCGGTGCCGATCAAGGCGCTGATGGAACGCAACCCATCGGTGGACTGGACTGCCGTGGACGAAGTGTTTCTCGGTTGCGCCAACCAGGCCGGGGAAGACAACCGCAACGTGGCGCGCATGGCGCTGCTGCTGGCTGGCCTGCCGCAGAGCATTCCCGGCGTAACCCTCAACCGCCTCTGCGCCTCGGGCATGGACGCCGTCGGCACGGCGTTCCGCGCCATCGCCAGCGGCGAAATGGAATTGGCCATCGCCGGCGGCGTGGAGTCGATGTCCCGCGCACCGTTCGTGATGGGCAAGGCCGATGCCGCGTTCTCCCGCAACATGAAACTGGAAGACACCACCATCGGCTGGCGCTTCATCAACCCGTTGATGAAAACCCAGTACGGTGTGGACGCGATGCCCCAGACCGCCGATAACGTGGCCGATGATTACGCAGTGTCCCGAGCAGACCAGGATGCTTTCGCCTTGCGCAGTCAGCAGCGCACGGCGGCAGCCCAGGCCGCAGGGTATTTCGCCGAGGAAATCGTCCCGGTGCGCGTAGCCCACAAGAAAGGCGAAACCGTGGTCGAGCAGGACGAGCATCCTCGCGCCGACACCACGCTGGAGACCTTGAGCAAACTCAAACCGGTCAACGGTCCAGACAAAACCGTCACGGCCGGCAACGCCTCGGGCGTGAATGATGGCGCGGCGGCTATGATCCTGGCTTCGGCCGAAGCGGTGAAGAAACACGGGCTGACGCCTCGGGGTAAAGTGTTGGGCATGGCCAGTGCCGGCGTGGCCCCACGGGTGATGGGCATCGGCCCGGTGCCCGCGGTGCGCAAACTCACTGAGCGCCTGGGCCTGGCGGTCGCAGACTTTGATGTGATCGAACTCAACGAAGCCTTCGCCAGCCAGGGCCTGGCGGTGTTGCGCGAACTGGGCCTGGCGGACGACGCGCCCCAGGTCAACCCGAACGGTGGCGCCATTGCCTTGGGCCATCCGTTGGGCATGA
>LNAQ01000364.1_pt1 | contig 10910 bp, 10 predicted proteins | sample 602591 | NCBI WGS metagenome assembly LNAQ01 (sample SAMN02440304, study PRJNA202911) | soil metagenome | biome: Subtropical and temperate rainforests or woodlands; isolation source: soil samples (1 kg each in a 20% v/v slurry with milli Q water) were... ... | reverse complement strand
TCTGGAAGAACGATGGGCAAACCACATGCACGCCAATTTCCTGCTGCTTAAGCTCGGCCAGCAGGCTTTCCGAAAGCGCCACCACACCGGCCTTGGCGACGTTGTAGTTACTCATCGCCGGGCCTTGCATCAGCGCGGCCATAGAAGCGATGTTGATGATCCGCCCTTTGCTCTTTTCCAGCAGCGGCAGGAACGCTTTGCAGCCTTTGACCACGCCCATCAGGTTGATGGAAATCTGCCAATCCCAGTCTTCCAGCGACAGGTCGCTAAAGAAGCCGCCGGAAGCCACACCAGCGTTGTTGACGATAATGTCGACGCCGCCGAATTTGGTTTCGCAGGCTTGAGCCAGCGCCGTCAGCTGGCTGTAGTCGCGTACGTCGCAGCGCAGGGTAAAACCGTCGCCGCCGGCTTCGCGCACCAGCTTCAGGGTTTCGGCCAGGCCCGGCTCGCTGACATCGGACAGCGCCAATTGCCAGCCTTCGCGCGCCCAACGCAACGCGATTTCGCGGCCCAAACCAGAACCTGCGCCGGTGATCATCATGCGATTTTGCATAGTAAGGCTGCCTTGTTATCTGTAGTCGTTATGGGTGAGGAGTGATGCCAGTGTAGCGAAGGCATTTGCCTACCCCACGCACCATTAGGCTGCTGAATGACCTAAGCAAACCCCACTCATGCCTGGCCTTGGCGGCGGTTTATAAGGCGCCATAACAGGTACAGATAGGCCGCGCCGTTAAGCACGATCACCACACTGCCAAATAGCAGTTGCAGCTCATGGGTCAGGCCGCTTGGGTAAATCAGTGGGATCAGGTAATGCTCGATAAACCCACCCTCATAGCCGGCCTGCCCCGCCGCTTGGCGGTAGTGATTTTCCAGCGGCGTCAGCGGGCAATACAGGTGCATGAACTCCACCATCGCGCCCCAGGTAACCGCCGGAAGATGCAGCCACGCCAGCCAGCGCCAACGCAGCACCAGCAAGCCGCCGAACAGCACAAACACGATAAACAACAAGTGAACCAACACAACGGCGTCGGCTGCCAGGCGATAGCCCATTGTTACGTCTCCTCAACGCTGCAGAAAAAAACCTGAATCATTAGAAAGCAGCCTGAGTCGTAGTTAATAGACGAGGCAAGCGCAACGGTTGTGGGCGGCCTCTGAAGGAAGTTGCATTTAATGGTCTAGAACAAGGAATCCAACCATGGGCCTCAGCACAATTCTGATCGTGGTACTTATTCTCCTCCTGGTCGGCGGCCTGCCGCTGTACCCGCACTCCAGAAGTTGGGGCTACGGCCCGTCGGGCATTCTGGGCACCATTCTGATCATCGTGATCATTCTGGCGTTGCTTGGCAGGATCTAGTTGGCAGCATCTAGCGTCTAGCTAGCGAAAAAGCCCCGCCTCGCGCTTTACCGAGGTGGGGCTTTTTTTCGCCCGGCTTTCTGTGCGGCCGATCAACTTTTCTTGTGCCCCTCGACTGTTTTAACTCGTTGGACAGCCACGCCCTGCACTTTCAAGAATACCGCCAGACTGATCAAGGCTTCTGGCGCATACCCATGAATACCATCCTGCTCAATTGCGACATCGGCGAAAGCCTAGGCCCCTGGACAATGGGCAACGACAGCGAGGTGATGCCCTACCTCGACTGCGCCAATATTGCCTGCGGCTTCCACGCCTCCGACCCGCAAACCATGCGCGCCACTGTGGCCTTGGCGGCGCGGCATAACGTGACCATTGGCGCGCACCCAGCCTACCCCGACCTGGTTGGTTTTGGCCGCCGCTCCATGGCCTGCTCGGCCGACGAAATCGTCGCGTTAATGCTTTACCAAATCGGCGCCCTAGACGGCATCTGCCGCGCCCAAGGCACGCGGGTGAAATACGTCAAACCCCACGGCGCGCTGTACAACGACATGATGAGCGACCTGCGCATACTGCGTGCAGTGTTCCTGGCCGTGTCGCGTTATGACGCCGACCTGCGCCTGATGGTTATGGCCAGCAAAGACAACCGCGCCGCCCTGGCGCTGTCCGCCGAATACGGCGTGCCGGTCTGGTTTGAAGCCTTCGCCGACCGCGCCTACACCGCCAGCGGCCATCTGCTTTCACGCAACCTGCCCGGTGCCGTGCACCATGACCACGAAACCATCGTGCGCCAAGCCCTGACCCTGGCCCGCGGCCACGCCCTGATCGCCAGCGACGGCAGCGCCCTGCAACTGCAGGCCGACACCCTCTGCGTGCATGGCGACAACCCTAGCGCGCTGGCGGCCGTGCAGGAAATTTATCAGGCCCTGGGCCGGGAATTGGCAGCATGAACGCACGCACTGAAATCGTCGCCATCGACTGCCTGATGGTGCGCTTGTTCGAGCAGATCGACGAGCGCAACAGCCCTTGGCTGCTGGCCGCCGCGCAGCGCCTGAAAGAACACTTCGGCGCCGCACTGATCGACCTGGTGCCCTCCTACACCACGCTGATGCTGCACGTCGACCTGCGCCTGGTCAGCGGCCAGCAGGCGCGCCTTGGCGTGGCTCAAGCGTTGGAAGGGTTGCAACCCCTGGCCGGCGGCCAGGTGCGCGAACACCAACTGCCGGTATGGTACGACGTCAGCGTCGGCCCCGAGCTGCCGCTGCTAGCGCGGCAAACCGGGTTATCGGTCAGCCAAGTGATTGAGTTGCACAGCCAGCACCACTACCAAGTGTTTGCCCTCGGTTTTGCCCCGGGCTTTGCCTATATGGGCCTGGTGGATGAACGCATCGCCGCGCCGCGCATTGCCACGCCGCGCAAACGCGTACCGGCCGGCAGCGTCGGCATTGCCGAACGCCAGACCGCCACCTACCCGCGCATGTCGCCCGGGGGCTGGAACATTCTCGGGCGCACCCCGGCCACCCTCTTCGACCTTGCCTTGGAAGGCCACAGCCTGCTGCAACCGGGTGACCGGGTGCGCTTTGTGCCCATCGAGCGCAACGAATTTATCCGCTTAGGCGGCGATGACAGCCCGTTGGAGGCCTTGGCGTGAGTGGACTTTTAGTAGAACGCAGCACCCCACTGATCCTCTTGCAAGACCGTGGCCGCTTTGGCGTTCGCCACTTGGGCGTGACCCAGGGTGGCGCCTTGGACTGGGTGTCGATGTCCTGGGCCAACTGGTTGGTGGGCAACGACCTTGACGCAGCGGTGGTAGAAATCACCCTGGGCGGCCTAACCCTGCTGGTAGAGCAGGACGGCTGCCTGGCCCTAGCCGGCGCCGACCTCGACGCCCGCCTTGATGGCCAACCGGTGCAACCGTGGCGCAGCTTTAGCGTGCAGCAAGGCCAGCGGTTGGTATTTGGCCAACCGCAACACGGCGCCCGCGCGTACCTGGCAGTGCCCGGTGGTTTTAACGCACCACTAATCCTTGGCAGCCGCTCCACCACCTGCCGCGAAGAACTGGGCGGACTGCTCGGCGCCGGTCAAGCGCTGGCCGCCGGTGACCGCTTGGCCTGGCAGGGCGGCACGCCGCTGCTACGGCAACTGCATGCCGAACAGATCCCCGATCTCAGCGCTCAGCAGCCTTTGCAATTACTCCTCGGCGCGCAGATTGGCGACTTCAGCGGCCAGAGCCTGTTCGACTTATTCAATACCCCTTGGCAGATCGACCCGCGTGCGGATCGTATGGGGGTGCGCTTGAATGGGCCGGTTTTGCAGTACCAAGGCCAGCCGATGATTTCCGAAGGCATTCCCCTGGGAGCCATTCAGGTGCCGCCGGATGGGCAACCGATTGTGCTGCTTAATGACCGCCAGACCATTGGTGGTTATCCGCGGGTGGGGGCGTTGATGCCTGAATCGGTGGCGCGCTTGGCGCAGCTGCTGCCAGGGGCGGTGGTCAGGCTTAAGCCGGTGGTGCAAGGACGGGTCGAACAGGCGCATGTGCAGTTGCTGCAGCAGTGGGATGAGCTGGAGGCGACGGTGGTTTTTTAAGGAAGGTTGGGCGGCTCACCAGGCCCCTTAATAGCCATACCTTTTAGCCCGCGTAAGCGGGCTTTTTTGTGTGGGGTAGGTAATGCGTTACACATCCTCGGGTGTGCTGCACGCACCCACTGTTGTTTGCTTTGGTGTTTGAGTCTTCTTCGTTAACGAGTGCGCTGAACGTTGCTTTCGCGCCTTACGCGCGACTCACTTTTTGCCAGTGGCCGGATTTCCGGACCACACAAAAGTAAGAAAACAGTCTCGCCCCTAACCCCGCCCCGTACCTAGCGGACGGCGTTTCGTCACCCCTCTCCAGCTTGCGGGAGAGGGGCCGGGGGAGAGGGTTGGGCCAACGCCGATATCTGGCGCCTACAACAGGCACAAAAAAACGCCCGGGGCATGCGCACCGGGCGTTACGTGTTCCAGCCTTCAGGCCATCACATCAGCACATACAACAGCACAATATTGACCACCAGAATCGCCAAGGCCGTGGGCACTTGGGCTTTGATGACGGCGTACTTGTCCTTCAGCTCCAGCAAAGCGGCCGGCACGATGTTGAAGTTCGCCGCCATGGGGGTCATCAGCGTGCCGCAGTAGCCGGAGAACATGCCAATGGCAGCCATCACGGCTGGGTTGGCGCCGTAGACGCCGACCAGCACCGGTACACCAATACCCCCCGTCATCACCGGGAAAGCGGCGAAGCCGTTGCCCATGACAATGGTGAACAAGGCCATGCCCAGCACGTAGGCGACCACCGCCACCAAGCGCATGTCCAGGTCGATATAGGCGGTGGCCAAATGCGCCACCGCTTTGCCGACGCCGGCGTCGTTGAACACCAGGCCGAGCATCGCCAACATCTGCGGCAGTACCAGCGCCCAGCCCAGGGCATCGGTGAGGCGCCGCGATTCGCGCATGCCTTGGGCTGGGGTTTCGCGGGTGAACCAGCAGGCCAGGGCCAGGCCCACCAGGCTGGCAATGCCCAGGGAGATAAAGGTGGTGTTGGCCGGGTCAAGCAAGAAGGTGTCGCCGATCTTGATGTTCTTCAGCACCAGCGCGCCGAGTACGGTCACCAAGGGAATAACCAGGGCTGGAACAAACAGTTTGTTGCCCAAACGAATGGCACTGGCTTGACGCACTTCTGGGCTCAGTTCTTCGTGACGGCCTACACCTACCCCGCCGAAACCGGCGATGCCGGCCATCACCAACACGCCCACGCCCACCAACACGGGCGGCAACAGTTCACCGACCAAAAAGGCCACGGCGAATAAGCCCCAGAACACCCCCGAGCTCCAGCGCTTGGTGTGGTTGCGGTCGGCAAAGGTCATTACCGAAGTAATCGCCAACACCACGCCGGCCAGCCAGTACAGGTATTGAATCGACAGAATCATTTCGCGCTCTCCTGCAAGGCACTTGGTGCGGCGCCCGGTTGCAGCTCACGACGCAGGTAGTAGTCGAAGCGGTACAAACGGAAGCTGTGGATAAAAAACGCGCAGATCGCTGTGGGGATGCCCCAGAAGGCAATGTGCAGCGGGTCGATATCAATGCCCGAGCCGAGCAAAAAGGTGTGCATCAGGGCAATGGCGCCAAAGGCGACAAAGATGTCCTCACCAAAGAACAGGCCGACGTTATCGGTGGCCGCACACATGGCCAGCAAGCGTTGGCGCACCGCCTCCGGCAGTTTGCCGAAACGGATTTGCGCCGCGCCTTCAGCCATCGGCGCTAGCAGCGGGCGGACCATTTGCGGGTGCCCGCCCAGGCTGGTCAAACCGAGTGCGGCACTGGTTTCGCGGACAAACAAATAGCCGATCAACAAGCGCCCAACGGTGGCGCCCTTGAAGCGCGCAATCCAGCGCTGAGCATGCACACGCAGGCCATGGCGTTCCAGCAGCCCGATCACCGCCAGCGGCAACAGAATAATCAGCGGCAAGGTGCGGGTTTTAATAAAGCCGGTGCCGATGGTGGCCAGAATGGTCTCCAGCGGCATGCTCGCGGCAACGCCGGTGGCCAGGGCCGCCAGGGCAACCACCAGCATGGGGTTAAAGCGCATGACAAAACCGATGATGATCACCAGCACGCCGAGCAGCGGCCAGAGGTTGATTGCAGTTTGCATAAGGTGCCTCTCGTTACATCAAGCAGAGGGAATGCGGCGATAGGCATCGCCACTTTGCGGTAGCCAGAGGCAGGGTTCGGGCCAACTGCGCCGCACCCTGCCGACAAGCCGGCCCTACCAGAGCGAAACGGTGTAGCTGAGGATCAAGCGGTTCTCGTCCAGGTCGTTGCCGAAGTTGGAACGCACCGTGGCGTTGCGCCATTTCACCCCAAAGTTTTTCAATGCACCGGTCTGCACCACGTAGGCGAGGTCGGTGTTGCGCTCCCACTCTTTGCCTTCGCCGGCAGCGGCGCGCTCGACGTTATCGCCGCTGATATAGCGAGTCATAAAGGTCAGGCCGGGCACGCCGAGGGCGGCGAAGTCGTAGTCGTAGCGGGCTTGCCAGGAACGCTCGTGGATATTGGCGAAATCACCGATCTGCACGAAGTTGACCAGGTACGGATCGCTGTTGGCGATGTACGGGAACGGGTCGTCGCCGCTCATGCGCTGGTACGCACCGCCAATGGCGTGGCCGCCGATTTTGTAGGTAAGCATGGCGCCGAAGGCACGGTTATCGAGGTCGCGGAAATTGCCATCTTCACGGCTACTGGAATAGCGCAGGTCGGTTTTCAAGCTCTGCCCATCGCCCAGCGGCAAGATGTGCACAAGGCCACCGTAAGCTTGCTGGTACACGTCTTCCAGCTGGGCGTAGTGCAGGCTGGCGGTAAGGTCTTTACCAATCAGGTAATCACCACCGGCGAAGTTGAACTCATCACTCTCACCGCCAATGCGGTTACCGCTCAGCTTCACAAAGTCGCTGGAGCTATTGGCCTTGATGCGGTCGATCTGGCCGCCGCTGAGTTTGAGGTTGCTAATGTCTTGCGACACCAACATGGCGCCGCGAAAGGTGCCCGGTAGCAAGCGTGTGTCGTTGCTCGAAACCATGGGACTGCGGAAAAACAGCGTGCCTACTTTGAGCTCGCTTTTCGCCACGCGGGCCTTGGCGGTAAGGCCTAGTTTGGAATACTCATCCTGCGAGCCGCCGGAGAGATCGGCCGGCAATAAACCGGTGCCGCCGGTGCCATCGCCGGAGTCGAGCTTGACCCCGAACATGCCCAACGCATCCACACCAAAGCCGACCGTGCCATCGGTGTAACCCGATTGCAGTTTCAGCAGAAAGCCCTGGGCCCACTCCTCGGCTTTATCGCGGGAGCCTTCCTGACGGAAGTCGCGGTTGAAGTAGAAATTGCGCAGCTCCAGGTCGCCTTTGCTATCGGCAACGAAATCGGCGTAAGCGCTTGCGGTACTGATCAGACTAACGCCACCGAACATAAAGGCGGCAAGGGGGGTGCGAACGTTCATGAAGCTCTCCAGAAGGCGCGCAGCGGTCGTGGCCGGCTGTTGGCAGGGCGCATTGTTGTAAGTGGCTCACCGGGTAAACCCCTGGCGGGCGGAAGGTTTGACGAGTGCAGCCAAGTGGCTTGCGGCTCGTGGACCTCTCTGCTGCGTCGGCATTGTTCGGACGTGCTGACGGAGGCGTCCAACGAGAAAAAACGCCTATGCCCGATAAAAATTTTTTGAATTGCAGTGGCATGCAACCTGCAATTTATCCGGCGCCAATCCGGCGCTCAGCACGCCTGTTGTCTGCTGAGTTCACAAAGGAAAAGCCACTGTGAATCTCAAGTTTCTGGAAACGTTCGTGTGGGTCGCGCGGCTGAAAAGCTTCCGCCTGACCGCAGAAAAACTGTTCAGCACCCAGGCCTCTATCTCCAGCCGTATTGCGGCCCTGGAGGATGAGCTGGGTACGCGCTTGTTCGTGCGTGATTCCAAGGGCGTATCGCTGACGCCCAGTGGCCAGCGCGTGCTGGAATACGCCGAGAGCCTGATGGACACCATGCAGAGTTTGAAGGCGGCGATCATCGACCCGCGCCAGGTACGCGGGCGCATCCGCATCGGCGCCATGGACACGGTGATACACACCTGGCTGAGTCCGCTGGTAACGCGGCTGATGAAGTGTTACCCGGCGCTGGAGATCGAACTCACCGCCGACACCGCAAAAAATTTGTGCGAGCAGTTGGAAAAGGGTTACCAGGATGTGATTTTCCAGACCGACATGGTCCGGCTGGACAGCGTGCGCAATCAGCTCTTGGCGCAATACCCGGTGCACTGGGTGGTGCCCACCGGCTCTGCGTATGACCGCCCCTATAGCTCGCTGCAAGAGCTGTCGCTGGAGCGCATCGTGACCTTCTCACGCAACTCGCGACCGCATCAGGACATCCTCAATATGCTGCACAGCGCCGGCGTGCAGACGCCGCGCGTGAGTTGCGTGAACTCAGCGGCTGCCATCACCCGCCTGGTGCGCGACGGCTTTGGCATTGGCGCCCTACCCGGCGCGTTGGTGCGCGGCGAATTAGCCCAGGGCCAACTGACCTTGCTTAACGATGTAACGCCGCCACCGATCATGGATATCGTCGCCAGCTGGCGTTCTGGCTCAGGCATGGAATTGGTCGAAGAAGTGATCGCACTGACCCGTGACGTGGTCGGCGATTACATTGCTGAGCTTGCCCAAGGTGTGCACCAACTGGCCTTACCCGGACGAGTTTTCGAGCCCTGCGAAGTGGCACAAACGCACGAATAAAGCGCATCGACGCGACGCGATGCCCGATAAAAAAACACAAGAAATTCCGATCACCTGCGCGTAGTTTTTCTGGTTGGACAAGCAGGCCACCGCTCCCGCCCCATGGAAACCATGTCCATTGGGAGAGCCCCGTCATGACTCTGCAGCCGAAGTTTGGTCACAAGATTTTGTTGGGCGCCGCCTTGGTGGTGGTGCTGGTGTTTTTGCTGTTTGCCGCCTTTAACGACTACCGCCAAAGCGCCAGCAGCCGCGCCAGCCTGCACGACAACCTGGAAAACCTCGGCAAGGTGCTGGGGGCCAATATCAATAGCTGGTTAGCCGGGCGAACATTACTCGCCCAAGGCATGACCGAAAGCATGGCCAGGGACAGCAGCAGCGAGGCGCTAAACACCCTGCTGCAACAACCGGTGATGGCCCAGACCTTTGTCGCCAGCTACGTGGGCATGGATGACGGGCGCTTTCTGATTTCCCCAGCGCGGCAAATGCCCGACGGCTTCGATGCGCGCCAACGGCCCTGGTACAAAGACGCCGTGGCCTCCGGCAAAGCCCTGCTGACCGAGCCCTATATAGGCGCCGGCACCGACTACCTGGTGATGACCCAAGCGGTGCCATTCAAAGACGCGCAAGGCCACAACGGCGCCCTAGGGGTAAACCTCAACCTGCAAACCCTGGCGCAAATTCTCAATGCCGTAGACCTCAAAGGCCTGGGCTACGCCTTTCTGGTCAGCGCCGACGGCAAAGTGCTGGTGCACCCGGATAAAAGCTGGGTGACGAAAAACCTCAAAGACCTGTTTCCCGACGACGCGCCCACGCTAACCAGCGACTTCAGCGAGGTGCAGGAAGGCGGCCAGCCGCGCATCCTGACCTTCACCGCCATCGACGGACTGCCCTCGGTGCACTGGTACATCGGCCTGTCCATCGACCCGCAAAAAGCCTTCGCCGCCCAGCACGAATTTCGCCTGACCGCGCTGGTCGCCAGCGTGATTGCCGTGGCCCTGACCTTAAGCCTGCTCGGCTTACTGATCAGCTTTCTCCTGCGCCCGCTGCACAGCATGGAGCGCGCCATGCAAAGTATCGCCGAGGGCGAAGGCGACCTGACTCAGCGCTTGCAGGTGGTGTCGCAGGATGAGTTCGGCGTACTGGCCAGCGCCTTTAACCGTTTTGTCGCGCGTATCCAGCAATCGATTACCGACGTGGCGCACACCTGCAACCAACTCAACGCCTTGGCCGTGCGGGTTAACCAGGCCTCAAACTCCTCCATGCACAGCTCCGACACCCAGGCCGGCCACAGCCAAAGCGTGGCCACCGCCATCAACCAACTCGGAGCTGCCGCCCAGGAAATCGCCCGCAGCGCCGCCCACGCCTCGCAACGCGCCAGCGGCGCCCGACAGCAAACCGAACACGGTCGGCAGGTGGTGGTACGCAGCATTGCCGCCATGGATCAACTGTCGCAGCGCATCGGCTCATCGCGCCAGAGCATCGAACAGCTCAACAGCAAAACCGCCAGCATCAGCCGCATCCTCGACGTGATCAAAGGCATCTCCGACCAGACCAACCTGCTCGCCCTTAACGCCGCTATCGAAGCGGCGCGCGCCGGGGAAGCCGGTCGGGGTTTTGCCGTGGTCTCCGACGAAGTGCGCAGCCTTGCCCACCGTACGCAACAATCGGCGGCTGAAATTCACAGCATGATCGAAGAACTGCAAAGCGGCGCCGCGGCGGCCGTGCGGACCATGCTCGAAAGCCAACGCTACAGCGACGAAAACGTGCAACTCACCCAGCTTGCTGGCGAGCGCCTCAGCGACGTGATGACCGGCATTGGCGAGATCGACGGCATCAACCTCTCCATGGCCACCGCCACCGAAGAACAGAGCACCGTCATCGACACCCTCGACCGCGACATCACCACCATCACCGACCTCAACCAGAGCGTTGTCACCAACCTGCAAACCACCCTGCAAGCCTGCGCCGAGCTGGAAAACGAGGCCCAGCGACTGCACCAGATGGTCGGGAGTTTTCGGATTTGAACGGCAGCGTGCGTGCTGACGATTGCGCTGCTGCACCCCGCCCTCACCCCTAGCCCCTCTCCCGCAAGCGGGAGAGGGGAACAGATCACCGTCTCCCACCACCACCACCACCACCACGATCAGCCCTAGCCCCGCTCCTGCAAGCGGGAGGTGGAACAGATCACCGTCACCACCGCAGTCAGCCCCTCTCCCGCTTGCGGGAGAGCAGAACAGATCACCGTCTCCCGCCAC
>LNAQ01000362.1_pt1 | contig 10934 bp, 10 predicted proteins | sample 602591 | NCBI WGS metagenome assembly LNAQ01 (sample SAMN02440304, study PRJNA202911) | soil metagenome | biome: Subtropical and temperate rainforests or woodlands; isolation source: soil samples (1 kg each in a 20% v/v slurry with milli Q water) were... ... | reverse complement strand
TGTTACAAGACTTGAGCAAGAACGTTAGGAAGGTAACAATGTCACCCATTCTTATTTGGGATGGAATCATGTTTACCTCTCCCCGCCTGTTGTTGTGCATCTTCTCGCTGTTTGCCCTTTTTAGCCTGAACGTATTTGCTGACCCGGTGGAAGGAACCGCCCAAGCCATTCATTTGCTCGACTACATCGGCGCCGATTACGCCGACTCAGTAAATGGTGGCCAGGTAATCAGTGGTGACAGCTACCAAAAACAACTCGATGCCCTGACCACCCTGCAAGGTTTGATCGTGGCATTGCCGGCCAGCGCCCAGCGCAGTGCCATTGAGCAGGGCGTGACTTCCCTGCACGACGCCATCGCCCAGCGTCAGGAGCCAGCGGCAGTAGCCCGTCAGGCTCGCCAGGTGAGTGCGCAGGTGGCTGCGGCCTATGAAGTCAGCCAAGCGCCGGTGATCACCCCTGACGCCACCCGTGGTGCGCCGCTCTACGCTCAGCAATGTGCGGTGTGCCATGGCGATGCGGGGCTTGGTGATGGCCCTGCCGGCATCGGCCTGGAACCCGCTCCGTCGAACTTTACCGATGCCAGGCGCCTAGGCCGCTTGAGCTTGTACGACTTGTTCAGCAGCACCACGCTGGGCATTGAAGGCACCGATATGCCGGCCTTCGCCGACCAACTGGACGAGCGCCAGCGTTGGGACTTGGCGGTCTATATCGCCAGCTTCAGCGCCGCAGCCGCCGCTCCGGCTGCTGTGCCTGCCGCCGATGGCGCCAAGCCGAAAACCTTTGACCTGGCCGAACTGGCCCGGCAAACCCCAGACGAAATCGCCAGCTCCCAGGGCGAGGCCGCCTCTGCCATCTTCCGTAGCCAGCGCGCGCAACCGCCTGTTGTGCAGCGTGGCCCGCAGCAGTTGCTCGACTACACCAGTGTGACCTTGGACAAGAGCTTGGCCGCCTACAAAAACGGCGACCATGACCAAGCCTATGACCTGTCGGTGGCGGCTTATCTGGAAGGCTTCGAGCTGGTGGAAAGCTCGCTGGATAACGTTGATGCGCAAGTGCGCAAAGACACCGAAAAAGCTTTGATGGCCTACCGCCAATCGCTGCAAGACGGGCTGTCGGTGCCGGAAGCGGCGCAGAAGCTGGAGATCGCCAAAGGTAAATTGCAGGAGTCGGCCAAACTATTGGGCAGCGATGGCTTGAGCCAGTCGCTGAGCTTTATCTCGGCGTTGTTGATTCTGTTGCGCGAGGGCCTGGAGGCCATTCTGGTTCTTGCCGCTGTGTTGGCGTTCCTGCGCAATACCGGCCAGCATTCGGCGGTACGCAGCGTGCACATTGGTTGGGGCTTGGCGATGTTGGCCGGTGTCGTAACCTGGGGTATTGCCGCTTATCTGTTCGATGTTAGCGGTGCTCAGCGCGAACTATTGGAAGGCTGCACCGCATTGTTTGCCGCCGTGATGGTGCTCTGGCTCGGGGTGTGGATGCATGACCGTCGTCATGCTGCCGCCTGGCAGGATTACATCAAGAGCAGCCTGGTTGGCGGCGGCGGTCGCTTTGGTTTCGCGGTACTGGCGTTCTTCTCGGTGTATCGCGAGCTGTTCGAAGTCATTCTGTTCTACGAAACCCTCTGGTTGCAGGCAGGCCCGGCGGGCCACAGCGCGGTGCTGGCCGGTGGCGCCACCGCGTGTGTGCTGCTGGTTGGGTTGGCCTGGGTGATCCTGCGCGGCTCCGCACGTCTGCCTCTGGGCGTGTTCTTCGGCATCAACGCGGCGCTGCTGTGTGCGCTGTCGGTGGTGTTCGCCGGCCATGGCGTTAAGGCGCTGCAAGAGGCCGGTGTGTTTGGCACCCACCCTGTGCCATTTATTGAATTCGAATGGTTGGGCGTGCATGCCGACCTCTACTCGCTGTCGGCACAAGCTGTGGCGTTGATCGCCATCGCAATTCTCTACGGCCGCAGCTCTATCACCGCGCGCCAGCGTGAGCAGGCTTCAAGCGCCAGTTAAGATACGGCAGCTAGCTAAACGGGCGAGCAGTGGCACACTGTTCGCCCGTTTTTGTTTCCACCGAGCGCTTTTTCTAATGACTATGGAGGCCGCGCCGATGCGCGTATGGATTGACGCCGATGCCTGTCCAAAGGCGGCCAAGGATCAAGTAGTGAAGTTCGCCTTGAAGCGTCAGTTCGAGGTGCTGCTGGTGGCTGGGCAAAGCCAGACCAAGCCGGCGTTTGCGCTTGTGCGGTTGATCGTGGTGCCCAGTGGTCCGGACGCTGCCGATGATTATTTGGTGGAGCATGCGGTGCCAGGCGACTTGGTGATTTGCAGCGACGTACCGCTGGCTGATCGCTTAGTCAAAAAAGGCGTAGCAGCGCTGGACCCCAGAGGCCGTGAGTTTGACGCCGGCAATATGGGCGAGCGCTTGGCGGTGCGTAATCTGTTTACTGATCTGCGCGAACAAGGCCAGGTTGGCGGCGGCCAAGGGCCTTATGGTGAACGGGAAAAACAGGCATTTGCCAATAGCCTCGATCGCATCCTTACTCGGCTGGCGCGTCAGGCAGTGAGCTGAGGCGAAGCTTGCACTGGCGGCGCTAGCCAGGCCAGCAAGGCTTCCAGCGACAGCGGGCGGCTAAACAGATAACCCTGAATCAGGTCGCAATCGTTGGCGCGTAAGAATTCCAACTGCTCTTGCGACTCCACGCCCTCGGCCACCACCTTCAGCTGCAGCTTGTGGGCCATGGCGATAATGGCTGCGGTAATGGCCATGTCGTTTGCCTCGGCCGGAATTTCGCGAATAAACGAGCGGTCGACCTTGAGGCTGTTCACCGGCAATTTGCGCAAATAAGCCAGCGATGAATAGCCGCTGCCAAAGTCGTCGATGGAAATCTTTACGCCCAGACGACGAATTTCTTCGAGTATTTCCACGGCAGTATTGAGGTTATTCATCAGCGCATTTTCGGTGACTTCCATCACCAGTCCGTCCGAATCAAGCCCTGTGCGGATAAGCATTTGCTCAATGGCCGAGGGCAGCGCGCGGTTGGACAGGTTGAGCGCAGAGCAGTTGAAGGCCACCCGCAATTGCGGGAAGCCGGCTTTGCGCAAGCTCATCAGGTCGCGGCAAGCGCGTTCGGCAACCCACAGGTCCAGTTCAACAATAAAGCCGTGTTGCTCGGCCAGCGGCGCAAATACTTCCGGGCTAATGGCGCCGCGCTGCGGGTGGTTCCAGCGGGCCAGGGCTTCAAGGCTGATCACCTGACCGGTCTCGCTGGAGACGATTGGCTGATAGTGCACGTGTAACCCTTCTTCATTGAGCGCACGCCGCAGGTCTTGCTCCAGCGTCAGGTCCATGTGTGCGCGACGTTCCAAGTCCGGGCTGAAGCGCAGGCTGCGGTTGCGTCCATTGTGCTTGCAGTAACCCACGGCCAGGCCAGCGTGCTTGAACAGCGCGTCGTAATTGCTGCTGTCCTGAGGAAATACGCTAAGGCCGATGCTCGCGGTCTGGGTGAGTTGCCCGCACGAAAGCGTGAAGGGGCTTTGCAGGTGGTCGACGATGCGGCTGGCCAACTGCTCGGCTTGATAGCCGTTCTCGACCTTGGCGAGCACACAGAACTCATCTCCGGAAAACCGTGCCAGCACATCCTCGCCGCCCAACGCCGAACGGATGCGCTGCGCCACCAGTTGCAGCAGGTGATCGCCGCTGGCGTGACCTAGGCTATCGTTGATGCGCTTGAAGTTATCCAGGTCAATAAACAGCAAGGTCCAGCTCTGTTGCGGCTCTACGGCACTCAAGGCGCGGCTGGCCAGTTGGGTGAAAGCGCGACCGTTGAACAGATTGGTCAGGGGGTCGTACTGAGTCACCACGTTCAACTGCTGAGCAACGCGGCGCAGCTTGGCGTGCTGTTCGCGTAGACGTTGGTCTGCCCAACTGGCGCCAATGCCGGCAACAATAATGATCAACGCGATCAAGCCAATGGAAATGGCCAGCACGCTTTGCTCGCCGGTTTCAGCCACGGGGCGCAACACGTGTGGATAGAGGTCGGTGGGCACTGCCAGGGTCATGGCGGCCATGCCCGTGAAGTGCATGGACGCGATTGCGCCGCCCATCACCAGGCTTGCCAGCACCCGCAGCCAATGGGCGCGCTCGCCAGTTTTGCCACGGAAATAAAATGCCAGCACTACCGCCGCCAGCGACGCGCCGATGGCGATCAACACCGACACGATAAACAGCATTGGATCGTAATACTGCGTTGCCGCTGACTCGATAGCGGCCATGCCGCTGTAGTGCATGGTGGCAATGCCCGCGCCGGCGGTAATCGCCGCAGCGAGATACTGCCAGGCCACTAAGCGCTTGCGACTGATCACCCACATCACCGCATAAGACACGGCAATGGCAATCAGCAAAGAGAGCAGGGTAATTTTGAAGTTGTAGCCGATATGCAATGGCGCACTGAACGACAGCATGGCAATAAAGTGCATTGACCAGATACCGCCACCCAATGCAAACGCGCCAATCCAGCGCCACAGTTCGCGGCCGCTCACGGTGTGGCTGCTGCTGACACGGTTGGCCATTGCCAGCGCGGTAAAGCCCGCGGCACTGGCCACCAGATAAGCGAGAAACACCAGGCTGGGATCATGCTGGCAATCGAGGATTACCGTCTGGTTGGCTGGCATGTCAGCAATGAAGTGCAGCAGTGACATCACGAACTCCAGCCTAAAAATTACGCATTACATCAACAGTGATGGCTCTTTGCCAGTTTCGGCATCTTAAAGGCCTGCGCTGGCCGAGGCCATGTTTTTGGTCGACTCGCATCGATATACCGCCTGCGCCCTAGCCACACAGATAAGTGCCGGTGCCCACTGCCACCAGTGTGCCGTCGTCGGCATGCAGCTCGGAGCGTACCACCGCTACTTTGTTGCCGGAGCGCAGCAAAACCGCTTTGGCGACGAAGTGCTGGCCGCGCCCGGGGCGAAGATAGTCCACGCGCAAATCGATAGTACCCAGCTTAGACAATCGTGCCATGCGCTCACCGCTGCTGAGATGTTGGTGGCGCTCAAAGGCCCCAATCAGCGCCATGGCACCACCGGTTACATCCAGCAAGGCGGAAATCACCCCGCCATGCAGAATGCCATGCACGAAATTCCCCACCAGGCTTGGCTGCATCGGTAGAGACATCAGCACCTGTTCGGTGGACAACTCATCAATGCGGATCCCGAGCATTTGATTAAACGGAATGCGCTCAAAAAAGCTTTGCACTGCCTGTTTTAGCTCGGGGGTGAGTTCGAAGGTCGATTCCGACATGGTGTTGGCCGCTAGAGGGGAAAGCCCTAGCCTGCCGCAATGGGGCGACCTAAGCCATACCCCTGATTTTGCTGAATGGTGCCTACTGAATTGGGTGGATGGTGTTTGCAAGCAGGCGCCTATTTCCAGCACTCCGCCGGGCTTGCGCTGCCGGTGTTACCCGTGGTGCCCAGGCCATTTAGCAGCAGTGAGGCGCAAGCGTTGTCGGCACGCTGCGTGCCAATAGGCACCGCCTGAAGCAAGTACCCGCCGTCACCCGGCTCGATAGCGAGGCGATAGAGGCCGCTGGTGCTGAGTACGTCGTTGCCCTGCGTGTTGGGCAACTGAAGTTGGTTGAGGTCCTGCTGCCGGGTGACAAATTGCTGGTTTTGCGCGTGATAACGCGCCTGACGTGCCGCAGCATCCACCAACAATGCTCGGCCCTCGGTACGGTTGGCGCGCAACACGTGCTGCTGGTACTGCGGCGACACCAAGGAATACAGCAGCCCGAGAATCACCAGCACCACCAACAGCTCCAGCAGACTAAAGCCGCCTGGGCGCAGGCGTGGGTTGTGCTTACGGTATGGCATCAGTCACCACCCTCCAGCTTTGCCGACCATTGGCCCGTGGGCCGAGAGAAAGCGGGGCGCACCCAGCCTCGGCTAACAGGCAAGGCATTGCGCTGACCGGGTCCGGCACCATTAGCACGTTCTCTGTTTCGCTCAGTGCGAACGGCGGAAGGTCGGCATTGCCATCTTGGTCATCCACACGGTCGTCCGCATTCAGATCAAAGACCGGGAACAAAGGTGCGGCGCCGGCCGCTGGATCAATGGCATAGAGGCGTCGTTCGACATCGCCCTGACAGGGCTCAAGGCTGGGGATGCGGGTAGTGACAAACAACAGCTCGCCGAGTTTGCTTGGCTGCTCTTGCACCCGTTCACTGGCGCCACTTTCCGATGCCGGCTGAAGATCGAAATACCAGCCGAGTTGCCCATGTGGGTTGCGTTGCATGGCATACCAATCAATGGCATTGCGGCTGGTGGGCGGCGTCTGTTTTTTGATGGGCTGGAGATGTTGTTGCTGCAACGCGGCAAAGGGCACGGTGCCGGCGGTCAGCGCGTTCTGGCCTTGGGTAAAGCGGTCCCAGATGGCGTAGAGGCTTTGCTGATCGGTATCTGCTTTAACGTGGTTCTGGCCGGTACCGACAACAATCAGGTAACCGATTTCGGAGGGGTGATTGGCGATGACCGGTGCCGTTGTGATTGGTTGGGGCAACCGGTTGTGTTGTCGCGGCGGCGCGCTGAAGAGCGGCCGCCCAGCAAAGGACAGGCGAAACAGCTCGGGGCTGATGGGGCTATCTGCAGGTGGTTTGTCCAGATTTGCGCGGGTGTGGTCGTAGAGATCAAAGCGCCACAGATTGCCCAGTTCGTCGCCGGCATAGGCATAGTCGGCATTGCCATCGCCGTTGGTATCGGCCACCAGTGGCATGGCCAGCCCTGTGGCAGCCTCGGTGGTTTGCAAGCGTTTGATCACTGCGCCGGTTTTGATATCGAGGATCAGCAGGGCCGCTGTGTGGCTCGGGGCGTCTATACCGTTGCCCAACAGCGCGGCCCATTGGCCTGTGTGCAGACGGGCTATGGTAGGCGCGCTCAGTAGATAACCCAGGTCGTGCTCTGCGCCGCCGAGCTCCCACAGCAGCTGGATGTTATCCGGGTCAGTTACATCCAGCGCCAGTAGGGCTTGTGCGCCAGCACCCAGGGCGACAAGCAGCACCGTATGCCAGGCCTGGTCGTAATAAACGTCCTCAGAAACCAGCGGACCGTCAACAAAGAAGCGATGCAGGTCGCCGTCGGTACCTGAGTAGTTGGGCGAGGTGAGGGCGGGCAGTTTGCTCAGTAGCAGCGAGGGAATCAGCGCCAGACGCTCCTCTCCGGTTTTTGCATCGAAGGCATGCAACATGCCGTCGTTGGCGCCGAGGTAAAGCTGCGCGCGTCGGCGTGTTGTTTTAAACGCGGCATACGCACCAGCGGGGCCGTCGTAACGCTCCATGGTCTCGCTCAGGTGTTCGGGCGTGGCCACAAGCAAAGGCCTGGCGTTGACGCTATCGCCTAGCGCTGGCAACTGCTGGCGCAGTAGCGAGCAACCCTCAAGCTCGCCGCAAGGCTCGGCACGCAACAGACTGACGCGTGCCGCGCCGAAGCCGTCGAATACTCCATTGATATCGCTGTTCAGTGTGGCTTGTTGTTGCTCATTCAGGGCCGTCCAGCGAAAGTCGCGCAGGCCTGATGGGCTATCGCCGGCAATTTTAATCTGGCGGCTGACGGGCACTTGCTCGCTGGCCCGCCATAGCTCCAGCACTTCTCCCGATGCGGAACGCTGCTCTTTGCGCAGTTCACCGCTCCAGTTTCGCGCGTTGAAACGGGTTCGGTAGCGCATATCGGGTTCGCCAGCGAAGACGCTATACAAAGGTGGTGTCGGCTGTTGGCATAACTTCCACTGGAAAAACGCGTCACCACTGAGCTCAGAGGCCGCTGCCAATGCGGGTGCTGCGAGCATCAGCTTCAGCAGAAAATGCGGGAAAAGGCCGCGCATCATGGTTGGTCTCCAATAAACGTTCTCGCCACCACTGAACGCAGGCATACCGCTACCCCCGTGCACATGCGGTTCAGGTCGGTGCGAGCATGCTCAGAATAAAAGGCCTGACTACTGACTTCGTAAAAGTAAGTGCCGGTGACTTGGGCTGCGGCACCGTAGTGAGCATCATCCGGTTGACTGGCGACGGATTGAATCTGGCGTATATACCAGCGTGCGCTGGCGGCCCTATCAGCCAGGCCTTGGTAAGGCGTAGCGTGGCTAAAGTCGACGGCGTTATGGGTAGCCAGTCCCTGCAGGCAGGGTGGTTCGCCGCATGGTGATAACGGCGCGGTTGCTTTGGCGATATGCCGTTCGGCTTCGCGCAGGCTCGCTTCAGCCAGATTGAATAGGCGCTGATAGTCCAATCCTCTGGCCATAACCCGCGTTTGCATAAGGCTGTCGCGCGTGCTGGTTATTGCCAGAAGGGTCATTACCGCCAGCATGATCAGGCTCATCACCAATACAGCGCCGTGCTGTGCCGCGCACTTCATGGCAGCAGGTTCCGCAGTGCTGTGGTGCCTTTGACCACCTGATACAAGCGGTCCTCAGCGGATGGCGGCGGTGTAGTGCCATACCAGTAGCGCCAGGCGCGTGAGCTGCTGCCACTGGCTGATGCCGACAGCGGCGTGCTGATAAGCGCGGCGAAGCGAACACTGCGTATGTGTTCCTCTGCGGCGGGGGTGGCGGTGTAACGGCTGAGCTTGAGCGAGCCTGGCAAGCCAATACCGAAATCAAAACGCACATCGGCGACGCCCTCTAGCAATGTGGCGGCGCCGTCTTTGCTGGTGCACACCAATTGCTCGTTGGCATTGATGCTGAGCTTCTCGACATAGGCCTCCACCGGTTGCGCGTACGGGCGTGACAGGCTGGCGGCATTGGCGGGCCGGCCATTGCCCAGGCAGTCGAGCTCCTGACGGTCGCTGGGTTGATAGCGGATGCATAGTGCTTTGCCCTGCGCGGGGCGGATCACTTGCCCGGCTTCAAATGCGCAGCCTGCCACGCCGGTTTGCGCTTCGCTGAGGGCTGGGAATGCTGCATTCAAGGGTTGATCAGGGCGGCGTTTGAAACCGGTTTTGGCCAGTTGCCTATCCAGCCATTGCAAGGTGAAGCTGGCATTGCCCTGGTTGTCGGCCTGGGCTCGCTGGAACAGGTAGCTGAGCTTGTTAGCGATGACCACCTGCGCCACCGCCACGCTCAGAAACGCGCCGATTAACAGCGCCATCAGCAGCTCAATCAGGGACAACCCTTGTTGCGGATGGCGGCTCATTGTCTGGGCTCCTCAATTTCGCTGCGCAAGCGGTAGTGGCATTGCTTTTGAGTGTTCAGGCATTCGCTGTGGCTGCCCTTCCAGGCCACCTGAATTTCAATGGTTCTGCCGGCACCGGCACCGGCACAGGTACCTGGACTGGGCGAGCGGCAAACATAGGATTGGCCTGAAGGCAGCTGCGAGGAGCTGGGCAGCAGAAAGGCGATTTCCGCTAACCAGCACGCCAGTTGTGCTTCAGGTTTACCTGGGGTAAGTGGGCAGGGGTGTGCGCTCGGGCGTGGGGCAGAAGCATTCCGCAGGTGGCTGGACCAATCACTCGGGGCTGCGCGTATCAGCTCCATGAGGTCGTTGGCCATCATGGCTGCGGTGCTGCGCTGCAGGGTTTCGCTGGTATGAAGGATGGTCCGGCCCTGCAGGGTGGCCATTCCCAGCATGCCGACGCTGATAATCAAGGCGGTAACCAAGACCTCCACAAGGGTAAAACCCGCTGCGTGCGAAGGGCCGCGAATTGGTTTTGACGGAGGTTGGATGGGGGGTGGCGCGTTCTTCCCTGACCGATTCATGCTGGCGCTCCTATGCCGACTATCGAGTGTTACTCCATGCCCCTAAGGCACCTCGATTGTTCAGCGGATGGAACGGGCGATATAGCAGGCGCTGGGATTTTCCTCGTAGGAAAGCTCACAGCGGATATTCAGCCATGGTGAATCAGCGGCATAACTCGCTATCGCTTTGACCATTTTCCAGGCCGTTGCTGTGGCGCACTCTGCCTTGACGGTTGATCACCAATTGCCAGGCGACGTGGCCATCTACCGAGCAGAAAATAAAGCGCCCGTTATTGGCCGCCGTGGTGCCATTGGCTTGGTAAATCACGGTCTGGCTGCTTTGCCCTGCACCCGCCCAGCGCAGGCGGCCGCTGGGTTGTTGCCGTGAGAAGCGCAATGCGCTGTTGGTAAGAGGATCCCGGATCAACCAGCCCTGTTCCCAAGCGTGATCGCACTGTTGGCCGTTGCTGGAGCCGCACAGTTCGACACGTTGCATTAGGGCGATGGCTTCACCACGGGCGGCGTTGAGATGGCTAAGCAGACTATGGCGCAGGTTTTCCTGCCGATTGCTCTGTAAATAGCGGCTTAGGTTGGGCAGGGCGAGGCTGCTGATGATGACCAGCAGACACAGAGTTATCAGCAACTCGGGCAGGGTAAAACCGCGGGCAAAGCGTGGTCGCATGGCATTACGTCCTTGTAAAAAATGGCCTTCCTGGCCAGTTCGCGACGAAGCCAGAAGGCTTCGGGAGCAATCAATGGGTGGCGGCGCTTAGCTCCAGCACACGGTCTACCAACTTGTTGATACCGGAGGCGGCTTCGCTGATGGATTTGGCCAGCATGTAGGCCGGGGTGGTGACCAGTTTGTTGTTTTCGTCTTCGACGATATCGTCCACTGCGCAGTCTTCATGTTGCGCGCCCATTTCGCTGAGGGCGGCAGCAGTGTCGGCATCGTTGCCGATGGTGCAGATAACCCCAGGGCCAAAAATCTTCGCCGCTAGAGCGGGGGCGATGCAGATCAGGCCAATGGGTTTCTGCGCGGCAGCAAAGGCTTGAGCGAGGGCGAGGACTTCCGGTTGTACAGTGAGTTGTGCGCCATTCAGGGCAAAGTCCGACAGGTTCTTCGCCGCCCCGAAGCCGCCGGGTACGATCAAGGCGTCAAAGTCTTCGGCATTGGCCTCGCGTACATCAGCAATTTCACCGCGCGCGATCGTCAATACGCCAAGGCC
>LNAQ01000361.1_pt1 | contig 10944 bp, 9 predicted proteins | sample 602591 | NCBI WGS metagenome assembly LNAQ01 (sample SAMN02440304, study PRJNA202911) | soil metagenome | biome: Subtropical and temperate rainforests or woodlands; isolation source: soil samples (1 kg each in a 20% v/v slurry with milli Q water) were... ... | reverse complement strand
CGCGCGCGGTGTTCACTATCGCCGCCCAGGTGTCATCCGGCAAGGGCACGCCGTTTTTGGTACGGTCGGCGCGCATTTTCCGCTCGGTATCGCCGGGGATCAGCACGGCATCGACGCCGGCAACCGGCTTGGTCGCCCTGATGAAGTCAACATAGCGCGCGATTTCACCATCGAAGAAGTTGCTGGTGTCGACCACTTTGGGATCGACATAGAAAGCCAGCATGCCGTTGGCAAAACGGCGGTCCGGCGCGGTCGCGCCGGTGCCGGTCAACGCACCGCCGAGCAGTTCGCAGATGAAAGCGAGGCCCGAGCCCTTGTGCTCGCCGAATGCACGGATCGCGCCGGTACCCTGGGTATGGTCGCGCGGACCGTCCTTAGTGTGCGGTCCATACAGCACGGCCGGATCCTCGCTCAAGGTGCCGTCGGCATCGATCAACGCGCCCTTCGGCAGTTTCTTGCCGCCACGGCTCGCCACCAGCACCTTGCCTTCGGCGACGATCGAGGTGGCGAAATCGAGCACGATCGGGTCCTGCCCCTGGCGCGGAATGCCGACGCAATAAGGCGCGGTCGACAGCCGCTTCTCGACGCCGCCGTAAGGCGCCACCAGCAGCGAGCCGGCGGCATTGACGAAGTGGACCGACACCAGCCCTTCGGCGGCCGCCATCTCGGCCCAGTCGCCGACGCGGCCGATATGCCCGGCGTTGCGCAGAGCAACCGCCGCGAGGCCGGCCTTCTTGCACTTCTCGATGCCGATCCGCACCGCTTGCGGCGTGACGGTCTGCCCGTAGCCAAACTTGCCGTCGACCACCGCCAGCGATGGCGTATCGACCACGAGTTCGACGGTCTGGTCGGGAACGACCGAGCCCATCTTCTTCCACCTGACATAAACCGGCACCCGGATCACGCCATGGCTGTCGTGTCCCGTGAGGTTGGCCGTCGTCAGGTACGTTGCGATCCGTTCGGCTTCGTCGGATGAGGAGTCCGTATGCGTGAAAACTTCCGAAACGAAATTGATGAGATTGGGAACCTGTATTGTGACCATGAATCAGTCGCTCACTCTGTTAAGCGCTTGCTTTGGCGTGACCGCCGAGATAGGCGGCCGCGATGGCTTCGTTGCCCCACAATTCGTCGGGCTTGCCGCCCAGCACGATACGCCCCGTCTCCAGGACATAGCCGTGATCGGCGACGGAAAGTCCCATGCGCGCGTTTTGCTCGACAAGCAAGACCGTGGTGTTGCGCCTGATCTGCGAGATGATCCGGAACACCGCCTGCACGATCACCGGCGCCAGGCCCAGCGAGGGCTCATCCAGCAGCAGGAGCCGCGGCTTAGCCATCAACCCCCGCGCCACCGCGACCATCTGCAATTGCCCGCCCGACAGCGTCCAGCCGAGCGCGTTGGAAAACGACCGGATGTCCGGAAACAGGTCGAACATGGCGTCGGCTTCACGCGACAGTTCGGATTTCGCGACGCGCCGGTTGGACGCGCCGAGCATAATGTTTTCCTTCACGGAAAGACCGGGAAATACCCGCCGTCCCTCCGGCACATGGGAGATGCCGAGCCGAACAATCGCCTCCGGCCCGAGGCCGGCGATCGACTTGCCGTCGAACAGGATGTCGCCCGCCGCCGGCTTTGTCAGGCCGGAGATCGCGCGCAGCGTCGTCGATTTGCCGGCACCGTTGGCGCCGAGCAAGGTCACCACCTGCCCTGCATCGACGGAGAGCGAGATGCCACGCAACGCTTCGATTTCGCCGTAGCGGACCACCAGGTCGCGGATTTCGAGCAGCGGCATTTATTCGGTCCCGAGATAGGCGGAGACGACGTCGGGATGGCGCAGCACCGCCATGGATTCGCCGTCCGCGATGCGGCGTCCGAAATTGAGCACGGTGATGTGCTGGGCCGCCTCGGAGACCAGCGTCATGTCGTGGTCGATGATGAGGATGGTCAGGCCTTGCGCTGCGATGCGCTTGAGCAACGCGTGCAGTTCGAGCTTCTCGGTGGAGTTCAAGCCGGCTGCCGGTTCATCCAGCAGCAGCAAGGTCGGATTGGCGGCAAGCGCGCGTGCGATCTCGATCAGCCGCTGGTGACCATAGGAGAAACTGGAAATCAACTCGTTGGCCCGGCTGCCGAGGCCGACGAAGGTCAGGGCTTCCATCGCGCGCTCGGTCAACGCGGCATCACCGCCCTGCCCGATCATCTTGTTGCCGGGACGCTCGGCGCCGATCTCGACATTCTCCAGCGCCGTCATCGAACGAAACAGGCGGATGTTCTGGAACGTCCGCCCCAGCCCGGCGGCGGTGCGCTGATGCGGCGGCATGTTGGTGATGTCGGTGCCATCGAGCACGATCTTGCCTGATGTCGCCTTGTAGAGGCCGGAGAGCACATTGAGAGTCGTGGTCTTGCCGGAGCCGTTGGGGCCGATCAACGCATGAACGCCGCCGCGCCTGACCTGGATATCGACGCCGTCGACCGCCTTGAGGCCGCCGAAATATTTCGAGAGCCCGGTGACCTCGAGCACGATATCGCCGCCGACGGTGGCGGGCTTCAATTGCAGCGATGCCACAGCCGGCGGCGCCTTGGCCCGGCTGCGCCAGCGCTCGGTCGCGGCATTGACGAAACCCCAGATTCCATCAGGCATGTAGCGGATGATGAGGATGACGGCGAGGCCGTAGATCGCGAGATACAGCCCGGGAACACTCTTCAGGAACCGCAGCCATTCCGGAATCAGGATCAGCAGTCCGGTGCCGATCGCCGAGCCGATCGGCGACGCGACGCCGCCGAGCAAGGACATCGTCAAGAATACCACCGACTCGGCAAACGAGAATTGATCGGGGCTGACATAGGCAAAGCCGCCGGCGAAAAGGCCGCCGGCCAATCCGCCGAGTACAGCGCTGAGCGCAAAGGCGGAAATCTTGGTGCGGAACACATCGATGCCGGTGACGCCGGCGGCGAGCTCGTTGTCGCGCACCGCGCGCATGGCGCGTCCGAGCCTGGTGTCCGACAAATGCCAGACGAAATAGCCGACCAGCGCCAGCATGGCGACGCAGAAGGCGAGATAGGATTGCGCGGACTGGAACAGATCAGGCCGGCCAATTCGTGAGACGCCGTCCGGGCCATGGGTGAGCCAGATCGCATTGATCATGACGAGCGTGACGATCTGCTGGAACGAGATCGTCACCATGGCGAGATAGTGCCCGCCAAGGCGAAGGGTCGACATGCCCAGGATCGCTCCCGCCACCAGCGCAATCAGGCAGCCCGCTACGAGACATAGCCAGTAGCTGATGTGATAGTCCGCCGTTCCGATGCCGACGGCGTAGGCGCCGAAACCAAAGAATGCGGCCTGCGCCAGATTGATCTGTCCGCACAGGCCGAGCACGACGGAAAGCCCGAACACCGCGATCGCAAACGTCGTCGCCTGCATCAGGATATTGTGGATATAGCCGTCGAACTGCATCGTGCCGGCGAGCGTCACCGCGATTGCCGCGCCGATGAAATACGGCAAATGACGCAACAGCAGCGGTCTCGAACGCGGCGCGGATACGGCGATCGGCATATTCTCGCTGGGGGCGCTCATGCTTTCTCCGCGACCCGTTCGCCGAAGATGCCCTGCGGCCGGACAATCAGAAACAGCACCAGCGCCAGGAATGCGAAGCCGTCCTTGTAAGGCACCGAGATGTAAGCGGCGCCAAAAGTTTCGATGATGCCGAGCGCCAGCCCGCCGATGATCGCGCCGGCGACATCGCCGAAGCCGCCGATGATGGTGGCGGCAAAGGCCTTGAGCGCAATCGTGGATCCCATCTGGATCGAAACGAACAGCACCGGCGCAACGAGGATGCCGGCAAGACCGCCGAGCACCGCCGAGTAGATGAAGGTGATCATGATCATGGTCGACACGGAAATACCCAGCAGCGACGCCATCTCCTTGTCCTGCGATGTCGCCTGCAGCTTCTTGCCGAGCATGGTGTGCTCGAAGAACCAGTAATTGAAGATCACCAGCACGATCGTGACGGCGATGATCAAGAGATATTGGCTGTCGAGATAGACCGGCCCGAGCTGGATGCCGGGCGTCTCGAACCATCCCGGCAGCACCTGCGGCTGCGGGCCGTAGATCGCTAGCACGGAGTTGGCGAGCAGGATCGAGGCACCGATGGTCGCGATGATGACCGGCAGGAAACTGCGGTGGCGGAGCGGATAATAAACCCCGAGATTGAAGATCACGCCAACCAGCGCCATGCCGCCGAGCGACAGCAGAAACGACAGCCAGTACGGCCATCCCAGATCGACGGAGAACACCACCATGAAATAGGCGGCCACCATCGAGAATTCCCCTTGCGCGAAATTCACCACGTTGGTGGCGCGGAAGATCAGCACGATGCCGAGCGCAACCAGCGCATACACGGCGCCGATGCCGATGCCGGTAAACAGCAATTGAAGGACGAGATCCATGACAAGCTTCGGTTAGGAGGAACAATACGGCGTTCTGTTGACCGAAAGCGTTTCGGCCTCCTCAGATGCGAAAGCTGAGGAGGCCGGGCGCGATCAATCGTTGAACTCGATGTGCTTGTCGAAGACGATATTGCCCTTCTCGTTCTTCACGATGTTGTAACCGTGAAGGCCGTCGCCGTTTTGGTCGAAATTATACTCGCCCTCGGCACCCGGGAACTTCTTGATGGCGAGGATCGCCTCGCGGACCTTGGCAGGTTCGGTCGTGCCGGCCTTGTTGATCGCGGCCGACAGCACCGTGACCGCATCGTAAGGCCAGGAACTCTGGTTGTCCGGCGCGACCTTGACGGCATCGCGATAGAGCTTGCCGAATGCTTTCGATGCTTCGCTGGAATCTTCGGCGTAATCGGCGACGCCGTAGGTGTTGTAGAGCGCCGGACCTGCCAGCTTGAGCGCCGTGATATTCACGATCGAGGGCGAGCCGACCCAGGGAATGTTGACCCCGAGCTGCCGCAATTGCCGCGCGAAAATGCCGAGATCGTTTTCGAACGTGAAGTAGGAGCCGAGGATGTCGGCGCCGGACTGCTTGATCGCGAGCACGACCGGGGTGAAGTCCTGGCTCTGGTTGGCATAGCCCTGATCGAGCACGGCGGGAGAGCCTAGCTTTTCAAGGGCCGAGCTCAGCGCCTTGCCGCCAGCGGTGCCGAACGCGTCGGTCGAATGCAGCACGGCCCACTTCTTCTTGCCCAGCGTGTTGACGCCGTAATCGGCGATCACACGGCCGGAATAGCTGTCGTTGGGACGGAAACGGAACAGCCACTGATTGCCCATGTGAGTCAGATTCGGATCAGTGCCGCCGATCATCACCGGCTTGCCTAACTTGAGCACGTCCGGCGCCATGGCGTGGACCTGCGTGGAGCGGATCGAGCCAAGGAAGCCCACGATATCCGGCTGTGCGGCGAGCTTGGAGAAGGCCAGCACGATGCCGGGATTGGTGGTCTGATCGTCCTCGACGATCAATTCGGCTTGCTTGCCGAGAATGCCGCCCGCTTTATTGACGGCATCCAGCGCGAGCTTGGCGCCCTTGATCGCGTATCCGCCGGATTCGGCGGCTGGGCCCGTCACCGGCGCGCACATGCCGATCTTGATGGTGGCGCCCTGCGCCTTCGCGCTACCGATGACATGGGGGGCAGCGACACCGGCGGCGATGCCGAGTGCAAAATCGCGTCTCGTAAGTTTCATCTATTTCTCCCTGAAGCCGGACTTCCTTGTCGGCTATTCTTGATGTTGGCAGTCCGCGACGGACGCGAAACCGGAATGCGTATCTACGGACTCTCGCGCCGCGAGTAAATTGATATCGCAACGCCTTCGACTAACTGAGCAGGCGTATCGCGAGGCGCGAGCCCTCGAAATGATTAACACCGGCCCGCTCGGCCTATTCACAGTCGAATAGGCTAATGAGCGGGGACTTTTTCAACCTTCAAACAATTTTGAATGCTCAAACAATATGCATTGGGCAGAGAGCTATGCGTCTCATCCCACATCATCATGCAAATTTGCCTTCACTCGATCTCGCCGACGATTCGCAAATCCGACAGGCCGCGTTCGAGCGCGCCGAGCATGTCCTGCAATTCCGCGAGCTTGCGGACACCGTAGCGCCTGGCGATGGCGGCGTAGATCAATTCCGATGACGGCGCGACTGCTTCGATCAACTTGAAGCCCTTCGCGGAGATCGACACTACGGCCCGGCGCAGATCGGTTTTTGCCACCTTGCGCTCGATCAGATGACGCGCTTCAAGGTCACGCAGAATCCGGGACAGGCTCGGACCGAGCAGGAAGGCGACGCGCGCAAGTTCGGTGACCTCGATGGCGTCGTTCGCGGCAAGCGCGCGCAATATCCGCCATTGCTGCTCGGTCAGGCCATGGCTGCGCAGCGAGGGCCGGAATTGCCGCATCACGGCTTCGCGCGCACGCAACAGCGACATCGGCAGCGAACGAGAGAATTCGCGCATCGGCAAGCGCCGGACGGCGGACGCGCGCGCCCGCCGCGAGCCGGAACTGTTGGACGATTTCTTCCGTGCCATCGGCAATCAGGGAGTTTCAGGTTTTGCGCTGCAACAAAGTCCAATTCGATTTGATCCGATACATTTAACATGTTAATCATATTCCGGCACGCTCTTTTCGCCGTGAGCTGCTACGCCGCTTGATACTTCTACTACATCGCTTGACGCTTCTACGTCGCTTGATGCTTGCACGAGATCCGTTGGAGTGGTCAGGACATGCCCCATTTCACGATCGAATATTCGGCCAATCTCGATGCGCGCGTCGATATGGGTGCAGTCGTCGAATTGGTGCGTAAGGCCGCGGTGGAAACCGGCATCTTCCCGCTCGGCGGCATCCGCGTCCGTGCCATCAGGTCCGAGCATTACGCCATCGCCGACGGGTCGGCGCATCTCGGTTTTCTCGACATGGTGCTGCGGCTTGGCGAGGGACGCGATCTTGCAGCACGCAAGAAGGCCGGCGAGCATATCTTCCGCGCGCTGTCGGACCATCTCGATCCAGTTTTTGCTGCCGGCAAATTCGCATTGTCGTTCGACATGCAGATCAACGACAAGGAAACCAGCTGGAAGCGCAACAACATCCACGACGTCCTGAAAGCGGAAGCTAGCCATGGATAAGGCCGCCCCGAAATCGTCCGATGTGTTTCAGGCCAATCGCGACCGCGCCGCGCCGCTATTGGCAAAATTGAAGGCCGAGGGTATCGGGCACATCATCGACGGCGAGATCGTGCCGTCGGTCTCAGGCGAGACCTTCGATACCAAGTCGCCGGTCGATGGCGCGGTGCTGGCGTCGGTCGCGCGCGGCAATGCCGAAGATATCGACCGCGCCGCGACGGCGGCAGCGCTGGCATTAAAGTCCTGGCGCGACATGCCGGCTGCGATGCGCAAGAAATTGCTGCACCGGGTGGCGGATGCCATCGAGGAGCGCGCCGACGATATCGCCGTGCTCGAATGCATCGATACCGGCCAGGCCCATCGCTTCATGGCCAAGGCCGCGATCCGCGCCGCCGAGAATTTCCGCTTCTTCGCCGACAAATGCGCTGAGGCCCGCGACGGCCTGAACATGCCAAGCGACGAGCACTGGAACGTATCCACGCGGGTGCCGATCGGCCCGGTCGGCGTGATCACGCCGTGGAACACGCCGTTCATGCTGTCGACCTGGAAGATCGCGCCCGCACTCGCCGCCGGCTGCACCGTGGTGCACAAGCCCGCGGAATGGTCGCCGGTGACCGCCGATCTGCTGTCGCAGATCGTCAAGCACGCCGGCGTGCCCGACGGCGTGCTCAACACCGTGCACGGGTTTGGCGAGGAAGCAGGCAAGGCGCTGACCGAACATCCGGCCATCAAGGCCATCGCCTTCGTCGGCGAGACATCCACGGGTGCGGCGATCATGGCGCAGGGCGCGCCGACCCTGAAGCGCGTGCATTTCGAACTCGGCGGCAAGAATCCGGTGATCGTGTTCGACGACGCCGATCTCGACCGCGCGCTCGATGCGGTGGTGTTCATGATCTACTCGCTGAACGGCGAGCGCTGCACCTCCTCCAGCCGGCTGCTGATCCAGGACAGCATCGCAGACAAATTCATCGAACGGCTGACCGCGCGGGTCAAGGCGCTGCGGATCGGCCATCCGCTCGATCCCGCCACCGAGATCGGTCCGTTGATTCATGCGGGGCATTTCGACAAGGTGTGCTCCTATTTCGACATCGCGCGCCAGGACGGCGCCACCATCGCGGTCGGCGGCAAGCCACATGACGGCCCCGGCGGCGGCCATTACGTGCAGCCGACCCTGGTCACCGGCGCGCATAGCCAGATGCGGGTGGCGCAGGAAGAGGTGTTCGGCCCGTTCCTCACGGTGATCCAGTTCCGCGGCGAGGACGAGGCCATCGAGATCGCCAATGCAGTGCCCTACGGCCTTACCGGTTATGTCTGGACCGCCGATGTCGGCCGCGCGCTGCGCGTCGCGGATGCGCTGGAGGCCGGCATGATCTGGCTCAATTCGGAAAACGTCCGCCACCTGCCGACGCCGTTCGGCGGCATGAAATCGTCGGGCATCGGCCGCGACGGCGGCGACTATTCGTTCGACTTCTACATGGAAACCAAGCACGTCTCGCTCGCCAAGGGCACGCACAAGATCCAGAAGCTGGGAATCCCCTCATCCTGAGGAGCGGCCTTTTGGCCGCGTCTCGAAGGACGAGGCATCTGCTGCCTCATGGTTCGAGACGCGCGCAAGAGCGCGCTCCTCACCATGAGGGCAACAACAAAACGACGATAAGGAAACGCCATGCCGGTCCCGCAGCACATCTTCGATCCGCCCTTCAACATCCTGCGCGCCAGCCACGTCGTGCTCGACGTCACCGACCTCGCCGCCAGCCGCAGGTTCTACGAGACCACGGTCGGGCTGCATGTCGAGGACGCCGACAGCGACACCGTCTATCTGCGCGGCAGCGAGGAGCACCAGCATCACTCGCTGGTGCTGCGCAGGGCGTCTGCTGCGGCCTGCAGCCGGCTCGGCTTTCGCGTAGGCAACGACAACGACCTCGACAAGGCCGCGTCGTTCTTTGCCGCCAACGGCATCGTCTACGCCTTTGTCGAGCGCCCGTTCCAGGGCCGCACCCTGCAGTTCACCGATCCGTTCGGCTACCGCATCGAACTGGTTGCGAGCATGGAGAAGCGCCCGCATCTGCTGCGTCGCTTCGATCTCTACAAGGGCTGCCATCCGCAGCGGCTGGACCATTTCAACGTGTTCGCGCCCGAACTGCAGGACACGGTAGAGTTCTATGCCCGACTTGGCTTCCGCCTGACCGAATATGCCGAGGAGGACGGCGACGGCGGCCGCATCGCCGCGGCGTGGATGCACCGCAAGGGCAATGTCCACGACCTCGCTTTCACCAACGGCCGCGGCCCGCGGCTGCACCATTTCGCCTATTGGGTGCCGACCGCGATGAACATCGTGCATCTGTGCGACGTGATGGCGTCGAGCGGATACCTGACAAACATGGAGCGCGGCCCCGGCCGCCACGGCATTTCCAACGCGTTCTTCCTCTACATCCGCGATCCCGACGGCCATCGTCTCGAACTCTACACCTCGGACTACCAGACCATGGACCACGACCACGACCCCTTGCGCTGGTCGCTGAAGGACCCGCGCCGCCAGACCCTGTGGGGCGCGCCGGCGCCGCGCTCGTGGTTCGAACAGGGTTCGCCATTTCCCGGCCAGGCCGTGCGCGAGCCGCTGTTCGTGGCGGATGTGACCATTGCGGATTGAACTTATGATGCACGCTGAAGCCCGTGATCGCCCTCCCCCTTGCGGGGAGGGTCGGCCGAACGAGGCGATGCAAAGCATCGCTGAAGTGGAGGCCGGGGTGGGGGTGCCGCGAACACCAGAGTTTGTGGCACCCCCACCCCACCGGCCTGCGGCCGGCCACCCTCCCCGCAAGGTGGAGGGAAAGAAAGAGCTGCTTCCCGCGTATATTGGATGAGAACATGACCCCTCCCCGCCTCGCCACCTTCACCGTCAACGGCGCGCTGAAATACGGTGCCGTCACCGATCACGGCGTCGTCGATCTCTCGGCGCGCTACGGGCATTACCCGACGCTGCGCGAGGCGATCGCCCACGGAGCCCTGCAGCGGCTGATCGAGGCGGCCGCAAACCTCGCACCGGATTTCGCACTGGACGCCATTGCCCTGCAGCCGCCGATCCCTTCGCCGGAAAAGATCATCTGCATCGGCGTCAACTATCCGGACCGCAATGCCGAATACAAGGACGGCCAGGACGCACCGAAATTTCCCTCGATGTTCATGCGCACGCCGCGTTCCTTCGTCGGCCACGGTGCGCCGCTGGTGCGGCCACATGTGTCGCCGCAGCTCGACTACGAGGGCGAGGTGGCGCTGGTGATCGGCAAGGCCGGACGGCACATCGCCGAGCGCGACGCGCTCGACCATATCGCGGCGATCACCTTGTGCAACGAAGGCACCATCCGCGACTGGGTACGCCACGCCAAGTTCAACGTCACGCAGGGCAAGAATTTCGATTCCTCCGGCAGCCTCGGACCGTGGCTGGTGCCCTACACCGACGAAGCGCAGATCGCCGACATTCGCCTCACCACCCATGTCAACGGCGAGCTGCGGCAGGACGACCGCACCTCACGGCTGATCTTCGGCTTCCGCTATCTCCTGGCCTATATCTCCACCTTCACCACCCTGGTGCCCGGCGACGTCATCGTCACGGGCACGCCGACCGGGGCCGGCGCCCGTTTCGATCCCCCGCGTTACCTGATCCCCGGCGACATCATCGAGGTCGAAGCCAGCGGCATCGGCACGCTGCGCAACGGCGTGGTCGACGAGGCATGAGACGATGGACGGAGAGTGATAGGCGCTCTTCCTTCACCTCTCCCCGTTGGGGAGAGGTGACCGTCGAAGCGCAGCGAGACGGTCGGGTGAGGG
>LNAQ01000358.1_pt1 | contig 10981 bp, 8 predicted proteins | sample 602591 | NCBI WGS metagenome assembly LNAQ01 (sample SAMN02440304, study PRJNA202911) | soil metagenome | biome: Subtropical and temperate rainforests or woodlands; isolation source: soil samples (1 kg each in a 20% v/v slurry with milli Q water) were... ... | reverse complement strand
ACATGCCCGCCTGCACCGGCACCGAACTGGCCAAGGTGATCCGTCATAACGACCGGTACGTCAGCGTGCCGATCATCTACCTGTCGGCCGAAGACGACCTGGATAAACAGCTGGACGCCATGAGCGAAGGCGGCGACGACTTCCTCACCAAGCCGATCAAGCCGCGCCACCTGATCACCACCGTGCGCAACCGCGCGGCCCGTGCGCGCAACCTCAAGGCGCGGATGGTGCGCGACAGCCTGACCGGCCTGTACAACCACACCCATATCCTGCAATTGCTCGAAGACTGCACCTTCCGCGCTCGTCGCGAGAATAAGCCGTTGAGCTTTGCCATGCTCGACATCGACCACTTCAAGCGCGTCAACGACAGCCACGGCCACCCCATGGGCGACCGCGTGATCAAGAGCCTGGCGCTGTTCCTCAAACAGCGCTTGCGCAAGACCGACTACATCGGCCGCTACGGCGGTGAAGAGTTTGCGATTGTGATGCCCGATACCGACCTGGAATCGGCCTGCAAGGTGCTGGATGAAATCCGTGGGCGCTTTGCCGAAATTCACTACCCGGCACAGCCGCATGACTTGTGGTGTACTTTCAGCGCCGGGCTGGTGGAGTTGTGCGACGATTCCGACAGCCTGATGATGGCCGCCCAAGCCGACGAGGCGCTGTACCGCGCCAAGGATGCCGGACGCAATCGGGTTCAAGCCGCGCACACATCAAGTCAAAGTGCCATCTTTTCACCAGAATCCAGCGATTCCGTCATAACTTTGTAATAGAAACGCAATAACTTCAGGCACTTAACTTTTGCTGTCGGTTGAAACCACGCATGCGCCTGAAGCTGCTGACCAATCTCAATACCCTCCTTCTGGTGGCCGTGTGCCTGGCACTCGGGGCGACGCTCTGGTGGTCGCAACGCGCGCTGGAACGGCCTTATTTGCTGATGGAACGCTACCTGGGGTTGTCGCAGACCTTCCAGAACCAGGCCGCACGCAATATCGACGACTACCTGGCCAGCGGCGACGCCCTGCGCTTGAGCAGCGCCAGCCAGAGCCTGGAAAGCCTGCTGCAGCACCTGGACGAATTGCCCGCCGACCTCGCACAAAGCCTGCGCCCCAGCCTGAAGGAGCTGGACACCTTCAGCAAAACCGACCTGCTCGCCGCCGGCAAACTGGCCGGCGACCCGCAAGCGCTGCTGTTGCAGGCCGAGCGCGAACTGGGCGCGAACCTCGAGCAACTGAGCCAGTACGCCATCGGCGTCGATTCGCCCGCCGCAGCGCGCTACCTGCCGCCGCTGCTGGCGGCGTCCCAACACCTGGGCAAGCTGTCCCTGGCCCGCGACAAGCTGGTGAGCAGCGGGCGCGCCGAACTGGCGGATGATGTGGAGCGCGAAGTCAGCAATATCCGCGGCCAGGCCGACCTGCTGGAGCAACTGCCCTTACTTGGGGTCAAGGCCAACGCCGGTTCGAACACCGATGACTTTTCGGCGCTGATGGGCCTGGAAAACAGCGAAAAAACCGAAACACAAGACACCGGCGTCGACCTCAAGCGCGAACTCAACAGCCTGCTGACCCGCTACCCGGCCGAACTCAAGCGTACCCGCGAGCAGATCCAGCGGCGCGCCGACCTCGCCGCCGGCACCCAACTGAAAATCGCCGCCGTGCAACAGGCCATCGCCGGCCTGGAGCCGGTCGTGCGTGCGCAGCACGCCGTGATCCAGGGCGAAGTGCGCCTGATGCAAGGGGTGATGATCGGCCTGATCCTGCTGATCGCCCTGCTGATCGATACCCTGCAACGGCGCCTGGCACGGGTGCTGACCAACCTGGCACCGGCCCTGTCGACCTGGGCCGAAGGCGACTTCAGCCAACCGATTGCCTTGGGCAAGACCAACCGCGAACTGCGCGACATCGAAGCCTCCCTCAACCGCTTGCGCGCCTACCTGGTGGACCTGGTGGGCACCATTCGCGGCAATGCCGAGGAAGTCGCCGGCAGCAGCCGCGCCCTGGCCGAGCTGAGCAGCGGCCTGCATGATGGCGCCGAACGGCAGGCCGGGGACACCGCGCAGATCCGCGATTCGTTGGGCGAATTGGAAGCGACCATTCAACAAGTCGCCGGGGACGCCAGCCAGGCCGCCGGCGCCAGCCGCAGCGCGGGCCAGGCGGTGAAGCACGGCCAGCGGGTGATCGGCCTGAGCCTGACCGGGCTGCATGCGCTGGTGGGCGAAGTGCAGCAAAACGCGCAGATGATCGAGAAACTCGCCGAAGAGTCCGCGACCATCGGCGGCGTGTTGACGGTGATTCGCTCGATCGCCGACCAGACCAACCTGCTGGCGCTCAATGCCGCCATTGAAGCCGCCCGCGCCGGAGACGCCGGGCGGGGGTTTGCCGTGGTCGCCGACGAAGTGCGCTCCCTGGCCCAGCGCACCGCTGGCGCCACCGCCGAAATCCAGGGCCTCATCGCCGGCCTGCAAACCGCCGCCCGCCAGTCGGTGGAAGGCATGCGCGCGCAGGTCGAACACGCCGAAGCCACCGCCCAGCAAGCACAAGCGGCCGACGGCGCGCTGGATGAAATCGTCGGGGCGATCCAGACCATTTCCGACACCTCCGTGCGTATCGCCGATGTGACCGCGCAGCAGAGCGGTGCGGTGAGTGAGATTCGCGATAACAGCGAACGGATTCATCAGTTGGGTGAGGACAACCTGCTGCGCATCGGCCAGGGCCGCAGCCAGGGTGAACATCTGCTGGTGCTGGGCGGCCAACTCAACACCGCCGTCCAAGCCTTCCGCGTCTGACCCGATCTAGCGCCACGCGAAGAACCAATGTGGGAGGGGGCTTGCCCCCGATAGCAGTGGATCAGTTGCAGATATTGAGACTGGCACACCGCTATCGGGGGCAAGCCCCCTCCCACATTTGATCGCCACAGGTTTCAAGACGGTATTACCAATGACCGGATCTTGGGCCGCAGTCACAAATTTCGCGCAATCCTCGCTAATCGTGCTGCCTACTGCATAGAACTGGACAGTCATAAACGCTTTGCGGCATAGTCGCCGGGTTCTGCCGTACCCACATCAATAACAAGGAACAGCCGATGGCGACCTTACTGGTTCTTCACGGACCCAACCTGAACCTGCTCGGCACCCGCGAACCGGGCGTCTACGGGGCAGTGACCCTGGAACAGATCAACCTCGATCTGGTCTGCGTGCCCACCGGCGGCCTTCAAGTTGATCAGTTGATCGGCGCGGGCCTGGTTCGCACCGTCGAGACCAGCGCGGTGTCGCTTGGCGAAGCCGGCGGCGCGCCGCGCTTCAACGCCGCGGTTCGTGAAGGTGCCGTCCGCCTGAAAGACGCCACCTGCCCGGCCATCCACGCGGGCCTGATGGCCGCGCAGAAAGGCAGCCCGTTCATGCCGCTTCGCGGCCTGATCGGCAGCGACTTGCTGCGCCATCGCGAGGACTGGCGCGTCATCGACAATCCACTCGCCGAGGGCGGCGGCGATCCGATCGTCCTGATCCCCGCCATCCACCCGGATGTCGCGATCTTCCACGCCCCCATGGCCGATCGGTTCGGCAATGTATGGATCGGCCGGCGCCGCGAGCTTGCGGCGATGGCCTATGCGTCGGCGACCGTGCTGGTCACCGTGGAACGGATCGTCGAGGAGAGCCTGCTGGCGAACGAGATGAGCGCCGCAGGCGTGCTGCCGGCCATCTACGTCACGGCGATCAGCCTGGCGCCGCGAGGGGCTTGGCCCTACGGCCTGTGGGGCGAGTACGCCACCGATACCGCCGAGCTGCTGCGCTATGCCAAGGCGGCGCGAACCGCCGAGGGTTTTTTCGCCTATATGGACAGTGCTCAGCTGGAGCCCGCCTGATGGTCCGCGTTCTCCCCCGCGAAGTGCTGATCTGCACCATTGCGCGGCTGCTCGACGGCGTTCGCCACGTCGCCGTCGGCGCCTCCTCGCCAATTCCTGCCGCGGGCGCCATGCTGCTGCGCGCGTTGAAGGAAGCGGCAGGCGACCGCGGCCCGCGGCTGTCGATCCTCGGTTCCGTCGAGCACAATTTCTTTACCAATGGTTCCGCCGAACTGTTCGACTGCGCCGGTCAGGGCCGCATCGACGCCTTCTTTCTGGGCGGCGGACAGATCGACGGCGCGGGCAACGTCAACCTGGTCGGCGCCGGCGACTATCCACAATCGAGCGTCAGATGGCCCGGCTCGTTCGGCTCGGCCTATCTGTATTACGTCGTGCCCCGGGTTATCCTGTTCCGCGAGGAGCACACGCCGCGGGTCATGGTCGAGAAGGTGGATTTCATCAGCGCGCCCGGGGTCAGCGATGACGGCGTGTTCCGGACCGGCGGCCCCGTTGCACTCCTCACGAGCAAGGGGCTCTTCCGGTTCGACAAGTCGCGGCCCGGCTTCGAACTCGAGAGCGTTCATCCCGGCCACGACCTCGCCGAAATCAAGCAGGCGACGGGATTCCGCTTCCTGCATGCCGACCAGCCCGATCAGACGGTCCTGCCGGATCGCACCACGCTGAACCTGCTGCGCGGTCGCGTACTGGATGAAGTCGCAGAGACCTATCCTGATTTCGCTGTGCAGATGCGCCACGACCTTCGCGAAGCCGAGCGGCCGATGGAAGATGCCCAGTGATCCGCATCTTCCCGATTGCAACGCAGGACACCGACGATGAGTGAGATCCAGCGCATCCAGCATTGCAGCCACTGGGGCGCCTACACGCTGCTGGTTCAGGACGAACGGATCGTCGGCGTCGAACCGTTCGCCCACGATCCGGCCCCCTCGCCGATCATCCATTCAGTGCCGGAATGGGCCAATCCGAAACGGCGCATCCTGCGCCCGATGGTGCGCAAGGGATGGCTCGAGAAGCGCGAACATAGCGACCGGCGCCAGCGCGGCACCGACAAATTCGTCCCGGTGAGCTGGGACGAGGCGACGACGCTGGTGGCGGATGAGATCCGCCGCGTCAGGACTACGCACGGCAACGCCTCGATCTTCGCCGGCTCCTACGGCTGGACCAATTCCGGCCGCCTGCATCATGCCTCCTCGCTGCTCAAGCGCATGCTCAATCTGGTCGGCGGCTTCACCCGCCACGTCGATACCTACTCGATCGCCGCAGGCCCCGTGATCCTGCGCCATACGCTCGGAAGTACGGAGGCCTGCGACGGCCAGGCTAACACGCTCGACACCATCGCCGAACATAGCGAGACACTCGTGGTGTTCGGCGCGTTGTCGCCGCGCACAGCACAGACGGAAGCCGGCGGCATCGGCACGCATCGGCTCGAGGGCTATCTCCGGAAACTGGCCGACCGCGGCGTCCGCATCGTCCACGTCTCGCCGTTGAAAGACGACATGCCCGACTGGGTCGACGCCGAATGGTGGCCGATCCGCCCGAACACCGATACGGCCTTGATGCTCGGCCTCGCCGGCGAGATCCTGCACGCGGGCCGCCATGCGAAGGACTTCCTCGCGCGCTGCACCAGCGGCGCCGACCAGCTGCTGAACTATCTGGACGGATCATCCGACGGCACCCGCAAGAATGCCGCATGGGCCGCGGAGATCTGCGGGCTCGATGCCGAAGCGATCCGCCAGCTGGCGCGGCGCCTCGTCAATACGCGCAGCATGCTCACCGTAAGCTGGAGCCTGCAGCGCGCGCATCACGGCGAGCAGCCGTTCTGGGCCGCGCTCGGCCTCGCCTCGGTGATCGGGCAGATCGGGCTGCCCGGCGGCGGAATCGGCTATGGCTACGGGTCGCTGGGCGGCGTCGGCTCGCCGTTCAATCTCGGCAAGTCACCGGCCATCTCGCAGCTGACAAGGCCGATCGACAGCTTCATCCCGGTGGCGCGCATCAGCGACATGCTGCTCAATCCCGGCGCGACCTTCACCTATGAGGGCGAGACCCGGACCTACCCGGACACGCGCCTGGTCTACTGGGCCGGCGGCAATCCGTACCATCACCATCAGGATCTCAACCGGCTTTCCGAAGCGTGGACGCGGCCGGAAACCATCATCGTGCAGGATCCGATGTTCACCGCCACGGCCCAGCGCGCCGATATCGTGCTGCCGGCGACGACCTCGATCGAACGCAACGACCTTGCCGGCAACAGGCGCTCCGACTTCATTATCGCCATGAAGCAGGCCATCAAGCCGGTCGGCGACTCGCTGCCCGACTTCGAGATTTTCGACCGCATCGCCGCCAAGCTCGGCGTTGCCGACCGCTTCAACGAAGGCCGCGACGAAATGGGCTGGGTGCGCCATCTCTACGACCAGAGCCGCACCGATGCCGCCGAGCGGCTGGCCTTCGAGATGCCCGACTTCGACACGTTCTGGCGCGACGGCTATGCGCGTTGCCCGGTGCGCGCCAACCACACCTTTCTGGCGGACTTCCGCGCCGATCCCGCCGCGCATGCGCTCAACACCGAGAGCGGCAGGATCGTGCTTGGCAGCGAGACCCTCGCCCGTCTCGGCTACGCCGACTGCCCGGCGCATCCTGCCTGGGTCGAGCCGGCGGAGTGGCTCGGCAATGGCCGCGACGTGGCCGATCTGCACATGATTTCGCATCAGCCTGCCGGCCGTCTGCACAGCCAGATCGAAACCGGCATCGCCAGCGCATCCACCAAACGCAACGGCCGCGAGCAGGCCCGGCTGCATCCCGACGACGCCGCCGCGCGCGGCATCAGCGATGGCCAGACCATCCGCATCTGGAACGCGCGCGGCGCCTGCCTCGCCACCGCCGATGTCACCGACAGCGTGCGGCCGGGCGTGCTGGTGCTGCCCACCGGCGCCTGGTTCACCCCACGCGACGGCATTGGTCTCGAGGCAGCCGGCAATCCAAACGTGCTGACGTTCGATATCGGCACCTCGCAGTTCGGTCAGGGCTGTTCGGCGCACACTTGCCTTGTCCGTGCCGAGCCGCACATTGCAGATCAACGCGACGCTTTCGAAGAATACCAGGAAAGACTGGTCGCACTCGCGACCGCCTGAGAGGACACAGAGAACATGACCAAGCCAGCCATCAGCCGCTTCCCCGTACCAGAGATCTCGGAGATGCCGGACGACATCCGCACCCGCATCCTCGCGGTGCAGGAGAAGTCCGGCTTTGTGCCGAACGTCTTCCTGACGCTGGCGCATCGACCGGAGGAATTCCGCGCGTTCTTCGCCTATCACGACGCGCTGATGGACAAGCCCGGCCCAATCAGCAAGGCCGAACGCGAAATGATCGTGGTGGCCACCAGCAACATCAACCAGTGCCAGTACTGCGTGGTCGCGCATGGTGCCATTCTGCGCATCCGTGCCAAGAACCCGCTGATCGCCGATCAGGTAGCGGTCAACTACCGCAAGGCCGATATCACCGATCGGCAGAAGGCGATGCTCGATTTTGCCATGAAAGTCTCGCTGCGTGCGCACGAGGTCGGCGACGCCGATCTGGAGACCCTGAAGGGTCATGGCTTCACCGACGAGGACGCTTGGGATATTGCCGCAATCTCGGCGTTCTTCGGCATGTCGAACCGGCTGGCCAACGTTACCAGTATGCGTCCAAACGACGAGTTCTTTGCGATGGGGCGGTAAACGCCTCACGACAAATCCAGCGGGAGGAGACGCTCACCATGGTGACATCCCACCAGACCGACCTCGAAATGCGCCAATCCGTCATTGACGCCTGTCGCGAGATGTCGGCGCAGGGCATCAATCAGGGGACGTCCGGCAACATCAGCGTTCGCACGGACGATGGCATGCTGCTGACACCTTCGGGCGTCCCCTACGACCGGATGGTCCCCGAGGATATCGTCGCCATGAAATGGGACGGCTCGTGGACTGCGTCCGGCAGCAACGTGCCGTCCACGGAGTGGCGCTTCCACCTCGATATCCTGAAGGCAAAGCCAGAGGTCGGCGCAGTCGTCCATGCGCACCCGATCTTCTGCACGGTCATCGCGATCATGAATCGCCCGATCCCGGCAATTCACTACATGATCGCCGCGGCGGGCGGCAACGACATCCCGTGCGCGCCTTATGCGCAGTATGGCACGGCGGAACTCTCGCGAGCCGCGGTTGCCGCCCTGCGGCATCGCCGTGCCTGCCTGCTGGCGCATCACGGCCTGATCGCCATCGGCCCGAATCTGCGCAAGGCGCTGTGGCTCGCGGTGGAGGCGGAGGTGCTCGCCAAACAGTACCACGGCTGCCTGCAACTCGGCACGCCGCCCCTGTTACCCGACGAGGAGATCGACAGCATCCTGAAGCGTTGGGGGCACTACGGCCTGCGCGACAGCGATGGCACCCCGAGGACCTCGACCTAACAAACCTGCCCCACAATTTGCGAGACTTACCCGATGGCCCATCCCCACGACGTCAGCGTCTGCGGCACCTACATCCTCGACATCCTCGGCGTTCCCGTCACGGAGATCCCGGCAGGCGGCGGCCGTGCGCTGATCGACGAGATCAAGCTCACGGTGGCCGGTACCGCGGGCGGCACCGTGGTGCCCTGCGCGCGCCTTGGCCTGAAGGCACTCGCCGTCGGTGCCGTCGGCGACGACGAGAAGGCCGACTGGGTCCTGCAGGCGATGACGCGCGTCGGCATCGACATTTCGGTGATGGAGCGGATGGTCGGCGTGCCGACCTCCGCCACCATCCTGCCGATCCGCCCGGACGGCTCGCGCCCGGTGCTGCATGCGCGCGGCGCCTCGGCACGCTGGAAGATTTCACCCGAAGCGCAGAAGGCGGCGTGCGGCAGCAAGGTGCTGCATCTCGGAGGCGTCGGATCGCTGCTGGCGATGGACGGCGAGCCGACGGTGGCGCTGCTGCGCGATGCCAAGGCGGCCGGCTGCATCACCACTGTCGATCTGATCCAGGCGCGCGCCGAAACGCTGAAACTCGTCGACCCCCTGATGCCCTATACCGACTTCTTCATGCCGAGCATCGACGAGACCCATGCGCTGGTCGGCACCGACGACCCCGCCGCCTGCGCGCAATATTTCATCGGCAAGGGCGCCGGCGCCTGCGCAATCTCGCTCGGCGAGCACGGCTCCTTCATCATGACGCGCGACGGACGACAATTCACGGTGCCGGCGTTCGAAGTGACGGTGCGCGACACGTCGGGCTGCGGCGACTCCTATACCGGCGGCTTCATTGCCGGACTGGTGCGCGACTGGGACTTGCTCGACTGCGCGAAACTGGCGACGGCCACAGCCGCCATTGTCGCGACGGGCCTGGGCTCCGGTGCCAATCTTGTTTCCTTCGAGGAGACGGTGAAGGCGATGAACACCTTGCCGGTCCGCGGCGCGCGCGCCTGATCCGCGCGCTCGCATCCCTCCCTGAATCAAAAACGTCTCGAGGACAATTAAATGACCAGACATGCCATCGTGACCGGCGCAAGCCGCGGCATCGGACGCGCCATTGCCCTTGGCCTCGCTCAGCGCGGCTACAATCTCGCCCTCACCGACATCACAGCGCAGGAAAGCAAGCTGCTGGAAACCGTGGCCGAGGTGAAGAAGCTCGGCGGCAAGTGTATCGCGGTGCTGGCAGATGTCAGCAAGCTGCAGGATTGCCAGCGTTCGGTGGCTGAGGCCGTCGCGGGCCTCGGCCATGTCGATGTTCTCGTCAACAATGCCGGTATCCTTCGCCTCGCCAGCATCGAGGAGACCACGCCGGAACACTGGGACCAGACCTTTGCCGTCAATGTCCGCGGCGTATTCCAGATGACCCAGGCAGTCGTGGCGCACATGAAGGAGCGACGCTACGGGCGCATCGTCAATATCGCATCGCTGGCCGCGCGCACCGGCGGTCCCGGTCAATCGCATTATGCAGCGTCGAAATCCGCCGTGGTGGGCTTTACGCGCGTATCCTCGATGGAATTCGGCGGCCATGGGATAACGGTGAATGCCGTTTGTCCCGGCATCATTCTCACCGAAATGGGCCGCAACAATCTGCGCGATCCGGAGCGCGTCACCTATTTCGAGAAGATCACAGACCTGCATCGGCTCGGCGAGCCGGAGGACGTGGTCGGCCCGGTTGCCTTCTTCGCGTCAGACGATTCTGCCTTCGTCACGGGGCAAGCGCTCAATGTCGATGGCGGGATCTTTTACAGCTAAGCTCGTACTAATAGCGGATAGGGAAGCTATGCATGGCGACGTTGCCCTCCGCGTCGAAGCCGCGACGTCGGCGTTACCGGTCGGTCAAGTAAAACGTTTGGGCGCGGCCACCGATGCCCGAACAATGAATTGACTGGGGACTAGGACGCGGCGGGATTCCAGTGGAGTACGGCTTCGAATGCGATCGAGCAACATCCCGGCCGCGATGCGGCCGATCTCGCCCTGATCCCACCCGATCACGGCAATGGGCGGCGTCACCAGTTCCGAAAGCTCGGAGTATCCGGACGCGATGACCGAGACGTCTTCCGGTATTCGAAGATCCCTGCCGCGAACGGCGCGCAGCACGCCGGAGAGCATGTCAAGGCCGCCAGCAATGACAGCCGTTGGGGGATTGCGCTGACCCAAAATCGCCGAGGTGATCCGAAATCCGGCACCCGGCAGGAAGCTGCCGGAATGAACAAGAGACGGATCAAACTCAATGCCCTTCGCGGCGAAAGCCTCCCGGTAGCCGCGAATGCGCTCGCTTGCCGGATAAAGCCCGTGCTCCCCCGTGATCAGCGCTATCCGGCGATGACCGAGGTCGAGCAGATGGCTGACCGCCGCTCGCATGCCACCGGCGTGATCGGCCATCACCGCGTCCGCCCATTCCGGAGCATCACGATCAATCAGCACGATAGGAATTTTCAGTCCGCGCAAGAATATCTCGAAATCCGCCTCGATCGGCGTGTAAGGCCCCATCATGACCCCGTCAGCCTGACGACTGGACAGGCCGCTCAGCAATTCACGCTCACGCGCTTCGCGGCCTTCTGAATTGGAGATAACGAGCGAAAACCCCTCCTCGTCCAGCGCGTCGTGAGCCGCCTTGACGAAGCCCGCGAGCTGCGGAATGTTGAT
>LNAQ01000357.1_pt1 | contig 10984 bp, 9 predicted proteins | sample 602591 | NCBI WGS metagenome assembly LNAQ01 (sample SAMN02440304, study PRJNA202911) | soil metagenome | biome: Subtropical and temperate rainforests or woodlands; isolation source: soil samples (1 kg each in a 20% v/v slurry with milli Q water) were... ... | reverse complement strand
CTATCAGCATCTTGAAGGCGGCGTGCAACAGCGGCGGGGGATAGCCGTCCTGATCGCGGTAGGTCTTCCAGTTGGCGTTGTACATGACCTTCTGGTAGCCGAGCAGCTTGAGCCTGCCGTCACCACCCAGCGAGGCCGCCAGCGGCGCCGCGATTTCGCCAAGCTGCTCCGAAAGCGGCGCCGCGTGGTCGTCCAGGGTGGCGAACACCAGGCCGGTGAAGACCTCGAAGCGAATCTTGCGCAGGCCGAAGTCGGCCTTGCAGAAGTCTTCCGGAAAATCGTTCTCGCCCGGCACGCCGCGCAGGTTGCCGCCGTTGTCGAACAGCCAGCGGTGATACGGGCACTGGAACTCGGTGCCATTGCCGCGCACCTCGGGCACCAGCAGGGTGCCGCGGTGCGAGCAGGCGTTGTGGAACACGCCGACGGCGCCGCCTTCCAGGCGGGTGATCAGGATCGGCACCTCGCCGATATAGAAGGTCTTGTAGTCGCCCGCGTTCGGGATCTCGCCCACGTGCGCCACCGGATGCCAGTGCGGCCCGTAGAACAGCCGCTCCATTTCGAGCTGATAGATCTCCGCGCTCTCGTAGAGCATCTTGGGGATGGCATTGGTCTTGGCCGGGAAGGTGACCAGATCCTGGATGAACTGGGTGTTGGCATTCATGTGGGGAGGCTCCGGAAAAAGCGGGATAAATCAGGCGGCCGACGGCAGCTTGACGCCCTGCGCGTCGAGCTCGGCGGCCAGGTCCATCACGCCCTCGTAGAAGATGCGCGAGGCCTCCAGCGCCGTATCCAGACCGGCCAGCACGTCGGCGGCCAGCTCCGGCGTGGTCACGTGGCGCTTGATCGGCGCCCATACGACCTTGCCGGCGTGTTCCATGTCGGCCTTCTCGTGGTAGCGGAAGAAGAACAGCTGTTCGTCGGTCAGGCCAAGGTCCTTCTGCCACTTGTCGGCGCTGATGTTGGTCTCGCGGTCGATGGCGGTCAGCACGAATTCTTCCAGCGAGGTCGACAGCCAGCCGATGATCCAGTGCCGGTTGCGGCACAGGTTCTCGGTCACCTGGTGCCAGATGTCGGTCTTGGCGTTGGGCACGGCTTCGTGCAGCTGCTTGTCGGTCAGGCCGAGCGTGCGGGCCATCTCGAACAGGATCTTGGTGTGCGGCGCCTTCAGGTTCTCGTCATAGACCAGTTCTTCGAGCATCTGGCCGATGGTCTTGCGCACCACCGCCTGGTCCGGGCAGCGGCTCATCCAGGCCGGGCGGTAGCTGGCACTGAACTGGCGGTTGCGGATGGAGTGCTGGATCATCCACGCCTGCGCCATGCCGACCGTCAGCTTGCCGGTCAGCCACGGCCAGGTGTTGGCCGATTCCACGCAGCGGGCGGCAATGCGGTCGACGATGTCCTGCTGGTTCATTGTGTTTCTCCTCTGCGCGTTGGGGTGCGTGGACGGCGCGTGGCAACCGGTGGTCGAATAGCCGCCCACGGAACGTTCGGTCAGCCATGCGCGCATGGTCGCGCCGTGGTCACCCGCAAGTCAAGAAAACCGCAATCCGGCGCCGTGCGCGCCGCCAATCCAAGGAGTGGTCCGGCATGAAATTCGGTCTGTTTTACGAGATGCAGGGCGCCGCCGATCGCAGCGACGCCGAGCTCTACCAGGAGCACCTGGACCAGTTCTGCCTGGCCGACGAACTGGGCTACGACTGCCTGTGGCTGGCCGAGCTGCACTTCCAGCGCGCCTATTCGATTCTGCCGGCGCCGCTGCTGCTGGCCGCCGCCGCCAGCCAGGTCACCAAACGCATTCGTCTGGGCATGGGCATTTCGGTGCTGCCGATCAACCAGCCGCTGCGCCTGGCCGAGGAACTGGCCACGCTGGACATCCTGTCGGGCGGCCGCGTCGACTGGGGCATCGGCCGCGGCCACCCGATGACCGGCATCTACGACCATTTCAACATCGACATCGACCAGAGCAAGGCACTGTTCCGGGAGCACCTGGACATCATCCGCCTGGCCTGGACCGAGGAAGAATTCAGCTTCAAGGGCAAGTTCAACACCATCGACCGGGTGCGCGTGGTGCCCAAGCCGCTGCAGAAGCCGACCCTGCCGACTTTCGTGTCGGCCTTCAGCCCGGACACCTTTGATCTGGCCGGCGAGTACGGCTTCAACCTGTTCCTTCCAGCACAGGTGCTGCCGCTGGAGCAGCTCAAGCAGGCCGTGGGCGGCTACAAGGCGGCCCTGGCCAAGTACGAGCGGGACCCGGCCAAGTTCCGCCTGCCGGTGCTGCTGCCGGTATACATCGACAGCGACGGTGCGCGCGCCCGGCGTGACGTGGAAAAAGCCATGATGAGTTACTACGACATCATCGGCGTGATGATGGGCGAGATGATGGGCCGCCTGCAGAAAAAGCACGCCCAGTTCCCGGACAGCTACAAGGGTTATCTGCAGCTCGGCGAGCTGACCAAGGACCTGAACTACGACTTCGTGTGCCGCGAGCTGGCCATCTTCGGCAGCCCCGAGGAAGCCATCGAGCGCATCACCCGCCTGCGCGACGAGGTCGGCCTGCAGGACATCATCCTGTGGACCAACGTCGGCGCCATGCCGCACGACAAGGTCAGCAACTCCATGCGCCTGTTCGCCGACAAGGTGATGCCGCACTTCACTTGAGGACGGGGCGCGGGGCGGCGCCGTGACCGCCCCGCGCCGGCCTCTCAAAGACCCATGCAGTTGGCGTAATAGGTCACCGTGCCCGGCCAGTCGGAGAAAATGCCCAGCACGCCTACGCGCTTGGCCAGCACGTCGAGCGCCTTGTACATGTCGCTGTCCTTGGCGATCGCCCGGCCCTCGGGATCGAAGGCGTAGTAGAAACCCGCTTTCGACGCGCCCTGGCGCAGGTCCGAGCGCTCGAAGGTCCAGGTGATGATGTCGAACTTGAGCCGCTTGAGCTCGTTCGCCAGTGCCGACGGCACGATGCGGCCTTCGGCATCCACCGCCAGCAGGGCAGGAATCGGCGGGGCGATGATCTTCACGCCCTGGGCCTTGAGCGATTCGAGCGTGGCCCGCGGCAGCGGCGGCACCGTGTCGCGTGCCGCCGGATCGTAGTCCACCAGATACACCGCCTGGCGGCCGTAGGCCGGCGCGTTGCGGATCCAGTACAGCACGTCGGCCAGGTCGAATGACTGCGGCCAGACGTCACGCGGGCTGACACCCGCCGCCTGCAGGTGGTCGATCAACGCCTGCGCGTACTGCGCCTGGCCGCCGAACACGGCCGCGATGCGCGCCGGATCGCCGCCCTTCAATTCCGGCGTGTGCTTGACGCCCAGCCGCTGATTCAGCGCGATGCTCTCGTCCAGCGTCATCAAGGTGCCGCGCCCGGTGTACAGGTTCGTGCGCCAGTCGGCAGTACCGCCCAGGAAGCCCTGCGCATCCGGCGCCGCCGGGTTGCTGGCGTCCATCTTGCCCGTGAGCGTCCGGAACTCGGCCAGCGTGATGTCGCTGGTGCAGCACTTCGGCGACGAGCCGGGCCCGCTGTACGGCACCGAGCACTTGCTGTTCAGATCGGTGGCAACGATGTTGGTCGTCGTGTGCAGGTCGCACTCGGCGTGGCGGCACACCAGCGCGCCATCGCTGGTGAACGTCACATCGCATTCGACGATGCCGGCGCCCATCCGGGCAGCGGCCTCATACGATTCCTGCGTGTGTTCCGGGATCTGCAGCCCCGCACCGCGATGGCCGATCGAGAAATCAGTGCGCCGGAACGGCCCGTCCGCACAGCGCTGCAACTTCGACTTCAGGGCGCCCTCGTCCATGCCTGCTACCAGATAGAACGGTCGCGGCCCCACCTGAACGCTGGCACGCAGGTCCGGCTTGCCGAACGCCGACAGCGGGCCCTGATGGTCATCAGCCGGCCCGGCAGCATGCAGCGCGGCGCTGACCAGGCAGCCGGCCGCAAACAGCGCGCCCGTGAATCGAGAAAACAGTGTCTTTTCCATCGTTGCTCCCCGAATGCGTGCCCGAAGGCGTGAATGGTGGGTGGACGCCAAGGCATCCGCACCCAACTATCGGGGCCGCACTTTTCGAAACCGTGACCCTGGCGTGACCGGCCGGTGGCAGTTCCGTTGCGGGTCGATGACATCCGGACCGTCCCCGGTGCTCGACGATCAACGACGCGGCACAGCCCGATCCCGGCTGCGGACCGGGTGTTATCGTTGCCCGGTGGCGTATCCGCACCCCGATCGATGACGAGGAGACAACCGATGAACGCACCCACCAAAACCCAACCGCCGGCCATGCAGGCCATGCTGGACGAAATGCTGCGCATCGCCGGCGACGACGCGCACCGCCCCGGCGTGATGGAACGACTGGCCGAAGTCATCAAAAAAGCCGTCGCGGATCCGCAGCTGCTGGCCGCCCTGCGCGACGCGACCGCGGACGATCCCGACCTGTACGGCAGCATGAAGGATCCTGGCCTCGGCATCATGGGCGTGCACTCGTCCAAGATCGGCTACCGCGAGCCGCACGACCACGGCGCCTGCTGGGCCATCAACGTCCAGGTAGCCGGCAGGCTGCGCCTGGTGCACTGGACGCAGGACGGCGTGGACCCGGCCACCGGCAAGGTGCGCCTGCGCAAGATCGACGAGATCGTCATGGGGCCGGGTGATGTGGACTGCTCGCCGCCCGGCGTGGCCCACGAGCTGTACCCGGAAACCGACGACTCGATCGAACTGGCCGTGCGCTGTCATTCGCTCGCCAGCATCATCCAGAACCGCTACGACCGCTCCAACGGCGTGCACATCCACTGGTCCTGGGGCCAGAAAAAGGCGGTCGAAACGGGGCAGTTCGAGGTGGTCGGCGAAGCCGGCCTGAATGCCCGGCCGCCCGGCGAGGCCATGACCGCGCGCGTCAAGTAAGCGCCCTCCCGGCCCCGTCCGGCCGGTCAGGGCATCGTCCGTCCTTATCTTGCGGAGCACCCCATGCAGCGCTACCCCCTCTACATCGGCGGCGAGTTTCGCGACCCCGCCACCGGCGAGTGGTTCGACACCGAGAATCCCTACACGCTGGAACCGTGGGCACAGATCGCCCGCGGCGGTCCGGCCGATGTCGATGCCGCCGTGGCTGCGGCCCGCACTGCATTCGAAAGCGGCTGGGGACGCAGCAAGCCGGCCTACCGCGCCGGCCTGCTGCGTGCCCTGGCCGATCGCCTGGAGCAGGCCGCCGGCGAGCTGGCCCAGACCGAAACCCGCGACAACGGCAAGCTGATTGCCGAAACCCGCGGTCAGGCGCGCTACCTGCCGTCCTGGTACCGCTACTACGCGGGTCTGGCCGAGAACCTGGAAGGCCGCGTCATCCCCATCGACAAGCCCGACGTCACCGTCTACACCCGCCCCGAGCCGCTGGGCGTCATCGCCGCCATCACGCCGTGGAACTCGCCGCTCATGCTGGCGACCTGGAAGCTCGCCCCGGCCCTGGCGGCCGGCAACACCGTGGTGCTCAAGCCGTCCGAGTTCACGTCGGCGTCTAGCATCGAACTGGCGCGCATCTTCGACGAAGTCGGCTTCCCGCCCGGCGTGCTGAACGTGGTGACGGGGTTTGGCGCCGAAGTCGGCGCGCCGCTGGTGGCGCATCCGAAGGTCGCCAAGGTGGCCTTCACCGGCGGCGAGGCCGGCGGGCGCGGCGTGTACAAGGCAGCGGCGGAGCGGCTCATCCCCGCCACGCTGGAACTGGGCGGCAAGTCACCCAACATCGTGTTTGCGGACGCCGACCTCGATCAGGCGGTCAAGGGCGTCATCGCCGGCATCTTCGCCGCCAGCGGGCAAACCTGTATCGCCGGCTCGCGCGTGCTGGTCGAGGACAGCATCCACGACGCCTTCGTCGAGCGCCTGGTCGCCTTCGCCAAACGCGCCCGCCTGGGCGACCCGGCCGATCCGGGCACCCAGGTCGGCCCGGTCACCACCCGCCCGCAGTACGAAAAGATCCTCTCCTACATCGAAATCGCCAAGGCCGAAGGCGCCCGCTGCGTGCTCGGCGGCGGCCCCGCCTCGCACCCGGCCGGCGGCAAGGGCCTGTTCGTGCAGCCGACCATCTTTGCGGACGTGACAAACAGCATGCGCATCGCGCGCGAGGAAGTCTTCGGCCCGGTCATGTCCGTGCTGCGCTTTGGCGACCAGGACGAAGCCATCCGCATCGCCAACGACTCCGACTATGGCCTGGCCGCCGGCGTGTGGACGCAGAACCTGCGCCGCGCGCTTGAAATGTCCGATGCACTCGCCGCCGGCACCGTGCAAAACGCCTTGCGGCAAAAACTCTGTGCAGCCGGTGGGCGCCAGGCAGGCTGGAAAATCGGCCTCACCTCGCTGGCCAAAATGCAGCAAATGGGCGTTTCCGTACCCAGCATCGGCTTTTTGATGGCCGACACCTTGCGCGCGATGGCGGCGCGCGCGGCCGCGGGTGCTGCGACGGGGTTCAGCACGAAGCGGAAGTCCAGCGTGTAGAAGGGCACGGCGCTCGTGCCGCCGTCGGGCGTGGCGCCGGGCGGGTGCTCGATCCAGTCGGCGATCAGCGACGAGCGCACGCCGAACACCGCGTCGGAGTCGATGTAGGGGCTGCCGGCCACGAAGAGGTGGGTGGTGACCGGCACGTGCGCCGGGGCCGACACCATCATGTGGATGTGGCCCGGCCGGTTGGGGTGGCGGCCCATGCCGTCGAGCATGCGGCCGACCGGGCCGTCGACCGGCACCGGGTAGTACGACGGCCGGATCGACCAGAACCAGTAGCGGCCTTCAGCGTCGGTCACGATACGGCGACGCAGGTTGAATTCCGATTGCGTGGTGTCGAAGTACGAGTAGGTGCCACCGGTATTGGCGTGCCAGACATCCACCACGGCGCCGGCCAGAGGTTCGCCAGCGGTGTTGAACACGCGGCCTTGCATGAACAGGGTCACACCCGGATCGACGCCATCGTCCAGACGCGCTTCGCCAACCGACAGCGGCGCACCCGCCACGTACAGCGGGCCTTCGATGGTGCGCGGCGTGCCACCGGATTTGCCGGCCTGCTCGTCTTCGGCGTCCATCAGCAGGTCGAGGTAGTGCTCCAGACCGAGACCGGCCACCACCAGCCCGGCTTCCTGGCGAGCGCCCAGCACGTTGAGGTAGTTGACGGCTTTCCAGAACTCTTCCGGGGTCACGGCCAAGTCTTCGATGATGTTCACCGAATCACGCAGGATGCGGTACACCAGCGCTTTGGTCCGTGGGTTGCCGGCGTCGTTGAGCAGGCCGCTGGCCTCTTCGAGAAATTTCTGGACTTCGGCAGTGTGGGAAATCTTGACGTTCATTTTGTATGGTTCCTCATCTTGTAATTATTAGCGTAGCGCTGAACAGGCTGGGCTCAGCGGTCATCGTCACGGATGGAAGAAGGATGCCGGCACATCGCGTCGATTTCGATGGCCATGTACGGGAACAGCGGTAATTGCATCAGCAGGTCATGCAATTCTTGAACGCTGTCGACATCGAACACGCTGTAGTTGGCGTAGTGCCCGGCGATGCGCCACAGGTGGCGCCACTTGCCCTGCTCTTGCAGGCGCTGGGCCAGGGCTTTCTCGTCGGCCTTGAGTTTGGCTGCCGCTTCGGGATTCATGTCGACCGGCAGATTCACGGTCATTTTTACGTGGAACAGCATAATGCTCTCCTCAGGCTTGATGAATGGTCTTGTCGCGGCGGAAGAACGCCAGGCGCTCTTCATCCAGGCTCAGGCCCAGGCCCGGCGTTTTCGGCACGTGCAGTTCAAAATCGCGATACACCAGCGGTTCGCTGAGAATGTCTTCGGTCAGCAGCAACGGGCCGAACAGTTCGGTGTCCCACGCCAGCTTGTTCAGGGTGACGAAGGCATGGGCCGAGGCCATGGTGCCCAGGCCACCTTCAAGCATGGTGCCGCCGTACAGGGCAATACCGGCCGCTTCAGCGATCGAGGCGGTGCGCAATACGGCACGTGGGCCACCATTCTTGGCAATTTTCAGGGCGAACACCGAAGCTGCGCCTTCGCGGGCCAGGTTGAACGCATCTTCCACGCATTCGATGGATTCGTCGGCCATGATCGGCGCCGGGCTCATGGCGTTCAGGCGGGCCATGCCGGCGCGGTTGTTGCGCGAGATCGGCTGCTCGATCAGGTCGATTCCATTGGTACCGAGGATTCGGCAGGCACGTATCGCGACGGCTTCGTCCCACGCCTGGTTGACGTCGACCCGCACGCTGGCGCGATCACCCAGGGCTTTCTTGATGGCAATGACGTGGGCCAGATCGCGATTGACCTCACCGGCACCGATCTTCAGCTTGAAGATACGATGGCGGCGCAGGTCGAGCATTTTTTCCGCTTCGGCGATGTCTTTTTCGGTGTCACCGCTGGCCAGGGTCCAGGCCACGGGCAGCGAGTCGCGAACACGGCCGCCGAGCAATTCACTGACCGGCAGGCCGAGGCGTTTGCCCTGGGCGTCGAGCAGCGCGGTTTCGATACCGGACTTGGCAAAGGTGTTGCCACGGATGCTGCGCTCCAGACGCAACATGGCGGCGTTGACGTTGCCGCTGTCCTGGCCGATCAACAGCGGTGCGAAGTGCGTATCGATATTGGTCTTGATGCTGTCCGGGCTTTCATTGCCGTAGGCCAGGCCACCGATGGTGGTGGATTCGCCGATGCCTTCGATGCCGTCGGCGCAACGCACGCGAATGATCACCAGGGTCTGGTTCTGCATGGTGTGCATCGCCAGCTTGTGCGGGCGGATGGTCGGCAGATCGACGATGATCGTCTCGATCGACTCAATGGCAGTTGCAAGCATGTCGATACCCGTCAGGTTCTTAAAGTTCTGGAACGGATTCTGGTACGGCTTTTTTCGGGAAGCCAATATAGAATTGGTCTGACTCGATACCTTAAAGGTATTTAACAGCTTAAAGGTATTCAACAGACCGACGTCCGGAGGCCTCATGGAACTGCGTCACCTGCGGTATTTTCAGGTGTTGGCTCAAACCCTCAACTTCACCCGCGCTGCCGAACTGCTGCATATCGCCCAACCGCCGCTGAGCCGGCAGATCCAGCAGCTGGAAGACGAACTCGGGGTGCTTCTGCTGGAGCGCGGCCGACCGCTGAAGCTGACCGACGCCGGACGGTTTTTCCACGAACATTCCACCGCCCTGCTCGAACAACTGGGCAAGGTGTGCGACAACACGCGGCGGATCGGGCTGGGCGAAAAGACCTGGCTGGGCATCGGCTTTGCGCCGTCGACACTGTATGGCGTCCTGCCGGAGCTGATCCGCCGACTACGCAGCGGTGAGCCGCTGGCGCTTGAGTTGGGGCTCTCGGAAATGACCACGTTGCAACAGGTGCAGGCGCTCAAGGCCGGGCGCATCGACATTGGTTTCGGGCGAATCCGCATCGACGACACGGCGATCATCCAGACTGTTTTGACTGAAGACCGGCTGGTCGCCGCCCTGCCCGCCGGGCACCCCTTACTGGCCGGGCCGATCAGCCTTCGCGAACTGGCGAAAGAACCTTTTGTGCTGTACCCCGGCAACCCGCGGCCCAGCTATGCCGATCACGTCATCGCGTTATTCGAATCCTATGGCGTGAGCATTCATGTGGCGCAATGGACCAACGAATTGCAAACCGCCATCGGACTGGTGGGAGCGGGAATCGGCGTCACACTGGTGCCGGCCTCGGTGCAACTGCTGCACCGCGACGACATCGGTTTCACGCCGCTGCTGGAAGACAATGCGACCTCGCCGATCATTCTCAGCAGGCGCGTGGGCGACGTATCGCCGGGGTTGAATCATTGCTTGCAGATGATCGATGAACTGCAACCGCGGGCCTGATCCGCGATGCGATCCGCTTCAGCCGGCGAAGGCCCGGCGACCGGCGCGCATCTCGATGCGCAACTCGCCAATCAGATTGGCGATAGCGCGAACGCTGGTCAGTCGTTCGGGCGATACACCGGTAATCAACAGAGCAATGCGCCCGGTGGCGGGTTCATAGACTTTGATCCGTAACGTTCCGTCGGGATTCACTGTGCAGGCGCAGGAAAGCGGTTGAAAACCGGACTCGACAATGCGGCAAAGCTCAGGAACTGAAACCATGAGTGGCGCCTCCGTGGCAGGTTAATCGGATCCAACTTGCTCAGCATAGATGGGCTTTCCCCATCCTGCGCCCGCCAATGCTCAAAATAAGTGTTAGCTGTTTCTCATTTTGGCGACCTTTCAGTGAGAATCCGCACCCCAGATCCAATTCCAGAGCCCGGGTAATTTGACCGGCTCTGAACTGTCGCGAACCGTACGCGCCATGGCGGCCCGTTGCAGCGCAGCCGTGTCGTCGTAAAACGGCTTTTCTGCGGTTTTCACACCGGTAGCCCGTGCGCTGTCGAGGAGGATTTGCAGGTACTCGCGAGTATGCCGGGCGGTGTAGCGATTGAGGTCGTGGAAGGTCACCACCACCGGAATCACCCCGTCCACCACCGGTAATTCGCCAAGGGCGATGCGTTCGCGCACTTCGGACATTGTGCGCAAGAAGTGGGCCCGCCGCTGGGGGCTGGCGTTGAAGCCCCAGATCTTGCCGTCATTGGCGCTCAGGTCGGTCAGCAATAGGTGCATGCCGTGCTGCTGATAGGCGGCGAAAACCCGGTTGTCATAGCTCCAGAATGGTGGGCGCACCAGGGTCGGCGGCGCGCCGGTGATCGCGGCGATGTCTGCGGCGCCTTTGCTCAGTGACTGCTCCAGTTCTTCCGGGCTCAGGGATCTGTGATTGGTGTGCGAGCGGGTCGCCGAGTGGAAGCCCAGAATCTGCCCGTCTGCGTGTTCACGGCGCATGACCTCGCGTCCGATTTCGCTGTTGCCGGCACGTGGCGCACCGGTCTGCACGAAGAACACCGCTTTAAGGTTCGGTTGCACCGGGTTGGTGGCCAGACTGTCGAGCACCGTCATCGTCGGATTCCAGAAACTTGAGGCGCTGGGACCGTCGT
>LNAQ01000354.1_pt1 | contig 11017 bp, 9 predicted proteins | sample 602591 | NCBI WGS metagenome assembly LNAQ01 (sample SAMN02440304, study PRJNA202911) | soil metagenome | biome: Subtropical and temperate rainforests or woodlands; isolation source: soil samples (1 kg each in a 20% v/v slurry with milli Q water) were... ... | reverse complement strand
GACGTCATGGCCCGCCTGCGGGTCCGACGGCTTATCACCGAATAGGACGTGCGAGGTAACGAACACACCAACTATGTTGGCCATTACGCCTTCCCCTTCAGAAACCTACGCACGCTGATCATCTTCCAAGAACCTACGTACGCTGATCATCTTCGTCATCTCGGGATTTACCGCCATCGCGTAGTGCATCTGCAGGATCGGATGCACCCCTGCCCCGGTCAGCGCATTCCGGTCGCCGGCGTCGAGGGCCGCCCGCTGCTTCGCATCGAGACCGTAGCGGTCATACAGGGCCGACCGGTCTTCCTGCAGCAGCGCCAGGTTGCCTGGCGTGCTGAACAACTCCTGGACCAACCGATTCACGGCGTAGCAGTCCATCAGAGGTGCTCGCGCGACTGGATGCCCCGGTTGTGCTCGGATGCCAGACGGCGCCACTCGATGATCGACTTATCCGGCTCATAGAGAATCTCATTGATCCAGCCACGGTCATCCTGGTAGAACCGCTGGGTCGAAAGGCGGGCCATGACGTCGTCGTCGTTGAAGCCGTGCAGCCCCATCGACACCCATTTTTCGTCGAACTCTTGCTTGAACTCGTCCGTCTCAGCCTCGGTCGGACACAGTTTTCCGATGGTCTGAAAATACAAGTGATTGTCCTCGTCAATCGGCACGTACCACTCGTATTGCGTGAGTCCCGGATTGGGGAAGGGCTCGACCCGTAGCACGCACGGAAGCCACATCGAGATGTTTTCGGCGACTCGCTTGCTGCCCATGTTGCCGCGAATCTTCACCTCACCCTCGATCGTTCCTTCGAACACTGGCACCGAATGCTCGCCGATCAAGTCGAAGACACCTTTGGGGCGTCCCGGCTCGATCTCTGACCGAGTAAGCTGGGCGGAGCTGCCAGGCGCAAAGCCCAGCGGAAGGGCAATGTCGTTCCCCTTCAGCAGGATCGAATCCTTGTGGATGTAAACGTGTCCTGCGTCGAACCCGTTCTCCGCGGCAATACGCCAGTTGGACGCTACCTCACGGTGCAACCCGAACACCGTCCGGTCTGCATCAAGAAATCCCGGAGGGACGTCTTCAGACAGATCGGTCGGTTCCCGATCGCCGACGTAGACGAACACAATGCCCTTCACCTCCTGCACTGGATAGGAGCGAACGTTGTGCCGTCCGATCTGGATGCTCTGGGGATTGGTGAGGATGTCGACCAGCTTGCCGGTGTCCCAACGGTAGGTCCAGCCGTGATACCAGCAGCTTATGGTATCTTTCGTCAGACATTCGAGTTTGTCCGAGAAGGCAACTCCACGGTGTAGGCACCGGTCCTTGATCGCGTAGACCTTACCGTCGATCCGGTTCAGCAAGATCTTTTCACCCAGCAGCTTGATAGGGACGGGTGTCTGCTCCAGGACCTCATGGGCAAAGCGGATGGGATACCAATGATTGCGGAAACCCAGCTTTGCCTCGACATAGCGAGCCCAGCCCTTGACTTGGCTGAGCACTTCGGGGGAAACCAATGCTGTCATGATAGAGACTCCAAATTATCGGACAATAGTGAATAAGGCATGGTCTTGCGTGCGGTGTGACGCCTTTCGTGCAGGTAGTCAACAGGGCTTCACGCTGGCGAGCAGCGTTGTTGCGCCCCACTCGATCAACAACATTATCGGACAATCTTGAATGAAAATTTCTCGTGTCTTGATACCAGATTCCGTTAGGACTGTCAACAGAGCTTGAGGATGGTGAACCTGAACCCAAGCCCCTTCCGAAAATTCATAATTATCGGACAATCCTGAATGAAATTTTTTCTTCACGCGTTGATACCATCTGGACAGAAGTTAGTCAACCCAAATTTGGGGGCGATGAGGACGAGTGCCGACCAACGCCCGGCAAACGCCAGTTCGCACGGGTTGCCTGCGGCGCGTGGGCAACATTGGTTGCATGCCACTTTTGCGACCGCGACGTCCTGCACCAAGGTCAGCTGCAGACGCGCCACGCCATGACTGCAAGGCCTGCCGGAGCACGTTCAACGCGCGGGCGGAAACGCCGCTGGCGCGCCTGCAACACAAGAAGAAAATGGTCCAGGCAACGCGGGCCCCTGACCATACGCAGCAGGTTACAAAACGGTACGCCTGACGTGGAGCTGGGGGGTTTGGATGGCGGCACAGGTTTTTTTTATGGTTCAAGGCAAACGCCATGCCTTGCACAGAGCTTCGAAGGCGGCGACACGCTTATCCTGGAAGCATCCAAGGGCAGGAAGTAAGCGCGATGCAGCGTCAGGCTCGCAAGAGAGGTGGCAAGCCCGTCAACCCCGAGGATCTCTGATGGAAAGGGACCAGCACTCGCCGCGCGTGACTGGCTATGATGATGGGTTACAGTGAAGAAATGTCCTAGATCTCCACGGAATTGCCACCAAGGGACTCCCCAATTATCTTGGCCAGTGCAGAATAAGCGCTTGAGACAATCCCGCATCCGGTGCCTTGATCCTCAGGGCCAATTAAGACTCAGACCATGTCAACAGGCAATGCCATAAGAACCACAATGCTTGAGCAACCTTGCCCCGCATCAGACCCGCATAAAGGCGAAGCCATCATCCGCTCCGAGCGCGTTCGGCGCCCTCGCGGCAGCGTCGTCAATGTGGTCAATCGCATCCGCGCCGACATCTTCGAGGGGCGGATGACGCCAGGCCACCGCTTGGTCGAGTCGGAGCTAACCAGCGCCCTCAATGTCAGCCGAAGCACCATTCGGGAGGCGTTGAACAGGCTCGTCGCCGAGGGTCTGGTCCAGATCGAGCCGAACCGTGGCGCCTGGGTTCGGCGCACGAGCCGCCAGGCAATGCGGCAGATGTTCGCGGTGCGAGAGCTGCTAGAAGGCCAGGCCGCACGCGAGATGGCCGAGAAGGCGCCCGGCAGTCCGCAGGCGATCGCCAGACTTCGCCATATTCGGGCGATCGAGGCAGCCCTCGACCTGAAAGCTGACGCGCTAGCCTTCATGGCGGCCAACAAGGAGTTCCACACTGCCGTTCTGGAGCTCTCAGGAAACGAGGTGCTGCAGCATCTGGTGCCGCAACTGCAGTTTCCACAATTTCGGGCAGCGTTCTTTTGCTTCTTCTCGCCTCGGATCTCGGAGCAGTCCATGGTCGATCACCTTGCGATCATAGATGCTGCAATTGAGGGCGACGCCGATCGAGCGCAGGACGCGATGCGGGCGCATGTTCGCGGCACCGCGAACCTCGTGCTCACCATGGGAGATGAGTTCTTCGCCCCGTGAGCGGGTGCCTGCGCTACCGGTGACGAAAATTCTTGGGGCGACACGCCGCGGTTTCGGACGGCCTTTCCAGAAACCTGGCACGGTAAGCGGCGGCAAAACGACCGAGATGATTGAAGCCGCAATCCATCGCCACCATCGAAATCCCGCGCTCTCCCTCTCCGGACAATAGTCGCTTGCGAACCGCGTCGAGACGAAACTCGCGGAGCGCTTGAGTCGGACTGCTACCGCGAAAACGACGAAAGCTTTCCTGCAAGGTGCGCACCGGTACGCCGACCGACTTGGCAATGTCGTCCAGCGTAATGGACTCGTGCAGATGTGCCTCAATGTAAGACTCTGCCAGGCGCACGGCCCCTGGGGCGAGTGACGGGGCTCGGCTGGCCACGTCCCCCTGACCCCGCGTGAGCAGGGAGACCAGGAAGCGTTCGCAGTCCAGTGCCAGCCGAGGGTCGCTGCGCGCCAGCGCCACCATATCTGGGTCAGCCAGAAGCGATTGCACCTGGCGGAAAAAGGGACCCATTTCCGGTCTTCCGACGTCGATCGCCGATCGCAGCCGGTATCCTCCCTTGCCCGGATGAAGGAGGCTGCGGTCGATCCGCACGACAAACTGCTCGGAATCTTCCGAGAACCGGACCAACAAGCGGTCGCCTGGGTTTAGAGCGACCCCGCGGGTTTGCTCGATCGCGACTTCGCCGCGTGGCAAGACCGCTTGCGCGCGACCCCGAAGGCAGAAGATGAGCAGGTGGTAGTCTGCAAGCGACTGCGTCTCAACCTCCATCGCGCCGAAGCCAATCGTGCCGAAACCGATACGATCCAGCCGGACGAAGTCCATATGGGCACGGAACGGTCCCGCTTGCCATGCCGGCGTGAGCCGGTGAGGTTGCATGATTCCGGAGATGCGCTCGCGCGTTTCGTCCACGTCCGCCGAATCGAACAATCGGTGGGTCCGAAGAACGGGGGTCGGGTTGAGCTTAAGAACCTCGCGCACGCAACGTATCCAGCAACGTATGTTCGTATCCGATCATCATGGACTTGTAATGTCAAGAAGCATTCACGGAACTCTCTATGGCGAGCCGTCGCACTGCATCCGGTGCTTTTCCCTGTGCTCCGCCACTCACCTAGCTCGGGGCTTCTATTAACCTCGACGCCGCGGATCGACTGGATAACGGCATCAGTCAGCGCCCAGCAAGCGGGGCAGGCAACGTTGCGCAGATTCTGAATCGCCCTGGATCTATGGACGCTCAAAACGGCTTCGCGCGCACAACTGGCCAGCAAGCACGCGCGACGCAGAGGGCCGAAAAGTGCTTGCTTCCAAGACTAAAGACCACATCGACTCGCCGAAAGCGCCCATACGATTCCGCAAAGGCCCCCTAAAATCAAGGGACCGAGACCTCAATCCGGCCGTCTACCAGCCGAACTCGGTAAGTCTGTACGGGATTAACGATGGGCGACGACCTTGGTAGCCCAGTCGCGATCTCCACCAGCCCTTGGTGCAGCGGGCATTCGACGCAGCCATTTTCGACGAAACCGTCCGAGAGCCTCGCCTGCCCGTGTGAACACAGGTCATGGAGCGCATGCAGGCTGTTGCCCACACGGAACACCGCCACCTGTACTCCACCCGCGACGCCGGCGACCACCCCATCTTCCTGGAGGGCGTCAGCAGCCCCCACGTCATACCAGCCCGGCTCGCGCGGCATCAGATCGGTACCGCCAGCAACGTATGCACCCGGAGCGTGTCGTAAATCACACGACGTTGCTGGAAACGCCAGCCACCGTCGGTTCGCACCAGTCGGTCCTGGTAGCGACCGGCCTGATAGATTTCCGTGGCGCCGTCCTGCCCAGTGTTCAGCACCATGTAGCTGCTGCTCGCTTCGACTGTGTCTGCGTCGATCGCCTTCCATTGCAGGCCAGATGTGAAATGCCGGTAAACCGGTTTCTCGTAGATGTTCGCCTCTCGCAAAGAGATCACCCGGTCGCGCAGCATGCGCGCATTGTCGCAGTGGATCACCGGCGCCGGAAGACCCGCATCCTCGTTCTCCTTCGGGATGATCTCGTAGAGGCAGTCCTCGGTGAACAGGCTGGGCCACTCCTCCAGCCGGTCGTTATCGAGCACGTCGGCATACCGGTCGAATACCTCCTGGAGCTCCAGGCGCATCAGCAGCCGGTCTACCCTAGCATTTGCGAAAGCATTCATGGACGGGCCGCCTCCAACTGCATGTCGTCAAAGTCCATGAGGCCTTGATAGCCTACCCAAAATCGTCGAATGAGGCTTTCAGTGATCAGCGTGTCCTGCTGCTCTGGTGCATCGCGGGACATCTCGATAAACGACGTCTTCTCGCCATCCCGTATTGTGCCGCGCTGTACCAGCTCCGTGGCTTCGGTATCTTCCATGGAGATATATCCGGCCGGGCCGACCAAGTTGGCCTGCTTGATGCGTAGCTTGCGCATCTCAGGTGTGTCGTCTGCATATCCGAAGAAATGAAAAATAAGCTCGAAATGGTTCGGCCCCTTCGGCAGGAGCTGTCGGGCCACCAGCGTGTTGTGGATCTGCTGGATCACCAGCTGCGGAAAGATCGCCTGGATATGGTTGGTCGAGAGCTCCGCGAACTCGGGTACCATCGCCAGGATGCTGTCGTCTTCGAGTTTGAAACCCTCGTCGTAGGAGCGGATGTTCTGTGCGACGTAGTCGGCGGAGGTCGTGTCCTCTTCGTTCTTCACCGCAAGTATGATGCTGTGCAACCCCTGCGCCTCGTCTGGTCGGCAGGTCGCCTTCATGCCGACGCGGAAGATGTTGAACGTGGTGTGGAAAAGGTGCAGCAGGCTGGCGTGATAGGGGTCCTTCACGTTCTCCATATACAGCTTCCAGTTGCTGTCCGAGTATTGCCGGGTGCAACCTAAGTATTCGATAGGCCGGTTGAAGATGCGATCCACGAAAGGCCGCATCTGCGGCCCGATGTAGTCGGAAAGGGGCGGCGCATCGTCACTGAACGAGGCGAATACCAAGCCCGCGTAGCTATTGCAACGCAAGGTCTGCAGGTTGTGCTTGGCTGGGTCGAAGTCCCGCGGCATGCCAGTCTGGCCCTTCTGGCCGCGCCGGAACGGCACGCCCTGCAGGTTGCCCTTCGCTCCGAAATTCCACTGGTGGTAGACGCAGCTATGCGACAACGCGTTACCACGTGGTGCCCGACATATCACGGCTCCTCGATGGGCACAGCGGTTGACCCAGGCGTGCAGTGTGCCGTCATCGGCCCGGGTCATCACCACCGGCGTGTCGCCGACGAACGTACTCTTGTAGTCACCTGGGTTGGGGATCTCGGCTTCGAGCCCTAAAAAGCTCCAAGTCGCGCCGCGGTAGATTTGCTCCTGCTCCCTATCATAGATCTCCTGGCTGCTGAACACCTTGTAGGGCACGCGTGACCCGTCGGTGTGCGGAAAGACCGCTAGCGGTGTGGCGATCATCGAATTCTCGTTCATGGCTTGGCCTCTGCACTATGCTGCTTGAATGATTACGTCTGCCGTGATCACTCCACTATCCACTTTACGCAGCGCGCACCGGCTCTATCCGGATTGCGCGGGAAATGTGGTCGCCACCGTTGATGGCATCTGCAGACTCAAGCGTGCCGTCCCGGAACGCGCTGCCAACGCCATTAGGCGAAAATATGCTGCGCCTGCTTCCGCCCCCTCCATGGGTTGTGTGAGTACGGAACTCGGCAGCTTCCGACGGAATGTGCAGTCGCGACCGGCCGTTACCTGACCGTCTGGGCGGTGGTGCATACCAGCTCGGCTGACATGTTCAGGGGCCATCGCCCAGCCGATGAACTTGCGCGCGTACTGGTGAGGTGTCCCCCCTTGTGTTGGAGCAGACATGACGCTGGTCAGCACCCGGGAGCCGCAGCCCCTCCCCTGGCGCTCGGCGCCCACGGCAGCGGCAGTCAACTGCCATTTCACAGCCGAGTTCATCACAATGTGACCGCCTGGCCTTCGCCGGGCCCATGGCGGAAGGTCCGTCGCGGCCGCGCAGGGGTGCCACGTTGAAGCATTCATTCCTGATGGATGGCGGCCAGCTGGGACGGCTGATCGCGCAACACGACTGGGCATCGACCAGCCTGGGTCCGATCGACGACTGGCCGGACGCGTTGCGCACCGCCGTCGCCCTGATGCTGCAATCGCCGGTGCCGATCGTGACCCTGTGGGGCCGCGAAGGGGTGATGATCTACAACGATGCCTATTCCAGGTTCGCCGGCGAGCGGCATCCGTCGCTGCTGGGCTCCAACGTCCGCGAAGGCTGGGGCGAGATCGCCAGCTTCAACGACAACGTGGTGAGCCACGTGCTGCTGGGCAACCAGCCGCTGTCCTACAAGGACATGGAGCTGGCCCTGAACCGCGACGGCCAGTTGAGGACCCTGTGGGTGGATCTGGACTACTCGCCGGTGCTGGACCAGACCGGCACCCCCATCGGCGTGTTCGCCATCGTGGTGGAAACCACCGAGCGGGTCCTGGCCCAGCGCACCATCGCCGCCGAGCGCGAGCGCCTGGCGCAGCTGTTCGAACAGGCGCCCTCGTTCATGGCGGTGGTGCGCGGGCCCGAGCATCGCTTCGAGCTGGCCAACCCGGCCTTTCGCCGGCTGGTGGGCGATCGCGCGGTGATCGGCAGCACCCTGCCCCAGGTGCTGCCCGACGCCGTGGACCAGGGCTACCTGGCCCTGCTGGACCGGGTGTTCGCCGACGGCCAGGTGTACGCGGCACAGGGCGCGCCCTATGCGATGCAGGTCCATCGGCAAGCAGCGCCGGTGCGACGGGTGGTGGATTTCGTGTTCCAGCCGATCAAGGACGAACAGGGCCAGCCCATCGGCATCTTTATCGAGGGCGTGGATGTCACCGACCGCGCCCGCGCCGAATCGGCCCGCGAGGCCCTGGTTGCCCTGACCGACGCGATCCGCGATGCCCGCGAGCCGGCGCAGCTGGGCCTGCTGGCCAGCGCCATCCTGGGCCGTGCGCTGGCCGCCGGCCGGGTCGGCTATGCGCATGCCATCGAGAGCAGCCAGGTCCTGCAGGTGACCTGTGAATGGCGCGCCGCCGGCATCGAACCCCTGGACCCGATGCTGGACCTGCGCTACGGCGCGCTGGGCAGCGTGCTGGAGACCGGCGAGCTGGTGGCCGTCGAAGACGTCTGCGACCACCCCCTGACCCAGTCCATGGCCGCGCCGCTGGAAAGCAGGCAGGTGCGCGCCCTGATCAACGTGCCGGTCATCGAACAGGGCCGGCTGGTGGCCATCCTCTACGTCCATGAAAGCCAGGTGCGCCACTGGGACGAGCAGGAAATCGCGCTGGTGCGCGAGTTCGCCGAGCGCCTGCGCACCGCCGAACAGCGGCTGCACGGCGAGGCAGCCCTGCGCCATGCCAACGAGACGCTGGAGCAGCGCGTGGAGCAGCGCACCCGCGAGCTGATGGACACCGAGGCGGCCCTGCACCAGGCGCAGAAAATGGAAGCGGTGGGCCAGCTCACCGGTGGTCTGGCGCACGACTTCAACAATCTGCTGACCGCCATCACCGGTGGCCTGGAACTGCTGAAGATGCGCCTGGCCCAGGGCCGCACCACCGACCTGGACCGCTACATCAACATCGCCGCCAGCGCCGCCGGGCGCGCAGCCAGCCTGACCCATCGCCTGCTGGCCTTCTCACGCCGGCAGACGCTCTCGCCCAAGCCGACCGACGTCAAGCAGCTGGTCAACGGGATCGAGGAATTGATCCAGCGCACCGTGGGCCCATCGATCACGGTGGAGACCGTCAACGCGGCCGGGCTGTGGCCCTCGCTGATCGATCCGAGCCAGCTGGAAAACGCGGTGCTCAACCTGTGCATCAATGCCCGCGATGCGATGCCCGATGGCGGCAGGATCACCATCGAGACCGGCAACCGCTGGATGGACCGGCGCACCGCCAGCGAGCGCGGCATCGCTCCCGGCCAATACATCTCGCTGAGCGTGTCCGATACCGGCACCGGCATGCCGCCGGAGGTGATTGCCAAGGCCTTCGACCCGTTCTTCACCACCAAGCCACTTGGCCTGGGCACCGGGCTGGGGCTGTCGATGATCTACGGCTTTGCCCGCCAGTCCGGCGGCGCGGTCAGCATCTACTCCGAGCCGGACAAGGGCTCGACGGTGTCCATCTACCTGCCGCGCTACCTGGGCGAGGCCGACCAGCCCGGCGAGGCACAGGCCTCCGGCGATGCCCCGCGCAGCCTGCAGGGCGAGACCGTGCTGGTGGTCGACGACGAAGCCGCGGTGCGGGTGCTGGTGACCGAAGTGCTGGGTGACCTGGGCTATGCGCCGCTGGAGGCCGAGGACGGCGCCAGCGGGCTGCGCATCCTCAATTCCGACGCGCGCGTGGACCTGCTGGTCACCGACGTGGGCCTGCCCGGCGGCATGAACGGCCGGCAGATGGCCGACGCGGCGCGGGTGCAGCGTCCGGGCCTCAAGGTGCTCTTCATCACCGGCTATGCCGAAAACGCAGTCCTCAGCCACGGCCACCTGGAACCGGGCATGCACGTGCTGACCAAGCCGTTCTCGCTGGACGAGCTGGCCGGGCGCATCCGCGAACTCATCGCCAGCTGAGGCCGGCGCGGGTCCGGGCACTCAGAGGCTGAGAAAAATTCGACCGCCGTAGCGAGAGCGCCGCCAAGCGTTCGTGGCAAGGTGCGTTGGGGGCAAATCCGGGGAGTTTGGTGAGCCAAATGACCCGGATTTGCCCGCAGCGCGCCGCCGGCACGGGCGTTTGGCGACGGTCGCAGTAGGCGGGCGATTTTTTCTCAGCCTCTCAGGCCGCGCGCCTCACCCCGGCAGCGGCCGCAGGCACAGCCAGATCGCAGCCCAGTGCGCCGCCGCACCGCCCAGCACGTGGGCGTGCCACAGCGCACGGTTGTAGACCAGCGACTTGCGCACGTAGAACCCTACGCCCACGGTGTAGATCAGCCCGCCTGCGGCGATCAGCCACAGTACCGCACTGTCCAGCCCGGCCATCAGCGGCTTGATGGCGATCACCGAGGCCCAGCCCAGCAGCAGGTAGATCGCCACCCAGAAGCCCTTGCCCACCCCGGGCAGGAACAGCTTGCCGACCACGCCAAACAGCGCCACGGCCCACACCCCCAGGATCATCGCCCAGGCCCACGCCCCGGACAGGCCCAGCACCAGCAAGGGCGTGTAGGAGCCGGCGATCATCACGAAGATGCCGGCGTGGTCCAGCTTGCGCAGAAAGGGCTGGCGCGCGGCGGGGGCGAAGTTGTAGGCGGCCGAACAGGCAAACATCACCAGCAGTCCCAGCGCGTAGACGCAGGTGGCCACCAGCAGCGCCTCGTTGGCAAGCGCACGCCACACCAGCACCGCCCCGCCGAAGATCGCCAGCACCAGGCCGGCAAGGTGCACGATCAGGTCGGCGCGGCGGGCGGCGGCGGTCTTGTAATGGGGTGCAGCGGGGACGGGAGCGGACAAGGGCGATGCATGCGTCGGGAAGAAGGCACACAGGATACCGGCCGGGCATGGCGCGCCGGCCTTGGGACTTGTGGGAGCCGCGTAGGGCGGGTCTTGACCCGCCACCACGGTACGGCCTCGATTGCGATTGCGATTGCGGTGCGACCACGGCGGGTCAAGACCCGCCCTACGGCCTCAGGCCGCCATGCCGTTGTGGCGCAGCAGCGCATCGATGCTGGGCGCGCGCCCGCGGAAGGCGGTGAAGTTTTCCAGTGCACTGCGGCTGCCGCCGCGCG
>LNAQ01000353.1_pt1 | contig 11045 bp, 13 predicted proteins | sample 602591 | NCBI WGS metagenome assembly LNAQ01 (sample SAMN02440304, study PRJNA202911) | soil metagenome | biome: Subtropical and temperate rainforests or woodlands; isolation source: soil samples (1 kg each in a 20% v/v slurry with milli Q water) were... ... | reverse complement strand
ATTTAGCGGAATCCCTGTCCCGGATTTACTGAAATCCCTGTCCCCGAATTACCGAAATCCCTGTCCCGGATTTAACGAAACACGCATCGGGGCATGCAGCGGCGAACGCGAGGCGAATGCGGCTCGTAGTTTCGACAACCCGGGCGGCGATTTTCAGGAGACGAAGACGCAGGGTCGAGAACTCGGCCGTGGCCAATTCCCGGGCTTTGGGAATCGCATCGCGCACGGTCAGCATCAACCAATAAGCGGCGGTATGGAGAATGAGGCGGACTTGATTGGCAAGCGCCGACCGGCAGCTGGTGCGATCGGAAGCGAGCTGCGTCTTGTGCAGCTTGATCAGATTTTCGGCCTGGCCGCGCGCGCAATACAGGCTGTCGTAGATCCACTCGGCCGAGCCGACATCGAGGCTGGTGACGACGAAGCGGATGTCGAGGCCGAGCGTGGTCGCCTCAATACGAGCGACGGCGCGCCGCTCGCGATCCCAGGATTTTGCCTTGTGGTGCGTCTCGGTATAACCGCGCAGAACAGCCAGGTTCTCGATGGCGCGTCGCGTGCGGATGTCGTCGGCGACCTCGTCGACTTTTCTGGCGAGCGGCTTGGTCCCTGACAGACCGAAGATGTAGTCGATGCCGTTGTTCTCACACCACGTCATCGCCTCCGGCCGGGCATAGTGCCCGTCGCCACGGAACGTAATTCGCGTCTTGCGCCATCGCGTCCGGATATGCCGTACCAGGCGTCGAAGATGGGCGCGCACCTCGATGCCGCCCGGCGTCTTGCCGGGCCGCAGCACGACCGCCACGGGCCGGCTCTTCTCCGTGTCATAGACGTGGATCGGCAGGAAGCAACGTTCGTCGTAATGAGCGTTGAACAGCGAGAGCTGCTGATGGCCGTGGACGACGTCACAGGTGTCGTCAATATCGAGGGTGACGGATGCCGGCTCCCACGGGTAGCTATCCATCCATGCGTCGACCAAGGTGTAGGTCAGGCGGATCACGTCGCGCAGGCGCGGAGCATTCTCCAGCCGCGACAGCGTCGGTTGGGAACACAAATCCCGGCCCGTATCCGGCAGGCGACCGCAGGCAAGCTTGAACGCCGGATCGGACCGCAGATGATCGAGGTCGTTGGCGTCCTCGTAGCCGCAGCAAATCGCGAACATGCGAGCACGGAACATATCGGCAAGGCTGTGCTCGACGCGCGTCGGATCGCGCCGATCCGGGAACACCCGGGCCAAATTGTCGGCCAAACCGAGACGCCGCTCGGCCATCGCCAGAAGCATCACGCCCCCATTCGAGGTCAGGCGCCCACCGTCGAAGGCAGCTGTGACTTTCTTGGCGTGAACGGCTGGAAATGAGAATGGCAGAACCGTATCATCAGTCATGGCGGGCGTGGTTTTCGCGGTTGAAGGTGATGGGGTTGGCTTCAGCAACCGAATCCTACGCCGCATCAGCGCTTTACACCACGCTCGCCAGCCTCTCAGGCGCCCGCTGGTGAATAAAAGCGGCTAGTGTCCCGAGTCACAAGTTCGCAATCATAGATTCGCAGTAGATTCGCGTCGTTGTGCCAAGGATGGAGGCAAACGGCGACGGAGTCTGCAATGGCTGTCCAGCAACTTGCCCCCCTGATATTGAGCGATGATGAGCGTGCCGAACTGACGTCGCTGACGATGCGGCGGAAGACGGCGCAGGCGCTGGCTCTGAGAGCCCGGATCGTGCTGACCTGTGCGGAAGGTGGTCAGAACACGGAAGTGGCGGCCAAGCTCGGGCTGGACCGGCAGACCGTAGGTAAGTGGCGGCGTCGTTTTATGGAGCAGCGTGTGGCCGGGCTGCACGACGAGCCGCGTTCCGGCGCGCCGCGCACGATTGACGACGCCCGCATCGAAGCCGTGATCGTGAGGACGTTGGAGAGTTGCCCTGAGAACGCCACTCATTGGAGCTCCCGCGACATGGCGAAGGCCAGCGGCCTATCGGTGTCGACGGTACAACGCATCTGGCGGGCCTTCGGGCTCCAGCCGCACCGGATGGAGACGTTCAAGCTCTCGACTGATCCGAACTTTGTGGCCAAAGTGCGCGATGTCGTGGGCCTCTACGTCTCACCGCCGGAGCACGCCGTGGTTCTGTGTGTGGATGAGAAGTCCCAAATCCAGGCGCTGGACCGCAGCCAGCCAATGCTGCCGATGCGTCCTGGCCAGGCGGCCCGAAGGAGCCATGACTACAAAAGGCATGGCACCACATCGCTGTTCGCCGCCCTCGATATTGCAACCGGACGGGTCATTGGCAAGTGCTACGGGCGCCACCGCACCGCCGAGTTCCGCAAGTTCCTGGACGAGATCGAGGCTGCTGTACCGCACGACCTCGACGTCCATCTCGTCATGGACAATTACGTCACGCACAAGACCCCAATGATCCGGAGATGGTTGGCCAAAAGGCCGCGTTGGCACGTGCACCTGACCCCGACCAGTTCGTCATGGCTCAATCAAGTCGAGCGCTTCTTCGCGCTCCTCACCGATAAGAAGATCAGACGCGGCGTCTATCGCAGCGTAACCGCTCTCAGGGCGGACATCGCCTCGTTCATCGAACGACACAACGCCGATCCCAAACCGTTCAGATGGACCAAATCGGCCGATGACATCCTGTCTTCCATCGAGCGCTTCTGCCGTTACAATGCCCCGGCAAAACACGACGCGATGTTGCGAACTTCTGGTTCAGGACACTAGATCTCTGATGGCAGGAATTTCGTATTCGACAATCTCCGACTGCGCCTTGCGTTCGCCGTCGCTCTTCCGAGCAAATTCATTGAAGTCCCGGACGCCGGTATACACTCGTCGCGTGAGGATCTCATGAATGGTACCAGGGTGTCGCGCGGCAAAGCGGCGGACCGGGACCGTGATTAGCATCTGAATCCGCCGGCTTTGGGCGCATCGTAACGAACATTTGTTCCATCGCAAACGAGAGGGGACTGCATGGACTGCCACTGCAGGCCTCTGTCTCCATATGTTGCGCAAAACTTGGACGCCCCATCTTCGCTTTTTGCCGTGATTTATGCATCTGCTCGTTGAAGGGCGCGTTGTGCACCTTGTGAACCTGCAGGAGTTCGCGGTTGGAAACTACGCCGCGGTCTGCGACACGTGGCGTGCTCAAATCTATATGTCATATATTTTCCCCGTGAGAGGCATTACCCGATGAAAGACTGTCGTATTCTGATCGTCGGCGGTGGCATCGGCGGACTAACAGCTGCGTTGTCGCTCCAGCATTTTGGATTCAAGGTGTTGGTTTTCGAACAGGCGCCGGTTTTGCGCGAATTCGGAGCAGGCGTCGTTATCACGCCAAATGCAACGCACGCGTTGAATTTTCTCAACGTCGGCAAGCAAGTAATTGATTTGGGCAGCCATCCGCGCGTGAACTTCGTGAGGCATTATAAGACAGGTGAAAAGCTCGAGCAGCGGCCGGATGCGTCCTTTTACAAGGAGAAATATGGCGCGGATTATTTTCAGGCTCATCGCGCCGACCTTCAGAATGCTTTGAGCCAGGCGGTTCTCGCACACGATCCAGATTGCCTGCGTCTCGAACATGTATTTTTGGGTTTAGTGCAAGACGAGGGCGGTGTAACCGCGCACTTCAAGAACGGCTCTTCATTTAGAGGTGAGGTATTGATTGGTTGTGATGGATCAGCATCGGCGGTTCGTGCCTCCGTATTTTCGGACGAGCCCGTTGCCTACACTGGACAGGTTGCGTTTCGCGCGCTCATTCCCATGGCTCAACTGAGCGACGAATTCACGGGGGAGCCTCGGAAGTTGTACGTTGGTCCCGGTAGAATGTTTCTGCAATATCCAATCCGGCGCGATACTATCATGAATGTAATCGGCATCGCACAGCAACCCAATTGGGAAAAAGAAGGCTGGTCGATCCCCGCCGAGGTTTCGGAGTTCCTAGATTTGTACCGGGACTTTCATTCGCCAGTAGGTAATCTGATCGCGGCAATTCCTCCCGGGCAGCTTTTTAAATGGGGACTTCGAGACCGGGAACCGCTTGCGAATTGGGTGCATGGCCGAGTGGCAATGCTGGGCGATGCGGCCCACCCGATGACGCCGTTTCTTGGCCAAGGAGCGGTGATGGCGATTGAGGATGGGCTTATCCTCGGCAGATGCTTCAAGGAAGCCGCAACCATCGACGAAGCTCTGTCCAGATATGAAGGCGCTCGAAAAATGCGCGCGAACGGCGTTCAGTTGGCGTCGCGGGAGCAGGCGAAGGCACTGCAGGGTCAGGTTGAGGCTGGGATCGAACGTTTCGGACCCGGGAAAAGCGCCGATCGTCGCGGCCTTCTGGACTACAACCCCGTACTCGTTCCGATCTAGCGTTGACGAAGCGCAGGGCCTATGGGAGGCTCAAGCGGGCGAGAACGACTTCAACGTTCAGAACCGTTCAGATGGCGAAACAACGCTACAAGCACGTTCGCGCGATCGAGCGTGGACTAGCGGTCTTAACCGCCATGAATCAATTCGATGGTGCCTCGGCGCCGGATCTGGCTGCGGCAACCGGAATCCATCGAACGACCATCTATCGTATCCTTGAGACGCTCGAAGAGTTAGGATACGTCCGCAGCGACCCGTCGAGGCAGACTTTCTATCTTACACTGAAAATGCGATCCCTAACATCTGGGTTGCATCACGATATGTGGGTTAGTGAGATCGCAGCCCCGGTCCTTGGCGCCTTGTTCGAGGAGGTGTTGTGGCCCACGAGCTTGGCGACTTTCGATCAGGACGCGATGCTCATCCGAGAGACGACGCACCGCTTTAGCCCCTTCTCCATGCATCATGCCGTTGTAGGCACGCGCCTCCCCTTGCTGACCACGGCTCTTGGCCGCGCGTATATCTCCTTTTGCGGTGAGGATGAGCGAAGAATCATTGTCGAAAATCTGCGAGCTCTTCCAGCCAACGGGAGCCAGATGCTTTGCAAGAGCGCTATTGACCAAATGGTCCAGACCGCTCGTAAAAAAGGATACACCTCAAGCATGGGCGATGCAGATCCGCGCTTTGCCAGCTTCGCGCTGCCGATCCGATGGGATGGTCGGGTCATTGCAGCGCTGAATCTCGTATTCTTTCGCAGTGCAATGACAATGACGGCGGCCGTCGAGCGATATCTGCCATCATTGAAACGAGCCGCTGCACTTATGGAAGCTGGATTGCTTGCATGCGAGAAGGACTTTTCCGGAGAGTTTTCATTAAACGCACCCCAACGGCCTTCAGCTACCAGTCCTCCAAACCTTCCGTTGGTTAGATCACGCTCTTTGATTGGCTTGCCGCGGATCAAGGAGAAGGGTTGATTGCCCTCGAATGAGCACGAAGTGCACGTGGTGCACAGTCGGGCAAAGACACCATGAAGGTATGAAAGTCTCGGATACTCTGTGCAACAATAGGCTTGGGCTTTCGCCGTGACCGCTCATGCGATACGAGCGGGAAACGCAGTTGATGCGGGCCTCCAACAAACTGCACGTCGGGGAGAAGGGCTCATGATCAGCAATTGCATTCAAAGATTTGTCCGGCCCGCGATATATCTAATATGCGCAAGCTTAATAGGCCTGGGGACTGGCTCGGCGCACGCCGACGACCCGATCAAAATCGGAATCTTGGCAACAACGGGATCGAGTCCGATTTTTATTGCGGACGAACGGGGTTACTTCAAAGCAGAAGGTCTCAAGGCCGACATTCATCTGTTTTCATCCGCGCACGAAGTGACGCTGGCGACGGCTTCCGGAGATGTAACGGTCGGTCTCGCGGGGCTCGGGGTCTCGTTTTATAACTTGGCTGGTGGTGGAGCGCTTAAGATTATTGGCGCGCAAAGTCGTGACGAAGTGGGCTTTCCCACTATCGCCGTGATCACTGCGCCTGCGGATCAGACAACAATAACCTCGATTCGCGATATGGCAGGAAAACGGGTGGGCTTTACGACGATGGGATCTGGCACGCATTATCCGCTAGTCCTTCTAACGGAAAAGTTCGGTCTAAACCTGGCGGACATTATGGCAGTACCCCTGCAATCGGTTCCAAACATCTCAGCGGCGGTAATCGGCAAGCAAGTCGACTTTGGCATAACGACGCCGAACGCGGCGCAGCAGCTGGAGTCAAAAGGGAAAGCCCGTATCCTGCTTTGGGTCGGCAATGAAACTCCGTGGCAGCTTGGGGCATTGTGGACCAACAGAAGGTCGATCGAGCAGAACTGCGACCTGCTAGAAAGATTTGTTCGAGCATATCAAAGAGGCACAGCCGACTACCACGCTGCGTTCAATCGCAAGGATCCCCATGGTAGTCCCGTAAAAGGACCGGGTTACGATGAGCTGCTCGAACTGATCGCGTCCAAAATCGGACAGCCCAAGGAAGTTATTTCGACCGCCATGCCTTACGTGGACCCCCGGGCCAGGATCGACATCAAAGACGTAGGTCATCAGATCGAAGTTTGGCAAAGGCTTGGTTTGGTGCGGCCGGAAGTCAAGTTAGCCGATGTGATCGACCTTAGTTTCATTTCGGAACCATATCCCGGCGTGAGCTATTAGAGCCGGCGATGGAAGTGAACGTCAATCACATCTCGCATCAGTACGGCGAAGTCACTGTTTTGAGGGACATAGACTTCCAAATTCAGGATCAGGAGATCCTCGCCATTGTTGGGCCCTCGGGCTGTGGAAAGTCGACGCTATTGGGAGTTATCGGCGGGATTATTTCGCCAACGCAGGGCACCGTGTCGCATTCCGGAATCGTATCTTCACGATCGCTCAACCCCTTTACCTACGTCTTTCAAGACTTTGCGCTGCTTCCCTGGCGTACCGTGCGGGCCAATGTTGAACTCGTGTTGGAGCATCACGCCCTCAATGTGCAGCAACGGCGTGAGTTGGTAGACGATGCATTGAAGCGTATGGGGATTCTGGAATTCGCAGAGGCATTTCCCGGTCGGCTATCCGGCGGGATGCGGCAACGCGTCGGGATTGCACGTGCATTGGTCGTTAGTCCAGCTTTGCTTCTGCTAGACGAGCCCCTTTCTGCGCTCGATGCCCAGACACGCGAGATTTTGACAGAAGATTTTCTTTCCATATGGCTGGAGCAACGCACCACGGCGGTGCTTGTTACCCACAACCTCCATGAGGCGTGCGCGCTCGCCGATCGGGTGGCTGTTCTCTCGAGACGCCCGGGCCGTTTGCGCGAGATCGTTTCCGTCCCCGTCGCCCGTGAAGATAGGAGGAAAGTGGCAGCATCCGGAGAATTGACCAAACTCTACGAAAAGCTCTGGGGGCTGATTCGGGACGAAGCCATATCGGCTGAGCGCGAGGTCGGGTAAACACGTCAATGAGTGCAAAGCACAAACGATGCTCAAATGATGACGATCAAACGAACGCCGAAACGCAGATGGCGTTTCGCGGCGGAGGCTTCGTTGTCCAGCGTAGACGCACGTCGGCATTAATCTTTTTTATGCTGTGGCTGTCGGCGTGGGAAGCCGCAATCAGGTTTAACCTAATCTCGCCGCTGTTCTTACCGGCACCCACGACGATCGTTCTAACGCTCAAGAGTATGTTGGTAAGTGGAGAACTCTGGCTACATGTTCGCGTATCGCTCGTGCGCGTCGTGATCGGCTGGTCGTTGGGAACCGTCGTCGGACTCATCATTGGAATCGCAGTTGGCCTATGGTCGACGATGCGAGCAGTCGGAATCCCGGTTGTTGCCGCACTCTTTTCGGTCCCGAAGATTGCCTTGATGCCACTTTTCGTTGTTTGGCTTGGCATCGGCGAACTACCTAAAATCATGACGATCGCGTTAGGCGTCGGCTTTCCCACGATTATCAACGCCTATTCAGCGATAGACGCAGCGCCACGCAATTTAATCCGAATGGCGCAAAGCTTTAACCTGCCATATTGGGCGATCGTCTGGAAAGTTTTGCTGCCCAGCGCGCTCAGCGCAATCGTTGCGGGCTTTCGTATAACCACTTCGATTGCGTTGATCCTGCTCGTCTCAGCAGAGATGCTTGGTGCCCAGCATGGTTTGGGTGCTTTAATTCTCGGTGCAGGCAACATGATGCTGACCGAAAGGTTGTTGGCGGGTGTCGTCTTGCTTTCGATTCTGGGGCTAACACTGAGTTGGGGAATAACCCGGCTCGAGCGGCGCGTTGCCCGCTGGCGTTGAGCTCCCAGGCTAGGAGTGCATCTGATGCACAGGCCACGAATAGCAGTTGGTCGCGCTTAAATATTGTGAAATCGTCTTATTGACCGACCTGCGCACAACACGAGATCTAAAAAGGGAACAGAACGATGATCGTTGGATCGGTTTGTCTTAGCCACACTCCACTATTGGGTAAAGCGTCAGCAGGGGCGGCCGTTGAAGCTGAGTTTGCGCAGGCAATCGCATCTGTATCCCGAACCATCGCCGAGTGGAAGCCAAATCTAACAGTCGTGTTCTTTCCTGATCACTTTAATGGCTTCTTCTACGATATGATGCCGTCGTTTGCCGTTGGGATCAGGGCCACTTCGATTGGAGATTTTGGTACTATTCCTGGTCCAGTAAGCGTCCCGGAAGACGTTGCCGCGGATTGCGCGCGGTGCTGCATTAGAAGCGGAATTGATATCGCTACATCCTATCGCATGAGCGTGGATCATGGCGCGGTTCAACCAGTTGAACTTCTATCGGAGGTGTCTCCTTTGGGAGACATGCTGCCAATCTTCATCAACTGCGCTGCCCCACCTTTGCCGACGTTTGGTCGCGTGCGCGCCCTTGGGGAAGCAGTCGGGAAGTGGGCGGCCGATGTTAATCGTCGTGTGCTGTTTGTGGCGTCCGGCGGCCTTTCGCATGATCCCCCGCTTCCGAGCATTGCAACGACAGCACCGGATGCTCAGGCCGCATTGATCGACAATCGAAATTCGGCTCACGCGGCGCGGTTGGCTCGACAGAGCCGCGTTTACGCGGCGGCTCGGGCGTTCACGGCGGGCGAGGGCTCTTTGCGGCCGTTGAACCCTTCATGGGACCAAGCCTTTCTGAAGGCCATGGCTGGTGGCGATCTGTCAATCGCCGATAATTGGAGTGACGACGTAGTTACGGAGCAGGGTGGTCGGGGCGGACATGAGGTCCGCACTTGGATCGCGGCGCTTGCGGCTCTAAGGCACAGCAAAGACGACTACACGGCCAATGTCGCGTTTTATCATCCCATAAAGGAGTGGCTGACTGGCACCGCGGTCCTCGCTGCGTCAACAGGAACTGCCTAACCTTTCACTAGACCGGCGATCGCAAAAGGAATGGTCGATGAGCGAAACGCGTCCCACCAATTTTTCAAGCGTTTGGGCCGATCTTACAAATACCAGCTTTAGCCAAGGCTTCCTCGATGCCGGTGGAATCCGTACGCGCTACATCATGGCGGGAGAACCAACTAGTCCATTGTTGCTATTCCTGCATGGGATTGGTGGACACGCCGAAGCGTATTCGCGAAATCTTAAAGCGCATTCTGCGTACTTTTGGACGATCGCGCTTGATATGGTCGGGCACGGCTGGAGTGAGAAGCCGCTCATGGACTATCAGGTAAAAGATTACGCCAATCATGTACGCGACGTCCTTAAAGCGCTCAAGCGGGAAAAGGCGCATCTCAGCGGTGAATCCCTCGGCGGTTGGGTTGCCACATATCTGGCGGTTCATCACCCCGAAGTTGTTGATCGGCTCGTGCTTAACACCGCTGGTGGGTGGACTGCCCACCCGGACGTCATGGCACGTCTCAAATCGCTATCCAACGAAGCAGCTCAAGATCCGAGCTGGGAGCGAATCAGGGCTAGGCTTCAGTTTCTCATGTATGACAAGACGATGGTTAGTGACGATCTGATTGAGACACGCCGGGCGATTTACGCGCAGCATGGATTCGCGGATATAATGCGGAGGACGATGTGCCTTCAGGAAATGGAAGTCCGAAGGGCCAACATGATTACCGAGCAACAGTACTGCTCGATCAAATCGCCCAGCTTGGTAGTGTGGACATCACATGATCCAACAGCAACGCCAGCAGAGGGAAAGCAGATCTCCGAAATGATTCCTGACTGTCATTTTGTCGTAATGAACCAATGTGGGCACTGGCCTCAATTTGAAAACGCCGCCGAGTTCAACCGAATCCATCTTAAATTTCTGTTGAAGAATTAGCACCTGATCCCTCAGCTACAATCCCGCCGAGTGCCTTTAGACAGCGCGGTTGTGCGTCGGCGGCTAACGAGTTGCGAATAGAGAAACATTTATGCCAACTTCGATCATCAACACCGCGCTTTTGGGCGATGCTGCAGCAAAGGATATTCGAGCATCATATGCCCATATGCAACCGGAAAGCCAATTTCTCCAATTCGAGAGCGATTTCCTGAAGCCGATCTCGACACCGCATATGCTATTCAAAATCGGAACACCGCATGCTGGCTAAAAGAAAATCGCCGGCTCATCGGCCGTAAAATCGGCTTGACGTCACCTGCCGTACAGCGCCAGCTTGGAGTCGATCGTCCAGATTTTGGTATGCTGTTTGCCGACATGATTGTTGGTGAAGGTGAGATCATCAGAGCTAATCGCATCCTGCAACCAAAAATTGAGGCTGAAGTTGCTATTATTCTTGACCGCGATTTGGACATGGATCAGCCCACTGCGCCGGACGTTATTCGATCTACTGCCCATGTGCTTCCGGCCTTGGAGATCGTCGGAAGTCGAATTGAGAAATTGAGAACTGGAATATTGGGATCATCGATACCGTGGCCGACAATGCGTCGGCGGCGTTGCTTGTCCTAGGTGGTCCGGCCCGCAGATTGGATGGCCTCGATTTGCGCGGCGTATCGATGACGATGAAGCGTGGCGACAAAATTATTTCAACGGGTTCGGGCGGGGAATGTCTAGGGCACCCTCTTAATGCTGCAGTCTGGCTTGCGGGTGAAGTCGCTAGGCGTGGTCGGCCGTTGAAGGCAGGCGATGTCATTCTGACCGCTGCACTCGGCCCGATGGTTGCTGTTAGACCAATGATTCGTTTGAGGCGGTAATTGAAGGCATTGGCAAGGTCGCAATA